>Ga0310811_10015291_pt1 | contig 10034 bp, 7 predicted proteins | sample YCmetagenome_FD_207642 | JGI IMG/M metagenome (GOLD analysis project Ga0310811, IMG submission 207642) | Soil microbial communities from experimental microcosm in Duke University, North Carolina, United States - YC | ecosystem: Engineered > Artificial ecosystem > Soil microcosm > Unclassified ...
GCCAGGTCTCGGCCGCCGCGACGATCAGCGACTATTCGGAACCGAATGGCCTGCGCGAGTTCGCCGCCGCAGTGGATGTCATCAGCTTCGAGTTCGAGAACGTCGATGCCGAGGGCCTGGATCTCCTGGCCTCCCTGAAGCCGGTCCGGCCATCCCCGGCGATCCTGCGGACCAGCCAGGACCGGGTGCTGGAGAAGAGCTTCCTGAACGGCGCCGGCGTGCCCACCGCGCCCTGGGCACCAGTGGAGGACTACGACGGCCTGGTCTCGGCGGTCGAGCGGATCGGGCTGCCGGCGGTGCTGAAAACGACACGGTTCGGCTACGACGGCAAAGGCCAGGCGATGCTGCGCCAGCCCAGTGACCTCGCCGGCGCGTTTGCGGCGCTGTCGCCCAAGCCGCTGATCCTGGAGGGGTTCATCGATTTCGCGCTGGAGATCAGCGTGGTGGTGGCACGCGGCGCGGACGGCGGCTATTCGGCGTTCGATACGGTGGAAAACCGCCACCGCAACCACATCCTCGACCTCACGCTGGCGCCGGCGCGGATACCGGAAGCGGTGCACAGCCGGGCCCAGGCAATCGCGCGCCGGGTCGCCGATGCGCTGGACCTGGTGGGACTGCTGGCGGTGGAGATGTTCGTCGATCGCGACGGCAAGGTGCTGGTCAACGAGATCGCGCCCCGGCCGCACAATTCCGGCCATTGGACCATCGATGCGTGCCCGGCCAGCCAGTTCGAGCTGCATATCCGGGCGATTGCCGGCTTGCCGTTGCCACCGGCGGTGCGGCACTCGGACGCGGTGATGAAGAACCTGGTGGGACCCGAGGAGACCGCGCTCTGGCCGACGATACTGGCAACGCCGGGGTTGATCCCGCACCTCTACGGCAAGGCGGAGGCGCGGCCTGGGCGGAAGATGGGGCACGTCACGCGACTGTTCCCCAAAGGCTCGCTGCCGGGCGAGTTCGGGATCGCCGCGGCCTTGGGCGAGCAACTGGTCCCGGCGCGTCCGCAACGGTGACGCGGCGCCGAGCGGGACGACCGTCAGCTGTGTGCGTCAGTTGGCGGAGTGGCACGGGCAGCAGGCCGCGGGAGGGGTGGCTGCTGTCATCAACCGCTCCTCTTGCGCCGCGACCGGACGGCAACGCTCACGATGGGGCGTTGCCCTATGCGGGTTGTGGCAACGATCCCGTCAAGATGAGTTGCCAGAGCCAGCAAAGCTTCGGGGCCGCTGGCGGATTTGAAAGGCTCTTTCTCGGCCAACTTGCGCGCCAACACCGCGATATCTTCGACGATACCGACAAAAGCCGCTTCCTCAGTGGTCTCGCCCATGGCTCATCTCCCTTGCGAAATGGACGTGACCTCGGTCTATCGACTTCGCTGATAGCAGCAACAAAAGACGTGGATGGCGCACGCCATGACGTGGTCCCACCACCGGTAGGTCATTCGAGCTTAGAGTGACCTGCCGCGAGCCCATGATCCCCAGCCTCACACTCCTTCAGCTCGGGTGTTTTCCGAACATGATCCATCCCCCACTGCTTGGCGTGGTGAATGCACCCAGCGCGGTCTCTGCCCGAACCGTGACCTGCCGAGCGCCAGCCGAACCGCGGAGCTGCTCTATGCAGTCGGTGTACATGGCCGTCCGGGTGCGCCCGTTCCCCAGATTGCCGCCGCTCGAGCAGAGCGGGTGCGGCCCCTCGACCCTGATATCGCCCGCGTAGAACCCGAACGCATCGCCGCGTTTGACGCCGTGCCACTGGAAGGCCTCCAGGAAGAACTGCGCCATCGGTGCATAGCCGTCGTACGGATTGAATACATCGACGTCCGAGGGCTCAAGCCCGGCACCCTCGTACATTCTCCGTGCGGCGCGATCGGTCCAATCCTCGATCTCCTCCAGATCGGCCTGTGTGGTGCGCTGCCTGAAGCTGTGCTGCGAGTGATTGAGCACATAGACCGGCGACTGCCGCATGTCGCGGGCGCGCTCGGCCGTCGTGAACAGATACGCGGTCGATGCATTGACCGGCCGATCGCAGTCCCACAGCCGGAGCGGGTTCAGCACGTAGCGCGAACCGAGGTAATCCTCGACGGTAAGCTGCGGCACCCCATGGCTGGCATTATACCCCCACGGCGTGAGCAGCCCATTACGATGCTGGTTGATGACGAACGGCGCGAGGTCGTCGTGCTTGCCGCCGTATCTCAGGCAGTACTGCCCATGCGGGAACATGTTGATGAAATCGTTGCCGCCGTGATTGCCCCAGGGCGCCGTCCATTGGCGAGCGCCGCGGGCGTAGTCGTCGGCGTTCTCGCCACCACGACGATAGCGGCCTTCGAGATTGCCCGTCGGGTAAATGACAAGACAGGTGCTGCAAACTCCATCACCCACGGCTTGTGCCGCCATGCCCACCATTTCGCTGATGGTCGGCAATCCAGTCGGCGCGAATTTGACATTGGTCAGCCCCATCTGTGCGATGAGCCACCGCGCGTTGACCAGCGTGAGCCCCCACTCCGAATCATAGGGCGGGGCGAAGTAAGGCCGAGGCGCCCACTGCGACGCGGAGCCGCCGCTGCCGCCTGCGATATGGCTGTCGCAACAGATGACGCCGTCGATCTGATCGGGCGTCACGCCTGCCTCGTCCATCGCCTTCTGGCAGGCCAGGATGGAGTAGGCACCGAGCGTCTTGTCCATCGAGACGCCGTCCCAGCGACGATCGACCGGCGAATGTCCGACGCCAGCCACTGCGACCTTGCCACGGTGCTCCCATACGCCGAGCCCGTCCTTGTCTCGACGCCACTGATACCGGTCTGGCGCGCTCATGGCTTCCCTTTCCTCTATGCTCTGGCTGAGATGGTATGGCAGGGACCAACCAGTACCTCGGCACACAGAGATTGACAGGTCGCCGCAGCTTATTTCATCCCCGCCCGTAGGGACAGTCGCCTGATTGTTGTCAGAAGGATCGCCTGCTTCGGAATGACCGCCGTGGGTGGCTTTCTGTTGGACAGATTTCAGGCCGGAACGCGCCGGGCTCAGAGGTATCGCTCTAAGCGGGAGCTGGCCGAAAGCTGCTCCGGCCATTCGGTAAGACTGAAGCGGACATTTGCACCGGGTTTCTACCTCATTGAAAAGATTAAAACTTGCCGTGAGGTGCAGAATTCCTGATTTCTTGCGCGGGCATTTGAGCACTGCTCATCTTGCATACCACTTGACGTGGTCCCACGTCCGTCCCTAGGGATCGGCTCGGGACCATTCAGTGGGCAAGATCGGGTGCTGGCTCTTGATACGCTTTCGGGCACTGCCAGCGATATTCCGAAATCGGCTTGCCGTCGAAACTGGATTGGGGGCTGGGAATGGACTTCATCGAGACAATATTTGGCATAGCCCCGGACGGCGGTTCCGGCATGTTTGAGTTGGTGCTACTCGCGATCCCGGTCGCGGGCACCTGCTATCTGCTGATACGGCGTTGGCGGCGGCACGGATAGGCCCTCCGGCGCGCTGTCTAGGGTGGGCTGAAGGAGAGCTCCCCACGTCGACGTAAACCGCAGGAGGTCAACAATGTCTGACACTTCACATAGCGCAAATGCGGGCACCGCGACGCGGCCGGGGACGGGTCAACAGGCCGCAGCGGCCACTCCGTCGGGAGCAGCAACTCCCGGTGCCGGACGCCCGTCCGCTGCCGAACTCGACGCGCGCGATCGGGACAAAGCTCGGCCGCGCCGCCCCGCAGGGCCGCCGCTCACCCATGCGCCCGGCCCCGCGCCGGGCGCTGCCGCGTCCCCACCGGACCCGTCGACCGCGACAGATCCGTAAGGCGGTTCCAATTAAATAAATAAAAGGGGGGACATCATGACTGCGCTTGTACGCAATATTGGCCTACCCACCGCGGCAACCGCCAGCTTTACCTCTTCGATCGATGAGCCGACAGCGGCAGCGAACCAGAACCAGCTTATGATGACCGGCAACTGGTGGGCCGCAACCTCCGTCAACACCGGAGCCAGCTGGACGCACGTCGATCCGTTCACGAAATTTCCCGCTTCGGCGGGAGGATTCTGCTGTGACCAGATTGTGCTGTACGATCAACGGCACCAAATCTGGATTTGGCTGCTGCAGTACGTTTCTACGCCGGCCGGTAACAACATGTTCCGGCTCGCGATCAGCCACGCCTCAAGTTTTGGCAACTGGTATTACTGGGATTTCGCGCCGACAAGCCTGAACTCAAGCTGGACCACCATGTGGTTCGACTACCCCGACATGGCGTTTACCAATACCAACCTGTACGTAACCTTCAACGTCTTCCAGGGCAATTCCTGGCAGCGCGCGGTCGCCTTCCGCTTCCCGCTCGCCACCCTCGCCGCCGGTACCACGTTGGGCTACAACTGGTGGAGCACGACAAGTAATGGCTCCCTCCGGCTTTGCCAGGGGGCCACCACCACCATGCACTTCGGAAGTCATAATTCCGGGAGTCAGATTCGCGTATTCGATTGGCCCGACGCCTCCCCCACCATATCCTGGCACGATGTCAATGTGCGTGCCTGGAGCGGCGGGCCATACACGTCCGCCCCGGTCGCCGGTGGAACCAACTGGCTTGGCCGGGTCGACCCGCGCATCACCGGCGCCTGGGTCGGCGGCGGCAATATCGGTTTCATGTGGACTGCCAGTTCCGATGTGCACCACTCATTCGCCTATGTGCGAGTCGCGCGGGTTAACGAGGCGTCGAAGGCGCTCGTTGATGAGCCGGATATCTGGAGCGCGAACGGCGCATGGGCGTATCCCGCCGCAGCGCCGAACAGCACCGGTCAGGTTGGCGTAAGTGCATTCTATGGGGGCGGTGCGAACCATCATCCGGCCCATTCCGTCGGCGTGCGCACCGCGACGGCCTGGAACATGGTGTTGACGGCCTCCAGCACCCACGATCCTGCATCGCCAGCCTGGGGAGACTATCTCTCCTGTGTCCAGCATAACAACGTGGCCACAAACTGGGTTGCGTCCGCCTACACCCAGCAAGGCGGTTCAGCGCGGACCAATGTCGTGCCGCGCTATGTGGAGTTCAGGCCTTAGGACTGTCGCTCCTCAGCAGCGGCCGGGGCATCTCGCGGGTTTGGTTGTGCGGCGAGCGGTAGTGCTTGGCGTTGTCGCCGCGTTGCTGTGCGGCTGCGGCCTGGCGGCACCGCAAGGCGGTCCCGATCTGCAGCCGAATAGCGTGGCCGCGAGTGCCGGACGTCCGGTGGTCCCGCACCCAGGTGGTAGCGTGGAGCGAACCGGCCCCACTGCCGCTGAGCTGGATGAGCGCGAACGACTCTTCACGGAGCCGCGTCCCGAAGCCGGTCCGCCGTTACGTTGACGGGATATTACGGGCAGACCATTCCCCCACCCGCCAAAACCTCCGTGCCAAGGCCCTACCCGACGACCCGCCACTCGTGGATAAGCTGATCCGGTGCCACCTCCTCGAACGTTACTTCGGCGGCGGCGCCGACTGGGACCTTATAGGGCGGCGTGCCCGGGAGATTGGAATAGAAATTGACCCGCGGGTCCGCGTCCAGCGTCACCATTGCCATGTTATACGGCTGATCGGGCATGCGCCGGTTGAGGCGGCCATCCTCGATCACGATGTAGCTCGCGATATGGCCGCGTCCCTCGACCTCTTTCCAAGCCAGGCTGCCAGCCGACCCACAGACCTGGCAAGTCTGCTGCGGCGGGTATTGCAGCCGGTCGCAAGTAGCGCAGTGCTGCAACACAAGCCGCCGTTGATTGACAGCGTCCCAGAACGGCTTGCTCAAAGCGTCGGCGACAGGGATCAGCTTCGGCATCGTTTCACCCCTCGCCCCGTCCAACCCACCCACCGTACACCGGGTACTGCGAACAGATGAACTCGATATATGCCGGCCGACCTGACGCATTGACGTCGAGCGCCCGCCGCAGGGCCGGAATGACCTCGGCAGGCTCGCTCACCCGCTCGGTGTGGAAGCCGAGGGCGCCGATGACCTTCGACATATCCACCTCGTCGGGCCCCATGACCTGGTGTGTGAAGGGATCGTGTCCCGCTCCCCAGAAGCCGGGTCCATAGCCCGCAAAGCCGCCATTGCTGATGTGCACGACCGTGATCCCGAGTTTCTCGCGCAGCAGAACCTCGAGATTGCCGAGCATGTAGCCAAGGCCCGCCTCGCCTGTCACCGCCACGGATGCCCTGCCCGGAAACGCTTTCTTGGCGGCAATCGCAGCAGCCAGGCTGAAGCCGAGCGTGGAGACATTGCCCCAGCCCAGGAAGCCACGCGGGATGAGCGTGTCGAACACGGTGCTCAACTGGTCGCGCGTATTGCCGGACTCGTGCGTAACGAACGAATTGCGCAGATCCAGCACCTGCATGAGATCGCCATACACCCGATACGGGTTGATCGGCGTCTCGCCGGAGTTCATGACCTGCCGGTATCGGGCGAGCGCCTCGTCGCGTGCCGCCCTCACCTCCGCCGCCACGTTGCCCGCCGTCCGACCGGCACCGGACGTGCGGTCCGATACTTCCTGGCGGAGCGCTTGCAAAATCAGTCGCGCATCGCCGATCACCGCGTGCGCCGTGGGATACATCTTGTTGATGTGCAGCTCGTCGACATTGCAGTGGATAATGGTCTTCTTCGCCGCATCAGGAATGGCGTGGCTGAAGCGGCCCGGCGACAGGCTCGAACCCACGGCGAGGATGACGTCGCTCTTGTTCAGATAATGACCCACCTGATCGCCGCGCACGCCGACAAACAGCGGATGGTTCTCCGGGAACGCCCCTTTGGCCTTGAGCGTCGTGATCACCGGCACATTCACGAGTTCGGCGAACGCTTTCAGGTCGTCCGAGGCGCCCGCGTAGATCACCCCCTCGCCGGCGTAGATCAACGGGTCGCGGGCTGCCAGGAGCACGTCAACCGCGGCGCGCACATCCGCCGGGTCCGGCGCCGATTTCCAGCCTTTCACGGGACAATAGGGGTCTGCAGTCTCGTCGTACGTCGCCGTGGCATTGGGAACAGCCAGGATCACGGGCCCCGGTCTGCCACTGCGCAACATGGTGAAGGCGCGGCGCATGAACTCAGGCGTGCGCTCGGGCTTGTCGAGATAGCCGAACCACTTCGACACGGTCTTCATCGCTGATGCGACATCATACTGGCTGTTGCCCGAGCTGCCGGCCGGCACGCCATCGGTGATGCACAGAACGGGCGAGCCATCCTCATAGGCCTGCGCCATCCCGGCGTAGGCGTACTGCATGCCGGCGGCATTGACGCCCCCCTGGAAGGTGCACACCCCGATCCGAGAGCCCGCGGTGATGCGCGAGAACGCGTCGGCCACCGCAACGGCGTAGCGGTCGTCGCGCATCATCAGCATCGGCACGCCTTCCCGGCCGAGCGCGTTGTTCACCCGACAGACAGGGAAGGTCGAAACCCAGCCCACACCCTCCTGCTTGAGAATGCGGCTAATGCCGGTCGCTACATCGATCGTCATGGATGTGGTCTCCTTTGCATGGAGCCGAGCCGTCGCACCGAAGCCTTTTCCCAACTGCCGCAGCGGTGTGATCGGCCTCGCAACCGCGGGCAATCCGGAAAATGACGGGCACCTGTCGCACTGGCAAGAGGCGGCCTGGACACACACGAGAACGGCCGACCTGACCGGAGTGCGGCTTCACGGCGAGCATGGCTGTGGGTGGCTCGCGATCTCATTGCTTCGTCACCTCTTCGGTGGTCAATATTCAACGCCGATTGACATTCAGAATAACCCCTACCGACGCTCGTCAGCGCCTTCCGGTGCAACCGCGTCAACGTCGCGGCTCACCTCGCCAGCAAGCTTGTGTCCGCGCGCAAATACCCAGGAGGTCTCGGACGCAGTCAGGTCCGCCCAACGAACAGTAAGTCCTCCGGAGAAAGCGTCCGCTGCGCGCGCGACCGCACCGGACCTCAGCACACAAAACGCATCCCGATATCGGCTGCCTGTCGGCCGTCAAAGGCGCGGCGGGCCGCGTCATAGGCCTGGCCGACAATGCCACCGCGAACGGTTCCCGGCTCAATGCTGCGGTAAGCCGGCAACCAGCTCTCAGGCAGGCGCACCGAGTCGGGCGGCGCGATCCACAGGCGGAACAGCAGCCGCTTGCGCGACGGCTCTTCGTGATCCTCGAAATGCGTCCGCGAATGCAGCATGACGTGGTTGTTGAGGATCTGCATATCGCCCGGCTGCAGGTCCATGTCGTACATCAGGTCCGGCTGACGCAGGATGCTGTCCAACATGTCCGTCGCCTCAAGCTGGTGCGGCGTCAGGGCGGGCACGCCCTCGAGCCGCTGTGCCGTGCTGAGCCGGTTCCGGTTCCATTTGCTGAACAGCCGCCCCTCGCACGTATCGAAGATCGGATTGGGGTAGAATGGGCTCTCATCGTCCGCCTGCTCCGCCTGACGGCTGAAGTAGAAAGGCTCATGCAGAGCCTCGGCGAGGTCGGGCCGCTGCATCAGCAGCCGATTGTGGGCGGCGGTCGAACTCGTGACCATGCTGCGTCCGCCCGCTTTCGCCCGGTTGAAGCAGGTCAGCAGCACGACATCGGCGCTGTCCGTGTGGAAATCCAACTCGGCATTCGACGAGTAGCCGCGCCCACCGGCACTGCGATAGGTGGTCCCGGCATCGCGGACTGCCGACATGTACTGACTGGCCTTGCCCTGCGGCCGGGGTACGCCCGCATGCAAGCCGATGGCCCAGGTGAGCAACTCGAACTCCGCCGCGTCCAACATGTCGCGCGGCAGACCCCGGACGAGGGCGATCCCCCGGCCGTGCTTCGCCTCGTTGAAGGCGGCAGCCAGCGGCTCCATTGCCGCCCCGAGCTCGAAATCGGCGCGCCGGTAGGACAGCAAGGGCTTCTCGGGATCGCGGGCACGCAGCACGGCTTGCGCAAGGCCACGGCGCGCCTGCTCGCCAAGGCTGCAGGTCCAACCGGGATCCGCCGCGAGCGAGGCTGCCGTCCAGGCAGCCGGTGTTTCCATAGCCGTGAGGCTCATGCGCATTCCCCATCACAGGACTTGCAGCATAGGACCGCCGTCAGGCGAGCGCGACGTCCATCACGTTGCTGATTTCCTCCTCCGAAAGCTTGCCAATCTCGACGATAAACACCAGCCGTGCTCGTGGCGCTCCAGCGGGGCGTGCTCCGCCAGGCGCCAGCGTCGCCCGGCCCCCGGCGAACTGGAGCACCAACTGCCGCCCCGGTTGCTCCACTGCCTCGAACAACCCCTTCGCGCGGGCCAGCTTCGGCGCCAGGCGGCTAATCGCCTGTTGCAGCCGAGGCAGCGACACCAGCCGCTCCGACGTCCAGCTCATCGTCTCGAACCGGTCGGCTGTCGGCCGTCGGCGCCCCGGATCTCGCGGCTGCCGCACACGATCCGGATCCGCGGGAAACAGCAACGCCGCAGGCACCTCGCCGTGCAGTGCATCCACCACCACAGCCGCTGGCCGCACGGTCCTGACGACATCGCGCACGGCCGCGACCTCAGCCGACGCCGCCAGGTCCAGCTTGCTCAGTGCAACAACATCAGCGGTGCGTAGCTGCGACCGTAGCAGCGGGTCGGCCAGCATCGCCGCTGGTGTGGTCGCAGCCACCACGCACAGCACCGTCTCCAGCGGCGCCTCCCACCAGATCATCGGGTCCATCAGGTTGCGCACGATATCCGCCGGGTCCGCCACGCCGCTGGTCTCGATGACGATGAACTCCGGGCGCGGATCGCGGCGCAGCAGTGCAGCGAGCGTCCGGATCAGGTCGCCTTCCAGGGAACAGCAGATGCAGCCATTGCTCAGGCTCACCACGCCGTCGCTGGCGCCGGCGATCAACTCGGCGTCGATGTTGATGTCGCCGAAGTCGTTGACCACGGCCGCGATCCGCCGCCCCTCGGCGTGTGCCAGCAGGTGGTTCACCACCGTGGTCTTGCCGGCGCCGAGGAAGCCCGCCACCAGCAGGATCGGGACGGGGTGCATCAGGCCATGGGGCTCCGCCCCTTGGAACCCCGCCAAGGGCGTAACGCCCTTGGAACCCGTCCGTGTTTGGGA
>Ga0310811_10015292_pt1 | contig 10034 bp, 6 predicted proteins | sample YCmetagenome_FD_207642 | JGI IMG/M metagenome (GOLD analysis project Ga0310811, IMG submission 207642) | Soil microbial communities from experimental microcosm in Duke University, North Carolina, United States - YC | ecosystem: Engineered > Artificial ecosystem > Soil microcosm > Unclassified ...
CGTGCGCGTGGCGCACGCCACGTCCCGTTCAGGCGGCGTTTGCGGGTGTGCGATCCTTGCGCGACTGGAATCGTGCGACGCGCATCGCAAGCACGCCGCATGCGGCGAGCAGCGCGAACGAAAAGGCCACGACGCTCGGCCAAGCGCCTTTTTGCCAGAACCACCCGCCCCACGAACCCAGTATGCTCGAGCCGAGGTAATAGCTGAGCAGGTAAAGTGAGGTAGCGTGTCCTTTGGCACCATCGGCCAGTTGTCCGACCCAGCCGCTCGCCACTGAGTGGGTCATGAAAAAGCCGATGGTGATCATGATGATGCCGATTACCACAGGCAGCAGTTCGTGAGCCAATGTCAGTGCGAGTCCGAGAGCGGCGGTCACGACGCCTGCGATCAGAATCGGGCCTCGGCCAAACCGATCCGCGAGTGCGCCGGCACCGGACGCGGACGCAATGCCGAACACGTAGGCGCAGAAGATCAGGCCCGTTTGTGTTGCGCTCAAATCGAAGGGCGGCGCCATGAGGCGAAACGCTGCATAGTTGTAGATCGTCACGAAAACGCCCATGACGAGGGCGCCGATGGCGAAAACAGCGGGTAGCGTCGCACTCGTCAAATGCTTGCGCCACAGCGCGTAGTGAAGTGCGGGACTCATGTCAGTGCGGCGCACGAAGTTGCGCGATGCGGGCAACAGCACGACAAAGGCGATGGCCGCAGTGACATCGACGATACCTAGCGTCAGCATCGCGGTGCGCCATGACAGATGGTCACTCAAATAGCTCATGCCGACCCGCCCCATCATGCCGCCGAACGCCGTGCCGCCCACATACAGTCCCATTGAGAACCCCAACCCCTGCGGCGCGATTTCCTCGGCCAGATAGGCCATCGCAACCGCCGGCACGCCGCCAAGTGCCAGGCCTTCGAGCGCACGCGCAACCAAAATGCCGTGCCAGCTGGGCACGATGGCGGCGCACACGTTGAAGCCTGCGGCGAGCGTCATCGAAGCGAAAATCAGGCCGCGCCGGCCCCAGCGCTCGGAAAGCGCGCCTGCGCAAAGAATGGAAAACGCAAGAAAGCCCGTTGACGTTGATAGGGCGAGCGAGCTTTGCGCTGCGCCCACGTCAAACTCCCGCGCGAAGAGGGGAAGCAACGGTTGCACACAGTAAAGCAACGAGAACGTCGAAAACCCGGCAAGGAACAGGGCGAGGCTGATGCGGCGATAGGCCTTTGAGCCGGGGACGACGCCGCGCGAGGGGCTGAGGGAGGCGTGAGCGGGCGGGGTGAGTGACCGAGGGGTTGAGGGGGCGGGTGTATCGGAGCTCATGTTTTTTTAGACAGTGCTTCGGGCGATCAACGACGTTTCGCCCCGATCGGCCGCGCGGGACACGGCAGTCAGCGCGCAGAGCCGCTTAATCGCTAAATGGAAGGACATAAGTGGCGTCCACCGCCGCTATTTTATGGGCGTCGCGAGAGACCTGCAGTCAGGCGCTACATTCGCGTTTGCATCGAACGAACCTGACGCATTGCGTTTTTGTCTGCGATGTGAGTGATGGTGGCCTGGCACAAGGCTATGTGACTTTTCATGCTGATTTCACAGGCCGATCTTCGGGCTTGCATTGCACCAATTTGGGGGATTGGGTTTATACGACTGATGATTGATTTGTTTAAATTCCGGGAAAGGTGTTATTGGTTGGATGCGCTTGGTTTGACGCGAGGCGCGGACCTATAGAGTCATCCAAATCGAGGAGGTCATCATGAAAAGCAAACTCATTGCGCCACTGCTGCTGGCGACCTTTGGATCACTTGCGGCGCCTGCTTTTGCAAGCGGTTATGGGCCGGCGCCGTTCTACAATCCAGAGGTGGGCGCGCCAGCGTCGCAACGCGGGCCAAGTGTGCAAACGCTTGCAGCGCAGCACGATGGTGATCGCGCTGTAGGACAGCATCGGGCCGGCGCTCAGGGCTGCATCGCGGTTAGCGGTACGGGTGGCGGTCGCTCGGCATCGGGTGATACGGCCGCGCCGGCCGGTAGTGACGATCTTAGTCGATGCCATTGAGTGGATTCCCGGGTGCCGCGTTCCCGACGCTGGGCAGACGACCGCTAACATAAACCGGGGCGCCGTCGAGGGGTGGCGCTACGTGGCAACCGCTTCGCTTTCGATTTTTCCAGCGCCGCGTCGCTGCGTTCGACAAATGGCCCCCGACTCCCCCTGGCATGCTTTTGGGCCCGGTATTCTGCGATCTGCCGACGCAGCACCGCAGCGTAAGGTGTTTCTTTGCCACTCGGTCACGGTGCTATGCTGTTGACCGATGCAAGGAGAGGGTGAACGGCGATCGCCGTATGCCCCGGTTGACTGGCCGCTGAGAGCATTGGCACTTAGAGGAGTTCCGTAGGTGAACCCATCCTCCTTGTTCGGCGCTGATCAGGGCCAAAGTGCTGAAGAAGTGTGGTGGCACGACGGCGAACGTGTCGCCTGCAAAAGATGGCGCAATGATGTAAACCACGACCGGCAGGCCATACTGGCCGTCTTTCCCACCACAGAACACCCGACTCCTGACAGCCTCAACCGTCTCGCCCGTGAGTATGCGTTGAGGGACGACCTCGACGGCGCATGGGCGCTCCGGCCCCTGGAATTGGTGCGCGAGCACGGGCGAACCGTGTTGCTGCTGGAGTGCCCTGATGCCGAGCCGCTTGACCGTCTGGTCAAGCCGCCTATGGAGGTCGCGAAGTTCTTACGACTCGCCGTCGCCTTATCGGCTGCAGTTGGCCGCGTACACGAACGTGGACTGATTCATAAGGACATCAAGCCGACCCATATCCTCGTGAGTCCGGCAGTCGATCGCGTCTGGCTGACGGGCTTTGGTATCGCTTCACGTCTATCACGAGAGCGCCAGTCGCCCGACTCTCCGGAGTTCATCGCTGGAACGCTGGCTTACATGGCGCCCGAACAGACGGGTCGGATGAACCGCTCTATCGATTCCCGAAGTGATCTCTATTCGCTTGGAGTCGCCTTTTATCAACTGTTGACCGGCAGTTTGCCGTTTTCGGCTTCCGACCCGATGGAATGGGTTCACTGCCATATCGCAAGGAAGCCGACGCCACTGAGCGAAAGGCTGGAGAGTGTGCCGGCGCCGGTTTGCGCCATTGTCATGAAACTGCTCGCGAAGATGGCTGAGGAACGTTATCAAACGGCAGCCGGCGTCGAGCGCGATCTGCAACGCTGCCTTGTGGACTGGGAAACGCGGCGCAGCATCGATGAATTCCTGCTTGGCCAGCACGATACGCCGGATCGGCTGCTGATTCCCGAGAAACTGTATGGGCGAGCCTCCCAGACTGAGCGTTTGCTTGCCTTATTCGAATGTGTCGTAGCGAGTGGCAAGCCGCAATTGGCGCTCGTTTCCGGTTATTCGGGGATCGGCAAGTCGTCTATCGTGAATGAGCTGAACAGGGTACTCCCGCCACAGGGTCTCTTTGCTTCGGGCAAGTTCGACCAGTTAAAGCGCGATATCCCGTATGCCACGTTGGCGCAAGCGTTTCGAAGCCTTGTCCGTCGGCTACTGAGCAAGAGCGAAGCCGAGGTGCGCACGTGGCGCGACGCCTTTCAGGAGGCGCTCGGCCTGAACGCATTACTCATGGTGGAGATCGTCCCTGAACTGAAGTTCATCATAGGGGAACAGCCACCGGTTCCCGTTCTTCCGTCACATGATGCTCAAGGACGCTTCCAACTGGTATTGCGGCGATTCATCAGCGTTTTTGCGCGACGGGAGCATCCGCTTCTACTTTTCCTCGACGACTTGCAATGGCTCGACGCGGCAACGCTCGATTTCCTTGGTGACTTATTGATCCAGCCCGACGTGCGGTACCTGATGCTAATCGGTGCCTATCGAGACAACGAGGTGGATTCGAATCATCCGCTGATTCGAAAAATCGAAGCGATGAGGAAAGCCGGCGCGGTAGTGGAAGATATCGTCCTCGCGCCGCTCACGCGAGAAGACCTGGGGCAATTGATCTCGGACACGCTGCGCTGCGAGCCGCTGGGGGCGGCCTCGCTGGCGCATTTGCTGCACGAGAAGACGGGGGGTAATCCGTTTTTTGTCATCCAATTCCTGTCGTTGCTAGCCGAGGAGGGGCTACTCTGCTTCGACCATCAAAACGCACGGTGGTCTTGGGATCTCAGGCGGATTCGTGCCAAGGGCTACACCGATAACGTTGTTGACCTCATGGTCGAGAAGCTGCGCCGGCTTCCGAACGAAACGCAAGTTGCCTTGCAGCAGCTTGCTTGTCTCGGGAACAGTGCTGAGTTCACGCGCCTCACCATGGTGTATGGGCATTCAGAAGATGAATTGCACACTAACCTTCGCGAAGCGATCGACGCTGGATTGGTCCAACGCTGCGACAATGCCTACCGATTCGTGCATGACCGTATCCAGGAGGCAGCGTATTCGCTGATTTCGGAGGCATCGCGCGCGAGCGCCCATCTGCGATTAGGGCGTCTTCTTGCGTCGCATACTGTTCCCTGGAAACGCGCAGAGACTGTCTTCGAAATCGTCAATCAGCTCAATCGTGCGTCTCTCCTCATTCAGTCAGAAGAGGAACGTAGGCAGCTTTCCGAATTGAACTTGATGGCTGGCAGACGCGCCAAGATTTCGACTGCCTATACCTCGGCGCTTTCGTATCTGCGCGCTGCCCGCGCGTTACTCACCGAAGAAAGCTGGGACAAACACTACGTACTGAGCTTTTCCACTGAATATGAAACGGCCGAGTGCGAATTGCTGACCGCAGACGTGGCGGCAGCCGAAGCCCGGCTTCTGAGGCTGGCACAACTTGCCCAAGGCGGTCACGACGTTGCCCTCGTCGCGCGTTTGCGCGTCATGCTGTACAACACGTTGGGTCGGACTGAGCGTGGCGTTGAGGTATGCCTTGAATATCTGAGGCGCACTGGCAATGACTGGTCGCCTCATCCGACCAGCGATGAAGTCATGCGCGAATACGATCGTATCTGGTCACAGATTGGGAACCGCTCAATCGAGGAACTGATTGAACTGCCCTTGATGACGAACCCAGACGTCCTCGATACGCTCGACGTCCTGGCGGAACTCGTGACACCGGCGCTCTTTTCCGAAGAGAACTTCTGTGCACTCGTCATTTGCCGCATGGTGAATCTCAGTCTCGAGCACGGCAACAGCGACGGGTCCTGCTTCGCTTATGTAATGTTCGCCATCATCGCTGGGCCGCGTTTTCTAAATTACAACGCAGGATTCCGATTTGGCCGATTGGGATATGACCTTGTCGAGGCGCGGGGGTTAAAGCGCTTCCAAGCGCGTACCTATGTGTTCTACGGAAACGTCATCATGCCTTGGACGAGGCATGTCCGAACGGGCCGCGATCTGATACGTCGCGCCTTCGATGCGGCGAACGAAATCGGGGATCTTGCCTGCGCCGCGTATAGCCTGAACCACCTGATCACCAACCTCATTGCGGCGGGAGATCCGCTGGCGGAGGTACAACGTGAAGTCGAGCATGGCCTTGCGTTCGTGCAGAAGGTTCGGTTTGGAGTCATGATCGACAACATCAGCACGCAACGTGCGTTTGTCCTGACGCTTCGTGGATTGACCTCCAAATTTGGCTGTTTCGACGATGACTCATTCGATGAAAATCGATTTGAATGTCACTTGGCGAGCAATCCGCGTCTAGGGCTCATCGAGTTCCGATATTGGGTGAGAAAGCTGCAAGCGAGAGGTCTTGCCGGGGAGCATGCTGCTGCCGTCGATGCCTCTTTGCGAGTGAAAGGGCTTCTGTGGAGATCGCCGTCGTTCTTTGAAACGGCAGAGTTTCACTTCTACAGCGCGCTTGCGCACGCAGGATGCTGGGGTTGCGTCTCAGACGACCAACGACAGCGGCATTTCGACGCATTGGCTGCGCACCACAAGCAGCTCGAACTATGGGCGCAGATTTGCCCCGAGAATTTCGAGAACCGGGCCGCACTGGCGGGCGCTGAAATCGCCCGCATCGAAGGTCGCGTGGTCGATGCCGAGGCGCTCTATGAGCGGGCCATTCGCTCGGCCCGCGCGAACAACTTTGTCCATAATGAGGCGCTCGCCAATGAGCTTGCGGCGGGCTTCTATGGGGCGCGCGGTTTCGAGCAGATCGAGCATCTCTATCTGCGCAACGCGCGCTACTGCTATCTACGCTGGGGGGCCGACGGCAAGGTGCGGCAGCTCGATCATCGCCATCCGCACCTCGGCCAAGAAGTGCCCGTGCCCGGCCCGACGAGCACCATCGGTGCGCCGATCGAGCACCTGGATCTTGCGACGGTCATCAAGGTGTTGCAAGCAGTGGCGGGCGAGATCATCTTGGAAAGGCTGCTTGACATCGTCATCTGCGCCGCGATCAAGCATGCCGGTGCCGAGCGCGGGCTCTTGATTCTTTCGCGGGGGGCGGACCTGTGGGTCGCGGCCGAAGGCACAACGCATGACAACGAGATCAAGGTGGCGATGCAGGAGCTGCGGGTGACGGCAGCCATGTTGCCGGAGTCAGTCCTGCACTTCGTTTTGCGCACGCAGGAAAGCGTCGTGCTCGACGATGCCGCGGCGCACGACACGTTTGCCGACGATCCCTACCTTCGTCATCGCCGAGCACGTTCTGTTCTCTGCATGCCATTGATCAACCAGGCGGCGCTCGTCGGGGTGCTCTACCTTGAAAACAACGTGGCCACCCATGTCTTCGCGCCGGCGCGCATCGCGGTGCTCAAGCTGCTCGCTTCGCAAGCCGCGATTTCGCTCGCAAATTCACGGCTTTATGACGATCTTCGCGAACGGGAGTCCAAGATCCGCCGATTGGTCGACGCCAATGTCGTCGGCATTTGCACGTGGGATCTCGAAGGTCGGGTTCTCGAGGCCAACGACGCGTTTCTGAGCATCGTGGGCTACGACCGTGAGGACCTGACGTCAGATCGAATACGCTGGACGGCCCTGACGCCGCCCGAATGGCACGCCAGCGACGCGCGGGCCGTTCAAGAGATCAAGATGACGGGAACGGCGCAACCGTTCGAAAAGGAGTATTGGCGCAAAGACGGCAGCCGCGTGCCAGTGTTCGTTGGGCCGGTGAGCTTCGAGGGGCGCTCGAATCAGGGCGTCGCTTTTGTGCTCGATCTGACTGAGCGCAAGCGGGCCGAAGCCGAAGCACGCGATAGTGAGCGCCGCTATCGGGAGGTGCTGATGGAGCTGGCTCACGCAAACCGCGTCGCAACGATGGGTCAACTCACGGCCTCGATTGCCCATGAAGTCAACCAGCCGATTGCGGCGACAGCTACCAACGCCGAGGCGGCGCTGCGTTGGCTTGCGCGTGAACCACCGGAACTGGACGAGGTGCGTCAGGCGCTTGCAAACATCGTCAAGGATGGCTATCGAGCCGGCCAGGTCATTGGCCGTATCCGCGTGCTCATCGAAAAAACGCCGCCACGGAAGGACCGCTTGCCGATTAACGAAGTGATTCGAGAGATGATCGATCTCACAAGGGGTGAAGCGCTCAGGCACGGCGTTTCGGTGCGCTCGGAGCTCGCGGACGGTTTGCCGCTCATCGAAGCGGACCGAGTCGAACTACAACAAGTCATCCTCAACCTGATCGTCAATGCGGTAGAAGCGATGGGAGCTGTCAGCGAAGGGGAACGGCAATTGCTCGTGAGCACCGAGAAAGATGAGCTTGGGGGAGTGCTCGTCGCGGTCAGAGATTCTGGTCCGGGCCTGGAGCCGGCGGCTCTTGATCATGTCTTTGAGGCCTTCTACAGTACAAAGCCGGGCGGCTTGGGGATGGGGCTATCGATCTGCCGGTCCATCATTGAGTCTCATCACGGTCGACTGTGGGCGAGCGCGAACATGCCCCAGGGTGCCCTGTTTCAATTCACCCTGCCGACCTGCTCATAGGCGGAAGGTGGCGATGCTGAAAGCTGAGGCATCTCAACGACGCTCGAAGCAGCGCAGTGCGAGCCAACGCGCCTGAGTGCTTAACGGCGAGGGAGGCGCTTAATGGTCGATACGACTCGCAAGGCCGGGCGGCTATCTGTGACACGCGTTGCCACAGCGAGCATGGCCGGGGCAGTCTTGGAGTGGTACGACTTTTCCCTTTATGGTTTTGCCGCTGCGCTGGTATTCGGTAAGCTCTTTTTCCCGACCTATTCGCCGTTCGCCGGTACGCTGGCATCTTTCGGAACGTTTGCCGTCGGTTTTGTCGCCCGCCCGCTCGGGGGCATCCTGTTTGGCCATTTTGGCGATCGCATCGGACGTAAGACGGCACTCGTCATGACGACTTCCATGATGGGCGGATCGTCTTTCTTAATCGGCCTGATTCCGTCTTACGGCAGTATTGGAGTGGCGGCGCCGATTCTTTTGGTTGTTCTCCGTTTTATGCAGGGCATTGCCCTCGGCGGCGAGTGGGGCGGCTCGATCCTGATGACACTCGAATATTGGCCGCCATTGCGTCGCGGATTTTTTGGCAGCGTTGTTCAGTTGGGTACGGCGATCGGACTGACGCTGGCAACAGTGATCTTGTTCGCCGGGTCGACCCTGCCAGGCAGTGCTTTCTTTGTATGGGGCTGGCGCGTGCCGTTTTTGGTCAGCATCGTATTGCTCGGCGTTGGGCTTTATATCCGTCTCAATGTGGAGGAAACGCCGGCCTTCAAAACGATACGAGCGATGGGGCAGGTTGTGCCATCCCGATCGCTGAAGTTTTGCGCGTGCAGGCGAAGCACGTTTTAGCGACGTTTATCTCGGCGGTACCACGGTGCCGTTCTACACGCTCTACATTTTCCTCGTGTATTACAGCACTTCCGTCGTGCACATCGACCGTTCGGCTGTGCTGCTGGGCATGGTAGTGATCAACATCATTCTGCTCGGCTCGACGATTCTGGGCGGCGTTCTCGCGGACAAGCTCGGGCGCAGCTCTATGTTTTTGATTGGTGTGTTGTCAATGGCACTCCTCGCTTTTCCCTGTTCTGGTTGACTGATTTAGGCGCCGCGAAGTGGGTGTGGGTTGCGATGCTGGTGTTCGGTGCGCCGTTCTGGTTCACATGGGGCATCGTGCCAGCGTACTTTTATGAGTTCTTTCCAGCACACGTGCGCTACACGGGCATCTCGGTCGGCAGTCAGTCTGCAAGCATCATTGGCGGACTGGTTCCGCTTTTCGCTACGGCGCTCCTGCCGGTGGCCGGAACGTGGCCGCTCTCGGTCCTTGTGATTGTCACCTCGCTGATATCCAGTCTCACTGTCGTGCTGACGGCGAAGATGCACAAGGGGCCAGCAACGACGCTTACACCCTGAAGGGCAAAACCTGCCGTGCCGACGATCCTGATCAGGCTCGAGCCGCCCGATGCAAGCAGCCGTCACGCGCCGCTTTTGAGGGTTACGGGCGCACGGCGAGCAATGTCGATTACGATTACGCACATCACTCGTAGGGATGATCGGTTTGCGCAATACGGTGCGTGTCGCGCTATACTAATTTGCGCATTTCAATCAACGACATTGCGCGTTTCAGTCATCGGCGCTGATGGAGCAGTAAGTCGCGACCGTCGCGAGCGCTATCAGCAACGACGGAATCGCAAAGCCAAGCGCGCCGGCAATGAGAGATAGCGGCAAGGACTCGTCCGATGAGGATTTTGATTATTGCCGACGATCTGTCGGGTGCCGCCGATTGCGCGATCGGATTCGCTGCTGCAGGCCACCGGACGGTCGTCATGCTTGAAGCGTCGCAAGAGGTGGCCGATGCGCTGGCGGATACGACCGCCGTCGATACCGACACGCGCAGGCTCACGCCGACCGAAGCGGCAGCACGCACGGCCGCGGCCTACACAGTGTTGCGCGCAGAGGGGCAGCGGCTCTACAAAAAAATTGACTCGACGTTGCGCGGCAACTGGGCGGCTGAGGTGGCTGCGCTCCAGCGACTTGCGGGGCTCGCGATCGTTACGCCGGCTTTTCCCGCAACGGGGCGCACCGTGCGTGGCGCTCGAGTACTTGTGCACGGCAAGCCGCTCGAAAGCACAGAAACATGGCAG
>Ga0310811_10015293_pt1 | contig 10033 bp, 6 predicted proteins | sample YCmetagenome_FD_207642 | JGI IMG/M metagenome (GOLD analysis project Ga0310811, IMG submission 207642) | Soil microbial communities from experimental microcosm in Duke University, North Carolina, United States - YC | ecosystem: Engineered > Artificial ecosystem > Soil microcosm > Unclassified ...
CGCGGGCCTGCCCGTGGTCGCGACGCCACCGGCGCTCGGTGACGAGGCTGCGGCACCTGGAGTCCTGACGGTCTCCGCCACCGCCCAGTCCGTGACCCGCGTGCTACGGCAACTCGAGACCGATGACGCGGAATGGGCCGCCCTCGCCGCCCCGCTGCAGCAGACCCTGCAAGGCGATGCGCTGGTCGCCGCCTATCGCAACCTCGTTGCCGGCCTCGGCCCGGTGAAGCCGCGATGAGCGAGGTGCGCCACGCAGACTACGACGTTCAGGGCGTACTCGCGCTGCAAGGCGGAATCGCCCATGGCTGGTGCCATTCGCCGCAGTTGCCAGGCCGGGCGCTGCGCGTGGAAATTCTGGCGGACGGCGCGGTCGTCGCCGCAGGGGTCGCGGCGCGGTTGCAGCTCGAACTCGTCCGCCCCGGGATCACGGACGGCTATCACGGCTTCGCCCTGCCCCTGCCGCAGAGCGCCCTGGAGGGCGTGATGCTGGAGGCGCGGGAAAGTGCGACGGGGCAGGTTTTTGCCCGGCGCCTGCCGGTGCGGGCCACGGACATCCTGGCCTGGGAGCGCGACATCGCGATCCTGGGGCGCGGCCTCGCGGCCATGCATGTGGCGCTGGGGCGACAGAAGCCGGTGCATGCGGGCTTGGCCGAAGCTCTGGGCACAGTGGGTGGGTATATGACTTGTGGATGGTAAATCGAACAGTACAGCGCCGACTAAGTCCATTGTTCAAACTTAAGGCAATGAATATCGCTATTTGATCGAATTTCTCCCTAAACAGCCCGCGAATTCTAATGGAGACCACCATGAGTCGGCCAACTATTAGTGCGTATATGATTATATATAACGATTGGGACATTCTTGAGCAAGCGATTTGCTCTGCTCGTTCTTTCGCGGACGAGCTTGTTGTCGTCGACGGCGCTTACAAATGGATGATTCCTTTTCTTGAGCGCTACTCTCAAAACCCTGATCGCTCAAATGAAGAAACTATATCTATACTTGAGCGACATGATGATTTTGTACGTCACATTCCTGGAGTTTGGCTAAATGAAAGCGCCAAACGTGTCGCCGCGTATGAAGCTTGCTCTGGAGATATCGTTCACCTCATCGACGCGGATGAACTTCATAAAACCGAATTTGGAATTTTTCAGGAATTTAGTTCAAGTTCTCGCGTCGTCGGGGAGATGCCATCCCCACTTCTGATGCCAAAAAGAAGATTTGCAATTTTAAAAAATCGAAAAGACATTGGAAAAAAGCCGACAACCTTCAAGAGAGCTAAAGTCTCGACCGTCGAACATCTTTCCTATCTTTGGCTGATTTTACCGGAGAGCGAACGAGCACTCATACCGGATCGCGTGCCTCATTCGGTCTGGCAGAAACCCATCGGGACAAACTATCACTACTCCATGCTACGCAGCCCGAAATCAGCCATAAATCGGGCCCTGTTTTATGTATTTCAAAAATACCTAAGTCCTGATGTAGCCGATCACCCAAACAATGCCTTAGCTAAAGCTCTAAACGGAGCTTTGAGCGCAACTTCGGTGCTTAATGCAATGCAGGGGTCTTCGTTGGTTATATCTTTCCCGATGAACGTAGATCAAATTTTTCTGCCTTTAGAAGCGCCTACTGATGTGCAGATGGAAACCGACGAAATCGAAGCGAAAATGGCTAGCGGCTTGATAGAGCACCGCCATCTAGCGACTGGTCGCTCTCTTCTAAATCAAATTCCGAGCTGCATAGATGTATCAGACCTTAGGATGACCGGGCAACAAATGGTGGGTTCAATCAAAATTAGTAATATTGCAAATACGATCCAAATATTTCTTGTTGATCGGCTTGAGGGAACTTCTTCTTATTCTAAAACACTCCTGGTAACCGCCAGGGACAGCAACACCGCTGATTTTCAGATCCCTGTCGAACCTAATCCCAAAGCGCTAGTCCGTTCCATGATAGAAATTCTCGTCAAGTTGCCTGATCCGAATATCGCAACGTCCATCGAAAATTTTGAAGTTTCAAACAAAGGCTCCTTCGTTCTCGGTTAGATTCCTTATCGCACACGAAAATGCTCCCAGCGATGGGCTTGGCCGTCCCAGACAAGGGCAAGCTCATCGCCAGACCTCAGCGAATCACCATTCGTCCACCCCTCCACCATCGGAGTAAAAGCCAATTTTTTGATTTGCCGCCCCCAATTCTGGAAGATAACTTTGTCGTTATTTTTCGACGATGACCTCAGCATAATACTTTGCCTATCGACTTCTTTCTCTTGCATCAGCCGGACAAGATAAATTTGATCAGGCACTTCATACTTTGTTCCATCCAGGGACACTCTTACGAGGTTTTTATCTAACTGCGGATTTTCTGTGCCAGATAATGAAGAACCTCCTCCTAACATTGAGGAACTACTCTTAGGTTTAGTATCTTCTTGGCTGTTTTTTTCAGAAAAAGTAATTTGATTTTGCAATGATTCCGTCGGCGCCTGATTGACAATTGTCACCTTTCCTATCAACTTTATAGTGCCGCCTTTTATATCTATAATTCCGTCAGACGGCGCATCCAGAAACAGAGTCCTTGCTCCATTATGATTGGATGCTTTAAGTGTTATTGATTCGCCACCCAAATTCCATGCGATCGCTTGATCTTGCCCTAAATCAAAAGCGTTCCCGTCTTTAAACGTCGCGAGAGATGTTGTTATGCCATGCTGCCACAGGTACCTCGTTTCCAGTGGAGAATATGGCATTGATTTTACTTCTTCTGGCTTCACATCGCTGCCTCCTAGATAGATACCCCTACCTCCTGGAGCAATGCTGTTATTCCCGACTAAAAATCCGGTATACCATCTCGCGGGATAAGGAAATTTAGCCGTTGGTATATTGCTGCCGTTCTGCTGCTTGGCCGGCCGGGAATTCAAGAGTGAATGAGCTAGAATTGCCACGCCGATTTCGCAGTTGCCACCATAATTCCCATCTGCTTTCCATGTTTCACAAACTTCGTTTTGACCAGAAGCATAAACTGGAGGCACCCCCAACCCGTTACCGGACTTTCGGCTATCAAATTCCGTCCAAGGCCAAATATCAGGTCCATTATTTACGGGATTTTGCTCTTCTACTGCCATCCCAGCGGTATCACCTCCACTAACATCGTCAGCCGTTAAAAATGGGCCGACAGCAACTTCCCAATTCCCCAGTAAACCCACCCGCGCAGAGGAGAGCCAACGCGAAATTTCAAGGAAACCTATATCTCCGCCCGGGGATAAATTTTTGTGCCCATGCCCCAAATTTACGTAGCGCCTTGCGTCAGCAATTCCCGTATTTCCAGATTTATTTTCGAAAATCTGCAAGCGCCCCCATACACCGCCCGCCGACGAAGGACCACCCCGTGTAGTTGTTTCAATTTTCTTTGTGGAAGTGTCCTTAGACACAATATCCGAATGAGATGATTTGTTATCTTGCGCGCGAGATTGGCCGATTGCCATAGAAAGAAAAAACATTACAACAGTACAAAGACGGCTAATTTGCATCATTCGCAACAAATTCCTGCGCTCAATAGTTTCCCTAACAAGTGATCAAGCTTAGCTTCACGAAGTCGGCGAGCAATTTCTGTCTGAGAAGCTTCTGATCTCCATGGAGCTTGAGTCATAGCTTTGGCTAGCCAGTCGCTAACGTCACGATCGCGCCTCTCAGCGAAATCACCTTTGCTCCAAACTCGCTTCAAGTCGAAGCCAAAACGGCCGAAAAACAGTAAAACCTTTTCTTCATCTAGGATACCAATCGCGTTATCCACAGCTGGCAGACCACTTCTCATTAGACCACAAACTGAATGCGATATTAGATGTCCGTAATCTAAGCTTTCTGCCCTGGGTTGTATCCGCTTTTCTAAGAACCTCCCTTCGCGGCGACTCAAAATCGAAACTTTTCCCAAAGATCTTCCTAAAAGCTGGACTGAGTGGAGAGCGGATCCTTCACTAAAGATCAGGACATCCGCACCCATATAACACTCAAGCTGTTGCCACAGATCCAGCATCTCCGGCCGAATAACTTTTACCCCTACTTCTTCCAAAGCACGTTCAAGATAGGCTTCCCCTGCAAATCGGGCCATCTGACCAGCGCGGGAAACAAAAACCGCTCCACTACGACTGACCCGTCCGACATTTTTTTGAACTAATTCATCCATCAGATTGAGATGTTGTTCAGACGGGGGCACCCCGCCTATCTGCTCAGCTTGAGGGGCCACATGCAGGCGCGAAACGAGCGAATTAGTTTCGGAAAATACAATTCGATCTTGATTCAAGCCGAACCAGTCCAAGATTTGCCAGAAATATTTTGGCACATTCTCCAGACGACGAATTGCGTTAGGATCGGTCGTACAAATAAAATTTGCTCCTTTCCACTCGGACAATGTCGGCGCAATCCGCATCGAAAAATCCGCAATCTGATGGCCAAAGTGAGGCGCTATTGGCCCTAGCCATGCCAGATCGCGAGATAATAATGTTTCCGATGGCCACTCGTTGGGCCACTCGTTGGGCCGTTGATCAACAGGCTTATTTCCTCGGCAATGTCTAGCGTCGACCTGCTGCTCCCAGTCGGGCCAAATCGGGCCCCCCTTATGGGCTGACCGTCCAGATGGCGCGCCAAGAAGTTCTGAAAAGGGGGTGACAAGGATTTTGCTGAATGTCAGCATGTCGTTACAGTCCCTCAGCGTCTGTGCGAATCGCAGCAAAGATTGTATGCTACGTTCGTCATGCGAACACCTTCGAGGATGGATTTTTGCACGGTTGTCATTCAGACTGGTACTTAATGCTCTCGAAGGATAACCTACAGGTGAATGATGACCGTAATTAACAACACTCACAAGTTCATCTTCGTACACATCCCCAAGAACGCGGGAACGACCGCGAATTCCATGCTGTCAAGCTTCACCTACTGGAATGACATCGAACTCGGCGGCACCGTCTATGGTGAGGCGCTGGCGACGCTCTATATCAAGCGATTCGGCATCGGCAAGCACGCACGGGCTAACCAAGTGCGCAACCTGGTCGGCGAAAAGACCTGGGAAAACTATTTCAAATTCGCCTTCGTGCGAAACCCCTATGCTCGCGCGTTCTCAGTCTACCGCTTCCTCAAGAAATGGCGCAATTGGGACGGCAGCCAGGCGATGGAGGGTTTCAAGACCTTCGAGGAATTCCTCACCTCCGACCTGTTCAAGAACAACCCCGGCCCGGACTCCATTTTCATGCCTCAGCATAGCTGGATCGAGGACATGAATGGCAATCCCCTGCTCGACTACACGGGGAAGGTGGAGCAGATCGAGAAAGCCTTTCGCTTCATCTCCAGCAAAGTCGGCATCAAACTCGATACCGGCAATGTGCCGATCAAGAACGATTCCGGCGCCCCCGATGAGTTTCGCACTGCCTATTCCGAGGCAGCCATCAATATCGTAACACAGCGGTATCAGCGCGATTTCCGCGCCTTCGATTACTCCCTCAACTTCGCGTCCAGCGTAGACCAGGACAAGGACCTAACCGCTGCTTGAACGCTGAGCCGCCCTCGGTTCAAGCCGGTCACATGCCGATCGGGAGTTCAGCCCCTCCGCCCCCCGGGAATGGCGGTCAGTCTCGGCCGCGGGCGGGGTGCCGGTTCCGGGTGAGCAGGAACCGGCATTACGACGGATCGGGTCGCTATCGGCATCTGCGGCAGCGCCTCGACATGGAGAGAGACAGCAATCTCCGCCGAGAGATTCCCGAGCCGTCGCAGGCGCCGGCCATCCCCCGGCCCATGGCGCACCTCTCCGCGCGACAGATCGTGACGGCGGGGCACCGGCAGAATGCCGCCGGCCGCACCCGCATGGTCAAAGCCCTGCCCCTCGGCATTGCCCAGTTCCACGAGACTGCCTTCGACCACGCCATAGGCGAACCAGTCCAGAAATAGCCTGAGGGGACCCACTTGCCCGGGCTGCCAGCGGCGCGCGAAAATCTGGAAGGCTCTGGTCCGCGCGAGGTCCAGTCGCGCAGGCCGGTGTTTCATTTCCTCATGCCAGGGAAGGCTGGCCAGAGCATCGGGCGTCGCCAGTCCATGCCGAAGCAGCGCGGCGACGGCCAGCTCGCACCCGTCGCCCTGACCTGCCGCTCTCTCAACTGCAGAGAGGAGACGGCGCCCTGCCTCGGAGAGCAGCAAAACCTTTTCGTTCGCAACCGTTGATCCGCGCGTCGCGGGGCGTTCGGCATATCGGCGCGGTATCGTAATGATCGTCATCGCGCGACCTTTCCCAAGAGCGCTACCCCTCGCTGATAATTGGGATCCTGAGTTCCCATCAATCTGACAGAATTGATAATAGGGACCTCATTTCCCTACTAGTCAAGTATGATTTAAGCGACGGCCGCTTCTTGCGCAGTCGCGGCGCAGTGTCGCCTGCCACCCGACGAAGTCTTCCAGGCCAGTCAGCATTTCGCTTTACGGCCCCGCATCGCTCCGCTTTACTCGTTCGTATACAAACGATCTGGAGTGGCCAATGGCGCGACGGGTGGCGGGAATCGATGTCGGTGGAACCTTCACCGACGTGCTTCTCTATGAGGAGGATGGCCGCGGCGGGCGAGTCCAGTTCGCCAAGGTGCCGTCGACCACCGCGAACCAGGCCGAAGGCGTCCTGCAGGGCATAGAGGCCGCGGGCACCAGCCCCGCCGCACTCGATCTTCTTATTCATGGCACCACCGTCACGACCAATGCCGTGCTGGAGCGAAAAGTGGCCCGTGTAGGCCTGATCACCACAGCCGGCTTTAGGGATACGCTTGAGGTGGGCCGTCGGACGCGCCCCACGCCCTATGGATTGTTCGGGGTGTTCGAGCCGCTTGTCCCGCGCGACCTCCGGCTCGAAGTGCCGGAGCGGATGAATGCCGCCGGAGAGGTGGTGACGCCGCTCGACGAAGCGGCCGTCCGCCGTGCCGTGCGCCAGTTGCTGGACGCCGGATGCGAATCCCTGGTCATTCATTTCCTCCATTCCTACGCCAATCCGGCTCATGAACTGGCGGCAGGCCGCATCGCGGCTGATTTTTGGCCCAATCGTTACGTCACCCTCGGGCATGGGCTTCTCTCGGAATACCGTGAATACGAGCGCGGAACGACCGCCGCCGTCAATGCCGCGGTGCAGCCGATCCTGGATCGCTACCTGCATCGCCTCACCGAAGGGCTGCGGTCCCGGGGATTCCGGCACGACCTTCTCGTCATGAACGGCAATGGCGGCACCATCGCCGCTCCCCTCGCCGCAAGGGACGCCGCAAAGACCGTGATGTCGGGTCCTGCCTCGGGCGTCATCGCCGCTGCCGCGACGCTTACCCAGTCCGGCGTCGGCGATGCCGTTACCTATGACATGGGCGGGACCTCGAGCGACGTCGCGCTGATCAGCGGCGGCCTGCCGGAGGTCTCGGCCGAACTCACCATCGACTACGGTCTGCCGATCCATGTGCCCATGGTTGATGTCCGCACCATCGGCGCCGGCGGCGGCTCCATCGCCTGGCTGGACGCCGCCGGCATGCTGCGCGTGGGGCCGCGAAGTGCGGGCTCGACACCGGGCCCCATCTGCTACGGGCGCGGCGGCCTCGAACCCACCATCACCGACGCCAACCTCATCCTCGGCCGCCTCGATCCGGCCAAGCTCACCATCGCGGGCGCGGCCTCGGTCAGCGTCGCGGACGTGCGTGCGATCTTCGGGGAGAAGCTGGCAACGCCGTTGGGCCTGACGGTTGACGAAGCGGCGGCCGCGGTAATTGCCCTCGGCAATGTCCATATGGCCGGCGCCATCCGCATGGTGTCCCTCTCGCGCGGACGGGACCCGCGCGCGCTCACGCTCTTCGCCTTCGGCGGCGCGGGCCCGCTGCACGCGGTGGCACTGGCAGCCGACCTCGGCATTCCGGAGGTACTCATCCCGGCACGTCCAGGCCTGACCAATGCGCTCGGCTGCCTTGTGGCCGATCTGCGCCAGGACTTCGTCAACACCATCAACCAGCCGCTCGACGGCATGGACATGGCCGAAGTGCACCGCGTGCTCGCCGACCAGGTGGCGCGTGGTATCGCGATCAACGCGGCGCAGCAGGACGAGGTCGAGGCAACGGAGATCCGGCATTCCGCCGATATGCAGTTCCGCGGCCAGACGCATCTCATCCGCGTGCAAATCCCCAAGGCGGAGATTGGCCGCGAGGAGTTGCAGCATCTCTTCGAGGAAGCCTATTTTGCACGCTTCCAGATCCGCATGCCGGAAATCCGCGCGACCCTCGTGAACCTCAACACATCGGTCACCGGCCGGCGGAAGCCTTTTCCTGTCGCCTCCCTGCTCGACCCCGCACGGCGCGCCGCCGATACGGAAGGCGCCCGCACCGGCAGCCGCCCCGTCTTTGCGGCCGGCGCCTGGGTCGATTGCCCGATCTATGCCCGTGACGCGCTGCCCCTGGGCGCGACGCTGACCGGCCCCGCCGTGCTGGAACAGGCGGACAGCACGATCTTCGTCGAACCCGGCGCGCAGCTGCGCGTGGACGATGTCGGCAATCTCCGTATCGCGACCGCCGGCATGGCGCTCGCCGAGACGGCGGAGGACGGAAGGCTCGACCCGCTGGCATTGGCCGTCATCGAGGCCGGGCTGCAGCAGGTCTGCAACGAGATGGACCTCGCCTTCTCGCGCTCGGCCTTTTCCCCCGTCATTGCCGAAGCCGATGACAGGTCCGATGGAATCTACGATGCCGAAACCGGCGCCTTGATCGCGCAAGGAGAGCTTGGCCTGCCGGTGTTCGTGGGCGTGATGCAGTATTCCACGGGCGAGATCACCCGCCTCATCCGGGAGGGGCAGATTGCCGCGCCTGAGCCGGGCGACATCTACATCGTCAACGATCCCTATCTCGGCGGCACGCATCTGATGGATGTGCGCTTTGCCATGCCCTTCTTCCACGACGGCCGTCTGCTCTGCTGGCTGCAGAATACAGGTCATTGGCCCGATACCGGCGGCATGACGCCGGGCGGCTTCTCGGCGCACGCGACTGAAGTGGAACAGGAAGGCTTGCGCCTGCCGCCTGTGAAACTGTTCAAGCGCGGCGAGATGGACCAGGAGATTCTCTCCATCATCAATGCCAATATCCGCGTCGCGGACCAGCGCATCGGTGACATCAAGGCCCAGGTTTCCGCTCTCAAGATCGGCGAGCGACGGCTCGCCGATCTTATCGCGCGCCACGGGCTCGAGACCGTCACCGGCGTCATCACCGAGATGAAGGGGCGTGCCGCCAACCTCATGCGCGCCAAGATCGTGGAGATTCCGGACGGCATCTACGAAAGCGAGGCCTTCGTCGATTCAGATGGCATCGTCAACGAGCCGCTGCGCATCGCGCTGACCATGACCAAGGCAGACGGCACGCTCAGTTTCGATTTTTCCAAGTCGAGCCTGCCGTGCCGGGGACCGATGAATTCGGTCTTCGCGACGACGCTCTCCTCCGTCTATCTCGCCGTGCGGCACATCTTCCCGGACGTGCCGCTCAATGCCGGGGCCTTCGCCCCGTTGCTGGTGCCACGGCCCGAAGGCACGTTTTTGGACGCCCGCTATCCCCGCCCCGTCTCGGGCTGTGCGGCGGAAGTGTCGCAGCGCATCGCGGAAGCGGTATTTCTCGCCCTCGTCCAGGCGATCCCGGAGAAGGTGACGGCGGCGCCTGCCGGTTCCTCGGGCAATTTCGCACTCGGCGGTTTCGATCCCAAGCGCGGCGCGGGCTACGTCATGTATCAGATTTCGGGCGGCGGCTATGGCGGCAACGCCCTGCATGACGGGCTGACCAATGGCTGCTCCACCATCGGCATATCCAAGACGGCACCCGTGGAGGTGATGGAGCAATATTTCCCGGTCCTCTTCCGCCGCTTCGCGTTGCGCGAAGGCTCGGGCGGCGCCGGACTGCATCGCGGCGGCTTCGGCGTGCATTACGAGGTTGAAATCCTGCGCGGGGAAGCAACGGCAAGCTTCGTGATGGATCACGGCCGCTTCGGCCCACCGGGCGCCCTGGGCGGCCAGGACG
>Ga0310811_10015294_pt1 | contig 10033 bp, 8 predicted proteins | sample YCmetagenome_FD_207642 | JGI IMG/M metagenome (GOLD analysis project Ga0310811, IMG submission 207642) | Soil microbial communities from experimental microcosm in Duke University, North Carolina, United States - YC | ecosystem: Engineered > Artificial ecosystem > Soil microcosm > Unclassified ...
CAGCGAGGAAGCCGAACATCGCTGCCAGAAGGTGAGCTGCCGCCGTCAGGCCGAGCGCCACGGTCAACAGTAGAATTCGAGGGCGCCACTTGTGCCGCGGGCCTTGCATGGCATGGGCTACTCCGATGGCTGTGTAGACGAGGCCATAGAATCCCCACATTGCGAGCACATCGTTATTGGGTGTGACGGAGTAACGGACGATTTCAGGACAGAAGCAGTAGAGAGCCAGCGCAAAAAATCCGCCTTCGTTGCCGAAGAGGCGTCGCGCCACCCACCACAGTCCGCCTCCGAGCCAGATCGCAAAGAAGACAAAGGGCAGGTGCAGAAGATATTTGACGCTGGTGAGCTCGTGGCGAGCCTCCCAGGTGGATCCGTTGAGCATGCCACCGGAGTAGAGGCGATTCTCCGGGCTACGCATCTTGTCGACCGCAAGCAGCGTAAGCCGCTGCGCAGTCAGAGGAAGCCCCGCGACCCGATAACCGAAGGTTCCGTCGCCGTTCAGATTGCCGCAGGAGGTGAAGTATCCCTGCAGGGGCGAGGGGCGCTCCCACATCTCACGGCCGCAGCGTGCAAAGCGGTAATCATCCGACGAAAGCTGCTGGCGAGAGATGACCCAGGTGCACTGGCTGAGGAAAAGAAAGAGCAGCAAAGCGGCAAAGCGCTGGGGCCATCCCATTTTAATTGTGGGAAGCTTCAAACGGGGTCCGCCTTCTTCCTCTGCTGGAGACTGTCGTGATGCATTGCTTCTATCGTATCGTGAGAGGTATGGAGTCGCTCACTTTTACGCCCGGCCTCGCCTTTCTCTCCTCCGACTCGCCCACGGCGCCCCCCTGGACGGTCGTCTTCGAAGACGAAGGAATTGCGGGCTACTTTTACGCCTGCGACCGTTCCCAGACGACTCACGAAGATCGCATTCTGGACGCCATGCTGATCTACAACGTCGCGGCCTTGAACAAGAGCGATGCCGAGCTTCAGCGGCCTCAGCCCGAACGCATCGCCACCGTCGAGTGGTCACGCGACGGCCTGCGCGCGGTGCTGTATCTGGATGGAACGCCGCAGGGGCTGTATGACTTCACTGCACGAGCGGGCTATTGCCGACTGAATTTTCCAAATTTTCTTGAGGAAAAAGGCGATACGTGGAGGAAATCCACGCACGCCTGGTCGGAGGCGGCGATTCAGCGCTTTGAGGCAGAGCTCTATGGCGTGGCTGAATCGCCTGACCAGAGATAACAGGACTCCTAGAAGCGAAGCTCCATAAAGACATTGGCGCGGACGTAGGGTGAAGGCTTGGGCGGAAGATGTCGGAAACCCAGCGACTCGTACAGGTGAATCGCGTTCGAGAGACGGCTGTTGGTCTCAAGGTAGAGAGAGGATGCCCCCAGAGCGCGTCCCTGCTGCACGGTGTAGGCGAGCACACGGCGGCCGATGCCGCGATTCTGACAGGTCTCGTCGACCGCCATCTTTGCGACCTCGAAGACATTCGACTCCATCGGAATCAGAGCGCAACAGCCGACTGGCCTGCCCTCCGCAATGGCGAAGAAGATGTGACCGCCCTGCGCGAGAATGTATCCCTCGGGATCGCCAAGCATCTCGCGATCATGCTCCTCGAGTCCGAAGTACTTGCTGATCCAGGCCTCATTCAGCGTGCGAAATGCCTCGGCATCGCCCGGCTGAAAAGGCCGCAGCTGAATCCCTGAGGCGGCATTGCGGTTGCTGTTGGACGGAATATCGGCGAGGCAGAGAGTCGAGGCCATAACGAACTCCTTGTGAAACTGAGAGTAGGCCGCTCGGGTCTATACGTCCAATATATTGTTCGTTTCGATTATGATCTTTCCGATATGGATCAGGACCTCGAACTCCGCCATCTGCGTTACTTCGTCGCTGTCGCCGAGGAGCTTCATTTCGGACGCGCTGCCGAACGTCTGCATCTTGCGCAACCTCCATTGTCACAGCAGATTCGCCGGCTCGAGGAGATTCTGGGATACCCGCTCTTTTTGCGTACCTCGCGGGCCGTCAAGCTGACAGCTGCAGGAGAGGTCTTTCTCGAGCGCGCACGGCGCACTCTTCGCAACGTGCGTGAGGATATCGAAGAGGCGCGCAGCGTCGGGCGCGGCGATGAAGGAATGTTGCGTGTCGGCTTTATCGGCTCAGGCATGCTCACGCCGTTGCCTGCCATGCTGGGCCGCTACCGGCTGCTGTATCCGCGAGTCCAGCTTCTGCTCTCGGAGGCGCACACCTCAGGCCTGGGACATTCACTCAACCGCGGAATGCTGGACGCCGGTTTTATGCGTGACGGCGGAGCGGTGGAAGGACTGCATCTGGAGGTTCTCTTCTCGGAGCCTTTCGTCGGCGTTCTTCCGGCGACGCATCGGCTTGCGGAACGTAACGTAATCTCGGCGGCGGATCTTCGCGACGAGCCTTTTGTCTTCTTCACGCCAACGGCAGGAACTCTGGCCTACGAGAAAACAGTCTCGCTCTGCGAAGAACATGGTTATCGTCCGCGCGTGGTTCAGGAGGCTCCGCAATGGCTGACGATTTTGCGCCTGGTGGGCGCGGGGCTTGGCGTGTCGATTGCACCTGCCTGCGTACGACAGATCGCCGGACCCGAAGTTGTGTGTCCGGCCCTGCGAGGCGCAAAAGTGATGAGCGATATCGAACTGGCCTTTCGCGAAGGGGAAGATCGTGCTGTGGTCGGTGCGTTTGCCGCCGTAGCGCAGGAGAGCTTCCGCCGTTTTGCCGGTAAGCGAATCGATATTGAAGCTAGCCGAGAAAGAGCTTCTCGACGTCGAGCCAGTCGTTAACGCGGCGATATCCCTTCACCGCGATGTTGTGCGGTGAGGTGAAGAGAATGCCTTCGCCTTTGAAACGGCGCAGCTGACGCGGATTATCGTCGATCAGAAAATCGGCGTTGATGATTCCCTTATCTCCGCAGTAGACGATGTGCGATGGCGGAATGAAAGGGAAGTACTTTTCGAGCCAGCGAAATTTCTGGTGGAACGAGGTTGGAACCTCCATCGCCGCAGTTGCGATGAAGACCTCGTAGCTCTGCTGCAGACGCCGCATCACACGCTGCGACTCCGGCATTACCGTGAGGTTCTCGAAGAAATCTTCCGAGCGCAGATAACGATGCAGAGCATTGTGACGATCGATGGAGACGACCTCCCACAACGCCTTGCCGTGCAGGTCTTCCAAGGTAAGGTTTTCATCGTGATCGCGGTTGTAACGGAACAGATGCTCCGCCAACGAATCTGCCATCACCTCATCCATATCAACAGCGATTCGCTTCACAGAGATCTCACAATCGAGGCAGCAATGCTCTCGTTACGCACCGGTTTCTTCTGAGGGGCGTCGCGTGCCGGATCCCAGTAGAGCAGGCGGCCACAGCTTTCGCAGGTCAGCATGGCCTCATCGTTGCTTCGATCGCGAAGATCATTCCAGCGTTGCGGACGCACCATCATCTGGCAGGCGGAGCATTTATGGTCAACGCCCTCCGCAAGCGCGGTCCCACGCGATTTTGCGACACGATCGTAGAGCGAAATCGAGCTCTCGCTGATCTGCGGACGCAGTTCACTCCGTTTCGCATTGATCTCCGCCAGCTGAGAACGTGCCTGCGCGAGAGCCTCCGCTGTAGTGGAGCTCGCCTCGCTGTGCCGTTGCGCAAGGTTGGTTACGGTCTCCTCGGCGGTCACCTTTTCGGTCTCCAACTGCTCGCTTCGTTCCATGCTCTCGAGTTCTGCATCTTCGAGACGGCTCACCTCACCCTCGGCGAAGGAGATCTCATGCTCAAGTGCGGCAGCCTGTGCGGTCGTCGTGACCACGTCCATCTGCTTGCGCAGACGTGCGGCCTTCTGCTGGTGATCTTTGACGTCGAGCTCCTGACGACGGCGTAGCGCATCTTCCTTTGCGAGGCCTTCGACGATGGCGGCCAGTTTTTTCTTCGCGTCCTCCTGCTCGGCGGCGAGACGTGCAACTCGCTGCGGCAGTTCTGTCATCTCTTCGGTCAGGCGGCGTGTTTCCAGGTCCAGGCCCTGGAGAGCGATCATCTTTTCCAGATCGGGATGCATTGAGGCCCCTCTTCCTTCTCTTTTTAGTCGCCTAGAATCGAAATGAGCGAGATAAGGCGGAAAAATCGCAGTCTAGCACGCCCCGCAGGGGTGAACCAATCCGTGTACTTTGCAAATGGTTGCGGCGTTGAGATGGCCGCACTATTTGAGGATAATGAAAGACGTTACGAACCCCTCCTGCCGTGCGCACGGTCCGGCAAGGGGAGATCGATGTTGTACTTGCCTGCGAGCATCCTTCCTTGAACCCCCATCTCCCTCAGGACTGGTTTGTATATGCAACTTTGGAATGACTACGAAGGCCGCACGATCGCGGAGGCTTATCCGCTCAAGAAGCTGGTTCGTCCAGAGGGCCGCAGTGCTTTCTTTCTGACGACCAATGGAACCGGAACACCGGCCATGGTGCGACTGATTGAAGCACACTTTGACGAGCCTGAGATTCTGGCGCGCTGGCAGATGGTCTCCGGGTTGAAGCAGGAAAACCTTGTGGAGATGCGGAAGTTCGGCCAGACGGTGCTGGATGGCACTCCGCTGGTCTATGCGGTCATGGAGCCGACCGAGATGAGCCTCGCCGACCTGCTCCGCAACCGCACCTTGACCGTGGAAGAGGCAAAGCAGCTGGCAGCCAGCCTGATTGCAGCTCTCACGGCGTTGCATGCGAAGGATCTGGTACATGAGCACATCGACCCCTCGAATATTCTTGCGGCGGGCGAAACCGTAAAACTACGCAGCGATTGCGTGCGCGAGGCCGCAGGCCCCGACAGCAGCGAGGCCGAAGTAGCACGCCGCAAAGCCGCCGATGCCCAGGCGCTCGCCACGGTTCTGTTGGAGGCGATGACCGGAAGGCGCGTCCTGCAAGGATCGGCAACGCTGCTGCCCTCTCCCTTCGATGGCATCATTCGCAATGGACTCAGTGGGAAGTGGGGACTAAGCGAGATGTCGGCAGCTCTCGGTCCTGTTGCTGTGGCAAAGCCTGCAGTGCCCGTGGCACCCGCTGTGCCGGCGGTCCAGGCAGCCGAACCATCCAGGGAGCAGGCGAAGGAGAACGTTGCGCCGAAGACTCCAGAACCAGCGAAAGAGAAGCCTGCGCCGACGCTCTTCGACAAGGTTGAGCCTTTCGAGACAGCCAAATCTGCCAGTCCACTCGCCAGTGCAACCGGCACACGGCCTGCAGCCTCTGTCACACCGCAGAAGCCAGAGCGGCCCGCTGTCGTTACGCAGGCCCCGGATGTGCGCCACCGCATCGTCAAGCCGGTTGACGAAGGTGATTCCCGCAAAATGAAGCTGTGGGGCATAGCGGCTGCCGTTGCCCTGGTTCTCCTCTTCTTTGGCTGGCGATTCATGCGAAACGATTCGGCTGCAGGTCCTGCGAACGCGACATCGCATCCAGCAGCGGTCGCTCCATCTTCCGCTCCTATGCCTGCTGCTCCTGCAAAGCCGCGTCCGGCTCCGGAGATGAGGACGAATGCGCCGAATAAGGTGGTCGTTCCTCCTGCGGGCGCGCAACGCACATACTGGCGTGTTGTGGCTTATACCTATAACCATCAGGACCAGGCACAACAGAAGGTGGATGCGGTAAAAAGCCAACATCCGTCGCTGAACCCTGAGGTTTTTTCACCGACCGGTCGGGCTCCTTATCTGGTGACGGTTGGCGGGCCCATGACCCATGATCAGGCAGAAGCCTTCCGGCGCACGGCTCGCAGCGCGGGTATGCCGCACGATGTCTACATTCAAAACTTCGCTCGCTAACCTTTAAAGAACCGGAGAGGTGTGTTGACGATCGTTGCACCCTCTCTGGTGCATTCCAGAAACTCTGGTAAAAACTGAATCTCCGTCCGCAGGCTGGGAATCGAAATTTCACGCATGGCCTCGACCACCTTAGACTTACCGGAGATCCCCGAGCAAACAAAGGAACAGTCAGCGACGGAACACGCCGCTTGGCGGCCACGCATCAATCCATGGATTGTCGCCATGACGGTAACTCTGGCGACCTTTATGGAGGTGCTCGATTCCTCCATTGCGAACGTCGCGTTACCGCACATCGCCGGTGGCCTGGGCTCTACGCAGGATGAGGCTACCTGGGTGCTGACGGCCTATCTCGTCGCGAACGCCATCGTTCTTCCGGCAGGCGCCTACATGACTACCTTCATCGGGCGCAAGAAGTTCTACATGATCTGCGTCGCGTTGTTCGGCATCAGTTCGGCGTTATGCGGCCTGGCTCCCTCGCTTCCGTTGCTCGTCTTCTTCCGTGTTTTGCAAGGTATCGGCGGAGGAGGTCTTGCCCCCTCGGAGCAGGCGATTCTGGCGGATACGTTTCCGCCGGAGAAACGTGGACAGGCTTTCGCGATGTACGGTCTTGCCGTCGTTGTCGCTCCAGCCATCGGCCCGACGCTGGGCGGATGGATCACCGACAATTACGACTGGCGGTGGATCTTCTTCCTCAACGTACCTATCTGTCTGCTGTCTCTGTTTTTGACCTCGCGCATTGTCGAAGATCCACCGTGGGTTGCCGATCAGGTGAAGGAGTCGCAAAAGGGCGGGATACGGCTTGATTTTCTCGGGTTCGCTCTGCTGGGCCTGACCTTCGGATCGCTGGAGTTCGTCCTCGATAAGGGGCAGGAGGACGACTGGTTCGCTTCGCGACTCATCACCTTCTTCGTCGTCACCATGATCGTCGCTTTCATCACCATGATCTGGTGGGAGCTAAAACAACTCCGCTCCGGAAACCGGCCGATTCTGAATCTTACGTTGTTTACGCGAAGAAACTTCTCCATCTCTTTCGCGTTGATGTTCGTGCTTGGCTTTTCGCTCTACGGCACCACCATCCTTATCCCGCAATTTGTGCAGACCCTGCTGGGCTACACCGCGGAGTTGGCAGGCATGGTGCTATCGCCTGCGGGCTTCATGATGATGGCAATGATGCCCGTCGTGGGCTTCCTTTCGAGTAAGGTCGATCCAAGAAAGCTGATTGGCTATGGCTTTACCATGCTTACGCTGGCATTGATCCTGATGCACACCATGGACCTTGGCATCAGCTATGGGAGGCTTGTCTTTCTACGCATTATTCAAGCTTCAGGATTGGCGTTCCTGTTTATTCCGATCAACATGATTGCGTACTTCGGAGTGAAGCGGTCGGAAAATAACGACGTCTCCGGCCTCACCAATCTCGCCCGCAATATTGGTGGCTCCTGCGGTACCGCCTTCATGGCCACGATGCTCACTCGCCGCACCGCCGCGCACGAGAGCAACATGGTCCGCAACCTCACGACAGGAAATCAGGCCTTCATCGACCAGGTCAAAAGGCTCAAAGATGTTTTCGGAGGCCACGGCGGCGGCAATCCAATGATCGGCAACGCCGCGCATACCGCGCAGGCATATATCTACAACCAACTGCACCGACAGGCGGGAATGCTTGCGTATCTCGACATCATCCAGTACATGAGCATCTTCTGCGCCTGCATGATCCCGCTTTTGTTCCTGATTCCCAAACCGCCCAAGCATCTCGATCCCGGAGCCGGACATTGATGAAAGCCCAAGTCTAATTTTTACCCCTTTTACCCCGTAAGCATTATGCTGGTGAACGCACCCAACATCTTCTTACGGGGAATTTTGTCCATTGAGGCGATCTCGTCTTGCCCTCTGTCTTTTTCCGGCCTTTTTGGGGCTCTTCTTTCTGTCCACGCCCTCGGGAATTGCGCAATCCCATACATGTCCGGTAACGCCCGCTAAAGATCAAACGGACGCGGAAAAGGCCTTTTTGAAAGCGGACTATGAAACGGCTGTAAAACTTTATCAGGCTCAACTTCAGACAAAGCCAAATGACCCGGAACTGACAGCACAACTCTCGCAGGTACTGTTGCGTCAGCAGAAGGTTAAGGAGGCGGATACGCTGGTCCAGGAGGCTCTTGTCTCCTCACCAAAATCAGTCATTCTGCAGACTGCCCTGGGCGAGATTCAGTATCGCGAAGGAACTCCATGGCTTGCGGGAGATACCGCTACTGCTGCGATGAAAATGGATCCCTGCTACGCGCCTCTGCGCCTGCTCTTGGCCAAGATCTTAGAACTCAATTCCTATTACAGTGCGGCGGCAAAGGAGGTAAAGATCGCGCACATGCTCGATCCTCACAATGCCCAGATCCGTCTTCAATGGCTACACACTCTCCCCTTGCAGCAACGCATTGTTGAGCTCGAGTCGTATCTCGCGGCCGGAAGTGGTGACGATGCGGAAACAGTAACAGACCTTCGCTTTTATCTTGAGTTTCTCAAGCGCCAACTCACGGAACCTCATAAATCCTGCAGGCTCGTCTCCGATCAGGAAAGTGTTACCGTCCCGTTTGCGCAGATTATGTATGACCCAAATCACATTCGAGCTTTTGGTCTCGAGGTAAAGCTCAATGGCCACAGCGCACGTCTTCAGATCGATACGGGAGCAAGCGGTCTCATCATTAGTCGTTCGGTGGCAGAACGTGCTGGACTTAAACAATTCAGTCGAACCGAGATTGGCGGAATTGGAAGTCAAGGCCGGAAATCCGGCTATACCGCTTATGTGGATGAGATCAAAATAGGCTCTCTTGAATTTCGAGATTGTGCAGTAGAAGTTATCGACCGCGGCAATGTCGTGGATTTGGACGGTTTAATTGGCGCTGACGTTTTTTCCGATTTCCTGGTCACTTTGGACTATCCGACGCGGAAGCTTCACCTCAATCCATTGCCGAAACGTCCGGACCAGCCAGCGCCATCCAAGCCTTCACTCGAAACCGCTGGAAATGGATCGACCGGATCTACTGGTACGGACTCTACCGACAAGACACAGGGTTCGTCCGCAGGTCCACGAGATCGCTACATTGCTCCTGAGATGAAGGACTGGGCTCATCTCTATCGCATTGGTCACAATCTATTACTGCCCGCGTCGCTCAATGGATCAAAGCCAAAGATGTTCATTATCGACACTGGCTCCAGTTCCACCAGCATCTCTCCTGAAGTGGCTCGTGAGGTCACTAAGGTTCACATCGATAGTGACACCACCGTGCAAGGTATCAGTGGCAAAGTAGATAAAGTCTTTAAAGCGGATCGCATTACCTTCAAATTTGCCCACATCTCTCAGCAGGTTGAAGATGTAGTTTCCTTTTCCACCGACTCCATCAGTAAATCTCTCGACATGAACACCTCGGGCTTAATCGGCATTACTGCTCTTGGCTATCTCAAGATCGATATCGACTATCGAGATGGTCTGATGAACTTTCAATACGATCCTGAGCACGGTTTCAATATCTATAACCGGTAAGGTCAGTCACACGGTATCTCACAACTCCGGCTTGTCCAATCCGAGGACTGTACCGCCCATCTTGCCCTTGGCGTCGAAGACGATTATTTGATTCTTCCCTTTCGACAGCCAGGGTGCAGGAGCGTACAGTGCTTTCTGCGGCCCGATGTTCCAGATTCTTCCCAGCGCATGCCCGTTTAGCCAAAGCTGTCCCTTTGTAAACGCTGACGTGTCGAGGAAGGTGTCGGCTGTCTTTGTAAGATCAAAGTCGCCGCGGTAGAAGCACGGTCCCTCGCACGGCTTCTTCATGAACGGAAGCTTCTCCACGTGCGTCATGGTCAAGGGATAGATCTCCCAGCCAAGAACAGGTTTTCCGCTAAGCGTGACCTGATGTGTAATGCCTGCGCGCTCTCCGCCGATCGTCTTGCCGAAGTTCACGCGGCCCGTGTTCTCGACCAGGATGTCGAGTTGAGCGCCCGCGTTTGCGTGCAGTGAAATACGATCCTGCTTCAGACGACGATCGATCGTTCCTACCAGCCTCTTGTTCACATAGACCTGCGCGTAGCTATGCAACTGATCGAGCACCAGATCGGATGAAGCATCTGCTCTCAGATGGGTGCGGTAGAGAATGTAGCCGTAGGCCTGCCCGACATCCTCCATGCTTTTTATCTGATCCGACGAGATCGCCAGTGGAAGGTTGTCCCATAAC
>Ga0310811_10015295_pt1 | contig 10032 bp, 7 predicted proteins | sample YCmetagenome_FD_207642 | JGI IMG/M metagenome (GOLD analysis project Ga0310811, IMG submission 207642) | Soil microbial communities from experimental microcosm in Duke University, North Carolina, United States - YC | ecosystem: Engineered > Artificial ecosystem > Soil microcosm > Unclassified ...
TATATCCAGACAGGTCCACGGACAGCGCCACTGGCGCCTCGGAATTTCCAGCGGACCGCGATATTCGCCGTTCCCCGGCCGAGTCCGGGCACGGCGCTCACCGGAGTGCATCTCGAAGCCGTATTTTCCGTCGCGGACATCGCGAGCGCGTCCGTCCCGGCGATCGTGGTGGTGGACGACAAAGGCGACGTTCTCTGGACCGCGCGCCTCGATCTCTCACGCTTTCGCTGAGGAAAAGCGAAGCTGATCCGGTATTCGGGGTTGCATTAAATACTTCCGCCGGGTAACGTGGACGCACTGGCGTCTGCGACCCGGTAAATGGATAACCGTCACGTCCATAACCTGTTAGCACTTGCGACTGACGTCCTCGCGCAAAGCGAAGCACGACAGCGTGCGGCCCGACGGCTTCATCAGGCAGTGAACGAAGTCAGCGTGGCGATCCGCGAGAGCGGATCCTTCAACTCTCTGCAGATGCAGAAGCTCCGCGATCAGACGGCGGCTATCAAGTCTCTCGGCGACACCGAGCGGATGTTGCTCGAAGAATTCGACGCCGCCATCGCCGAGCTTGGGCGCTGACGCAGCCCGCACATCCTGGCACGTGTTACAGTCGCCCGATGTTTCGCCGCCGCGCCCATTCCGCTGTACTTCTGTTCTGCACGCTCTCGGCCGCCGCCGTATCCGCGCAACAAACGGCGCCCGCCCAGACTCAGCCGGCTGCGCCGATCCCGCTCCAGTCGCCAATCCCGTTCGATGCGGCGGTCAAGACCGGCACGCTGCCGAACGGGCTGCGATACTACGTCCGTCGTAACGCCCGCCCGGCGAATCGCGTGCTGCTCAGGCTGGCCGTGAAAACCGGCTCGCTCGACGAAGCGGACGACCAGCAGGGGCTCGCGCACATGCTGGAGCACATGGCGTTCAATGGCGGCGCGCATTTCAAGCCGGGTGAACTGATTTCCTACTTCGAATCCACCGGCGCGCGCCTCGGGCCGCACGTCAACGCGTATACCGGTTTCGAAGAGACCGTCTACATGCTCGACCTGCCATCGGACAAGCCCGAGATCGTCGATCGCGGGCTCGACGCGATGTCGGATTTCGCCGGCGGCCTGACCCTCGATCCCAAAGAGATCGACAAGGAACGCGGGGTCGTAATCGAGGAGTGGCGCGGCGGACTGGGAGCCGCTTCGCGAGTACGCGACAAGGAGATCCCGGTTCTCTATTACCACTCCCGCTACGCCGAGCGCATTCCGATCGGCAAGCCAGACATCATCCGTTCCTTCCCGCCCGAACGCCTGCGCGCCTTCTACGACATGTTCTACCGTCCCGATCGCATGGCACTCGTGCTCGTGGGTGACGCGGATCCCGATCGGATGCTCGAGGCCATCCGGGCCAAGTTCTCGCCGCTGAAGGCGCGTGACGGCAATCCGGTGCCGCGCGTGGACGACGTGCCGCTGCAGAAGGAGCTGCTGGTCAGCATCGTCACTGATCCGGAACTGACGGAATCGTCCGTGAACATCATCCGGAAGCGGCCGCGCGAATACGAACGTACCGCCGCCGATTACCGGCGCGATCTCGTTCGGCGCTTCTTCGAAGCGATGCTCAACGAGCGCTTCGACGAGCTGACGCGGCGACCCGATGCCAGGTTCCTCGGTGCCGGTTTCTACGGCGGCAATCTCAGTCCGAAGGTGGACACCGTGGCGCTCGGCGCCAACGTGCAGAGCGGCGGGATCCTGGACGGCATGACGGCGATAGGGATCGAGGCCAAGCGCGCGCGCCAGTTCGGCTTTGCGGCTTCCGAACTCGATCGCGCCAAGAAGCGGATGAGCGCGCAATACGAACGGGCCTACAACGAACGCGACAAGACCGAGAGCAGCTCGTACGCGCAGGAATATCTCGACAATTTCCTGGAAGACGAGCCGAGCCCCGGAATCGATTACGAGTACCGATTGCTGCAGCAGGTCCTCCCGGGCATTTCAGCCGCCGAAGTGTCCAGCCTCGCGAAGGAGCTCTTTTCGGACGACAGCCGCGTCGTGCTCGTGAACGCCCCGCAGAAGCCCGACGTGAAAGTGCCGACGGAAGCGGAAGTGCGGACTGCCATCCAATCGGTGGACAGCGTGGCTGTCACGCCGTGGAACGACACGTCGACGAACCGCGAACTGCTCGAGACGAAGCCGTCCCCGGCCGCCGTCACCGCCACGAAGACGATCGACGATATCGGCGTCACCGTCGTGACGTTTGCCAATGGCTTGCAGGCGTGGCTCAAACCCACTGACTTCAAGAACGATCAGGTGCTCTTCAGCATGTATGCGAAGGGCGGTCTGTCGCTTGCGCCCCCGCAGGATTTTCCCGAGGCGTCGCTCGCGAGCGCGCTCGTGAGCCTCTCCGGCGCTGCCGGCCTCAAGGCGCTGGATCTGCAGAAGCTGCTTGCCGGCAAGCTTGCCGGCGCGAGCCCGACGATCTCCTTGTCGACGCAGGGCTTCGCCGGGTCCGCCGCACCTGCGGAACTCGAAACGGCGCTTCAACTGCTGTACGCGAAGTTCACGCAGCCCGGAAACGATCCGGAGGCGTTCGAGTTGTTGAAAAAGCAGCTGAATGCGGCGGTGGTCAACCGGTTGGACAACCCCGACGCCGTGTTTGGCGACAAGGTCGAGGAAGTGAACAGCTCGAACCATTACACCTCGAAGCCGTTGACGGTTGAACGCGTCAACACGCTCGACCGCCAGAAGATGATCGATTTCTACAAGCAGCGTTTCTCGAACGCCGCTGACTTCACGTTCTTCATGGTTGGCGCCTTCAAGGTGGACGATGCCGTGCCGCTGCTCGCGCGGTATGTCGGGTCTCTCCCCTCGACCCACAACACCGGGGCGTCGTTTTCCGACATGAGGATTCACTTTCCGTCCGCGGTCGTAAAGGCGGAGGTCGACAAGGGAACGGAACCGAAGAGCCAGACTGTCATCAGCTTCTTTGCCGATCCGCCACCCGACGCTCAGGAGCAGGAGCGCGTCAATGCCGCGGCGGACGTGCTCGAGATCTCGCTTCGCGACATCCTGCGCGAGGATCTGGGGCAGACCTACACGGTGAGCGCCGGGCTGTCGCAGAGCCTGCCGCAGCGCGGCGACGGGCACATCGAGATCGTGTTTGGCGCCGCACCGGAAAATATCGACGCCATGACAGCCAGGGTATTTGCCGAGGTGAAACGGCTGCAGACGGAAGGGCCAAATGAGGACCTGCTGAATCGCGCCAAGGAGACGGCGCGGCGCAACTATGAAACGTCGCTGAAGCAGAATGCCTATTGGCTCGGGCGCCTGCAGGCGGAACACCTCTTCAACCAGGATCCCTCGTCCATCTTGCACCGCTCCGAGCGCATCGACGCACTCACGCGAGCTTCCATTCAAGACGCGTTCAAGACCTATTTCCCGGCCGAACGGTACACCGTCGTGACACTGCGGCCGGCTGAAGCGAAGAAATAGGCCGTAAATCGACGCGCCTGGGCACGGCCCGCTGCTTGCATCGTCAGCCACACCGGTCCACCAGCGCCGCGTTGCTACAGGTCCGCCCCTGGTTCATGAATTCCCTCCTCAACGGCCCGGACGATCCATCTCGAGCGGCCACTCACGCCCGCGTCGACGAGTTTCTCGCGATGCTTGCGCACGAGCTGCGCAATCCGCTGAACGCGATTGCCGCGGCGGTCGGCGTGCAGGGGCAGCTCGCGTCGGATGATCCGCGGCAGCCGACGGTGCGCGCCACGATCGCGCGCCAGGTCCGGCACCTCGCGCGCATCGTCGACGATCTGCTCGAGGTGTCGCGGCTGACGCGCGGTCAGCTGCAGCTCCATCCAAATGCGATCGACTTGCGATCGGTCGTCGAACAGGCGGCGCAAGTCAGCGCCCGCCTGGCCGATGCTCCGGAAGGCCGCATCCGGCTGGTCATGCCCGGCGAGCCTCTGCTGGTCCATGCGGACGCGGTCCGCCTGGAACAGGCGCTCGTGAACGTCCTCGACAACGCCGCGAAGTACTCGGCGCCCGACTCGCGCATCGAAGTGCTCGTCGAACGGGCGTCTCCCACGACCGTCACGGTGCGCATCGTCGATTATGGGATCGGGATTGCGCCGGACCAGCTCGATGCGATCTTCGATCTGTTCGTGCAGCTGGACCGCTCGCTCGCGCGTTCTCAGGGCGGACTCGGGATCGGCCTGAGCATCGCGAGGAGCGTCATCGAACTGCACGGAGGAACGATCTCGGCCGAGAGCGCGGGGACGGGACTGGGGACGAGAATTCTGATCATGCTTCCGCTCTCGATCGATGCGGTGACTCCAGCCGATCGACCCGGCAGCGACCAGCCCGCGCCGGCGGCCGTGCACCTGAACGTCCTCATCGTCGAGGACAACCCGGACGCCGCCGAACTGTTGCGGACGCTGCTCGAGTCCTGGGGGCACTCGGTTCGCGTCGCACACGACGGCATCGCCGGCGTACGCGCGGCGTCACTCGACGCGCCGCAGGTGGCGATCGTCGATATCGGGCTGCCCGGCCTGAATGGCTACGAAGTCGCCCAGCACCTGCGAGCGACTCCGGACACGCGCGAGACGTATCTCGTCGCGATCACGGGGTATGGACGGCCGGAGGATCGCGCGCGCGCCCGCGAGGCGGGCTTCGACGACTTCATCGTGAAGCCGCTCGACTTCGAGGCGCTGGAAGGAGCGATCTGCGCGGCCTCGTCCCGCACCGGGTAAGGCGACGCCGGACTACGCGCCGCCGTAGTGATGGACGGTCCACTCGACCAGTCCGAACGAGATGAGCAGCGACACGACGAGGGCGAACACGACCCACAACATCATCTTCCGGTATTCGGGATCCATCGTTCAGCGCGCGGCGGCTGCAGTCTCCTCCATGTCGGGTTCGAACACCCTGAATATCATCGCGCCAGATATGGCGGCGATCGCGAAGAGCGCCGCGCCCAGGAGACGCGGACCCAGGATCAGCAGCCCGATCCCGAAGAGCAGCGCGTAGATCAGGATACAGCCGAAAATCCACGCGACAATCTGCCGGAGCAGCGATTCGCGCGACGGCGGCACTCCCGACACCGCGGCAACGGGCTTCCAGCCGGGACCGGCCGGCCGGACCCGCCGGTAGAACGCGACGAGCGTTTCCTGCGGCTCGGCTGGCGTGGCGAGCGTCACCACCACCCACGCGGCCGTCGTCACGGCCACCGTGACGAGCATGAGCCATCCGAATTGTGCCGGATCGTCGCTGTTCCAATGCCACGCCGTCTGCAGGAACAGCGAGACGACCGCCGCGACGATCATCGCGGACACCTCGGACCACGCATTGATGCGCCACCAGTACCAACGGAGCAGGAGGACGCTGCCCGTTCCCGCGCCCGTCACGAGCAGTAGTTTCCACGCGCCGCCGATCGACTCGAGATGAAGGGTTACGTAAATCGACACCGCCGTGAGGACCACGGTCACGATGCGGGATGCGAAAATGTAGTGGCGCTCGCTCTCGTTTTTCCTGACGAAGCGGCGATACCAGTCGTTGATGACGTATGACGCCCCCCAGTTCAACTGGGTGCCGATCGTCGACATGTAGGCGGCGGCGAACGCCGCGAGCATGAATCCCCGCAGCGACGGCGGGAAGATGCGCGGATCCATGAGCGTCAGGATGTAACCGGATTCCTTGTCGGCCAGATTCGGATAGATCACGATCGTGGCGAGCGCCGTCACGATCCACGGCCACGGCCGCAGCGCGTAATGCGCCACGTTGAACCAGAGCGTCGCGAGCACGCCGTGGCGCTCGTCTTTCGCCGAGAAGATCCGCTGGGCGACGTAGCCGCCGCCGCCGGGTTCCGCCCCCGGATACCAGCTGGCCCACCAGTTGACGGCGAGGTAGACGAACAGCGTCAACGCCGGCATCCAGGCGGATCCGTGCGCCGGGAAGAAGGAAAGGCGCGAGCCGCCGCCACGGGCCGCGTCGAGCGCCGCGATCTTGGTCTGGAGCGCGTCGATGCCGCCGACATACCGCACGGCGAGTACGCCGAGCAGAATCACCATCGCCATCTTCAACGCGAACTGGAACAGATCGGTGACGAGCACGCCCCAGAGGCCTGAAATCGTCGTGTAGAACGCCGTGAACGCCAGAATCGCGAGCAGAACGAGCAGCGCGGGGCCGCGCTCGATCCCGAGCGTCGTCATCAGGATCTTGAGCATCGCCAGATTCACCCAGCCGAGGACGATGCAGTTGATCGGAATGCCGAGGTAGAGCGCGCGGAATCCGCGGAGCACCGCGGCAGGACGGCCGGCGTATCGGACCTCCGCGAACTCGACGTCGGTCATTACGCCCGCGCGCCGCCAGAGCCTCGCGTAGAGGAACACGGTCATGATGCCGCTCATGGCCAGGCTCCACCACAGCCAGTTGCCCGCGATGCCGTAGCTCGCGACCAGTCCCGTCACCACGAGCGGCGTGTCGGCGGCGAAGGTCGTCGCAACCATCGACGTGCCGGCGAGCCACCAGGGGACGTCCCGGCCGGACAGGAAGAATTCGCTCGTGTTCGTTCCGGCCCGGCGCGAGTAGTACAGGCCGATGCTCAGATTGAATAGGAAGTACGCGGCAATCACCGACCAGTCGAACGCCGTGAGCGTCATGCGGCGGGATTATAGTCCTTAGTCCCCTCCGCCAGGGCGGCCGGCGGCGTACGGTGTGATACTTTGCCCCGCCGATGGGTTTCTCCACGATCGACTACGTCGTCCTCCTGGTGTATCTCGCGGGCATCACCGCGTTCGGCATGCGGTTCCGCAAGGCACAGCGCAGCGTCAAGGATTATTTCGTCGGCACTCGCACCACGTCGTGGTTCGTGATCTGCCTGTCCATCGTCGCCACAGAGACCAGCACCCTGACGCTGATCGGCGTGCCGGCGCTCGCATACGCGCAGTATGCGAAACCGGAGCAGGGAGGTTCGCTGACGTACCTGCAGGTGCTCGTGGGATACGTCGTCGGCCGGTTCATCATCGCGCGGCTGTTCCTGCCGTCCTATTTCCGAGGCGATCTGCTCACGGCATATGCGCTGCTCGAGCGGCGGTTCGGGATCGCGACGCGCCACGTTGCCGCGTCGCTGTTTCTCGTGATGCGGGCGCTGGCGGAAGGCGTGCGTGTCTTCGCCGCATCACTCGTGCTGTCGGCGGTGCTCGCATCGAGTTTTCCTTCGGTCCCGCATCTGTGGCTCTGGTCGATCGGCCTGGTCGGCGTCCTGACGCTCGTCTATACGTTCGAGGGCGGCATTGCAGCGGTCATCTGGACGGATCTGATTCAGTTCGTGATCTACATCGGCGGATCGCTGCTCGCGGCGTGGGAACTCGTGCAGCTCACGCCGGGTCACTGGAGCGGGATCGTCGACGCGGCCCGCGCGGCAGGGAAGCTGCAGGTCTGGTCCTTCTCGACCGACCTCACCGTGCCGTTCACGTTCTGGGCGGGCGTCATCGGCGGGACGTTCCTGACCAACGCCAGCCACGGGACCGATCAGCTCCTCGTGCAGCGGCTGCTGACCTGCAGGAATCTCCGCGACAGCCAGCGCGCGATCGTCACGAGCGGGTTCATCGTATTCCTCCAGTTCGTCCTGTTCCTCGGCATCGGCATCATGCTGTTCGCGTACTACCAGCATGTGCCGCGGCCTGCATTGACGACCAACGACGAGATCTTCCCCGCATTCATCGTCTCGACGCTGCCGCACGGCATCTCCGGTCTCGTGATCGCCGCGATCTTCGCCGCCGCGATGTCGAACCTGAGCGGCTCGCTCAATTCGCTGGCATCGACGACCATCATCGATTTCTACCAGCCCCTGCGCGGCCATGCGGTGCCGGACGCGACGCTGCTGGCGCTGTCGCGCTGGTGCACTGCCGGCTGGGGCGTCGTGCTGATCGCGATCGCCGTCGTCGCGCGCGGATGGGGGTCCGTCTTCACGGCCGGCCTGACGGTGGCGTCGATCGTCTATGGGCCGATGCTCGGCGCGTTTCTGCTCGGCGTCGGGACGCGCCGCGCGAATGCGTCCGGCGTCATTGCGGGGATGACGGTGTCGGCTGCGGCGATGATTGCGATCTGGTGGACCACGAAGCTGGCGTGGACGTGGTACGTCGTGGTCGGCTCTCTCATCTGCATCGCGGTCGGTCTGGCAGTCTCGAACGTGGCGGGTAAGCAGGAATGGCGCGAAGTGGAATACGAATGAGGCGCAAACGCGCTTCGATTTCCGAAGCTTAGGTTACTGCGCCGGGTTCGGTACTTTGATGAAGCGCACACCCTGCGGCGGCGCGGGCGGCGCGTTCGCGAGTTCGTGTCCGCTGGACAGCCATGTCTGGTTGGTCGTGAACACGGCCGTGCCCCACGTCCACGTGCCGTCACCGGTGTAGGTGTTCGCGTAGAACACGAGATCCGTTGCGCCGGAAAGTGCCGCGGACGTGACGATCACGAACGGCAGCGCACCGTCGATCTGGAACGTGTTGCTGTGGACATGAACGCCTGACGTGAAGCGGTCGGTGATGCCGGCGTTCCACACGCGCAGATCGCTGCCGCCGCCGAGCGCCGCCGAGCGGGTGACCGTGTTGCCGTAGATGTCGGCGTTGCGTACGCGTCCCCAGACCTCGATGCTGCCGTTCCCGTTCTGCCGGCCGTCGTTCTCCGATCGGTTGTTGCGGACGATGTTGCCGGTGTGCAGATCGTTGGCGAGTCCCTGCGCGAGCAGAAAGCCGGCGCCGGCGTTGTCGTGCGAGAAGTTGCCCTGCACGATCGAGTTGGAGACGTTCTGATCGAGATCGAAGCCGCCGCCGTCGGCCGTCCCGCCGCTCCGGTTGCCGTACGACTCGTTGCGCTGGATGGTGATTCCGGTCGAATCGTAGGTCCAGATGCCTACGGGGCCCTCCGGCGCCGTGCAGTTCGCGCCGTTGCCGTACGCGGTCGAGTCCTCGATCGTGCCGCCGCTCACGCCGCCCAGCACGATGCCGCTGCCGGTGTTGGTCGTCGACCCGGCGATCCCCGGGTTCGAGAAAGCGGTGACCTGCCCGACGTAGACATCCTGCTGCACGTTGCGCGCCTCGGCGTAGACCAGGAGCCCCGTGCGGCCGTTGCCGTGCACTCGCGTTCGAGTGACGCGCACGTCCCGATACCCTGTCGTCCCGTTCCACGATCCGATGTCGATGCCGTTCTCGCCGAAGCCGCCCACGTCGACGTTGTCGATGTGAACGCGTGAGAAGACGACCCCGCCGGGCAGGTCTGCGTAGAAGCTGATGCCGCTGTCGGCGCCGCGGCCGACGACGGCAAGATTCGAGATGTCGATGCCCGCGGCGTTGTAGACGTAGATGCCGGGGCCTGCCGGGGGCGCGATCGTCGCCGTGCCGGAGCCGTAGGACGTGATCACGATCGGCGTTGCGGCGGTGCCGGCGTCCCTTGAATCGAGGAGCAGCGACCCCGCGAACGTATCACCGCCGCGGAGCAGGACGCGATCGCCGGGCTGCAGCGCCTCTGTATTCACGCGCGCGAGCGTGCGCCACGGGCTCGAAAGCGTACCCGGATTGCCATCGCCACCGGCAGCGCTGACGTAATAGTCGGTCGCTGACGCGCACGGTGCGATTCCACACACCAGGACCACGGCGAAGATCGTTCGGGCCACCGGATATTTCAAAGGGTCGCGCGATAGTAGCAGGACCGCGCCGACCGTGCGAGCTCATCGGGCCGCCGCGCCATCCAGCTCTGTCCAGACTTTTTGTTTGGCAGATTGAGACATCTCTTCCTGCGCGGAACGACGATTTCTGCGCTCGCTACTCAAAGCCATTGAATCGCGGCTGGATAGCCAGTCTGACTCCTGTCCAGTACGTCGGGGTACGTCCGTTGCCTCGTCGTGCGCGCACCTCAGCGTGAATGCATCCGCTGTGCGACTGGTGTCGCGGCGCTGGAGGTGTGTCGTTCAGACCCAAAGGACGTTATGACTTCCCTGAGACGCCGTCGGTTCGCGTTCGGCATCGTGGTGGCCTTCATCGTGACCGCGTCCGGCCTGCTT
>Ga0310811_10015297_pt1 | contig 10032 bp, 14 predicted proteins | sample YCmetagenome_FD_207642 | JGI IMG/M metagenome (GOLD analysis project Ga0310811, IMG submission 207642) | Soil microbial communities from experimental microcosm in Duke University, North Carolina, United States - YC | ecosystem: Engineered > Artificial ecosystem > Soil microcosm > Unclassified ...
CGCCGACACGCAGCCTTGTTCGGTTACGTGGTGACTGCGCCGCCGCACGAGGAGCCGGAGCCGGCGGTGCAGCCGTAGCAATGATTGCCGATGACGATGGACCGCCGTTCAAGTGCGGTCACGTTGAACTCGCGGATGTGGCGGGGGACGTCGCCGCCGACGGGTAGATCGAGCATTTGATTGAAGTCGCAGTCGTAGATTGTCCCGTCCCATCCGACCGACAGCGTGTAGCGGCACATCACTCCGGCGGCCGCCGCTGGATTGAACGCCTGAGTCAGCCGGTGCATGTAGGCTTCATAGTTGCCGCTCTCGACGAGAAATTCGAGAAACCGGCTAATCGGCATGTTGGTGATGGTGTACAGCCGGTTGAACTCGATGCCGTGTTTGGTGCTCAACTCTTTGCGAAACTGCGCTTCAATCGCCTCCTGCTTCGGCGGCAAATATGCGCCGACCGGATTGTGGACGAGATTGAGGATCAAGCCCGTGTCAGGCTTGGCGTACCCGAGTTGATTCAATCGCCTCAGTCCTTCGATCGATTTCCCGAACACACCCTCGCCGCGCTGTGCGTCCGTTTGTGCCCCTTTGTAATAGGGCAGCGATGCGACGATTTCGACGCGATGTTCGGCCAAAAATTCGGCGAGATCGGACTGTGACGGCAGCAGGAGGACCGAGAGATTGCAGCGATCCATGACGTGGCGGTTGAGGCCTCGCGCCGCTTCGACGAGCCAGCGAAAATTCGGATTGAGCTCCGGCGCCCCGCCCGTGATGTCGACGGTCGGGATAGCGGTTTGCGCGAGGGCGCGGATACAAAGTTCCGCCGTCTCGCGCGACATCCGCTCGGTTCGATCCGGCCCTGCATCGACATGGCAATGCCGGCACGTCTGATTGCAGAGCTTTCCCACATTGATTTGAAAGACCGTGATGTCCGTAGGCCGCAGCGGATAGAGTTGAGCTTCCGCCATCGATGCGGCAAACGAAGGCGCGGTCCGTTCAAGGAGGCGCAGTTGTTCGCTGCTTGCGGCGAGAGGGTTTTTGCGGGAAAGCAGTGTCAACGGCATGGCTTCGGCGACGCCACCTTTCTGCCTCCAACTGCCGAGCTCGCTGCGTCCAGCGAATGAGCGATAATCATCCCCACACCTTATAAGCTCTTTGGCCAAATTTCTACGTCCCCCGCCCAGATGGGTGTCCGAACCCATGGCTTCAATCCCGGATTGCGCGCACCTCTCGCGCCTCTGCGAGAGTCCTGACGCCGTCAACCATGGCAGGTGAACGGCCGCGCCAGCTAGATGAAGTCAGCTCGCCGACGTGTCCATACCCAGGAATAGAGGGCGAGGTTCAGGAGAATCAGCAAGGCGCCCATTGTGATTTGGACTCCGCGACTGACGAAGGCGGGATACAGAAGGGTCAGCAGCCAATGAGAGAGGAAATCCTGCGGATTCGCCGCCCAACACCCGAAGGCGGCTTTCCAGCGGTGTGAGCGGGCACACCATTCCTCCGATCTCGACGATGGCACCCCACGCCAAGGCCGGTGCATGAAGCCATACGATCCACGGCCGCCGGAGTACGAGCAACGACCCGAATATGACGAACAGGACAAAGAGGACATGGACGAGCATGACCGCATCCGCGAGCAGAAGATATCGCATCCGTCACACCCGGCGTGGCTTGGGAGAGCGGAGAGGCGGGTAGGTAAGGCGGTTTTCCTCGACGGCGGCAAATGGCGTCAATCGATGGATGTTGGCTTTCGACTTGCTCATGATGTGCCGGACGGTCCATCCGCGGCTTACCAGCGCATCGGCAATCAAGGACCGATGGCAGCGCCAAGGCACGGCCTCGGCACACATAATCGCCGTTCGTGCTTGTCCGGCTTCCTTGATCAGCGCCTCCAGGGCGTCCGAAAATTGTTCGGTCTGCATGTAGTCTGCGTACCCGCGAAAGCTGGAGTTCTCCCAGCCGCCATTGATGGAATCCTTTCTGGGTTTGCGCAGGCCGCCGAGCTCCGGCCGATGGGCATAGATGAGCCGGGCTCTTTTGAGGCGTTTTTCCAGCGCGCGGATGTCAAATTGAGGGTTGTGACGGGAACGGGGGACGGTGCGCACGTCCACAAGACATGTGATGCCATGCGACTCGAGCAGCACCAAGAAGTCGTCAATGGATTTGGTTGAATGGCCGATGGTCCACAGCTCTCCGCCCATGGATCATTGTCCCACAACCGTCGCAGGCTTCAACCCCTGCGGGACCCGAGTGACCTCACCTGTGGGCAGACGTCCCGGAGGTTGCTTACTCGGGCGGCATCTTTCGGGGATCGACCTCGAGCAGCTTGATCCGACCATTGCCGGCGTGCTCGGTCTTGTACAGGCGCTCCCCCAGCCGGAGACTACCGACCAGCAGATGACCGCTGGCGACCAGCGTGAAATCGCCATGGGAGGGAGCTTTAAAGGAGCCGCGAATCACCGCCGTGTCATTAAAACGCGAGACGGTCGAAGTGATGTCCAACTCATGGGCGGTACCATCAAAGAATTCGACACTGACACGGGGGTGCGGCCGCGCCGTCGCGTCTTTGAGGATCCGAAGCATCTCCTCGTCGACCGCAATGTCCCGCTCGCGCAGTACCCAGGGCTTCCGCTGGGCGGGACTTTGGTCCAGGGTCGGCGGTGCGAGGTGCCATAGACTCGCCGGGTCCGTGTCCGCCGCCATCGCGCCGAAAGCTCCGGGCAGGTGGAATAGACTGACGATTGTGATCACGATCAGAAGGATTGGCATAGTCCCCGTGACCTGTTTGCTCAAACGCATGTTCATTATAGTCGCCGAGCGCGGGCGGCGCGAGGATGAACTGAATTTTGACTCAACGCGTCCGGGCAATCGACGGCATGTGGCCGCGTTAGAGCCTGTCGAGAGCGATGAGCGCCGACTAGCCCGGCTTGCGTCCGACGACAACTCGAACCGCAATGGGAAAGCTGATCCAGTTTGCACGACGATAGCGTGAGGCGCTCTCCAAGATCAGCCGCTTCACCTCTTGCCTCTGGCCGTCTAAGAGCGGAGCCATGAGATTTTGGATTGGTGCGGCAATCTCCGTGAGGCTGGTGTAGTACTGCTCAACCGATTCGTATGTCCGTTCGGCGAGAAATTCGTGGTCTGAGACGTTCTCCAATCCGGCCTCCTCCATCATGCCGGCGAGTTCCCCGGCGTTGGCAAGGCGAAAGATGCCTGGCGCGGAGGGGTCGGGTCTGGGCACATCAATCACTTGCTTGAGGGCCGCAATGGAGAGTCCGATCGCGGGATTTCGCTCGGCCGAAGACCAGACCGCTGCGGCGAACCATCGCCCCGGCTTCAAGACTCGGGCGATTTCCGCGACCGCTGTGGGGACATCAGGTAGGAACATGAGGCAAAAGCGGCTGATGACCGCGTCGAAAGCAGCGGCGTCGAACGGCAGCATGGAAGCATCGCCGACTTTGAAGGCGATATTTGTGAGGCCCAGCCGCCGCGCCTTTCGCTCGGCCGCCGCCAGCATGTCCGCGGCGAGGTCGATGCCGATCACTGAACCCGACGACCCGACTGCCTGGGCGGCGAGCAGCGCCGGATATCCCGTGCCAGAACCAAGATCAAGCACCGCATAGCCGGACCGGATGCGTGCGTCGCCGACCAATCGATGATTGAGATATCCGATCTGCTCCTCGAAAAGGCGGTCCCATTTTTCCCACGCGCCGGCGACGCGGTTCCAATCCTGGCGTTGCCCCTCGATGATTTGATGTGCGCGTTGCGACGTCATGAGGCGTGGACGTTCGTCATCCCCCGCTGAGGGCGCAGACAATATAAATACGGTCGTGTGGATTGAGGGGAGCCAAGAGTTCCCACGCCTGCTCGTCGTTGACAAAGATTCTGATATGCGGTCGGATCCTGTCCTGTTCCGTCACAATGCGAAACATCAATCCCGGGTACCGCGCATCTAACGAAGCGAGCACGTCGCCGAGCGTCGAGCCGTCGACGGATACATCGCTCTGCTGATTCGTGTATGACCGCAGCGCGCTCGGAATGTGGACGTTCATCGAGCGAAGACGGCGGCTTCGATGGAGTAAATTTCTGGAAGATGACGGGCGATGCAGACCCAGTTTTGCCCTTCGCTCTTGCTGGCCCACACTTCTCCGCTCGTCGTCCCGACGTACAGGCCGATCGGGTCATGGCCGTCGCGGCTCATGGCCTGACGCTTGACCGTCCACCAGGCGTCGGTTCGCGGAAATCCTTTGTCGAGGCGCGACCACGTCTTGCCGGCATTACGCGTGACATAGGCGGCGGGCTTTCCGCCGAGACTGACGCGCGGCCACACCGTCGAGCCGTCCATCGGGAAGACCCACGCTATATCCGCATTTCGGGGATGGACGACCATCGGAAAACCAATGTCCCCGATGGCCTTTGGCATATTCCTCCCAATGCGTACCCATTGGTCCGAAGGACGATCGAGACGATAGATGCCGCAATGGTTCTGCTGATACAGGCGGTCCGGATTACTGGGGCATAAGCGCACACAATGGGGGTCGTGATACGTCACGGTGGCGGCATCGAATCCTTCAACGGTCTCGAGTCCCTTGATCAGAGGCTTAAAGGTTTTCCCGCCGTCAATCGTTTCGTGAACGCCGCCCCCGGACATCGCAAAATAGAGATGCTGGGGATTGCGGGGATCGACGATGATCGAATGCAGCTTCGGGCCGTCCGGCGTGCCGTCCTGCACGGTGCCCATCCATTCCAGGTACTGCGGATCTTCGTTGATATACGAGAAGGCGTCCCAGGTCACGCCGCCGTTGTCGGATCTGAAGAGACCCTGCGGCGAGGTGCCGGCGTACCAGGCGTCGGGTTCGTTGGCATGGCATGGCGTCAGCCAGAACACATGGTTTACCGAGCGGCCTGGTTGCCCTTCGGCGACCTTCCGGAACGCCGGAGGCGCCGAACACTCTTTCCATGTCCTCCCGGCGTCCGTCGAGCGGTAGATGGTGGGGCCAAGATGGCCCGTACTGAGGGCCATCAGCATCGTCCGTCGATCCCGAGGGTCCAGGACCATGTGATGGACAATATGGCCGAGAAACATCGGCGCAGATAGTTTCCATGTCCGTCGCGAGGCGTCGCTGCGCAGTGTGAATGCGCCCTTTCGCGTCCCGATCAGAAGCGTCACCGCTCCATCCGTCGAAGCTGGTGTGCGGGTTGTCGTTGCCGTGCGAGCCATGGTCGCTTCCTCCTGAAATCGTCGTCGGTGTGTTCGATTAGCGCCGTCTGCGTTTGGTCCTGCGTTTGGTGCGCTTGGCCGGAGGCTTCTTTTTCGGTGGCTTCCTCTCCATCTTCGGTTGCCACAACCCGAAGGTGGCGCCCGTCGGATCATTGATGACGCTGAGCCAGCCGTATTGTCCCGCGACCATCACCTCGCGATGAATCGTCGCCCCAAGACTGCGGGCTTTTTCCGTGACGGCCGTGATGTCATCCGTCACGATGTAGGGAATCCAAAACGATTCCGATCCGGCCTGCGGGCTCTTCATCATGCCCCCCGTCGGAGACGAGTGCTCGTTAAAGAGCGAATAGGGCATATCCGGCAGGTCGCGCACTTTCCAGCCGAAGAGCTTCTGATAGAAGTCCTTCGCGTTGTCGAGGTCTTGGGTGATGAGTTCAAGGTGCCCAAAGTTGAACGCCATAGTCGTCCTCGTCCGATGCCGCCGCCGGTTACTTGAGGGTCTGCAGCGTCTCGCGCAGTTCTTTCAATTCCACACTCGAGAGCTCCAAGTGCTGATCGCGCTGCGGCTGCTCATCTTTGAATTTCCAGAGGCGTTTGAAGATCGCGATCAATTCTTTCTGATGGGTCACGGCCAAGTCGTAGGCGGGGGTCTTCTGCTGCTCCTTCGTGACATCCGAGGAGGTGTTGAGGAGGGCATGCAACTGATTGTGGTAATCGTCGAATGCGGCATCGTTGCCTTTCCCGCCCTTCGCTTTGGAGGCGGACGCTTCCATCATCGTCGTCAGATTGATCATGGTGTCCACGGCCGTGGCTCCTTTGGCCTGCACCGCGTAATCATCCGCACGCGGATAGAACAGGTAACTACACCCGCCGCCCGAGACCAACAGCATGGCCATCAATACGATGATCGTCCGTTTCATCGGCTCCTCCGTGTGCCTTCGTTAGGGCGTAGTCAAGCATGTTAGCGAGCGACCGTCAATGCTCGCCGGCCGATGCCGATGCGCCACCGTCCGCCTACGGTTTTCTCGTATAGACGATTTCCAACATCTTCGTCTCTTTGCCACCCTTGTGCGCCCCGTACATGTCGAAGGTCTGCCGGTCGTTATCGACGAGCTTCCAGACCGCACGATGGGTCATCTTTCCCCCGTCTGGCTCCGGATGAGAACCCTTCAGCGTAATGGTCTTTCCGTCCGGGCTGGCGGTGCCTTCCATCATAAAAATGCCGGTCCCCATCGAATCCATCCAGGCCGTCACATATTTCTTGGCCATGTTGTCGTACGCGTCGATGCCGATGCCTGAGAAGGGTTGGCCCATCATCTGGCCGTTGTATTCCTGGTAGAGGAAGCGCCCGTCCAGGAGCATCTTCATCTCGGCAGTGCCACTGGATTCCATCGGCGGTTTCCCCGGCTCCATCCATTCCTTGGTGGTCGTGGTCCAGCTGCCCGCGAGCGACGCGAAGAGCTTATGCGGTTCACCGGGTGTGGCCAGTTGCTTCCAGAGTTCCATCATGGCCTGCTGGTCCATGTGTTTGTCATGTTTTTTCTCCTTGGCCGGGGCAGCGGATACTGAGAACATCATGCAGAGACAGGTCAGTGTACCGATGAGGAACCGCATTGTAGCCTCCTTGTAAGAGCTGCATGATCGTTGTCAGCAGCCGGTTATCGGGTTGTCACACGTCAATGCGCATCACCAAACAGTGAGGATCAGGGCGTCGCATGGATCATCCATGACACCCCAAAACGGTCGGTCACCATGCCGAATCGCGGCGAAAAGAATGTTTTCATCAACGGCTGGGTCACGTGACCGCCCTCGGCCAAGGCGTGGAATCGCCGCTCGGCCTCCGCTTCGTCTTTCACCGTGAGTGACAGGGCGAAGCCTTGATAGTTCTGGGAGCCCTGGCATTGCCCATCCGACGCCATAATGGTCTGATCGCCGATTTGCAAGGTCATGTGCATGACCTTATTGGATTCCGCGGTGCCGCAGAGGCTCGGATCTGGGCTATCTGTGAAGCGGAGGAGCCTGCCGATTCTCGCGCCGACCGCCCTCTCGTAAAACTGAGCCGCTTCTTCACAGCGGCCCTCGAAGAATAAATAGGGGTGTAGCTGCATGGCCGTCTCCTTTCTCGTGTCTGTTCCCCAAGCGCCTTATGATGTCTCCGTTATGATCTCCGACTGCTTGGCGTCATCACATGGCATAGGCCTTCTCTAACGCTCCGATATCCAGTTTCTTCATGTGCAGCAGTGCGTCCATGACGCGATTGGCTTTACCCGCATCATCCGTCTTGAGCATTTCGACCAGCGCGGTCGGCACGATCTGCCAGGACACGCCGTAACGATCTTTCAGCCAGCCGCATTGTTGCGCCTGTTCATCGCCTCCTTCGGAGAGCGCATTCCAATAATGGTCCACTTCTTCCTGCGTCCGACAATGGACTTGAAATGACACCGCCTCGTTGAAAACAAATATCGGACCGCCGTTGAGCGCCACGAATTCCTGACCGTCGATGTCAAAGCTAACGGTCATCACAGACCCTTTCGGCCGTCCGGACGCATTCGCAGCCGCCTCACCGTACCGAACGATCGCTCGTATTCGTGAGTTCGTGAAAATCGAGAGATAGAACCCTACGGCCTCTTCGGCGTTGTCATTGAACCAGAGACAAGGGCTGATTTTCGGCATCTGCGCTCCCTCGCGTGTGTCATCGGATGTGGGAAAAGGCTACCAGCTGCGTTCTCGCGTCGCTCAAAAGCTCCTAGAAACCTTTTTGAACATCCTGTAGTCGATGGATGGTCGTTCGTTAAGAGGCCGCAGGGAGCCCCGGCACGTCTCGGATCGGACGAATCTCGATCGTGCCGATCGTGGCGCCGGGAACCTTGGCCGCAGTCCGGATCGCCTCATCAAGGTTTGTTGCGTCGATGAGAAAGTATCCGGCGAGTTGTTCATGCGTTTCTGCGTAAGGGCCGTCCGTCACGACCGTTCTGTGGTCACGTACGCGGATGCATGTGGCCGCAGAAGTCGCTTCAAGCGGTGCCGCAAGGTATTGACCGCCCGACGTAATCTGGCGGGCCAGACGGATGGATTCTTCGAGCATCGCCGTGTGGGTCTCTTCGCCGAGCGCGGCGAAGTCTTTCTCATGATGATAGACGAGCAGTATATACTTCATCGGGCTGCTCCAATTGTGCTGCCGAGAGGTAGATGTATGGACATAACATAGTCGTGCCCGGCGCGTGAAATCGACAACTCTTTGCCCAAAGACGTAACATGCTGATATCTCGGCATCCGTCTCATGTCACACTGCCCCTCGCCCCATGCAGCCGCCGGTGGTCAAGCACGAAGCGCGTTAAGCCGGCGCTCCAAAAACCGTCGTTCAGGCTCCTGCCGGGCGAGCCGGAGGGCTTGTTCGTATGATTGTCGAGCGTCCGCGATCCGACCCAATCGCCGGCAGAGTTCTGCCCGAGCGGAGTGGGCCAGATGGTACTCCGTCAGGTCCCCGCGCTTCAAAATCGCCTCAATCAGTTCAACCCCGGCAACGGGGCCGTCGCGCATGGCGACGGCGACGGCGCGGTTCAATTCCACAATCGGTGACTGATCCACACGCAGCAGCAGATCATAGAGTGCGACAATCTGTGCCCAATCTGTCGCTGCCGCCTTCGGTGCCTGCGCATGCACGGCAGCGATCGCCGCCTGGATTGTGTACGGTCCGATGCGATCCGAGGACAGCGCCCGTTCGACAAGTTCAATCCCCTCCGCGATGTGGCCGCGATGCCAGGTTGAGCGGTCTTGATCTTCCAACAGAACGATGTCTCCTTCGGAAGAGGTGCGCGCGGCCCGCCGCGATTCCTGCAACAGCATGAGCGCTAACAGTCCGGTTGTCTCGGGCTCAGGCTGCAGGTCGAGCAGCAGGCGCCCGAGGCGAAGCGCTTCGGCCGAGAGGTCGGCTCTCGTCAGCGATTCGCCGGACGACGCCGAATATCCTTCGTTGAAGACCAGATAGATCACCCGCAGCACGGCATCCAGCCGAGCGGGCAGTTCAGAGGGCATCGGCACTTCGTAGGGAATTCCCGCGTCACGGATCTTCGACTTGGCGCGGACGATCCGTTGGGCGATCGTCGCGGGCTTGGTCAAAAACGCGCTGGCGATTTCCTCTGTCGTCAGGCCGCAGACTTCGCGCAGCGTCATAGGAATCTGGGCGTCGGCCGAAAGCGCCGGGTGACAACAGGTGAAGATGAGCCGCAACCGGTCGTCGTCGATGCCGTGTCGCTCCAGTTCGATCGGATCTTCCGCAGCGACGGTATCCACTCCCTTAGCGTACTCGGCGAGTGTTGCATCGTAACGGGCGCGCCGCCGCATCGCATCGATGGCCTTGAACCGCCCCGCCGACACAAGCCAGGCGCGAGGGTTGTCAGGCACGCCGTCCTCGGGCCACTGCTGCAAGGCGGCAGCGAAGGCCTCGTGCAAGGCCTCCTCGGCAAGGTCAAAATCCCGCAGCAGCCGAATCAACGTGGCCAGCACCCGGCGCGACTCTCTTCGATACGCGTCGTCGACTTGTGCCCGAGCCTGCTCGCCGGTGATCTTCATCGGTGGATTCCCATTGCCCATTCCCAACTTTATATGATCGTCAGTCCGTCCATCACCTGCCAACCGAGCACGTGCTATCATTTCACCCCCCCCAGGGCGATCATTTGTCACCCGACCTAACCGACCGATTGCGTCGCAATCGTTTTCCCCAGACGCGCGGTTTGCCCATTCCACCGGCCACCCACCGCCTGTCGAAACAGGCGTTTCCCGGTCTCACCCGCCCAGCCACCGCCTGTCGAAACAGG
>Ga0310811_10015298_pt1 | contig 10031 bp, 12 predicted proteins | sample YCmetagenome_FD_207642 | JGI IMG/M metagenome (GOLD analysis project Ga0310811, IMG submission 207642) | Soil microbial communities from experimental microcosm in Duke University, North Carolina, United States - YC | ecosystem: Engineered > Artificial ecosystem > Soil microcosm > Unclassified ...
GGATAACTAGTGTCAGTCCTGGATTTCTGCTCTGCGGTTAGCCTGGGGTAGAAGCAAGAACGGCAAGTGCTAACCTTGATACTTGAGTTGATAGTATTTGGCGTTGGTGGAGGGTGCTCGTTGGTAGAATAGCTAGTGCCAGTTCTGGATTTCTGCTCTGCGGTTAGCCTGGGGTAGAAGCAAGAACGGCAAGTGCTAACCTTGATACTTGAGTTGATAGTATTTGGCGTTGGTGGAGGGTGCTCGTTGGTAGAATAGCTAGTGCCAGTTCTGGATTTCTGCTCTGCGGTTAGCCTGGGGTAGAAGCAAGAACGGCAAGTACTAACCTTATTACTTGAGTTGATAGTATTTGGAGTTGGCGGAAGGTGCTCGTTGGTAGGAAAGCTGGTACCAGTTCTGGATCTCTGCTCGTTAGTAGGATAGCCGGTACCTCCAGTGCAGTTCTGGCAGCCGCACCCTGTTGTCGTTGTGTTGAAGTATAGGCGGACTTAGAAAATAGTGAGGTATTGAGTACTATGTTATGAAGAGTTGTTTGTTTAGGTTTAGTACTTAGAAATTTGCAGTTTGCGACTCTTACCTTTTAGTATCGAGGTCCACGCTCTCTTCTGCTATTTCCCACCTCTCATAACCACTATGGCACCCCCTGTTTCTCCTCGCCGTACACGCCCTGCAAATGCAACTCGACACCCTGGACTTGTGGTTCTTGAAGGTCAAAGGAAGCGACGTACCAAAGCCCAGGTTGCAGAAGACAAAGGCCGTGCTCTTGAAGCCCAGGCCACTAAGGAAGCTGCCCTGCAGCGTGGAATTGATCGAATTGCGGGCATCGAGGCTGCCATGCAGGTGGAGCAGGTGGCTCAAGTGACCGGCAGGGTAAAACCGGTAAAACCTCGCGCTAGACCAGTAAAGAAGAAGGAAAGTCAGCAAGATGAAACTAATGAGCTCACCTTAGACCATCCTTCCATTCCTCCAGCACAAGTCAAAGTTCAAGGCGCAGGCGGTCAGCATCCAGTTGATAGTGTGGGTGGAGGCAATGGCAAGGAGGAGGCTGGAAATGAGGGAGTCAAGACAAAGAAGAAGAAGAAGGTCAAACCTACGGTATCGCGAGAAGCAATAAGTGCGGCCACAAGGCAGATTATTGGTGGCGATCTAGTTCAAGCTGATAGTGACAAGAAAGGAAATCTTAACCCGTCAGTAATCCATCTTCTCACCACAATGCTGTTGATGCTCACAGAGTCTACGCTTCGCTTTATGACCCTTACTTGGGGGCTCAGAAGTAAGAAATACAGCCTGACAGGCAAGATTCATAATTGGCGCACTCACCTTGAACCTGAGCCAAAGGCTGCCGCAAAACCTTCTCCTGTTCCCAGCATTCACACTGAAACTGTTTCTGTCAACTCTCTGGGTATTTCGTCAGCAAAATCAAGCAAAACTGTCGCAACCACAGTCTCACTCGCACAAGATCCACCTCTTTCTTTGACAGACTCATCCGAGACTTCATACATTCCTGCATCGGACAAAGATGGAGACGAAGACATCGAGATCAACACCGATGATGAGGAAGATGACGAAAATGAATTCAAAGAGCATTTGTCATCTCTTGTGGCGAACACAAAAGGGAAGGCCTGGGAGGGGATGCAGGTAAGCATTCGACAACATTGAGTCTGGTATGGTTCAATGTGCATTGACAATTTTAGAGTGTTGTGGCGATCTCTGGTGAGACCGCCGAATGTTCAGATGATAACAGTTCCGAAATACTGCCGGTGTCGACGCCATTCAATTTATTACCCTTCACTCAACAAGCTGAAATAGTGCAATTTGCTCTAGAACAGGCTCAGTCAACTCACACTGGTAGATCCTCAAAGCGGCCAATCGAGGCAGTTGACTTTATTACCTCATCTGATGAGGACCCATATGCCACTGACGAGGATAACGCAGACACGCCTCCTGAGGTTAAGCCAGCACGGGTCACTTCAAAGGTAGGTTTTTTTTTCAAGTTCAATATCTAATTATATTGATACTGAGGTGCGCAATAGACTAGTGTAACGGTCTGCGAGAACACGAACCCGCCCAAGAAAATCAAGTTGGAGCCAGCTTCCAAGATTATAGATGCTCCGGTATCGCCTGAGCCCAGTGTAATGTCCGCTGACATGATGACGAAGCCGAAAAGCGGAAACCAGTGGAGAAACACTGATCTTCCCCCACTTATGCTGGAGGATGGTATATGGCGAAGGTTTTTTATCCCCACTGTCTTTCTGTGGGCAGGCGCTCAGCCTAATTTCTGGTCCATTGAGACCGAGAAACTACTCCCAGCACTCCAGGCTATCTTTGATGTTGCTTATCCAGGAACGAGTCATAACGTTCAACCGCGAGGCCCTATCATTGGTCTGGTAAGTCTTCTATTTCTTACCTTCATACTAATATTCCTAACTATGACCCATCTCTGATTAAAGGTCAATCAGCGCATTTGCTCCTGGCGCAGTAATTTCGGATCGACGGCTATCGCCCTTGTTGCAAATTTTCTCGCTACCTCAAAAGATAATGAGGACGAGGATGAGGACGCTAAATTTGAACAGACACTGGCAGCCGAACTTCTTAAGGAGTGGGCCTTCCTCTACGAGGATCCAGAGGTTCGCGACCCAGGTCAGATTTACCGGTCTGAATTTATGTTGGAAATGATCGAGGCTGCTCATCTCAATGCAATTGCTGGGTTCCTCGACGTGCCTGCGATCAACACGGATGATCTGCAATTGAAGGGTATGCAGGCCGTGATTGCAGCATGTGCTGCCTCAGTAGGTCCTATTAAAATATTCTAACTCTGACTAACCATTCATTTTCATAGCTCGAACGCGCTCTCAACTTTGTTGCAAAGTCCAAGGCTCTCGATGATGACCAAAGCATAGTCGCCAGCAGTGCGAAGGGCAGTACTAAGTCTCACAGAATGCCTTCAAAACGCAATAAATTCAGTAACAAAGATGTTGGCGCGCCGGCGTTTTCAGAGGCAAATTGTGGATTGGCGACAACTGAATATTACCAATCGCTCGCGAGGCGGGGGCCGAAATATACAATGGACACCATCGCCATGGTGCGGCAGCGCCAGGAGACAATCCAGAAGCTCAAGGATGCTCCTGCTGAGGACCTGAAACCCAAGGGTGGGCGTGCCCTGCTTTGTATGTATTTTTCTCTCGTCGCGTGCTCTACCACTACTAACTTATCTGACATCGGCAGAATATTGGCTGTTTGCTCCATTCCATGCTCTCTGCGCTTACCCAGTACCATTTACACACTGATACATCCCCGCTGCAATCCCCCCGCCCCTACTCCAATCATTTAAGCCATATTAGTACCTACAAATTTACACATCCAGCGAGCTTCCTACATTCTTCTGGACTACTTTTTAGTTGCTTTTCATGCTTTTGGACTCCTTTTTTTGACGTGGTCAACTTTTAATGCTCAGTATCGTGCTTTTTTCAATCCGTCCCACAAAAAATAAGTGTGAAAAAGTTGGGAATAAGTAGAATTTGAGTAGTGAGATCTACTGAAAAAAGTCGGTTCTACTTTTTTGACTTTGTGTGACGGTGCTCGCTATGTCATGTGAAAAGTGGTACATAAGTGGGTCAAAAGTGATCTCATGATTTCCTGATGAAAATCTAGACGACGTGTGGACGTCATCCAAGGTCTCGTCCGAGATTTTGTTACCAACAATTACGATCGAATCCAGCTCCCATCCGTCCTCGATGGATGGGAAGCAGACCCGACCCTTGCTTCATCGGTGGACCGAATCGCAGTATCAGAATCTTCATGTCCATCGATCACATTACACCTCAAAGAAGTGTCACTGGAAATTCATGTTTACCAACTACATGAAACCGATGTGGTTGAAGAATATGCTAATGGAACACCAGGTAGAGATGGTGAAGAGAACGTGCTTGCTGCGAGCGTATGCGAACTTCCATGCAAGCCATGGGAGGGATTGTGGGATGGCTTGATATATTCGGATAACATCAAGCTGAAACTACTCGATTACATTCACGCAACTTTTGTTTTGAGTGACGCTGGTGTCGACTGTGGGTGAGGCAATTAGGCGACTGTGATGTATGCTGACCCTATTCCAGCTAACCTGGTGACATGGAACCGTTTGGTCCTGCTACATGGGCCTCCCGGGACAGGCAAGACATCACTATGTCGAGCACTTGCTCAAAAATTATCCATATGATTATCTCATCGGTAAGTCTGATATGCGCTATCCTTGTCCTTTACACACTTCACATTTCTCGCAACAAACAGATACTCTCAGTCACGTCTCCTAGAGATCAATTCTCACTCCCTGTTTTCTCGTTGGTTCTCGGAGTCAGGAAAGCTTGTACAGCGTCTGTTCAGCAACATCATGGAGATGGTGGAAGACGAAGACTGCTTCGTTGTTGTGCTGATAGGTAAATCTGGTACACGTATAGACCGTTGTGTTCTCCGCTTATAGTGCTCTAGATGAAGTGGAGTCTCTTACTGCGGCCAGGGCTGGCGCCATGGCAGGCACAGAGCCATCGGATGGGTTGAGGGTATGTCTGCAAGTGTCTCGTGACGTGACTTCTTCACGACGTGCATAGGTGGTCAATGCTCTCCTCACGCAACTGGACAAGCTAAAGTACCAGAAGAACGTCCTGGTGATGTGCACGAGTAACCTCGTAAAAGCCATAGGTAAGGATGAGAGAGGCCATGCATACGAAATGTCTGATTACCTTGCCAAGATTCGGCCTTCGTTGATCGAGTAGATATCATCCAATACGTCGATTTACCCCCTCGCGAAGCCATCTATGAGATTCTTCGCAGCTCTCTGTGCGAATTCATAAAAAAAGGAATCCTGCAGGAGACGGTGAGCTGACCATGAACTTGATCTCGTCATTGATCTTCTTGTTAGTGATACCTCTTAGACAGTACCAGCGCTTGAGCTAGCACTGTACATGGAAGAGAACAGCAAGAATCGCTCCAGCGCAAGTGATACTATGTTGCCTTATTCACCGAAGGACCTTCCGTCCACTTTACTGGCTCTTGCTGATAAATGCAGAGTAGGTCCAATCATTCTCCTCGATGTTTGTGGTTCAGAAACGCCCACAGGCACAGCAACTTTCAGGACGCGCCCTTCGGCGTTTGCCTGTTCTTGCGCTTGCGAGATACGTTGGCATCGGTGTTAGTGGATCGTCGACCATCGGCAATCTCGACAACTCCCGGTTCCAAACCGACATACACTTATGGCTGGACGCGATGGAGAATGTCCTCGATGGTCTAGCTGCAGATCACAGGGACATTTTGTAGTCGAAATCCCGTTCTCATGTTTTGCATCACATTGTTGTTGTTTTCTTGGACTCTGCCCCATATCCCAACATGTATGATACCTGCAGCCACAATCAATCCACGTGTATCAACGCCATCCAAGTTGCAGTGAACCCACATGAATTTAGTACCCTGACATAAATGTATCGCAAAATGTGGTATAGAAGACCAGATGGTGACGACATCGGACAGTCACTTGGTCAAATCAACTCATCGATAACGGGTCGACTAAAGACACTCAATCAGTCACATTAAGAGATCATCCAGGGAATCACCTACAGAACTTGTCAGAAAAATCTAATTTTGGTTGGGATTGTAAAACTACCATTAGAGTATATATTTTAGTAGTGGGATTCAATCCCGCGTCTGGAGCCCTTTGTTGCATCAAAATTCGTGTTTCACTCAATGAAAATTTGACAGGCCCAGATAGCTCTATAACACAACCAATCCTTTCATCTTCTTCCAGATGAGAGCCGCAGCTTCCTTTCTCTCTCTTACAGCACCTCCTGCTTCGAGGATACTTTTGTTCTCAACCGCCCGACATGAAAGGTAGGGCATGACCTAGACATGACAGTGTGGTTAGAATCATCCTTGAATCCACAAACAAGAATAGCACAGTAAATCGTGTATTGATGGGGAAAAGTCAATCCTGAAGGGAATAGAGTAAGAAATAAATAACAAATACTCGCCTGTAGTAGTGTGCCGAACGGGACATACTTGATCACACATGGCCTTTCACACTGCGTCCGCCCGACGAAGTAATTCGTCAGCGCATCTGACATCCCTGTATATCAGACAATGAGTTCATGCAACGTACGGCTGCCCAATTGCAATCCTCTCCTCAACTTTAAGCGGGATCCACACCGCATCTTCTTTCACCTTATCGATGTCAACACGCTCGACGACTCCTAGGCCCTTCTTAACAAGTTCCTCGAAGATGAACTTGCACGAGGTCCAGTTATGCGTGCCAAAAAAGACACCAATGCTTCAAGTTGGTGCACCGAATTGGCTGGAGCAGTGAACATCTTGGGAGATTGCATCGATCAACATGGTTATGCAGTCGTAATAACACTGGTCCGTCGCATCCTTCGAGGGTTGAACAGGGGGTTCAGGGTCTGGAGATATGGAGAGCGAGGGTGAGTGATCTGATGAATAGGATCCGATTACAGAGCCAGCCATCTATCTGAGTTGTTAGCTATAGTCCCCTACAATGGAATTTATAGGAGGCAAAACTAACAACTCATATAGATAGACTGAGTTCCTGGGCAGGAACAAATTTCTCTTGGGCTGGGATGAATTGATAGGGATGGTGATGGGGAGAGAGTACAGGTTGCGGAGGGAGGCCGATTGGGGCGGTTGGGACATTGACATGGGTTTGCATGCATGTGAGGAAGGTATGCAGAACAAATTTAAATTTGCAGGAGGTGTGAGGAAGGGTGATGGCTGTGGTTGGCCCAAGGATTGCTGTGAGTGAGATGCTAGTAGGACAGGTGGTGGATGTGTGCTGGGCGTCATACTAGGTGCGAGAGGTGTTGTTGAGGTTTGAGACATGCAGTGGACGGGGGTTTGAGGTGGTGGTTGAGATACGGTAGGAGGAGGCACCGATGCTGGAACAATGAGTACTGAAGCGACGGTAGAAGACCCGGCGCCGGTTTGGGAGGTAGCATTCTGAAGGGTCTTTTGATTTACCTAGTGAGGGCAATACGTATTAACGAGGAAATCACCGAGAACACAAGTACACGAGAAGAGGAAGAGGGACAGGCCCAGGTATAGTCGTCACCAGCTCAGCTCAAAATGCACCCGCGTCCTAGTAGACAAACGTTGTAGACCCATCAACTAGGCATCGAGGCCCTGTCATCAATGTCTAGACCACGACTAGCACATTGCAAACAAACGATTTATCTCCACGGGGAGCATATTTCGAAAGTACACAGAAGAGAAGGAAAACCAACGAGGATCAGAAACGGGACATAATAAAAACAAATAAAGCAACAAACGACACTCACCTCCCTCCCCTAAAAAATACTGTATCCACCCCTGCATCAAGGCATCTTGCTGTGCCATCCTTTTTTGAAAATTGACCGTCTCAACAAGCACGTCCCCGTACTGACGCTCCAACACCCTAATCTGCTCTTCAGCTCTCATGACTTGATTCCTCAAAGTCTCATTTGTAGCGAATAGATTATCATTCTGAGCCTGTAAAGACGTGTGCGACACCAGTAAAGAATCCGTCTGTCCTCGTAGCGTCTCGTGGGATGATAAAAGTGTATCATGCGACGAGAACAGCGATTGGTACGAGTTTTGCAGGACGCCGATGTAGGATTGCACAGCTGCTAGTTCGGTGGTGCTAGTTTCGCCTGGGACGTAGCTGCCGGAGCTTGCTCCTCTGTCGCCATTGTGACCTCCGTGAGAGGAGGAAGGGAGGGATTTACGCGCTGCGGGGACTTTGCGCTTTATATTTTCGAGGGCATCACGCCGGTCAGCATGGAAATCGGGATGTCGGAATGTCCAGCTGTGTTGGGCGTCATCGGATGTTTTGACCTGATACGGAAAGATTAGTATATTGGGTGACGGTGGCACGGAATAAAGTCGAGGAGGTAAGATAGGTAAGGAGGTAGTAAGTACGGCCTGAAGGAATGTAAAACGTTTGACGCTGCCTTTACAGAAATGAAGACGGACCCAAGGTGATTCTGCCAGGTCATGATGGAATGCCAAGAACCCCTGTGGCGAGGACGAATTACGAAAGGAGTATATCTCAGCGGTGGCAATGCACCAAAAATCGTCAAACCTCGTCAACAAGCATCTGAGATAGACGTAGAAGTCTCGGATCGAACCGAAGATCGACGGGAAAGGCCGAGAGGAGGACGGGGGATTCCTGTGGTGCGGATCGCTGAGATAATAGAGAGGATTGGATTGCCTTTGATAGGCAATATGGGGGTATGTAAGAAGTCGCGTGATGAGGGATAATGGAGAACTCGAGGTGTAGTGGGAAGGTGAATAAACATAAAAGGAACGGTGTTAGGGGGAAAGGTGAAAGGACTGAAAGGAAGAATTTCGAGATCCGGAGTAAACTGGACTCACTTTATGAAAATCATATTTGTTGAGTTGTCTTACGAAGGAAGCAAAATTTGAATGCTTGAACATGCGTGGGAGGATAGATTTTGTAAATTCATTCACGTCCTGAGGGAAGATCGAACGGAATATCAGTGAAAGTACCGATGATTGGAAGAGAATACGAACCTTTACGACGAAGCAGTCGCCTTGTGGGCCCCATGACACGACATGAGAGAAGGTATGATCTTCTAACATTCTGTAGGGGGAGTTGAAATGAGAATTGTGATGATGATGGTGGTGATGAAGGAAGAAGAGAAGATGTACTTGAATAGCTTTTTGACGAAATCGCTTGTTGCTGGCATAGTATCTTCCTGTTCTTTGAGTGGCGGGACTGAGTGAATCTGGTAAGTGGGTTCTCTCTTCATCTGCCTCATCTCTCGCTGGGCATAGATTGGTACATCTTCTCTTGAATTTGAAGTGCGATGGATTGATGATGATGGACCCCAAGAGACTGGAGAAGGGTGGCGATAGGGCGAAGAGTTCATTGCAGCCATAGGAGGAAGGGTTGTGACTGATGCACGCTGAGGTAGATTTATAGCAGGCAACTGAACTTGGGGTGGTGGTAGCTGATGTGAAGCAAATAAACGAATTGAAGAGTAAGGAGGACCTGTAGTAGTGGTGTGGTGGTCCATGTGCATGGCTGTATAGCGTATAGCAAGTGACTAGTAATCGCTAACACCACGTTCCCATACTACTTACCATCCAGTGTGTGCAAACACGTTTATCACATTTAATTCGAACCCTTGTATTTTGGCTCTGTATTTTGTTGTCTATTGCCTCGCGCTGTTGACACACACTGACCTGCGAGGTTCAGCGAATCCGAGCTCGATAAGGCGATTGATCGAGATCACGTGCGCTTACGCGGCCTTTTGGCTGAGCGCTGTAAATTTCTCGAGATAAGTATCTAGTGCATCCAAAAGTCTTTGTACTGAGTGTTTTGCAACACGTCTGCGCTTGCCACGACCCTCAGATTCAACCTCCAAGTTCTTAAACCCATCAGCCATAGATTGAAGATGCGGTGGCCGTTGAAAATGTAGGAACTGATTGCGAAACAAAATCTGTGGGGAACTGGACCATAGGGAACTCTTGAGAAAAGATGATACTGGTAGTCGACAAATCGGTTTCTAGATTTGCGGGGAGGTTGAAGTCGAGCAGCTGAGTGACTGAGAGGGTATGCAAAGGAATAATTGCACAATACTTCGTAGGAACACATAGGAGAGTAGATAGTATTTCGCCGTGACTCGTTTCTGACTCCGAGTCACTGGCAGAGGCATTGTATGAACTGGGCATGGTGTTGAAGGGCTTTCAAGTTGATGGAGATTGTTTTAGAACTCACCGTCCGAGAGCTCACTGATGGATGCCTTAGTACCGAACATTGGAGGATCCATGTTGACTGACAGATGCGAAAATACGACTCGTAAGTGCTCCACGCCGGTGAGCGCGAGCCTGAGGATCATTTTGCCATATCCATGTTGCTGCGGGCACTGACAGCGGCTGGTAGTAGGTCGAAGCTACTTCTGAGGTGTCGCAGGTCACACGCGTCTTCGAAGCTTCGAAGCTAAGGCTCAGTTGGTCACATGTCACACCCGGAT
>Ga0310811_10015299_pt1 | contig 10031 bp, 9 predicted proteins | sample YCmetagenome_FD_207642 | JGI IMG/M metagenome (GOLD analysis project Ga0310811, IMG submission 207642) | Soil microbial communities from experimental microcosm in Duke University, North Carolina, United States - YC | ecosystem: Engineered > Artificial ecosystem > Soil microcosm > Unclassified ...
TCGGGACAAAAAATTATCTTTGGGTTTATTTTTTGTCCCGATTACTTTTAAAGTGTGATTCACGACATTTATCTTATACGACATACGACCCCGGCCGTGGCTAAGGGCATCTGTTATGGACAGACGGATCTGGATATTACGGAAAGCTTTGCCGCCGAAGCCGGCATTATCCATCAGCACCTGCCGCCCGGGATTCGGTTGGTTTATAGCAGCCCGTTGCAGCGCTGCGTCCGGCTCGCCCGTCATCTGTTCCCCGCTCATTCACTTTCTCTGGAGGACGACCTGATGGAAGTCTTTTGCGGTGATTGGGAAATGCGACACTGGGACGAATTGCCAAAGGAAGAGATCGAGCCCTGGATGGCGGACTTTGTAAACGTACGCATTCCCGGAGGAGAGAGCTATACCGACCTCCATGACCGGGTGCATCGTTGCTGGTCGGCCATTACAGAACGGGCTCAGGAAGGCCCGGTAGCCGTAGTCGCCCACGGCGGCGTCATCCGGAGCATTCTTTCCGGCATTACGGCCACTCCACTGATAAACAGTTTCAAAACGTTTTCTTTGCATTATGGTTGTGTGATACGGGTGTACCAGGAGGAAGCGCTTCTGAGATACGAGACCCTTTCAAACGTGGCGCCGTTGGAGACAGAGCAACATAAGCCCAAGAGTTTTTATTAAATTCATGACCATGCATTTCGAACTGAACCAATTGCTCACGGTGACCTTTACGTTATTTGCAGTGATCGACATCATCGGCAGCATTCCCCTGCTTCATGCCCTGAAGAAAAAGATCGGAGGTCTGCATGAGGGAAAAGCCACTCTTATCTCCGGCGCCCTGATGGTATTGTTTCTTTTTGTCGGCGAGCGGTTCCTGAATATCCTGGGCGTCGATCAGCGGAGTTTTGCCGTCGGCGGCTCCATCGTGATCTTTATCCTGGGCCTGGAAATGGTGCTGGGGATCGAACTTTTTAAAAGCGAGCCGGACGCCAAAGCCAACGTGGTCGTTCCCATTGCATTCCCGCTGATAGCCGGCTCCGGCACCCTGACCACGATCATGTCGCTCAAGGCCAACTTCGACACCATGACCGTTTTATTGGGCATCTTCGTAAATCTGATCTTCATTTTCATTGTGCTCAAATCCCTCGATTTCATCGAAAGGCTCCTGGGGCCGGCGGGGATGATCGCCATCCGAAAGTTTTTTGGGGTCGTTCTCCTGGCTATTGCTGTCAAAATATTCAGCACTAACCTGCGGGGATTGCTGAAATAGTTCGTAGTTTTGCCATCCTTTCGGATCAGGTTGGCTCCCCCCTTTTTTGGGACTTCCCCCATTTTTTCCGCAAAAGGACCGGTCCTGTAGTACAATGGATAGTATAAGGGTCTCCGAAGCCCTGGATTCCAGTTCGATTCTGGACGGGACCACCCTCCAACCCTCATAATTAATCATTATGAGGGTTTTCCTTTCTACACATTCCATTTATTTTATTTTCATAATAAATTAAATATCCGTAAATTACAATTACAATTTTCTTCAAATTCATCTATCCGCCGCCTTACAGAATACCCACTCCTCTATTCATTTCACCCTCAATTCTTTTTGCCATGAAAAAATTGCTTGTCATCGGTCTGCTGCTGCCATTCCTCGGTATCGGCCAGACAAAGAATGTCCTTAATTCAACCCGGGTATTTGCCAAACAGGACAGAATCCCCGACCTTGAAAAAGCTATTGCCGCCCACGCCCAGAAATACCATACAGGCGACTGGAAATGGCGGGTATGGGCCATTCAGTCCGGTCCGGATGCCGGCGGATACATGATCACCGAGGGTCCCAACAGCTGGGAACAGATAGACGGCCGGAACGACATCAGTTCCGAACATATGCAGGACTGGGAGAAGAATGTCGCACCGCTGACCGAAGGACAGGGGTCTGCGAGCTTTTTTGAGTTCAAGCCTGATCTCGGCACTGTAGAACTCACTGATTACGCCGATAAGATCATCATTAATCACATGATCGCCAGACCTGGAAAGATTGGTAATGTGAGCGATCTGATCAAAAAATTGAAACCCGTATGGCTGGCCGGCAAAGAATCGGTCGCCGTATACCAGGCCGTAGCCTCCGGTGATCCCTGTTACATCGCCGTCACAAGGCTCAAAGGGGGATTTAAAGAATTGTCCGAAGGTTATCGCAAACCACTGCCCGAACGGTACAACGAGGTCAATGGCCAGGGATCGTTTGATGCCTACTTAAAGGATTATGCCGATGCAGTAGAAAAACGCTGGTCAGAGATACTGGTATACAAACCCGGCTTAAGTTCTAAATGATCTTCTTTTCCGGGTGTCAATTCAACACTTCCTTTAACTTACTTTCCAGGTCATCTCCCCGAAGGCTTTGCGCAATGATCTTGCCCGACGGATCGATCAGGAGATTAAAAGGTATGCCGTTGAACTTGAAGGTTTCTACCGCTTTGCTGCTCCAGAATTTAAGATCGCTGATATGCGTCCAGTCCAGCTTGTCCTCATGGATGGCCTCCTGCCAGGGGGCCTTTTCCTTGTCGAGAGAGACTCCAAGTACAGTAAAGTTCCGGCCTTTGAATTCATTGTAAGCTTTTACCACGTTGGGGTTCTCCGCCCGGCACGGGCCACACCAGCTGGCCCAGAAATCAACCAGCACGAATTTGCCTTTGAAAGAGGCCAGGGAAACAGAACGGCCATTGACATCGGGTAAAGAGAAATCCGGGGCCTGCTTTCCGACCCAGCTATTATTCATATCCTGGCGATCCTGTTGGGCCATTTGCGCCAGCTGCTGATCGTAGTTCTGTTTTAGCCCCAGCAGCACCGCATTATTGGGATACTTTTCCAGCATATGACTAAGATTGACCTCGAATTCCTGCTGGGAAAGGCTGCGGGAAGACCAGCTAAGAGCAAGGGCGCAGATAGTAGGATTATTGTTGGTATTAATAGACTGCTTGAGATAAGTATTCAGGTCCTGTATCGCATTGTTCTTTACCGCGGTGGCAGCCAGCACGAGACTGTCAGATGCATTTGCCTGTTTAAGACTGTCGAGGTCGGCCATCGTCTTCTCCACTTCGAAATTCTTTTTTCCAAAGATGGTGATAAGGTCCTTTAGCTGAGAACTGGCTTCAGAGCCGCTGACCTGGTAGAAATCATCCTTTTTGCCAAGGTCTACATTGACCCTTATGTCGGATCCGTCATTGATGAGCGGAACCGCAATAACGTTGTTGCCAAACACCAATTCGAAGATCTGCTGTGACTTGCTGGCGCCCGTCAGTGAAAAGCTTCCCTTGCCGGCCGGTAATTTCGCAGAGTCCAGGATCACCGGCGCCTGCTCCTTGCCGTAAGCAACCTCCAGCAGATATACCTTCGACACGGGCCCCTCGGCAGAAGATACCTTGTCGGCATTGACAAAGGTACCGGCTACGGAAAAGGTTCCTTTCTTTTTTTGCTGGCACGATACTGTCAGAAAGAGACAGGCCCCAAGGGCAATCCATAAAGATCTTTTAATCATATGCTTAATTTTTCGGTGGCCGGATCTCAGCCCGCCATCTAATTTTCCAGTTTTTCGAGTAATAATTGGTTCGTCAGTTTAGGATCTGCTTTTCCACGGGAGAGTTTTTTTACTTCTCCGACAAAAAGCCCGATAAGCCCTTTCTTTCCTTTTTTGTATTCCGAAACTTTTTCAGGCATTCCGGCAAGGGCCTGTTCTATCCAGGCTGTTATTTCCGTTGTATCCGAACTTTGGATAAGGTTCAGCGCAACGGCGATGTCCAATGGCAGACGGGCAGGGTCCTTTATCAGTTCGGGAAAGATCCGCTCAGCGGCGATGGAAAAGCTGACCCTGCCTTCTTCTACCAGTGACATCAGCTTCGACAGGGAAAGCGGCGGGACCGGGAAATCTTTCAGGTCCATGCCTTGTTCTTTGAGGCTGGATTTGACAGGCCCCAACAGCCAGTTAGCAGCCGCCTTATAGTTGGATGTAAATCCTATCAGTGTCCCGAAATAATTCACCGTGTCCTTATCGTCGCTAATGACACGGGCATCATACTCGGGCAGCAGTAATTCTTTTGTATACTTTTCGACCAGCTCTTCCGGGAGCGGGGGGATAGAAGCCCGTATGCTTTCCAAAAACGCATCTGTGACCTGGAAAGGTGGCAGATCAGGATCGGTAAAATACCGATAGTCGTTGGCTTCTTCTTTTGTCCGGAGAGAAAAGGTGGTGCCATTGGCGGCATCAAAACTCCGGGTCTGCTGTTGAATGGGCAGATTCTTTTCCACCAGTTCGATCAGGCGCCGCGCTTCAAAGTCGATAGCCCGCCGGACATTCCGGATCGAATTGAGGTTTTTAACCTCGACCTTTGTCCCCAGAGCAGTCTCTCCTTTCAAACGCACGGAAACGTTGGCATCGCAGCGCATACTACCTTCTTCCATATTGCCATCGCAGATCTCCAGGTAGCGGAGGATCTTACGCAATTCGGTCAGATAGACAGAGGCCTCTTCAGCGCTGTGGATATCCGGCTCGGTGACGATCTCGATGAGAGGCACCCCCGCCCGGTTGAGATCTATCGAAGTATATCCCGGTTCTACATCATGCAGACTCTTGCCGGCATCTTCTTCCAGGTGAATACGGTTCAGCTGGATGTTCCTCTCCCCGGTAGTGGTCCGGACATTCACCCAGCCACCCTTACAGATGGGTGTGGTATGCTGGGAGGTCTGATACCCCTTGGGAAGGTCGGGATAGAAATAGTTCTTGCGGGCGAAGTAATTGTTCCTTTCGATCTCGCTATGACAGGCAAGGCCCATTTTGATGGCAAATTCCACCGCTTTTTTGTTTAGACGCGGCAGGGAGCCAGGATGCCCCAGCGTGATGGGGCTGACATGCGTATTGGGTTCTCCGCCGAAGGACGCACTGTCGCCGCAAAACAATTTTGTGCTGGTCAGCAGCTGGGCATGGACCTCCAGTCCCACTACTATCTCGTATGCGTCATAATTGATTTCCGGCATCCAGCAAAAGTACCATATTCGAGGCAAAAATGTCTGGCGCCAGCGTGCTTTTGCCAAATTTAGCCTCTATCATCCCTGGCCAAAAAAAACGCCGCCCTGCAACGACAGGACGGCGCTGAAATCAAATTATTGTCTACAGATCGGCGGTCCGCAGTTTTCTTGGTGTTTTTATTTCGAGGTCCAGCGGCTTGCCGTCCCGGAGCAGATTGATATGCACGCTGGGCTTGGCTTTACTGGCCTGGGCCGCTTCGGCCAGGGCAGAGGCGCTGTTTACCTCCCTGTCGTCAAATCGGGTGATGACATCGCCCTCTTTGACACCCGCCTTGGCAGCAGCGGATTCATCATCTACCTCCAGCACTTTTACCCCTTTCCCCTCTTCGGTGTCCTGGGCATGGATACCCAGCCTTGCCCGCCCTTTAAAGCCTTCGAAACCAGGGAAATTGTCCATCGGCGGCATCATTTTCTTAAACTCAAAACCCTGCATATCAGGCATGCTGTACTGGAAGGCCTGCGCCGTTTTACGGGCTTTACCCAGGACAGCCGTGACCTGCTGTTTTTTCTTATCCCTGTAAAAGGTGATCGTTACCTTATCCTGGGGCTTGTACTTACGCACGGCTTCGTACAGCTCTTGGGGATTGTCGACGCTGATCTCATCCACTTTGACAATGATATCTCCTTTCTTTAGCCCGGCTTTCTCAGCGGCACTGCTATCGGAAACATCCTTGATCAATGCGCCATCCCCTTCAGGGCTTTTTTCGGAACTAACCCCAAGGAAGGCCTGATTGCCCGCTCTTATTTTCCCCGAATAATTCCAGCCGCCGCCGTTGCGGAAAGGAGAAGGCGCTCCATAAATACGCAGTTCGCGCTCGTCATCACCCGCCCCTGGCTCACCGGGTTCGGGAGGCATCGGTGGTTCAATAAGATCCCCGTCCGGACCCGCATAGGAAAAGGTCCGCCCATCCATGACCCTGATCTTTCTTTTACGAACAGAAATGTCATCGTCCTGGTACTCTGAGGCCGGTTTGCCGTCGATCAGGACCTCCCCATTCTTTATTTCAATGGTCACTTTGGCATCCTTATCGCTTTTTCGCTTGATAATGATCTCATCATAACCACGTAAGCGATTGACAGAGGTATCTTTATCAATTTTTTTGGGCGCGTTTTGCGCGAAACCGGAAAGCTGGAACAGCAGGATCAGGACTGCCAGTCCCGAAAGCCGGAGGAGTTGCGGCAGCCGCCTCGCCGAAGCTGCTTCGCCATGCCTCAGGAAATCCGAAACCTTAGCCTCCCCATTGCGCCACTGGAGCATTGCCTGGTGCTTAGCCCCATTAAGGTGTTTGTTCATAACATCTGGGTTGAATTATTGAATATGTTGTTCTACGTCTAATTTCGTAGATCAAATATAGGGGATTTTCCGAAATACGAAAGTTTTCGGAAATGTTAAAAAACAACTTTAAAAGCAGGAGTAAAGACAACCTGGCGGGCGGCGGCAAAGGACTCTAAGAGCGGGTAGCGAAGGTCTATTTCTTCAACGGGTCCAGCAGCTGCTCAAGCCCATTGATCTTTATCTCATACATGGTCGCCAGCAACATTCCCAGCTTCCCTTTTGGAAAACCTTCGCGTTGAAACCACTCCAGGTAAGACACGGGCAGATTGCAAAGGACGGTGCCTTTATATTTTCCAAAAGGCATTGGCATAGTTACCAACGCCTTCAGAAGTTCGGAATCCGGTTGTTGAGGAAAGTCTTCCATTATTTTATCTCAAGTGCTTTTTCTGCACCGGCCCTGTATTCGCCGGCACAGCGGTTGCATCAGCGCCGATCCTTATTTCGCCAACAACGCTTTAACCTGTTGGATCACCTGGGGCAGATTGCCCGCTTCCTGCCCCCCGGCTGTCGCCAGTGTTTTCTGACCGCCGCCACCACCTTTGATGAGAGGGGCGACCTGCTCTTTGATAATTGCCGGAGCCTGCAGGTTGCGCGACGCCACTAGCTGATCATCGACCAGCACGGCTACCGAGGCTTTGCCTTCTACGTTAGCTGCCAGCACGACCAGGAAGGGAGGTGTCCCCGGAAGGGCAGCCAACCCGGTTTTCAGGTCAAAGGTCAATTTCTTCAGCGCATCGGCGCTGCCCACTTCCACGACCTCGCCGATAAAAGAGACGCCGTTCACCGGCTCTATCTTTTGCAGCAGCTGCTGCCTGATCTCCCCCAGGTGACGCGCTTCGGCCTTTTCCAGCTTCTTCTTCAGCTCGGCATTCTCCGTAACGAGGGATTCGACAGCCCTGGGCAGTTCCCTGGGATTCTTCAGGGCTTCGCGGACATGGTGGATCTCGGTCAATGCCGTATTGACATAGACTTCAGCAGCTATCCCGCTGATGGCTTCGATACGACGAACCCCGGCAGCGACGGCACTTTCATGACGGATCTTGAAAAAACCCAGCTCGCCCGTGGAACCTACATGGGTGCCGCCGCATAGCTCTACCGAATAGGCCGGATCAATGATGACAACCCGGACGGTGTCACCATATTTTTCCCCAAACAAGGCCATGGCGCCGGATTTCATCGCCTCATCCTTCGACATCTGCTTTGTGATGACGGGTATATTTTCCCTGATCTTTTCGTTGACGATCTTTTCTACCGCCGCAATTTCTTCTTCTGTCATTTTTGCGAAATGTGAAAAGTCGAACCGTAGCTGTTCATCATTGACCAGCGATCCCTTCTGAGCCACATGCGTGCCGAGCACTTTACGCAGGGCGGCATGGAGCAGGTGGGTGGCTGAATGGTGGACCTCGGCGGCCTTCCTTCTATGCGCATCGACCCTTGCTATAACATGCCCCTTCAGATCGGATGGGAGCATTTCCGTAAAATGAATGATAAGGTCGTTCTCTTTTTTTGTATCAAGGACCCTGACCGATTCCTGACCAAAGACCAGGGTACCGGTGTCGCCTACCTGCCCGCCGCTTTCGGCATAAAAGGGGGTCGCTTCCAGCACTATCTGCCAGGACTCTTTGCCCTTTGCCTTTACTTTCCGGTATTTTGCGACGCTGGTATTGCTCTCCAGCATCTCATATCCTACAAACTCTATCAGCGGGTTGTCGATCAGCACGACCCAGTCCTCGGTATCGATGGCGGTTGCAGCACGCGAGCGGTCCTTTTGCTGCTTCATTTCAGCATCGAAAGCTGCCTTGTCGACAGATAGTCCGTTCTCAGCCCCGATCAGCGCAGTAAGGTCCTCAGGAAACCCATAAGTATCATACAGCTCGAAGGCGGCAGCGCCCGGAATGATCTTTGAATCAGCCTTTCGGGAAGATGTGACGATCTCGTCTATTCTTTTCAACCCTTTATCCAGCGTCCGCAAAAAAGCCTCTTCTTCTTCCTTTATTACTTTGGCAATAAAACTTTCCTGTTGATGGAGCTCCGGGAAAACATCCTTGAATTGCTCCGCCAATACAGGTACCAGCTGAAACAGCAGGGGTTGTTTGTATTCCAGATAGGAATAATAATAGCGAACGGCCCTGCGCAGTATCCGGCGGATAACATAACCGGCTTCCGTATTGGAAGGCAGCTGACCATCCGCAATGGTAAAGCAAATGGCGCGAATGTGATCGGCAAGCACCCTGAAAGCGATGTCCTGTTTATTATCCCCGGCGGTATATTTCTTTTTGACGATGGTCTCCACGACCGCTATGGTGCCGGTGAACAGATCTGTATCGTAATTGGATGTCTTTTGCTGCAGAACACGGACCAGTCTTTCCAGCCCCATACCGGTATCTACATGCCGGGCAGGGAGATGCGCGAGGCTCCGGTCTTTCAGCCGGTTGAACTGCATAAAGACATTGTTCCAGATCTCTATGACCTGCGGATGATCGTTGTTAACCAGCGTGGCGCCGTCCAAAGCAGCGCGTTCCTTATCCGGCCGACAATCAACGTGGATCTCCGTACAGGGGCCGCAGGGACCGGTATCACCCATTTCCCAGAAGTTATCTTTCTTCTTTCCGAGCAATATTCTTTCGGGAGCGATCCACTTTGTCCATTCCTCGTAAGCCTCGGTATCACGGGGAAGCTTATCCCCGCTGTCTCCTTCGAATACGGTGACATATAACCGGTCCCTGGGAATGCCATACACTTCGGTCAGCAGCTCCCAGCTCCAGGCGATGGCCTCTGTTTTAAAATAGCCGGCCTTGGGATCGGCAGGGTCGCCAAAACTCCAGTTCCCCAGCATTTCGAACATGGTATGATGGTAAGTGTCTACTCCGACCTCTTCCAGGTCGTTGTGTTTTCCGCTGACACGGAGACATTTTTGAGTATCAGCCGCCCGCGACCAGGGCGCTTTCCCATTGCCCAGAAAATAATCTTTGAATTGATTCATCCCCGCATTTGTGAACTTCAGGGTCGGATCATTCTTTATTACAATGGGGGCTGAGGGCACAATGATATGACCCTTCGATACAAAAAATTCGAGGAATTTCTTTCTGATTTCGGCACTTGTCATCATAAAACGGAACAATCTTTGGTTGATATTTGGTCCGCACCGATTATATTTGTGCGCCCAGCTTTAATAATACACCACGGCGTTTTGGCCAGGGCCCGACGTTAGTGACAATATTGAGCGGTGCAAAGGTACACCAAATCAGCCTGTTTTATCGTTCTAACCCTTTGGAATGGTCTAACAACGGACCTAACCGAGCGTAGCGAAGATTACGAACGAGTAAAGGCAAGGAACGACGCCTTTGCGAAGTTCTCCGTTGGCGGAACGCCAGACATTAGACCTTTCGCGCCGAGGGTTAAATTTAGCAGATACCTGAAGGCGCGAATATTGATGCCGGATGAAGAAGATCAAATACTACTATAACACGAATACTCTCCGCTACGAAAAGCTGGAGACACCACTGCGGGTGACCCTGCTGCGCGTATTGGGCTTCCTGTCTGCAGCCGTCGTGACCGCTCTGATCCTGGTTTCCATCGCCTATAAATACTTCCCTTCGGCCAATGAAAAACGTCTGATGCAGCGCAATGA
>Ga0310811_10015300_pt1 | contig 10031 bp, 16 predicted proteins | sample YCmetagenome_FD_207642 | JGI IMG/M metagenome (GOLD analysis project Ga0310811, IMG submission 207642) | Soil microbial communities from experimental microcosm in Duke University, North Carolina, United States - YC | ecosystem: Engineered > Artificial ecosystem > Soil microcosm > Unclassified ...
GAGAACGCGGCAACCCTCTTCGGCAAAAATGCTCGCTTCGAAGCCAATCGCATCGCCGAATATGGCAATGCGCAAAAACCCAGTCGGTGGTTTCGAGACGCCGAGCGTTGGGAGACCATTCGGGGCAAGGCGCTCAAGCTCATGGCCGACTTGTCGGCCGCGCTGAACAAACTGGAACGCGGGCACCGCCAAGTCGTCATCAAGAAACACGAAAGTCTGAATCCGCAAAGACCGATTACGGAAAGACCGAATATGGAAGAGCAGAATCCCGAAAGACGGAATGCGGAGAGACGCAATACCGAGAGAACAAATGCCAAGACTGAGACGGTCCGTGATCAGGACGGGCAGCGCGACAGTGCACCTAGCGGCGAGAGCGGCAAGCCGCGAAAACGAATACCACTTGTTAACTAACTCAACGCAGCGAGAGACAACGACGCATGCAAGTGGGACTGCTCTCCTTGTCTGGATGGAGAAAAAGCGTGAGTGAGAATGTCGTAAAGCTCCAACGCATTGTCGATCGTTGCCGCAGCGAGCCTAAGGGAGTGCGCGGAGACCAACGTGGTGCTCTTTCGGCCCCGAGAGCGGATGTCCGCTTCGGGTCGAAAGCGGACATTCAGCTGAGCGGTCGCTGCGTTGGTTGTCGAAAGTCCGCTATGGGTGGAAAGCGGACATCCGGTGAAGTGTGTTAGGGTCTCCCAACAAAAAGGAAGTCCGATGGCGCCACGCCCACCTAACTACTCGCAGGAACGAGCCCAACGCGAGCGCAAGCAGCGGGCCCGAGCCGAAGAAAAGGCAGAGCGAAACGCGGAAAGGACCGCGCAGCGGAGAGCGTCCAAAGGCGGCAAAACGTCTCCGACCGACGCTACCGAGGGAGAACCAAATTAACTGGAGCGCATGCTAAGGTGGCCGTCTATCACGGAACGGTTCTAGCGAAGCACCTAGCTTTGTGCCCGACCTAGAGCTACGCAGTCGAGCGACGGGGCTCTAGGCGGCCTTGCGAAATCCTAGCTTCAGCAGCCTCACTTGCAGCCTTCCGCCATTTAGCGTGGCGACGTCTTTTAGCTTTCTTCTTCGCATTCCCTTCGCGCGCTGCCATTCTCACACTCCTGTCATAGCTGTCGAAGCAGAGGTTAACGGTCTCAAGTAGATACAAGTATTTTTTGATCGAGACGACACGCCGTCATTTCGTCGCCTTTTGGCTGTCGGCTACGCCTAACGAGCTTCAGCATTTGCAGGCTGAATTGGTGGCGTGACATCGATGATCGAGTAACCAAGCGTTTCTAGGCGTGTTTGCTGAAACAGTAGCGCTTCCGCATCGTCTGGAATCGTCATATTGACCACGCTCCATGGCGCTCCGGGCCGTCGATATCTGATGGTATATGTCATGAAATTGAAACCTCTATTTCACCCAGTTCATCGACTGTCACAAACGTAGCTCAGACGTAGCTATTTCTTCGCCGGCTCTCGCAGCCTTTTGCTTCAATCGCAGTCGAGAACCATCGAGATGCTTCTAACCATTTGCCCATCTCTTCTTTGCCGTGGCAGCCGTCGATGCTTTCCGGCTCAGTTTTGCACCACTGGCGACTGGCACTGGCTTGGATGCTGCCGACGACATCTCTTTTCTCTTAAGAAGAAATTCTTCCGACATACTCGGGGTGCGAGGCATGACTTCTCCATCTTCAGATCCATTCCCACGAGCACTCCGTTGTCGGGCAATGCCGCGGGCGCGTACTCTGACTTTCTTTTTGCAAGGTGAACGACGGCTCGGCCGCCAAGCGGATGAAATTCGCCGATGGCACTACCAGTCGCCAGGAAGCCTGCAAATGGTTACTGGGCTGCCGCTATTCAAGGCGTGGCACGACGAAAGATGGCCTGGTGCGAAAATAACGGCCTCTGAGCCAGGTTCACTTGCTAGTAGTGCAATTGGAGGAGTAGTCGGTCGGCAATCATGTCGGCAAGAGTTATTATCCGCGTGAGTCGATCGCCGTCATTCGCGAGCCGTATGTGAACTTCTTCGGACCGCCGATGCTTCAGGCCACTTTGGGTCAAAAGAAACCAGTGGGCGTCAATCAGCGCCCATGGTTGCTGTTCTATTCGGCGCGACAACCGGGCGGCTGCGCTACAAGAGCGCCAGGATCGATCCCCGTGTTTGAAATACGGGATACGAAAAATTCCGCTGAGCCCACGTCCTGGCGCTGTCCGAGCTCAGGAGCGGTGGCGAGGGCGCGTAAACCCCAATCTGCGCCCCTGCGCTGTTTGCCGCTTTCGCTGCGGCATGCCATTGCTCGCACTTAGCCAATGGGCCCTCGATTGAATAGGTGTAATAACGTTCATTGACGATCACGATATAATACCGCGGTGCCGAAGTTCTTTGTCGTGGCTTCGTTTTGGCGCGCAACTGCGGCTTGCCAGTTGCTCGCTTGATTGACCTTCGGAGGCTTCTTTTATTGGCGATTGCACTGTGCTTTTGAACTGCCATGTTTGCAGGCACCTTGTTTGAGACTGCGAATCCTATCTCACCACCACCGGAATAACGATTTCTCCTGGAAAAAAACTCAGTACAGCATGGTACCGAATTCCTGCATTTTGGCTGGAGCGACCAATTCGATTTTGATTTGCCGGCCAACAAATCGAAATCGGCCGCAGATAAGGAAGCGAGCAAGTGATTGGCTGGACGCGAATTGACGGCAGAATCTGTTCCGAGTCCCACAAGTCTCCGATGCTGCAAGAGCCGGAGACCTTCCCCGCGGACTCGCCGTAAGGCGTGATGTTAGGAACAGTCTACTCCTCGCAAGTCGCTTTGTACGTTTCATTCTCCGGGATTTGCGAACCGCCCTTTTTTTCGGCCACGCCCGACAAGCCCGCCCAACCGACTCGCCGCCTCGATGTTTCCGTTGCGGCTTATCCGGACACCGACGCCTCGACACGGAGTGCGGTCATTCGCGAAAGTCGGCGCGTTCAATAGCCTGGTCGCGCGGTGACCGTCCGCTTTGGATCGAAACTGGACGTTCATGCTGGTTCCGACACGCGGCCCGATGAACCTCGCCAAACAAAACGGCGGCACGACGGCCGCCGCCTTCAGCGGCGCGTCGTTTTCCCTCTATCTAAAGTGCACAGAACCTTCGATTCGCAGATTCATATGCGTCAGTTTTCTCATCGCTCATGCCACTAGTATAGAGCAATTCGCCCGACGCAGACCGGTGTGCGATTGTCCGCAGCTCGGTCGCGTGTAGATTGAGAGTCAGGGCGTGATATCCGCGGGGCCAATCGCATGAAGCGCAAACTGATGTTCGCCGGACTAGCAATGGCAGGCATCGTCGCGTCTCTGCTCGCCGCCGCCTATCTGGCAATGACAATGTGGTTCAACCCCTCGCCGCCAACGAACACTTTTCCGCAAGCAAGAAGCGCACTAGAGGCACAGCAACAAGATCTGGACCAGTTCAAGCGGCTGCTTGCTCTCGATCAATCCTATTCGCCTCGGCAACGCAATTTGGCGAACCGGACGCTTGATTCGCTTCGCGCCAGTTCGCGCGTGCTGAGTTGGGGCGGCCTTCGCGTCGCGCTCATGCGCATCGCAGCGATGGCAGACAATGGCCACACCGGGGTCTATTCCGGCGATGCGCTGCGCCCGAATGCCGTGCCGGTGCGCGTCACCGAATTCTCGGACGGCCTTTTCGTGCTGCGAGCCAAGACGTCCGAGCTGCTCGGCGCGCGTGTTGAAAAAGTCGATGGAATTCCCACGGACGATGTGTTGCGAAAACTTGCCACTCTTCATGGCGGCACCGCGGCGCATTCGGCGCAGCCGCGGGGTGAGTGTCCGCTTTGGGTTGATAACGGACATTCCGAGGTCGACGTTTCCTAAGGAGAGCTGGCGGCGACTGCGCCTGTGCACACTGCACCATCACTGATTTGCTGCGAGACGTGCCGAGGCGTCGCGGGCATCACGGAAAGAGACGAGCTTGCGCTTGGTCTCGTCCCATAGTGCCAGTCGGACAGTTCTAACGCTCTCGCTGAAAGTCACTCGTCCAACACTTTGAAGTTGCGGGTAGTCGCGCAGCACCTGACGCAATCGGTAAAAAGGGATTCGGCTGCACAGATGATGAACATGATGCACCCCGATGTTTGCAGTAAACCATCGCAGCAACCCCGGCAGATCATAGTGAGAGCTGCCCTGCAAGGCTGCTTCTTGAAAAGACCAGTCGGCACCGCGAAACCACACGACGAGATCGAATTGATGCTGCACATAAAATAGCCAGACACCCATGGACGAAGCGAGCAGCACGACGGGTAATTGCACCGCGAGGAACGGTCCAAGGCCAACCAGCCATATCATTCCCGAGGCGAAAACGACGATTCCAGCATTCGTCGCGAGGGGACTGATCCACGCTCGCGAACCCGACCGCATCTGCTCGAAGGGCACACGATGCTGCAACAAAAACAGATAGGCGGGCCCAATGCCGAACATGACGATAGGATTTCGATAGGCGCGGTATGTCACGCGGCCGAGCAGTGAGCGCGAAAAATATTCATGTACGGTCAAGGTCAAAACATCGCCCACACCGCGACGGTCAAGATTTCCCGATGTCGCGTGGTGGAGAGCGTGGTTGCGTTTCCAGTAATCGTAAGGCGTAAAGGTGAATACACCGAGTGCACGCCCGATCCAGTCATTTAAGAGTCTGTTACGGAAGAATGCCCCGTGACCACAATCATGTTGGATCATGAACAGTCGAACCAGGAATCCAGCAGTCGGGAAAGAGATCACAAGCGTAAGCCAATACGTTAAGCTGAGCGAGAGCCACATCAGAGCCCAGCCCAAGATCAGAAGCCCGACAGTCACACTGAGCTCGAACAGGGCTCGTGTCCCAAATGGAGTGCGATAGGGCTGGAGTCGCTGCGTCAGTGAAGGTATGGCAGGCGTTATGGCCGGACAGAACGCAGAATTGGCCGGAGAACTCATGGCGAGCGGTCCTTTTTGTCGTGTCCTTAGCGGTGGATTTTGTGCCCCGGCCGCCGTTGTCAACGTGACGGCCAGCTCGCCCGCTATTCAATATGTCTGGTTGGACGATCATTCCGCATCAGCCGGGCTTGGCATGTGCGGTGTAGCCGGCGGTGACCTCGTCCTTGTGGGCGGCGAACGCGGCCAGGACTTCAGACTTCTCCGGCTTAGGGACCTTGAAATAGTCCAAAGTCCGTCCGAGCTCCGCTGCGACTTCGTCGAACTCGGCTGGCGAGATTTTTAGATTACGGTGAGCCTCTTCAAGTCCGAGCGGTGTTTTGCCGGGTCTGGTCGCGGTGTACTTGAATGGTCCGCCCGAAACGTTGCAGACCCACAGGGTCCGCATGAATTTGAGACCGGGCAATCTTTCCAAACTCTTGGTGTGCCATTCGCGTAGCTGCGGGTTTTGCGATGTCTGACCGACGATGAGGTTTTTTACGAGCGCGTCACTGAAACGATCCACGACGGCTGCGATAACAAAGACGCCGCCCAGCCGTTCATACAGACTTTTTTTCTCGGAGACAGCCTGGTCGGCCGCATACGATTTTTCCACCAGTGCCAATAGGGCCGCGGTCAATGCCAGCGTTGCTGAAGCGCTCCGTCTTGTTAAGGACGTCGAATCCGATTTCGCCATGACGTTCTCCCTTCGAAGCGGAGAGGTTAGCTCCGTCAACAGGGAGCCGTGTGTGCAATATTGACCAACAGCAGTTGCCAACGCTTCGATCGATTCGAGGGGACAAAGCCATCAGCCGAAGCATGTCTAGCTCAAGTCTGCGAATGTCCGCTTTGGGTCGAAAGCGGACTTTGGAAATGAATGGGTTGGAGCGCTAGAGAGAGGCGCGCGAACCATTGAGTAAAGTCGCATCAGGGCCCCACGCCAGTTCGATCCAACATTTGCGCGCCGACCATGTGAATCGGCAGTTCCTCAGCCTCTGCGGCGAACGATTTGGGTGCGGAAGACTTTGCGCACTCCCAACGGCTGTCCCCCTTTCCCGGACACTAAGTCAATGCCGTTTGACGAAATAAAGGAGAAATATTGATCGGGGAACTCGCTTGTTGATCAGAGTTGAACACAATTGGTCACTACATGGAGTTCTGCAGTTTGAATGGCAAACGTTCAAATTCTGCTTAGCTGCATAACAAAAGAGAGAAATCAGATGACAAACTTGATACCACAGATGAGTTGGCTCCGGCCTGTATCGCACTATCAAAACGGTGGGTTCTACTCGACCTTCAATCGGGAGATCGACCGCTTTTTGGAGGAGCTCGGCAGCGTGAACGCCGCCAAGTCGAACGTCACCTCGCCGCGAATAAGCGTGCGTGAAAGCGACAATGCGATGGAAGTCTTGGCCGAATTGCCGGGCGTCGATGAGAAGGACATTGACGTTGAGTTGACCGACGACGTTCTCACGATCAAAGGCGAAAAATGGGCCGAGCGCGACGAGACGCATAAGGATGCGTACTATCAGGAGCGCACTTTCGGCAAGTTTGCGCGCTCGATCACCCTTCCGTTCGAGCCCGATCCCAAGACAGTGAAAACATACTTCGTCAGAGGTGTGTTGAAGATCACACTGCCGAAGTCGGCTGGTGTGAAAGAGCACACAGTCAAGATCCCGGTAAAGGCGGCAGCCTAGCATCGAGGTAATGCGTCCGACTTTTCGGCGCGCGTTAAGATAGCGCAGGGGCGGAGCAGTCCGCTCCTGCGTTGTCATGTTTGACTATGACGGACTCGGCCATTGTGCGCCTAATCCGCGCGGAACTAGCGTTCTCGGAGATGTTCATCGCGCGTCTTCTGAGACGGACAAGCTGTGTCGAAGAAGACCTCGTGGATCAGCTCTTCAATTCGAGCGAGGAACGTTTGGCGCGCCTGCTCCTGCTGTTGGCAAATTTTGGTAAGGAGTCCAAGCCTGAGACAATCATTGCAAAAATCAGTCAGTAGACGCTTGCGGAGATGGTCGGAACCACCCGCTCCGGGGTGAGCTTTTTTATGAACAAGTTTCGAAAACTGGGACTGATTGCGTACAACGGAGATGCTGAAGGCGGCATCGAAGTCCACAGCTCATTGTTGAACGTTGTGCTGCACGACAACCCCAAATTAAGACCTAAGTGCAGCAATAGCTCGGTCTTGAACGCGCCGCACTGCCCTGTGCATCCAAACGACACGTCCTGGACCGTCCCAAACTTCGGCGCTGTTACCCGCATCGGCCACAGCCAGAAACCCCGCTGGCCAGCTCGCCCAGCAGTTTGTTGAGATTGTTCACCATAAAAAAGTCGTGCTGACCACTGAGCAATATTGACCGGCGTGAGCGATCCACATGGTCATACCCTATCTTCACACCCCCGCACGCCGCCGCAGCGGCTCTTAGGATGAAGGGAAACGCCATGCCAACATCTCAAACTTCCCGAAGTGTCCACTCACTCAAAGACGATGTCAGTCCACCACGTGAGATGGAGACGAATCTTGCGATGAACAAGCAAGGGGAATTCGTTTCGATCGAGCTCGGTGATGAGCTTGACAGGATCGCAGGGGTTCCCTCGCAGCAGCACGAGAACGCCGTGAAGATACAGGACGAGGCCCATGGCGGTCACGGAACCGTGCAACACTTCGGCATGTGGTATGCCGGCTGCTATTATATCCGCGACCGAATCGCAGCGAACCAACACATCAGCGGAACTTGGCGGCTTGTAAAGTGCGTGGCTCCAAACCTCTAACCCTCGAGAGCGGCGGCCGACTGATCAGCTCTGCGGATCGCCCAGCCGACCGGCTATAGCGAGTGTTATCTAAGAGCCTTCGGTCTTTCTGAGCGGAACAACATTTTTCGTGAACGCGACTTTGCGTTTCCTGCGAACTATGCTCGAAAGATCAGGGGCTTCGATTTTGACCGTCACCCGTTCGCTTCGAGTGACTTCACCGACTTCTCCCATGATCACAAAGTCCTGGTACGGATACAGAGATTTCAGCCGCGAAATCTCCTTACGAGCTTCAATAAGGTTCAATTTCGGCGCGACAGGTCCACGCGTTGAGTAGCCAGCCAAGCGGTCACGGCGAAAAATGGCGAAGTACGAAGTCATGGCACGATCTGCCCCTCAAGTAGGTGCGTCCGATCCGAGCAGTCGCTAGCCCAAGATATGCGCTTTGGTTGAAGGCCTACAGCACCACATGTCTGACACGAAAACTGGCCAAAATTGATCAGCCTGTCGGCGCGGCAATGCGGCGATGTACGCGTTATCTTGTTCAAGTTTCGCATTGCGAATCGTCGTGTCCGGACGCGGATTGGGATTTATGGAAATTCCGTGTGTGATTTGGTCCTAGGTTCATTGGGAATTGGCGGCGACGAACTAGGACCGATTTGGGCCACGACGTTGTGTAACTGATGGGGATAAGTTGAGGCAATGTAGGTTCCCAACAGCGCTCCAAGGATCAAGCCGACGAAAAACCTGAGCATGACGTTCACCTCACACATATACCGCAACCCGAATTCAATTCTTCACCTCGCGCGTTCTCTCTACTTGTGACGCGAGTGGATTCACTGGTCGCGCAAGAGCTTAAGACCGGTGCTCACGCACCGATTCTCCTCGCCTCCAAAATCAATCACGATCCGGGCTGACGCATCCGCGCCAGGCGATCCACCTGGTCACGTGACAGATCGATCAAAATGGCGCGCGAGTTTGGATCATAGCGGACATCGTCGGCGTACAGCCAGGCAACGCGATTGTAGCGCACAGCGATGGCGATTCGATTTACTCGACCGTCGGGGGAGAAATCCACATCGCGGATGCGCCCGATGCGCTCTCCACCGCGCGTAGAGACCACCTTGCCGACCAAATCAGGGGAGTGAAGCGACGCAATGTCATGGTAGCGGTCGTGATCACGGAATGCAGCCCAGCGTTGATCTCTGTTCCTCTCATAATCATGACGTCCGGCCTCGTAGCTCGCACGGTCATTGTCGTAAGCGGCCTTGCGGGCATCATAGTCGTTGAGATTGGACTCATATGCCGCACGCGCCGCATCATAGTCGCTCTGCGCAGCACTGTTGGCGTCCGTGTCCGAGTGCGCGCGGTTTGCGGCATCGGTATTCAACTGATCGGTCTGTGCGCGCTCGGCCGGCGATGAATCTGGACTGGTGCCGGAGGCGAGAGCCGGTGCGACGAGCAAAAGGCCGGCCAGGGCCGCCGAGCCCAAACCGAGTGTCCGAATTTTCATCTTGAAACTCCTGAACGTCGCGAGCGTGGCAATCCGCCGGTCGTTCGAGTGGAGAGAACGCAGTAGACGACGATTAGTTGCAGGCAAGGCTATCTAGCTGGGCAATGGCCGAGGCGAATGACGAGGACATCGATTGCGCAAGACTGGGTTCGGTTTTGAAGCGCGCCGCCCCACCCTTGTGCATCCAAACGACGCGTCTCGTGACGTCCCAGACTTCCACGCCGTTCGCGGCGCAAAGCTCGGTTGCCTTGTCCAACGCGTCTAAGTCATTGCTGCATCGAAAGGCGTATGTCGCAACGACTAGGTCGGCGTCATCAGTGCAATTTATGCGATAGGTCCTCATTGGACCCTCCGATCATGGGGGAGCATGGGATTGTCCTGGTGAGTGACCCTTAGCGCCCCTCAATCGCGTGCTGCCCCTAGTGCCCGGCAGGCGACGATCACACATTGGACCGGCCCACACCCGTAGACTGTTCCATTTTGCTCACACGTGACGAGATGCAGGCTAGGTGATCAATTTTGATCAGCCGACTGGATGCAGCGATGGCATTTTACTGGGCCGAAAATGAAGGAAAGACGCTCTTGGATAATGCCCCAACGACGAATCGACGGGTGGTTGCAAGCGTCTCGACAGCGCGCGTGACCACCATCCTACTTTTGCCAGTAATTACCATTTGCTGGATTCTGTTGGTCGATCCTCGCCTGTTCGGCCACTAATGCGCCGCACGCGGGATCGTGGGCTAACTGTTCGCTATCGTATGTCGCAGTCCACTTCGTTGATCGAATCTGGTAGTCTGGCGTCAGCCCGACAAAGGACGAGGTCGGAAATGG
>Ga0310811_10015301_pt1 | contig 10031 bp, 7 predicted proteins | sample YCmetagenome_FD_207642 | JGI IMG/M metagenome (GOLD analysis project Ga0310811, IMG submission 207642) | Soil microbial communities from experimental microcosm in Duke University, North Carolina, United States - YC | ecosystem: Engineered > Artificial ecosystem > Soil microcosm > Unclassified ...
GGCTGTCGGTCGTCATGATGGCAGTCACCGGCGTGGTGATTTGCGCCGTCGGCGTCTTTGCCTATGCCGACTTCCGCACGCCCCCGGGATCGGGCGAAAGCCGTGCGCCCTTCGCCTTCTGGATCTTGCTGCTCGCGATCTGGGCGGCTCTGAACACGATCTTCCTCGGCGGCGACCTGTTCACCCTGTATGTCGCGCTGGAGCTGCTGACATTCGCCGCCGTGCCGCTGGTTTGCCTGGATGGCCGCGCGGCCACGTTTCAGGCGGCGCTGCGCTATCTGCTCTTCGCGCTTCTCGGTTCGGTCCTCTATCTCGTCGGTACGGCGCTGCTCTACGGCGCCTACGGGACGCTCGACATCCCCCTCCTCTCCCACCGGATCGACGCGGCGCCGGGGACGCTCGTCGCCGTCGCGCTGATGACCGTGGGGCTTCTTGCCAAGACCGCGCTCTTCCCGCTGCATCTCTGGCTGCCGCCCGCCCATGCCGGCGCCCCCGCCGCCGGCAGCGCGATCCTCTCGGCGCTGGTGGTGAAAGGATCCTTCTTCATCCTGATTCGGCTCTGGTTCGACGTGATGCCCGGGATCGTCACCCAAGCGGCAGCACAGCTGCTCGCGGCCTTGGGCGCGGCGGCGATCCTGTTCGGCAGTGTCGTCGCGCTCCGGCAGCGACGATTGAAGCTGTTGATCGCCTATTCGACGCTGGCGCAGATCGGCTATCTCTTCCTGATGTTTCCCCTCGCCTTCGGTGGCGAGCCGGCGCGGCTGGTGAGCGGGGCGGCATTGGCGGGCGGCCTGCTGCAGACGATCTCGCATGCTATGGCGAAGGCCGCCATGTTCATGTCGGCCGGATTGATTTATTCCGCGCTGGGCCACGACCGCATTGCCGAGCTGGGCGGCATTGGACGGGTGCTGCCGATGAGTGTCCTGGCCTTCGCCCTTGGCGGCGCGGCGCTGATGGGCGTGCCCCCGAGCGGCGCCTATCTCGCGAAAGAATTGTTGTTGCAAGCGGCGGCGCAGACGGGACAGTGGTGGTGGGAGGCGGTGATTCAGGCCGGCGGAATCTTGACGAGCAGCTATGTCTTGCTGGTGGTCACCCACGCGCTCGCGCCCGCGGAGGAGCCGGTGACATCGCGAATTCGCATATCGCGCATCGGAGAGGTGGCCGCGCTGGCGCTGGCGCTCTGCTCCCTGTCGCTCGGGCTCGTTCCTTGGGGTGCCTATCTGCCAATTCCCCCTGACGGGCTATCGAATCCGCTGACCTTCGAGCCGCTCGCGAAGATGCTCTGGCCGCTCTTGGCTGGAGCGGTGCTGACAATCCTGCTCGGGCGTTGGGGCGACCGGCCGGCACGCTGGCCCTTCGGAAGCTTCCTGGTCGCCGTGATCGGCCCCGCCCGACGCACGGCCCTTGCCTTGAGCGGTAGGGTCGACCGGGTCGATAGCGTATTGCGGCAATGGCCGGCGGCAGGCCTCTCTCTCCTCGTGCTGGCAATCCTCTTCGGTGCGGCATTGCTGGCAGATCGGTAATCCCGATGTCCGCAGGCCGGGCGGCCCTTCATGACGCATCCTCCAAGGCACCGAGCGGGTCGTGCGCGCGTGGCGCCGCCTGCGGCGTCAGGATCTTGAAGGGCCTTGCCAGGTGCCGCGGCGAGCGGGAGGTCAAGCTCCGCCCGGCGGCGAGGACGGCCAAGAGGAGTGCCGCTGCCGCCATCAGATAGAATACGCCGTCGATGCCGAAGCGGGCTTTCAGGCCGACGCCGACGAGCGGCCCGATCACCGAGCCAAGCCCGCTTACCAGGATGAGCCGGCTGCTCACGGCAACCACCCGGTCGGCCGGCAGGCGGTCATGCGCGTCGGCCACGCAGACGGGGTAGAGGGTCGACATGAAGCCGCCAAGCACGGCGGCGGCGGGCAGGACCATCGCCAGGGAAGGCGGCAGGTGAATCAGGAGGACCGCCGTACCCGCAAAACCCAGGCTGAGCAGCGTCAATACGACGCGCCGGTCGAAACGGTCCGATAGACGGCCGACAGGTATCTGGAAGGCGAGGCCGCCAACTACGGCAACGAGCATGAACAGTCCGATCGTGGCGCGTTCGATGCCCTCGTCCTGCATCCACGCCGGAACAAGGGCGTAGAACCCGCCGGCGATAACGCCGTTCACCGCGCAGCCGATGACGGCGACGGGCGCCCCGCGCAGGAGCTGGCGAAACGGCAGGACAGGTGCTGCGATTGCCTGCGGCGCCTCGGCGCGGGTCGTGCTCACCAGCACCAGCGCCACGGCGAAGAGGGCGACGATGGTGTTGAACGGTGCCGCTGTCTCGAGATTTGCCCGGACGATCAGAAGCTGTCCGAGCGCAAGCGCCAGGAATGTGCCGACCATGTAGATCGAGAAGACACGCCCGCGCTGGGATGGTTGAGCCTTGGCATTCAGCCAGCTCTCGGTCGCCACGAAGAGGCCGGCGCAACCGAATCCGACGACCGCCCGCAGAACCAGCCAGGGCACCGGTCCGACCAGGAGCGGCATGGCCGCGGTCGCAGCGACGACCATCCCGGCGAAGGCGGCATAGGCGCGGATATGCCCGATCCGCTCGATGATCCGCTCGCAGCGCAACGCGCCGATCGTGAAGCCCGCGAAATAGCTGCTCAGCACGACACCGGCCATGGTTGCGTCGAAGTCCTCCATGGCCACACGCAAGGAGATAAAGGTCCCGAAGAACCCGTTCGCCAGCTGGACGATGCTCGTGGCGACGATGAGCGTCCCGATCTGCGCACCGATCGACGCGGTCGACCGCATCAACCCTCCTTTATCGCTTGGCGAGTAGTCGTTTCAGTCGGGCGATCTCGTCCGGTGACCAGCCCTTGACATCGGTCACCTCGATCCAGGCGTCTATATAGTGCTCCGGGGCATAGACATGGCCATATCCGATTGGCGTGGTGGTCGACATGGACATGTCGAGCAAGAGCTGAAGCAGCGTCACGACAGGGTACCAGCGCAATTGCGGCGACACGTCCGGGCCGCGCGGCGGCGTCATCCAATCCGGCTGGCGATAGAGATCGTGATAGTCGAAGAAGGTCACCGCATCGCTGGCATATTGCAGGTAGACGATCCGCATCGGCCCCCAGGTCGCACCCGGTTCCACGGCGGCGCCATGCTGGTTCATGAATCGGACGAAGGATCCGTCCCTGAACCGCGGCAGCCAGGCCGGCGACCCGGGATTGCGGTCGGCGGTGATCGAACGCCACAATCTGGCGGAATAGGGCGGTCCGCTCCACAGCGCGCCGTCGAAGGGATCGCGAAGCACCTCGAACAGGTCGGTCGACTGCTCGGAGTTCATGGCCCCGAGGCTGAGACCGTAGAGATAGAGCCTCGGGCGGCTCTCCTTCGGAAGCGTCGTCCAATATCCGTAGATTTCCCGGAAGAGGGCGCGTGATGCATCCGCGCCGTAGTCGGGCTCGGCAATCAAGGCGAGCCAGCTGGCGAGATAGGAGTACTGCACCGCGACACTCGCGACGTCGCCGTTGTAGAGATATTCCACGCTGTCCATCGCCGCCGGATCGATCCAGCCGGTCCCCGTCGGAGTCACAACGATGAGAACGGATCGCTTGAAGCCGCCGACGCGCTTCAACTCCTCGAGAGCAAGTCGCGCCCGCGCCTCGGGCGTCTCCGCCGATCGCAGCCCGACATAGACTCGGATAGGCTCGAGGGCATCCTTTCCCGAGAAAGCGTGCAAGTCGTTGCTGGTGGGCCCCGAGGAGATGAACTGCCGCCCCGCCCGCCCCAACTCGTCCCATTCAAGCAGGGAGGCACTGCTGCCCGTCTTCAGGGGTGCCGTCGGCTGCATGGACTCCGGCTCGATCAGGGCGTCCACTTGCTTGAAGGACGAGTCGGCGAGATGCAGGGCGACCCGGAAGAGAACCCCGTTGATGGCCGACCAGAACAGCAGGATCGCCGCGACGACGCCGATGAAATCGGACAGGCGCTTTGGCATGACGCGGTGAACTCGTGCCGAGACGACGCGGAATATCAGGTGAAAGAGCCGCCCCAGGGCGACCAGGACGGCGAAAGTCGCCAGCGCAATCGACCCCACCCATAGCGGATGCGCGCTCGCGACCGGTTCGAGCCCCATCAACTCCCGGATCGAATTCTGCCATTCCGCCGCTCGCCAGAGGAAGACGACAAGAATGACGGCGCAAATGCCGGCGGCGCCAAGCTTGATGACCCGCCGTAAGCGGCCGCGAAGCTTCGGCAATTGCAGATAGACCCATAGCCAGCGGCCGAACACCCCGAGGCCGTAGCCCACGGCAAGACAAAATCCCGAGACGATTCCTTGGGTCAAATAGGTTCTGGGAACAAGAGTCGGCGTCAGAGAGGCGGAAAAAAACAGCGTTGCCAGAAGCAGGCCGCCCGTCGAAAGCGACGACCAGAGCCTGACTAGCCAATATCGCCTCATGCAGAAGACCCCGCGATGGTGGGTAGGTTGGAGTAGACACCGAAGGCAACGCTCGCGGAGCATAGGGACAGGATCCCTGCCCTCCGCCTGATCGACCCATCAGGTGTTCAGCATAAGCGGTCCGCGAGGGGGATCGAACGCAAATCTTCGAGGGACCTCTCGCCCCGCCTCGTCCGGCCAAGTGCTGATCGCCGGCGGTCTTATTGATAGAGGCAAGGGTGTTCTATAGATTTACGGGGGAATAGGTCGAGAAGACAGAGGCCACGCAATGGGGTGGGAGCGAACAGCGATATTCTTGTTCGGCGTCCTGTTTGTGATCGTGGTCCTTATTCTTGCGACCTGGATCACGAGGCCGACCGCGCTGCAGTCCCTAAGTCTCAGGGTCGTTCTGGCTCTTGTCGTGGCGGCTTTTCTTCTCGCGGCAATTGGCGCGCTTGTGGAGGCCTCCTGACAGAGGTTTTCCCCACCTTCAGAGCCTGCCGGTCTGTCGTGCTCGTTCAGACAGCTGCGTGATCAGCCGTCTCGGGCGGTGCGGCGACTAGAAGTCGATGTTGCCTCGCTGCTGCTGATCAAAGAGAAAACCACCAAGCAGCCCGGCACCCCCGCCAATTGCCGCGCCCAGACCGGCATTGCCGGCGATCGCGCCGATCGCCGCACCCCCGCCGGCACCCAGCGCACCGGCGCTCAGCGTGCGCGATCCCGTCGTGTCGCCACAGCCTGCCAGCGTCAAGCCGGTGACCGTGATCAGAGTCAAGAGCAAGCATTTCATGGCATTCACCATTCTCATTCCTTGCACGGCCATTTTGCCGCCAAACCGCGAAGCGCTCCCACGATTGCCGACCCCTCCATCACCTTGGGATCCTGCTTGTGGCTCGCTGCCCAGTCGACGAAGGCTTGGATGCCCTCGTCGCGCGTGGCGGTCGGCGGATAGCAGATGAATCGCTTCAGATTTTTCCCGTCCGCGATGGACTCGTCATAGGTCACAATGCCAAGAAGAAACCCCTCGCAAAAATTGATGGCCTGGGGTCGCAGGGGATCGTTGGCCGGCGTCGAACAGACGGCATAGAGGTCCGCGGTATTTCTCAGAACGAAGTTCGATGAATCCACGGCTCCAGCAACGGCCGGCCATAGGCTTATGACAGCGGCGGCGAACAAGATTGCCTTTGGCATATTGGTCTCTCCTGGGACTCGACGGGATAGAAAGCCTGGTGCGACGATCGCCCCTCTCCGCGAGCGCTATTGGACGATCCGGGCTCGCAATCGCGTGTATTCCTGCTCCGAAATGGACCCTGCCGACTTCAGCCGATCTAGCTTCTCGAGCTCGTCGGCTGCGCTGAAACCTGCGATCTGGCGCCAGTCGTCGCGCGCCTGTTTGGCACGCGCCTCATTGCGCTCGGCCATGCCACGGCTCTGGGTGATGAGGTAAGCGAAAATGCCGATGTAGGGCAGGACGATGAGCAGGATGACCCAAAGCACTTTGCCGCCGCCGGACACGTCATGACGGCGGAACAGGTCGGTCGATACGGCAATGAGCAGCCAGAACCACAAGATGAAGATGAAGACGGCGAAGAGATCGGCAACGAAATTCGTGAATGTGAAGCCGTCACCGAACAGCATGGTCCCCCTCCAAATCTTCCGTCGCTAACGACACTGCGAACCCCTATTCACTCGCTGCGAATGCGCAGCGCTCACGGCCCAGCAGTGAAGTTTAGTCCTGGAAGTGTTAATAGCCGTTAAAATCAAGATAGAAATTTGCCGGTATCTCACGATGCAGGAGCGTCGCGTGTCGAGCTTCGGACGCGGCGCGCGCGCAATTGCGTTGGTAGTCTATTTAGCGATTTCGGCCCTGATTTACCTGAGTTAGGCCAACCGAATGCGGCATCTAGCGGGTTTATTTGGATTTCTACTGGACAGCGTTGCCGAACCCCAGAGGCACATGTAAATCTTACGTCGCACGGCTCCCAACAAGGTGCCCTCATGGTCTCTGAGTCGACACAGAAGCTCTCGCGGTTCGCTTTGACCGCGATGGTGGTCGGATCGATGGTCGGCGCCGGGATCTTCTCGCTGCCGCGGACCTTCGGCACGGCGACTGGGCCCTTCGGCGCCATCATCGCGTGGAGCATCGCGGGGGCCGGCATGTACACCCTGGCCCGGGTGTTCCAGATGCTTGCGGAGCGCAAGCCGGACCTCGATGCCGGCATCTACATATATGCGAAGACCGGCTTCGGCGACTATCCCGGCTTCCTGTCGGCCTTCGGCTACTGGCTCGTCGGCTGCATTGCCGACGTCTCCTACTGGGTCCTGATCAAGGCGACGCTCGGTGCTTTCTTTCCGGTCTTCGGAAATGGCAACACGATCGCAGCCGTGCTCGTCTCGTCCGTTGGACTCTGGCTATTTCATTTCATGATCCTGAGAGGGGTCAAGCAGGCGGCTGCCATCAACACCATTGTCACCGTGGCGAAGATCATCCCGATCCTGGTCTTCATCGTCGTCATGATCGGAGCGTTCAAGGCGGACCTCTTCGGGGCGAACTTCTGGGGTGGTGCGGGAATGCCCCAGGCCGGCCTCTTCGACCAGGTCCGCGCGACGATGCTGGTCACGGTATTCGTCTTCATCGGAATAGAGGGGGCCAGTGTCTATTCCCGCTATGCCAAGAAGCGGTCCGACGTGGGCCTGGCCACCATCCTGGGCTTCATCGGCGTGCTGTGCCTGATGGTCCTGGTAACGCTGCTTCCCTATGCGACGTTGCCCCGGGTCGAGATTGCCGGCATGCGCCAACCGTCGATGGCGGCGGTGATGGAGGCGGTCGTGGGACAATGGGGCGCGGTATTCGTCAGCGTGGGACTCATCGTTTCGGTGCTCGGGGCCTATCTTGCCTGGTCCCTCATCTGCGTCGAAGTGATCTTCGCTGCGGCGAAGACGGAGGACATGCCCCGGGTCTTCGCCAGGGAGAACGCGAACAAGGTGCCATCGACCGCCCTCTGGGTGACCAACGGCGTGATCCAGCTCTTTCTCATCAGCACGCTGTTCTCCCGGGATGCCTTCACCCTGGCGCTCGAGCTGACCAGCGCCATGGCGCTGGTCCCCTATTTGCTCGTCGCGGCCTATGGGTTGCTGCTCGCGAAACGGGGCGAGACCTATGACAGCCGGCCGGAGGAGCGTCGCCGCGACCTGATCCTCGCCGGCATCGCGACGTTTTATACCGCCGTCATGATCTACATGGGTGGCCTGAAATTACTGCTGCTGTCCGCTGTGCTCTACGCGCCTGGAACGGCGCTCTATTTCTGGGCCAGGCGGGAGCGCAACAGGAAGATCTTTACGGCGCCCGAATGGGTCATCTTCGCCGTCGTCGTCGTCGGTGCCGTCTTCGGCGTCTATGCCCTGGTGGCCGGCTATATCACGCTCTAGCCAGAGGTCCGCTAGCCGAGTATCGCCCCGGACGCCCCGTTAGGGAAGCACGCCAATCGAGCCAAGCGCTATGCGGAGATCCTCGAGTGTATAGGGCTTGGCGACGAAGGCCATGGCGTCGTGGCCCTGAAACTGGGATCGCAGCATCGTTGCATGTCCGCCGCTTGCTACTACGACCGGCAGTGCGGGATAGAGGCTTCGGATCTCCTTCACCAGCGTATCGCCCTTGAGGTCGGGAAGACCTATATCGACGATAACGGCATCGACCCCGCCCTTGCGCAATCGCAGCCGGCTCATCGCCTCCGCCGCTGTGCCCGCGACATCCACCTTGAAGCCAAGTTCCTCCAGATTCTCCACCGCGAGCATCTGGATCAGCACCTCGTCCTCCACCACGAGAATGCGCGACGGTGCCGTCTGGCTGTCGAGGATGTCGCGGAGCTTTCCGGCGAGTGCGGCGTAAGTGAAAGGCTTGGTGATGAGCTGGACGCCGGGATCGAGGCGCCCGTCATGGACGATGGCGTTGCGGGCATAGCCGGTGGTGAACAGGACCTTCAGATTGCGATGGAGAGCCCGGGCTGCCTCGGCAAGCTGGCGTCCGTTCAGTCCCCCGGGCAGGCCGACATCGGTGAAGAGCAGGCGGATCTCGGGCCTGCGTTCCAACTGCTCGAGCGCTGCCTTCCCGTTGGACGCCTCGAGAACGGTGTAGCCGAGGTCACGCAGCACACCGCTGCTATAGGCGCGGACGTCGTCGTCATCCTCGACGACGAGGATCGTCTCGCTCTCGCGCCCGCGCGCGACCCTCGGCGCCGGGGCATCGTCCACGGTCGTCTCGTCCGCATGCAGCCGCGGCAGATAGATCTTCACCGTCGTCCCCTGGCCCAGCTCGCTGTAGATCTTCACATGGCCGCCGGATTGCTTGACGAAGCCATAGACTTGCGAGAGACCGAGACCGGTCCCATGGCCGACATCCTTGGTGGTGAAGAAGGGCTCGAAGGCCTTGGCCAGGGTCTCGCGCGACATGCCGGTCCCGGTGTCGCTGACGGCGAGCATGACATATTGCCCAGGCACCACCTCCGCCTGTGCCGCGGCATAGCCTTCGTCGAGCAGGGTATTGGAGGTTTCGATGGTCAGCTTGCCGCCCTGGGGCATCGCGTCCCGGGCATTGACCGCGAGGTTGAGGATGGCGATCTCGAGCTGGTTCGAATCGATATTGGCGCGCCAGAGCCCACCGGCCAGCACGGTCTCGACGGCGATCTGCTCACCGATCGCCCGGCGAACGAGATCGGACATGCCGGAAACCAGGCGGCTCACATCGACCGGCTTGGGATCGAGAGGCTGCTGACGCGAGAAGGCGAGCAGGCGCTGGGTCAGGGAGACGGCGCGCTGGGCGCCCCGCATGGCGCTGTCCACGGAGCGCTCCAGATTGCCATGCTCCGGCCGCGCCGATTTGAGCTGGCGGTTCATGGTCTCGAGATTGCCGACGATTATGGTCAGAAGGTTGTTGAAGTCATGGGCAATACCGCCGGTGAGCTGGCCGATGCCCTCCATCTTCTGCGCCTGGCGGAGCGCCTCTTCAACGCGCGCACGCTCCGCCGCCTCGGCGCGAAGCCGCTCATTGGCTGACTGGAGTTCGGCCGTGCGGTCGGCAACCTTGACCTCGAGGAGATGCTCGCTCTCCCGCAGCGCCGTCTCGACGCCCTTGCGCCGCTCGATCTCGTGTTGAGCCGCCTGGTAGAGGCGGGCCTTGTCGATGGCGATGGCCGCCTGGGTGGCGATGCCGGCGACGAGGCGCTCGGCCCGCTCGGTAAAAATGCCCGGGTCCGGATGGCCGAAGAATAGTCCGCCCAGCACCTCGCCGGAGCGCGAGACGACCGGCGCAGCGAGATAGCTGCGAACCGGCAGATGGCCTTGGGGCATGCCGTGATGCGGCTCGTTCCGGCCGTAGCGCGGATCCTTGGTGATATCGGGGGAACGCACGATCCCCTCGCCCTTGAACGTCGGCGCGAAGACCGCGGTGTTGCGCGGCATCGGAAACTTGGCGAAAGCTTCGCGGGGAACACCGGCAAGCGTGTAGAGCATGTAGGATTGGCCGCGCTCGTCGACCACATTGTAGAAGAAGGAGCCGAAGGCCGCTCCCGAAAGCTCGGTCGCGGCCTCGGTCACGATCTGCACGGTG
>Ga0310811_10015304_pt1 | contig 10030 bp, 12 predicted proteins | sample YCmetagenome_FD_207642 | JGI IMG/M metagenome (GOLD analysis project Ga0310811, IMG submission 207642) | Soil microbial communities from experimental microcosm in Duke University, North Carolina, United States - YC | ecosystem: Engineered > Artificial ecosystem > Soil microcosm > Unclassified ...
TACCACGTACCTATAACACCAACGCCGGTTGTAGCATGAGATTGGAAAATTCCCTGAAACACAGTCATTATTCCGAGTCAGTTCAACGCCCTCATCCAATAAAACTCATCTCCCATCCTTTACAAGTGAGGTATATAAGGGGTCTATTCAGATGAATTTATTGCAACGGGGCATGGTATCGACGGGGTTTGCGATCCAATAGACCGCATGTATGAAACCCGGTCAGCTGTGCAAGGACTTCGTTTCGGCGGGCGTGCGCATGTACGGGCCCTTTGACTTGTTATACAATATACAAAATGCGGAAGATTATTAACTGGCAAGTACACCTATTGATTCCACTTCGCACCTTTGTTGTACAACACGACACATATCATACTATACATAGTACTAGCAGTTTGTATAGTGCACACCACGACCACAACTGCTTCTAATTATTGTTGAGGCTGTAAACCCCTGTAGGCTTCACAACCGAAGTCTCTGCCCTGTTGTCAGATGGGCGGGTCAAGTTCCTCGTAGCCTTTGCCAGTGGGTTCGGATCCACGTTTCGGTGTTCCTTGGATTGATATCAAAGAATCCAATGTCATTGTTGTTATTGGTGATGCGGCCGGAGATCGTGTATTGGGTGTTATTGACAAGGGCAATCTGGTTTTCCGCACCTGTCAGTGTGTCCAGAATGATTATTAGGAACTGGCCTTCAACCTCTGAACGCACCTTGGGGAGTTATTGTGTGTAGCAGCAAAAATATTTGAAACAAGTGTTCAGCGCAGTGATAACAATCCCCGGGGAATGAATCAAAGAAACTAGGCCTTGGACTCACTCAGAGTTATCGAAGGAGCATCGGGGAGCTACCTTCGAGACTCATCGGAGTCGTTGCGTATTTATACGTATGAATTCTTTCGGAGCTCAGTTTCAAAGCTCACATTCCCCAAATTATTATCCGGTGGGTTTTACACAATCTCTGCTCAAGGTTATGGTTCAGATGAGACGAAGCAGCTGACCTTAGTAAAAGAGGGTCCCTTATGGTTAGGATGCGAGACGAGTAGCACTGACAGGCGACTCGTCGTCATTCGGGATGTCTGGGAAATGGCTACTCTTTAGCTATTCCACATAGACTCTGGGGCCAAAGTCTAGGGCTAGTCTGTGGATTCGGCAGCTGGCTTTGGGGGGTGTTTAAGTGCTGGTCGACGATGGTACTCCCAAAACAGCACGCTCTCATGATTGGTAGTGTGTACGGTCTTCTCACACATGGTACGAAGAAATCCACAAACACACCGAACCAAACTACTCTATGCATGAACTTAAATCATGCATGTCGTGACAGAGACAGGCGGGGAACACCGGGGGGCTCACTTGAGTGGGCGGTAGGTGTACGAGAGCAATAGCAGGCACGACCTGAGAAGGTAGCAGGAGGTGTCGGAAATCGAAGGGTGCAGCGGGCTGTCCACTGAATTCTCTTAGTGCAAAAAAAAAACAGCAAAAGGAGTAGACAAATGCAACCCACAAGTTGGTAGCTATGTAGCATTAGGCGGGTACAGCCTGAGGCCTAAGAAGCAGGTGGCGTACGAGAGCGGCGGGCGGGCAGCGCAATGGTGATGAGCACATCAATGTTGCAACTCCGCTCGAACCCAACCGCCGAAGCCCCAATTCCCTGACTGTCACCATCATCATTAATATTATAACATACCTTCGAAGGGAGTAACCAGTCTCCTGTTACTGTTACTCATCCGAAGATTCTTGGTTCCCAGAAGTTGTGTAGTACGAGCATTACTCCCTCAAGCCTATGCAAGACCCCGAGGAGCCCATCTTTGTTAGTTCCAACAGTTATCTTTTGCTGACGCCGTCTGTCAATGTCTTGCCTCCCAAGTTGAACCAACACTGTGCCCGCTGCTCACTCGTTTGAATAAGCATGTATGTTCCGATTCAATCAAATGCCCTCGTTTGACAAAACTCATCTCCCTTTGTGTAGTCCAAATTCTAACTTGCACAAGCGCCTATTGTATACACCGCCCGAATCACAAACATGCCGTAGCCATTATGCTCTGGTCTCTACTCATTCACCCATTCGACATCAATATGAACGCTTCGATGTCGCCGCCTATGAAGGATCGTCGACTTTTATCAAGATAATTATCTCAACACACCAAACATGTAGTGTTCACGTTTGTTAACAGAAATGACCCCGTGCGGCATCGAACAATGTATCATTCACGCTACACTACTCTCTAGCTCCATACAAGGTACTTGAGGTGCTCAGTTGATGTCGAGTGGGAGAGATATACTAAATAGTGCATGTTTCACCACAGTGGATCTCACGGACACTTCATTTTTTCTGTACCTGCCTATAAAGAACTTCCAACACTTGGTATGTGTTTTTATTTTATTTTATATTCTACCCAGATGCACCTTCGCCATATCTCGCATGACATTGCACCCTACTTCAACAGTTATCGTGGATCCCACGTCTCGCTCTGGCTTGATTTTCGACAACTCTTACTCCGTGGTTTGGTCGGTATGTAGTACCGTGACCTCAGCAAACCCGCGACCATTTATTCGACCTATCGATCGGCGTGGCACTTCTGGGTTAGAGCTCAGTACAGATGCAGTTTGGCACACAACTAATTAATACAGAGTGTCTGCTCAAGTTATTGCTTCCACTCAAGGATTAACGAAAAGCCACCGTATGTCCATCCATCTCTCGCTCGGACAAGTACAGGATAGTGTGTTTGCGATGAATGGTCTCGAAACAGGTCTATTGACTGTGTGAGTATCTGGGACTAGGTCGAGCTTTTCGAAATGTGACCAATGTAGAAGGTATTTTGTGTTGAGGGTGCTTCAATTACATTCTTATCACGCACTGTAGAATTCTGTGAACGATCTTTATAATATATCCTGTGTGTCTGTAAAATTTTTGATCATGGCTGTCGCAGGTTATTAGGGGTCATGGAATAGCTGCACATGCAGTTTGAACGGTAATTAATTATTGCTCGTACCTTAAAGTGATGATGCCTTGGACTGACGTGGCAGTCATCCGCGTCATACTTATGTTGAGTCATCGCTGGGAAAACTAGACGGGCTCCCCTAGTGCATTTAGGCCTTCTATATCAGTTTTCAGGGAACCTCGATGCATGAGACAGGCTCGTACTTTCCAGGCATCTTCTTTCCTTGAGACACCTCCAATATCCACAGTTATCACCGACAAACACGCTCGGACTGCCGCTTTATCCTATCTCTGCGTCAGATCGCGTCGGAATGATCCTGGAAGGCGATCCAAGTGCTTTGTAAAGATCGCTAAAACCGCGCCTAGGTAACAGTAGATGATGGTGATGGTTTTTTTTTATTAAAGCTAGGGGGGAAATCAACTCTCATACTATTGCGATCGCCGTTATATAGAGGACTACGAAGCCCGGAATATTCACGGATTTGTCTAAATCCTTTTATCCTGAATTCTTCTGCGTGCCTTTCAAGGCCTTGTAGCGCCATCGGTACCGCCGGATGACCTCGGATGAATGACTCCTTCCCGCCCGGCCGGGGCATGATATCACTGCTCGGAGATAAATTCATACCCATCGCTACGAAGCTTCAAGCTTAAGCTTCAACGTCAACTGTGCAGGTGACTGGTCTGGTGCGGGTAATTCCGTTTCCCCCTTGCAAAGATTATTTCATTTCATGTCCGCTTTTGCCAAGGCACTCCTATCACGCGTCTTCTTGAGACTAAAAGCGTCCATGTAACGCCACAGATCTTATGATGGGGTGGGACTGGCTGCGTTGGCAGAGTCTAGCACCATCACATCGAATGTTCTGGTGTTTTCACTATCGCATTTGCATTGTACAAAGCCAGTGAGGTAAGTTGGCTGTGCGGGATAAGAGCCAGTAATAGAACCCCCTTCACATCCAATATTCCATGGAAGTTAAAGTCGACGCCCCGATGACCAATGCTGGACAGCTTGGCTTGGCTCGTCTTCCCCCTGCTCGGGTCCTTGACGATCTTATCTGCATGATTACAAGTTTACGACGCCAAGTCCAGATATCATATATCATAGACAGGCATGGACACCACTTCCCGACGGGCCATCAGACCCTAGAAGTCATATGCGTCATCATATCCCGCATATAGACCTCGTATATACCTCCAACTCGCAGCCTCTTGCGACGCTGGCCGCTTCCGCACGTCAACTATTCCTGTATCTTTGCAACCAACATCGGCGGTCGTAGAAATGAGATCGGAAAATTCCCTGACACACGGTCATACTAAGTACTCCAATTCTTCATGTCCAAGCGAGCGGTCCCTAAGATACCTTGGCCTCTAGGCACGACACTTATGCAATAGCAGTTTATTTTCTGTTCGAATGACAAGTTAGAACGCCGCGCGCGTACGCGGCACCCCGGTTCGTGACGTTCCTCGTAGCCAAGAACAAGAACTCCACTTTTTACATATTGACAGCCCACATGAGGCCTGATACTGCACCACTATTTACAATACTAATCAGCATCGATTCTATCGATCATCAGTGCATCGCTGCAACCGACCTGATAAGAGATTCTAGGCGCGCGCTCCAATGTCCATGGATCCAGGGAGCTGTCTACGATTGCACAACATTTTAACAGCGTCCGGCAATATCGTAGCCTATACTCAAGGAAACGTAAAAAGCATTATATATAACTATTACTGAAAAGTTCTGCAAAAAGCCTGCTAACAGCCTCAGGAAACAACCGAGTCCGTTGAACAAGATGTATATGATACGTAGACAGTTCATAAGGGAGCGGAATGCCGTCCGTGGCAACAATCACAAGAGCAATGAAAACGATGATAACAACACAGTATGTGTCCAAAAACGCGAGTATGTATGGTAAGAAATTCCAAACTCACAAGTCAACAAGCAACTTTGCAATTGTACTGTAACAAAAAGTCCTTGTCCGATTGCGGAGGAGCGATGAGCGGGTTGCGCCCTGGCGTGGGAATATGTAAAGACACGCCAAGAAAAAGAATGGTGATTCGATTGTTCTTGGTTTCTAAGTAGCATGATATGTGTTTAATTAGCAAGGAGGGGTGGTGTGCATTCGGGGATCCTGCCCGAGTGACTGCGCATGCTCAGTATGAGAAGATCATGAGCCATGGATTGAGGACAATCTATATGAATCGATGTCAGTAATGAACGAATAGGGTAGCGAGAATGCAGAAGAGGGGTAGTAAGATGCCCAAATATCGAAGCACGGAAGAAGAACGTTCCGTTCGGGAAGTATAGCAAGATGTAAAACGTTCGAAGAAGTATTATCTCCAAATGGATGATCGCTCATCCTAATGGAAGAAAAGAACGTACCGGGAACAAGATATGGCAAGCACATACAACCGACAACGGGAAGATAACGGCCCACGCATTACCGGTCAGTTGCCATTCATATGGCACTAGCGGTGTACTGACGATGACGATACCCGCGATCAGCAGGATACTTACGAGTAGGGGGAACCAAAATCTATATAGAGAAGAGTCAGTATGACATCAAGGGAGGGAGCGTGGAAAAAAAAAGTAGGAGAATAAAAAGTGCGGATATCGTGCCACGTAAAACGAGGCAACAGGATACAATGACACTGCCTTTCGAGTCAACGAAGAGGGTGCGGTGTTTCAAGCAACGATCGAAATATTAATGACCAGGTCACGAAGCGATAAAGTGGGTGTTAGTTCATGCATATGGGCGCATCACATGTGCAGCGGGTGTGGGCTCCAAGACCGAAAACGCATGTTCTCCGATCAGAACACACAAATATCCGTGTTCAGCACCATGAGCACCACGGTAGTAATGTGCCAGCACTAGGGGCGCATGTGGTTTCCAGAACCAGGAGCACATGTCTGTCCCAGCACCACAAACACATGTAATGCCCAGGCACATGTCCCGAGGCAACATCATCCGGATTCCAAGGATGATCAGTGTCAATCACCCCAAAAACGAAGATATGGTCACTGATGCGCAGGTTCGGCGGAATAAAAAAAGTGGGCGCCAACGCAATACGGAAGTGATCCAATGAACTGATGCGGAAACGCGTCCGGACTCCAATCCGAAACAGAAGCAATCCGACAAATCAAAACAGAACCGCACCTCTTGCAAATCTTCGGAACCTCCTTGAAGAAATTCGACCTCTCGACCTCCTTCTTCGTGGCGCTCCACGTAATGTTGTACGAGAAAAGATGAGCAAGGATGGCTTGCGAGAGCGGGATACTTAGACCGCCGAAGAAGAGGAAGCTACATCACGTCAGTTCTCTGTCCAAAGTAAGCCCCGTAGGGTAACTCACAAAAACGGAATCCACCCAAAACACTCAATCGCACCGCCAATGATACTCCTCTCCCCAAGCCTGTACTGCAAAAGCACATACCCCACATTCCCAGCTCCGAAAAATACCACAAAGGTAGCAAGCCAGATCTCGAAACTGTGCATGTAGAAACGGTCTGTGGGGAATTGGAAACCGAGCATGACGTAGTTGATTAGGGAGATTGTCGCTGAGGCTGCTATTCCGTCTGTTGCGCACATTAATTGTCTTGTACTTTTACTACATATATCAGAGGAGGGGACGTACAGTATGAGAATATGTCTGTTCGTGATGCAGTCAGTGCGAGCATCGAAGAGATAGGAGGGGGACGTACAAGCCATCATCGAGACCTTGTAATGCAGTGGTGCAGGACTCCACATGAACTTGTGGATCTGGTGGTTGATGGGGCCCTTATATATCCATTTGACGAAGGGGTTGAAGAGGAGTCTGTGTAAGCTCTGAATATCGAGCGTACACGGGATAGGAATAAAAACGCACTCATTACACCCATAAGCATACTTCTGCCACCTATTCAACTCATCGTCCACAGTAAGCGATACACCTTCTTTGAACCCGCCTTTGGAGTAAGTCGCCCATCTGCACGGTAACACATCAACAACCCAACTCAAAAAACCAAGTCGATACAAACCTAACGATATACCCCTGTCTCAAAAGCCTCAACGCCATATCGAAATCTTCGCTGACATTATCCTCGCTCCAGATCTTGACTTGGGCTCTAGGACCCGACCCAGAATTAGGAGTAGGACCAGAAGAAGACGGAGTAGAAGAAGAAGAGGAATTAATATCTCCCCCACCAAATGCCGCATCTTGCAACGCACTCCACCTCAAAAACGCATTATGCCCCACAAAAGGTGCCACTTCCCCGTTTGCGCACATCATACTTATGCATTTGTTGATTCGGCGGGTGAAGAAGGCGATGGCGTTTTCAAAGTAGTGGTGAGCTACTTGGAGGACGTCTGTGTTTGGGTTAGCGGATTTTTTTACTTGAGAAAGAGAGGGACGTACCACTCTCATGTTGCAAAACCCCAACTTCAGCACCTTCGTCCTCCGCAAATTCTCTCGCTGCATCCCTGAAACAATCCGCAGGAACGACCGTATCAGCGTCTACCAATAAGATAATACTCCCGATTCGGCAGGCACGAGCATTTGCTGCCCAGGGTCTGTGTCCTGTTTGGGATGTTTGAAATACTATTTCGAGTCAGCGCCATTGATCAAATCATGAGACCGATAGCACAGACCTTCCTCCATGGCTAGCTGAAGAGCCCGCTCTTCAATGTCTTCGATATGTGTCCCTGCGAGCGTAGGGGGTTCAGGACTGATGGTGCGTGGAGTTCCTATCATACCCGGTCTAGGTGTCCCGGGCACGCTGCCGTTGCCATTGCCGTTGAGAAAAGGAGGAATGAACCCCTGATCGTCTCCATCCCTCCCGATATACTGCACCCCGTACGTCCCAGGGGACTGGCCGGGTACACTAACGATGCTCCCTCCCTCTGTTTGAGCGGTTTGGGCGCTATACGTAGTGCTGACGCTGGCGCGGTGGAAGGGCGGGTTGGGAGGCGTGAATATGTTGCTGTCTCTGCTTGAGCTGGGGATCTGGGTTTGTTGGGCAAAAGAAGTGGGGTGGTTATACGAGTTGTAGTTATTAGATGATTGGAGTTCTTCGAGGAAGCGTTCGAGGCGGAGAGAGACATCGAGTGCATAGTTCATGTTGGAAGCTTTCTTGAAGCGGCCTGCACGTGTGAAGCCTGTGCGTGTTTGGGTTAGCGCTAACCGGAGAGAGAGGGATGGAAGTAACCTTCGTGTCCGTGTCGTGGTCTTGCGATCCAGCCGATTCCGTGAGTTGCATAGTACTCGATACGTTCTTTGGCTTGATCTGAGGGGAGGAGGCGGAGGCCGTCATCGTTGATGAAGAGACTTGATGTGCCACCATGGCGTGCGTAGGTCTGCATTGCTGTTTTGATGGAAGTGAGAGAGGGTGTCCTACGATGGATTAGTGGTGATTGATAATTAAGGAAGAGGCTTACAGGACTGTAGCGAGACTTTCTTTGTAGACAGGCATTTGTATTGTGATGTGAGGGAGTGCATTGTCTATGGCTGGGTTTGGACGCGGTGGAAGTGCAGAGTAGTAACGACTGTTTTGGTGGTAATGAGCGATAGGACCGATTGCAAAAGTGACGTTTTGTAGGATTTGAAGAGTGAAGAACTGGAAAGAATGAGCTTGTGGGTACAAGATGAAAGGAATAAGTACCAAGGAGACACAAAAGAGAAGAGGCATGAGAGCGCAAAGAACGAAATGAATGTAGTTGCCGTCTAGGCGAAATTCTTGAAGGAGTGTGCTCATACCATTGCCGATAAATACTAGAGAGAATGTGAGCAGAAAATATATGAAAAGAGAGGATGTTAACAGACTTAGAGCGAGTGCAGCGGAGAGACCGTTATATACAGGAGCGTATAACATGATTGGACGAGTGGGTTGTTTTTGGGAAACCTTTTCTGGATCTTGTTCGACGATTGGTTTTGGTGATTCAGAGTTTACAGTAGAAGAAGGAGTTAGACGGGGATCGACTGGTTTCTCTGAGTAGATGGATAGTTCGTGAGTGGAAGGAGGTGGTGGTTTTGTACGCCAGAGTAGACGAATGAGACGATCCTCAAAGTCACGTGCGATAGGTATGATTGTATCGAGTGAGTCACTCCAAACGACGAGTACACGTTCATCACGGATGAAAGCAGCGTTTTGATCCTTTTCTGCTTGTGGAAGTAGAAACATGGAATCGAGTACTTGAATGCGAGTATTTGCGTCGACATAGACACATTCATCGATAGCTTGTTCTGCTAGAGCAGCATGTACAGCAGCACTTCTCACTTTTACAGCTACTAGTGGGTTGAGTGCAGCTACTGCAGCCTCGAATGGAGCGAGTGCGGCAGTTTCGTAGGGGAATACTCTGAATTGACCGTCATGAGTACGAAGACAGACGCCTGGTGGAACTGAATCTTCATGTGGTCTAAACCAAGCGTCACCTTGAGTTTGTTTGAAGATGTAATGGAGGGTAGCGTCGTATCTGTCGTAGTCCATAGTCGGGTGAGTGGAAATGTGTGTTAAGGGAGGGTTGGATATAAATGAGAGCGGTGATAATATTTATCTAGATCTGGTTATGGGGATCTTGGATCTTGGATCTGGGTGTACGTTACACACGCGTCACCGGGAATTACGTTTTTGAAGAGATAAGAAACTGCTCAAAGAGACAAACCGAGGTAAACTCACCTCATGGCTTCACCTCGTCCTTTCTTTCTAACAGCTTCAAGTTCAGACGACCATTCATCACAAGAAGATGACTCACCAAGGCAAAGAAATTATAAAAGGCGTCGTGAACCACCTCCATCCTCTTTCACTTTTCCATACAATTCAGACAATCGAAAATCATTAGACGGAAGTCCCTTCGATAGTCCTCGTTTACCTTCACCAAACCCTCCTTTTCTTTCAGAATCACCCTACAAATCTTTCAATGGTTCATTCTCTCTCTCAAACTTACATCGCTCACCTACAGATCCACAACTCCCTCGTAACAGCAGCGCAACTACTATATTCAGATCTCCTTTCCTATCACCCGCCTCTCGTCCTTCTACAATTTGGTCTCCACCTCCAGTATCCGCTTCTGCCTCCGTCGTAGCACTCCCACTCACTCAAAAGAAACCTCTACAATCAACCC
>Ga0310811_10015305_pt1 | contig 10030 bp, 7 predicted proteins | sample YCmetagenome_FD_207642 | JGI IMG/M metagenome (GOLD analysis project Ga0310811, IMG submission 207642) | Soil microbial communities from experimental microcosm in Duke University, North Carolina, United States - YC | ecosystem: Engineered > Artificial ecosystem > Soil microcosm > Unclassified ...
GCATCGGCGTCGCCGACCTCGCGCGTCCATCGCTCCGCGCCGGTCGTCGCGTCGAGCGCGAAGACCTCGCGGTCGATCGCGTACAGCACGAGCTCGCCGGCGCGGCCGATCAGCGCCGGTTGATCGCGGAGGCAGTCGTCGGTGAACGGCGGATCGAGGCCGACGTAGTCGGTGTGCGTGATCCGCGCGTCGCGCGCGGGGCCGAGCGGGTGGCCGTCGTCGCACGCGACCGGCTGCATCCGGCAGTCGCAGACGAGCGCGCACGCCTCGCGCCGCTCCCACAGCTCGCAGGCCTTGCCCTCGCGCTGCGCGGTCACCGACGAGCGGCTGACCGGCGCACCCTGCGCGGCGTCGAGGACGATCATCGCGTCGCCGGTGTGGACGAGCACGCGCCCGGGGCGCGCGAACAGCTCCTGCAAGCCGAACGCGGCGTCCTGGACCTGCGCGCGCCAGCGCAGCGCGCCGTCGTCGAGCCCGTACGCCGACACGTGCAGGTAGTCGTGATCGAGCACGATCAGGCGATCGTCGACGATCGCGGGGCGCGCGCCGGTGGCGAAGAACTGCGCGTCGAACGCGCCGACGCGCACGATCCCGACCGGCAGCACGAGCGGCGCACGCTCCGGCGGTCGCGCGCCGCCGCACGCGCCCAACGCCGACGCCGCGGCGACCGCCGCGCACCTCACCGGTGTCATGCGGCGAGCTTACGCCACTCTCGGCCGCTCCGAAGAAGTATGAGCTCAAACGATCTGCGCCGCCGCGGTCGATGAAGAGCGCCCCGCGCGGCGATACTCGCCCGAGGGGGATCGATGGCCAACGATCGAGACGACGCGACCTTGCCCGCGGCGACCGACCCGACGCTTCCGCCGAGCGCCGACCGCGCGACGCCGGTGGTCGTCCGCGCCGGACGACAAGAGGATCTCGACGAGCTGGTGCCGGTCGATCCTCGCTATTACGTCGTCGGCCCCGAGATCGCGCGCGGCGGGATGGGGCGGATCTTCACCGCGCGCGATCGGCGCCTCGGCCGGCCGGTCGCGATCAAGGAGCTCTTGACCGGCTCGGGCGACGCCCGCATGCGGTTCGAGCGCGAAGCGCGGATCACCGCGAGGCTGCAGCACCCGGCGATCGTGAACATCCACGAGGCCGGCTCGTGGCCGAGCGGCGAGCCGTTCTACGCGATGAAGCTCGTCGCCGGCGAGTCGCTCGACAAGGTGATCGCCGCGCGCGCGACGCTCGGCGAGCGGCTCGCGCTCCTGCCCAACGTGATCGCCGTCTCCGACGCCCTCGCCTACGCGCACTCGATGCGCGTGATCCACCGCGACCTCAAGCCCGGCAACGTGCTGGTCGGCGAGTTCGGCGAGACCGTCGTGATCGATTGGGGCCTCGCCAAGGATCTCGCCGACACCAGCGGCAGCCCCGAGCTCGCGGTCGGCCCGTACCGCGGCGCCCCGCCCGCCGCCGGCGAGACCGTCGCCGGCGCGATCATGGGCACGCCCGCGTACATGCCGATCGAGCAGGCGACCGGCGAGACCGTCGACCAACGCGCCGACGTCTACGCGCTCGGCGCGATCCTCTATCACGTCCTCGCGGGCGCGCCGCCGTACACCGGCAAGACCACCGACGAGATCCTCGAGCGCGTGATCACCGGCTCGCCGCCGCCGCTCGCGGATCGCGTCGCCGGCGTCCCGCCCGATCTCGTCACGATCGTCGAGAAGGCGATGGCGCACGAGGCCGGCGATCGCTACCCGTCCGCGAAGGAGCTCAGCGAGGACCTCAAGAAGTTCCAGACCGGCCAGCTGGTCGGCAGCCATCACTACTCGCTCGGGCAGCTGCTGCGCCGCTGGTTGCGCCGTCATCGCACCGCGGTCAGCGTCGCGATCGGCGCGCTGGTCGTGCTGGTGATCGTCGGCGCCGTCGCGCTCCAGCGCATCGTCCGCGCCCAGCACCGCGCCGAGGAGCAGCAGGCGATCGCGGAGGAGCAGCGCTCGCTCGCGCAGCAGAGCCGCGGCGACGCCGAGGGCCTGATGTCGTTCATGCTCGGCGATCTCCGCGACAAGCTGCAGCCGCTCGGACGGCTCGATCTCCTCGACGACGTCGCGAAGAAGGCGGTCGGCTACTACGCGGGCAAGACCGGCGACCTGTCGGCCGCGGAGCTCCGCGGCCGCGCGATCGCGCGGCGCAACCTCGGCGACGTGCTCGAGGCCCAAGGGCACGCCGACGCCGCGCTCACCGAGTACCGCGGCGCGAAGACGATCGACGAGACGGTCGCGGCCACCGATCCGGACGACAAGGACGCGCAGTGGGGCCTCGCGCAGAGCCACACCAAGATCGGCAACGTCCTGCTCGATCAACAGGACGCCGCCGGCGCGCTCGCCGAGTATCGCGCGGCGCTGGCGATCACGCAGGCGCTGTCCGACCGCGCGCCCGCCGATCCGAACCGGCTCGAGGACCTCGCCGCGAGTCACGAGAAGCTCGGCCAGGCGCTCCTCGCCCGAGGCGACGCCGCCGGCGCGCTCGCCGAAGCGCGCACCTCGCTCGCGGTCCGCGAGACCGCGGCGACGCGCGCGGCGGGCGACGTCGAGCGACGACGCGCGGTCGCCCACGCGCACATGCGGCTCGGCGAGGTGATGGTCGCGCAGGGCGACGGCGCCGGCGCGCTCGCCGAGTACCAGGCCGCGAAGACGATCGACGAGACGCTCGCGGCGAAGGACCCGACCAACACGATGTGGATGGGTGATCTCGCGATCGCGAACAACCGCGTCGGCGACGTGCTCCGCGCGCGGGGCGACGCGGCCGGCGCGATCGGCGCGTTCCGCGCGTACATGGAGATCGCGGACACGCTCGCGGCCAAGGATCCGACCAACGCCAACCGCCAGCGCGATCGATGGGTGAGCCACAACCGCGTCGGCGAGATGCTGTTCGCGCAGGGCGACGCCGGCAAGGCGATGGACGAGTACCGCGTCGCGCAGCAGGTCATGGAGGCGCTGGCCGCCAAGGATCCGACCAACGCCGACTGGCAGCGCCTCCGATCGATCAGCCACTACAAGGTCGGCGACGTCTTGGTGTCGAAGCGCGACGTCGCGGGCGCGCTGGCCGAATATCGCGCGGCGCTCGCGATCCTGCAGTCGGTGCCCGAGCGCGACGCGACCAACGCCGATCGGCAGCGCGACATCGCGGTGGCCCACAGCAAGATCGGCGACATGCTGCTCGCGAAGGGCGACGACGCCGGCGCGATCGCGGAGTATCGCGCGGAGCGCACGATCTTCGAGGCGCTCGCGCTGAAGGATCCGACCAACGCGGGCCGCAAGCGCGACCTCACGATCAGCCAGCAGAACATCGGCGATCTGCTGGTGACGCGCGGCGACCTGGCGGGCGCGATGATCGAATATCGCGCCGGGCTGGCGATCGACGAGGAGCTCGTCCGCACCGATCCGACCAGCGCCGAATGGCAAGCCGACCTCGCGGTCAGCCTCGAGCGCGTGGGCCAGACCCTGCTCTCGCAGGGCGACGCCGCCGGCGCGCTCGACATGTTCACGCGCTACCGCACGACCGCCGAGGCGCTGGTGAAAGAGGACCCGACCCACACCGACTGGCAGGAGTACCTGGCGGACAGTCGCGACAAGCTCGGCGACGCGCTCGCCGCGAAGGGCGACAAGCCCGGCGCGCTGGCGGCGTACCAGAGCGCGCTCGAGGTCGTCCAGCTGCTGCAGGCGAAGGCCGTGAAGGACGTCGACGTCCAGCAACAGGCCGCCGCGATCGGCAAGAAGATCAAGACCTGCTGCCGCGGCGCGGCGAGGTGATACAACCGACCGCGTGTTGATCCGCGAAGCGCGCTGGCTCGGCGAGCAGCTGCAGGCGCTCGATCCGCGCGAGGTCTACCCGCTGCTCAACATCGGCAGCTCGACGCACGCGTTCCGCACCGAGCGGCAACCGTGGATCGATCGACACCTGTTCGCGCGGGCGCGCGCCGCCGGCCACAAGGTCACCCACGTCGATCTCAAGCACGCCGACGGCGTCGACGTCGTCGCCGATCTCGAGGGTCGCGGCGCCGGCGAGATGCTCGCGCGCGAAGGCTGCCGCGGCGTCCTGTGCACCAACATGCTCGAGCACGTGCGCGACATCGACGCGACCTGCGCGACCCTGTGGTCGATCGTCCCGCCGGGCGGCACGCTGATCCTGTCGGGCCCGCATCGCTATCCGCGCCACGACGATCCGATCGACAACGGCTTCCGCCCCACGCCCGACGAGCTCGCGATCCGCTTCCCCGACGCGCAGGTGATCGCGGGCAGCGTGATCAAGGACCACACGTTCCTGCGCTACATGACGCTCAGCTTCGGCCGCTTCTTCGACGAGTTCCCGCGGCTGTTCACGCCGTTCCGGAACTTCCCCAAGTGGAAGGAGTCGATGCGGCGGTGGGGCTATCTCCATCGCCGCTTCGCCGCGACCGGGCTCGTGCTGCGCAAGCGGGGCCCGTGAGCGAGGAGCAGCGCGCGCAGAACCGCAAGGACGCGGGCGCCGCCGGCATCTACCTGATCGGCCGCTCGGTCGGCATGGCGCTGGTCGTCGTCGCCAGCGTCCTCGCCAACCACCTCTACGATCAGCTCGGCTTCGCGTACGTCAGCGCGGTGATCATCGTGTGCGAGACCGCGAACGCGCTCGGCTCGCTCGGCCTGCACGACGCCGTCTTCTACTTCTTCGGCCGCCACCCCGAGCGCGCCGCCGCGATCGTGCGGCAGACCTCCGCGCTGCTCCTGCTGGCCTCGATCCCGGTCGTGCTCGCGATGTGCGGCGTCGTGCTCGGCTTCTTCCACGGCACGCTCGATCTCCTGCCCGCGATGCCGTGGCTCGCGCTCGTGATCGTGATCGAGCTGCCGACCTTGCCCGCGATCAACCAGCTCATCGCGCACGGTCACGCCGGCGTCGCGTCGGGCCTCTACGTGACGTTCGCGATCCTGCGCACCGCGCCGGTGCTCCTGCCCGCGCTCACCGGCTGGTCGCTCGCGACGATCCCGATGATGATGGCGCTGTTCGGGCTCACGCGCCTGGCCGCGCACTTCGTGATCATCCGGCGCGTCTACCCGCTCGCGCCGGGCCAGCGCTGGTGGGTGCGCAGCGAGATGCGCGAGATCTTCCTGTTCGCGCTGCCCGCGGGCCTCGCCGCCACCGTCGGCAAGCTCATGCCGCAGATCGACAAGTACTCGGCCCTGTGGCTGCTCGGGCCGATCGTCTTCGGCATCTACAACGTCGCGGCGTTCGAGCTGCCGCTGGTCACGCTGATCCCGTACGCGATCGGCGCGGTCATGCAGGTGCGCTACGTGCGCCTCTACGCGAGCGGCGACACCGAGGGCCTGAAGCAGCTCTGGTACCAGACGACGTCGAAGACGATGGTGCTGGTGGTGCCGCTCGCGATCGTCGTGATCGCGACCGCGCCGGATCTGATCGCGATGCTGTTCGAGCCCGCGTACGCGCGCGCGACCCTGCCCTTCCAGATCCTCACGGTCGTGCTGCTCCATCGCGTCGCCGCGTACGGGCCGATGTTGCAGGCGACCAACCAGACCCAGCTCTTGTTCACGACCAGCCTGCTGATCGTCGGGACCAACGTGCTCTTGCAGTTCCCGCTGACGAAGCTGTTCGGGTTCACCGGGCCCGCGCTCGCGACCGCGCTGTCGGTGGTGCCGTCGTGGCTCTTCACGCTGCAACGGATCGGCCACGCGCTCGGCGGCGGGATCCGGACCGCGCTGCCGTGGCGGTTCTACGCGCGGACCGTCGCGGTCGCGGCCGGGCTCGGCGCGATCCTCTGGCTCGTGCGCCCGTACATCGAGCTGCCGGCGGGCCCGCGCCTCGCGGTCGGCGTCGTGGCGTACGCGATCGCCTTCGTGATCGTCGGGCGCTTGACCGGGGTCGTGCACCGCGAGGACACCGCGTACCTGCGACGCGCGCTCAGCTTCGGCCTGCTGCGCTGACCCGCACGATCAGGCCGTCGCGGGCGTGAGCTTGCGGCGTCCCTAGGGCGATCACGCGCACCCGTGGCACGCGCGCACGGTCACGACGTCGGACGGCCGCAGAATCGCTCGACGGTCTCGAGCAGGGGGAGCACCTTGATCGGCTTCGCGAGCACGGTGTCGGCCGCCGCAGGCGCGAGCTCTGCGAACGCCGACAGCACGCAGACCGGGATGCCGCACAGCGACGGATCGCGGTGCATCTCGTCCATCACGCGCCAACCGTCGACGTTCGGCATCATCAGATCGAGGAGCACGAGCGCGGGCGCGTGCGCCTTCATCTCGTCGAGCGCGTCGGCGCCGTCGGCCGCGATCGCGACCGCGTAGCCGCTCTCGCTCAGGACTTCTTCGAGGGCCTCGCGGATATCCGCATCATCATCGACGATCAGCACGGCCGGCTGCATCGATCGATTGATGGCACACGCGCTTACACCCGCAATCAGAAGCTTGCTGGCACGGCCGTGAGGCCGACGCCCGCCGATTGGGCACGCACAGACGGCGTTCGTCGACGCCTACGACCACGACGACGTCGAACGCTTGCTCCGGCGACGCGCGCCGAAGCGTGAAGCTCAGTGCCGGTGGTCGCGATCGCCGCGATGATCGTCGCGGCGGTCTTCGCGGCGCTCCTCGCGGCGCTCTTCGCGGTGATCGCGCGCGTCGTCGCGGCGCTCTTGCCGCTCCTCGCGACGCTCTTCACGCCACTCGGGCCCGCGATGATCGCGCCCCTGCCCCGCGGCCCAGTTGCCCTCGACCCAGTAGTAGTGACCGCCGCGGTTGTCCCAGCGGCCCGGCTCCCAGTAGTAGCCGACGCGCTCGCGCTCCCAGTGGCCGCCCATCCAGACCCATTGGCCGCCGGACCAGTTCCAGCGACCGTTGATCCAGAGGTAGCCGGGGCGCGGCTCGTAGTACTCGACGCGAGGCGCCGGTGGGGCCGACTCGACGTAGACGCCGACCGTCGGGGCCGGGACGCGGACGTGGTAGCCGACGGTGCCGTAGCAGCCGCCCGCCCCGAGACCAGCGGCGAGCAGGAAGGCGAACGACAGGCGCTTGGTGATGTGGATCATGGAATCCTCCGAGTACGAGGGAACCCTCGCACCCAGCGTGCCACATCCGCAACCGCGCGGGATCCATAGCGGCGCGGCACCCCCGCACGTCGCGGCGCCGCAACACCGTGCCCCGCTCGACACACCACGCCGCAAATGCCGCGCGAACCTCTCGACAGCCGCACATCGCCTACGCACACTCCCCGGCCGGTGTCCCCGGTCCGCCACGCCAAGAAGGCGATCCCGTACGCCGTCGCGGCGGCCGCGCTGATCTGGGTCGGCGTCACGACGAACTTCTCGAAGGTCGAGGACGCGTGGGCCCGCGTGTCGTGGTGGAAGCTGCTCGCGATCGCGGTGCCGTACCTGCTCGGCCTGTTGGTCGCCGACGCGATCGCGTTGTGGGTGACGGTGCGCGTGTCCTTGCGCGTGCCGCTCCGCTTCGTCGACGTGCTGCTGGTCCGCGGCGCGAGCTGGCTGCTCGCGCTGGTCAACTACGGCGCAGGCCAGGGCGGGATCGTGTGGTTCTTACACCGTCGCCACGGCGTGCCGATCGCGCGCGCGACCGGCGCGGTGCTGCTCGCGACCGGCGGCTTCCTGCTCGCGGTCGTCGGCGCGGTCGCCGGCGGGCTCGCGCTCCAGGCGGTGCCCGAGGCGAACGTCCCGGCCTGGCTCTTGTGGCTGGTCGCGATCGGCTTCCCGGTCTACCTGGGCATCATCGCGGCGCGTCCGGCGTTCCTGACCAAGTCGTCCTTGCTCGAGCCGCTCTTCGCCGCCGGCATCACCGGAACGATCCTCGCCACCGTCACGCGCGCGCTGCACCTCGCCGTCTTGATCGCGGCCCACGCGCTCGCCTACCGCCAGTTCGGGATCGACATCCCGTTCCGCGCGTGCCTGGTCGTGCTCCCGGTGATCTTCCTCGCGGGCGCGCTGCCGATCTCGGTCGCCGGCTACGGCGCGCCGCAGGCGACCGCGTCGCTCTTGCTCGCGCGCTACGTCCACGGCCCGGACGCGACCGGCACCGTCGTCGCGGCCAGCATCGGATTCCAGACCCTCACCACGATTTTGATGGCGCTGATCGGGATGATCGCGCTCCGGTGGGAGGTCGAACCCGCACCTGAAACGCCGACCGAAACGACGACGTGACCGGGGCCTGGACTCCGTGAGGTCGGCTGGCATACCATCGATGGGCCGGGGGTTTTCGCCACCGGACTGACCGACGCGCATGGCCAAGCTCATCGTCATCAGCGGGGACGAGCGGCAGGAGTTCGAGCTCGCCGCCTTCAACACGATCGGGCGGCATCCGGACAACACGATCCAGATCCTGGATCGCATCATCTCCAAGGAGCATGCGCAGATTCAGCGGGGCGCCGACGGCCGCTACCTGCTGCGCGATCTCCGCTCGCTCAACGGCTCGTTCATCCGCGGCGAGCGCATCGGCGATCACATCCTGTCCGACGGCGACGAAGTGACGATGGGGTCGACCCGGCTCCTGTTCGTCGACAAGCCGGCGGTCGAGGAGCCGCAGCACCGCGTGACGATCGCGCCGGGGCTGACCGAGAGCCACATCCGCCAGCGCATCCAGGCGTCGACCGGCGACTTCTCGCCCGAGCGCCAGATCACCGACGACAAGCAGCTCCGCCGCGACTACGAGCGCCTCCGCATCGGCCACGAGCTGGCGCGCGCGGTCGGCAGCGAGCTCGATCTCGAGAAGCTGCTCCCCAAGATCCTCGACAAGGCCTTCGAGCTGGTCGGCGCCGACCGCGGCGCGATCCTGCTCAAGGACGACAAGAACGGCGAGATGGTCGCCCGCTACGTCAAGACGCGCAGCCCGCGCGGCGACTCGAACATCGTCCTGTCGCGCACCGTGCTCGCCGAGGTCATGAACAACCGCGCGGCGGTCCTGTCGTCCGACGCGACGATGGACTCGCGCTTCTCGGGCGCGCACTCGATCATCATGCAGGGCATCCGGTCGACGATGACCGTGCCGCTCCTGCACTCGAACGAGCTGCTCGGCATCATGCACCTCGACTCGCTGTTCACGTCGAACGCGTTCACCGAGAAGGATCTGCAGATCTGCACCGGCATGGCGGCGCAGGCCGCGGTCGCGATCCAGAACGCGCGCTTGGCGTCGCGCATCGAGCGCGAGGCGCAGACGCGCGCGCAGATCTCGCGCCTGATTCCGCCGAGCGTCGTCGAGCAGGTCGTGAAGGGCGAGCTGTCGATCGAGAAGGGCGGACGCCTGAACGAGATCACGATGCTCTTCTCGGACATCCGCGGCTTCACGACGATGTCCGACGGCCGCCCGCCCGAGGAGGTCGTCAACACCTTGAACGAGTACTTCGAGGTGATGGTCGACATCCTGTTCCAGTACACGGGCACGCTCGACAAGTTCGTCGGCGACGAGATCATCGGCCTGTTCGGCGCGCCGATCGCCCTCGACGACGCGCCGTTCAAGGCGGTCGCGTGCGCGCTCGCGATGCTGCAGGCGCTCGAGGAGTTCAACCGCACGCGCGCCGCCGAGAAGCAGGCGCCGATCCGCATCGGCATCGGCATCAACACCGGCAACGTGATCACGGGATCGATCGGCTCGACCCGCGCGCTCCAGTACACCGCGATCGGCGACGCGATGAACGTCGCCTCGCGCCTGGTCAACATCGCCTCGCCCGGCGAGGTGATCGTGTCCGAATCGACGATGCGCCTCGTGCAGGGCCGCGTCGACGCGACCGCGCTGCCGCCGGTCCGCGTGAAGGGCAAGGCCGAGGAGCTGCGCGTCTTCCGGATCAACGCGCTGAAGAGCGTGCAGCGCTCGCCGAACCCGGGCGACTGGACCGGCCCCACGAACGCTTGAGATTTGGGTATTGGGCTTTGGGCCCTGCCGACGATCACGGCGACGCCGAACGCGACGCCGACGACGCGCAGGGCGGCCGCGGCGTCACGCCGGTTCGCGCAACGCGAACGCGGCGCCCTGCGGATCGTCGCAGACCGCGACAC
>Ga0310811_10015306_pt1 | contig 10028 bp, 7 predicted proteins | sample YCmetagenome_FD_207642 | JGI IMG/M metagenome (GOLD analysis project Ga0310811, IMG submission 207642) | Soil microbial communities from experimental microcosm in Duke University, North Carolina, United States - YC | ecosystem: Engineered > Artificial ecosystem > Soil microcosm > Unclassified ...
CATCCCACACCCGAGCTCCCCCGTGACCCTCAGCCCCTACAGCCGCTCCGAACACCTGCGCTCGCTCTGGCCCTGGCTGCCGCTGTGGACCGTGGTGGCGCTGCTGGCGATCTTCGCGCACGGCCCGATGCCGCTGTACTCCACCCGCACGCTGGCGGTGGCGTGGGAGATGTGGAACCAGCACCACTGGCTGGTGCCCCATATCAACGGCCAGCCGTACAGCGAGAAGGCGCCGCTGCTGTTCTGGCTGATCCATGCCGGCTGGTTCGTCTTCGGCGTCGGCGACGACTGGCCGCGCGTGCTGGAAGTGATCTTCGGCGGCGCCCAGCTGGTGCTGATCTCGCTGCTGGCGCGGCGCCTGTTCCCCAGCCGCCCGTGGATGGCCAAGGCCGCGCCATGGACGCTGCTGGCGCTGTCCTATGCCTTCCTGTTCGGCCTGCAGATCATGTACGACGTGCTGCTGGCGGTGTGGGCGCTGGGCGCGCTGCTGTGCCTGGTGCCCGGCGTGCGTCGCGACGAGCCGCGCTGGTGGCTGTTCGGCCTGTGCATCGGCTTCGGCCTGCTCACCAAGGGGCCGGTGATGCTGCTGCACGTCGCGTTCCCGTGGCTGCTCGGTCCGCTGTGGAGCGACTGGGCGCGCACGCATCGCGCGCGCTGGTACGGCCGCGGCGTGCTGGCCGTGCTGCTGGGCTTCGCCATGCTGCTGGCCTGGGCACTGCCCGCGGGTTTCGCTGGTGGAGAGGCCTACATGCACCGCTTGTTCTTCAGCCAGACCGCGGCACGGGTGATCCACGGCGTGGAGACCGCCGAACCACTGCAGAGCCATGCGCGGCCGGTGCTGTGGTACGTGTTGATGCTGCCGCTGCTGCTGTTCCCGTTCATCGGCTGGCCGCGCGCCTGGGTGGCGCTGGCCGCGCTGCGCCGGCCGCTGGAACCCGGCCTGCGCTTCGCGCTGTGCTGGGTGGTGCCGACCTTCCTGGTGTTCTCGCTGGTGCGCGGCAAGCAGCTCTACTACCTGCTGCCGGAACTGGCCGGCACCATGCTGTTGCTGTGCGGCGCGATCGCCATCCTGCGCGAACGCCGGCCCAGGCTCGCCAATGCCGGCTGGCTGGGCACCTGGCCGCTGGGCGTGGGCAGCCTCGCGTTCGCCCTGCTGCTGTTCGTGCTGCCCAACCTGGTCGCCGGCAACCACCTGCACGGCGAATGGCCCGACGCCTGCGCACCGTACAGTCGCTACTTCGCCGTGGTGTTCCTGCTGCTGGGCCTGCTGCTGCTGCTGCGCGGCCGCGGCGAGCTGCGCCGGCTGGCGGTGGCGGGGCTGGTCGGCACGCTGGCGCTCAACACCTTGTTCACTCTCACCATGTGGCCGCGCTACGAACTGCGCCCCACCTCGCAGCTGCTGGGTGCCGCGGAACAGGCGGGCCGCGAGGTCGGCTACCTCGGCAATTACGAAGGCCAGTTCCACTTCCAGGGACGGCTGATCCGGCCGATCGAGGAGCTCTCCAACGACGCCCAGCTGGCCGCCTTCGCCCAGGCGCACCCCGACGGCCTGGTGGTGCAGCATCCCTCGAAGATCGATCCGCTGGCCCTGCGCTACGCATTGCTGGTGCAGCCGTTCCGTTCCTCCTGGCTGGTGGTGTGGCCCGCCGCCACGCTGGCCGACCTTCGCGGCGGCGCCACGCCGCCCGAGCCGACCCAGCCGCCGCAGATCTACACGGCCGACGGCGGGCGCTCGCGCACGCCGCCGTGAGCAAGGACGCGCTGATTGCCAACCTGCGCGGCCAGCGCGACGGTCCGCGCGACGGCGCCCTGCTGCGCTACGCGCTGGGCAACGCGCTGCTGGAAGCGGGCGATGCCGCGGCGGCCATCGAGGAGTTCCGCCGCGCCTTGCGCTTCGACGCACGCTATTCCGCGGCGTGGAAGCTGCTGGGCAAGGCCTGTCTCGCCGCGGACGATCCCGCGGGCGCCACCGAAGCCTGGCGGCAGGGTATTGCCGTGGCGCAGGAGCGCGGGGACAAGCAGGCGGAGAAGGAGATGATGGTGTTCCTGCGGCGCGTGGAGCGCTGACGCGCGACGTGTCGGGCTGAAGCCCGACCTACGGATTCGAGAGTGGCTCGGGCTTCAGCCCGACATGCGCACAGCATGGACGATGGAATCAGCGCTTGCGCGCCCGCGACGTCCCCAGCTTCCGCGTCAGCGTGTTGCGCCCCACACCCAGCGCCGCCGCCGCATGCTGCCGATGCCCGCCATGCGCGGCCAGCGCCGCCTCCAGCAGCACGCGATCCAGCGCCTCGCGCGCACGGGCATGGATGTCGGCCTCGCCGTCGGCGAGGGCCCGCGTGGCCCAGGCGCGCAACGCATCGGTCCAGTCGCCCGCGGCGCTCGACGGCGACGATGCCCCCAGGTCGGCGGGCAGGATCTCCGCGCCCGGCGCGATCACCGCGAGGCGGCGGCAGAGGTTTTCCAGTTCGCGCACATTGCCGGGGAAGTCGCGCTGCGCCAGCGCCTTCAACGTGGCCTTGGCGAAGCGCTTGGGCGACAGTTTCAATTCCTGCGCCACGGCGGCGAGGAAGTGCGTGGCCAGCAGCGGGATGTCCTCGCGGCGCTCGCGCAGCGCGGGCAAAGCGATGCGCACCACGTCGAGGCGATGCTTGAGGTCCGCACGGAACAGGCCGGCCGCCACACGCGCATCGAGATCCTGGTGGGTGGCGGCGACGATGCGCACGTCGCAGCGGATCAGCTCGCGTCCGCCCACGCGGTAGAACTCGCCACCGGCGAGCACGCGCAGCAGGCGCGTCTGCAGCGCCAGCGGCATGTCGCCGATCTCGTCGAGGAACAGGGTGCCGCCCTCGGCCTGCTCGAAGCGGCCGGCCACGCGCCGCTGCGCGCCGGTGAAGGCGCCGGCCTCGTGGCCGAACAGCTCGCTTTCCAGCAGCTCGCTGGGGATCGCCGCGGTGTTGAGCGCCACGAGCGGCCGCTCGCGCCGCGAGCTTTCCTCGTGCAGTGCGCGCGCCACCAGTTCCTTGCCGGTGCCGGTTTCGCCGGTGATCAGCACGTTGAGGTCGCTGGCCGCCACGCGCCCGATCAGGCGGAACACCTCGCGCATCGCCGCGCTCCCCCCCAGCAGCGCGTGCGTGGGCGTCGATGTGGCCGCCGGCGATGCTTCCGCCGGCGCGCCGTCGGCCAGCGCGCGACGCACCGTGGCCACCGCCTGGTCGAGGTCGAACGGCTTGGCGAGGTAGTCCGCTGCGCCCGCGCGGTACGCCGCGGCAGTGGTCGCCACGTCGGTGTACGCGCTCATCACGATCACCGGGCCGATGTTTTGGCGCTGCAATTCCTCCAGCAGTGCCAGCCCGCTTTCGCCGGGCATGCGCACGTCGGTGAGCAGCAGCGCAGGACGCGACTTGCGCAAGGCGGTCCGCACCGTATCCGCCGCATCGAACTCGCGCACGACAAGTCCTGCGTCGCGCAGCGCCGCGGCCAGCACGAAGCGCACCCCGCGGTCGTCGTCGACGATCCAGATTTCCTGATTCATGGGAGGCACCTCGCATCGATTCCTCCCCCTGTTTGCCCCAAAGGGACTTCCTTCGGTCGCAGGGGGAGGCTGGGAGGGGGTGGCTTGTTCTTGCCAGGACGTGCACGGAAAGCACCCCACCCCAACCCTCCCCTGCGACCGAAGGAAGTCCCTTTGGGACACGCAGGGGAGGGAGAACAGCAGAAGGAACGCTCAGTCATGCGCACGCTCCAACGGCAGGTACAGCGAGAACACCGTCTCGCCCGGACGGCTGACGCAGCGCAGCTCGCCGCCATGTTCCTGGGCGATCTCGCGCGACAGCGCCAAGCCCAGGCCGGTGCCGTCCGCGCGACCGGACACCAGCGGCTCGAACAGCGTATCGCGCAGTTCCGCGGGTACGCCGGGGCCGTCGTCGACCACGTCCACCCGCAGTGCGCTGCGCAGCACGCGCGTGCCGGCGCGCACGCCGTGCTCGGCGCGCGTGCGCAGGGTGAGCGTGCGGGCACCGGCTTCCACCGCGTTGCGCGCGAGGTTGAGCAGCACCTGCTGCAGCCGCCCCGCATCGCCATACACGTCGGGCAGGCTGGGATCGAAGTCGTGGCGCAGTCGCGGTGGCGCGGGCTCGGCCTGCAACAGCTCGCTCAGCCGGTCGAGCAGCTGGTGGACGTTCACCGCGCCCAGCTGCGCGGCGCCGTCGTGATGCAGCAGCCGGTTCGCCAGCGCGGCGAGGCGGTCCGCCTCGTCGATGATCAGCCCGGCCAGCGCCTGCAGCTCGGCACCATCGACGCGCCGCTGCAGCAGCTGCGCCGCGCCGCGCAGGCCGGCCAGCGGGTTCTTCACCTCGTGCGCGAAACCGCGCAGCGTGGCCGACAGCGGCGAAGCCGTTTGCGGCCGTGCAGCCAGGGCGTGTACTTCCAGCAGCAAGCCGCCCGCGCCATCGGGCTGCATGCCGAGATCGGCCGCGAGCGTGCGTTCCTCGAAGGTGGACAGCGTGGCCTCGCGCAACTGCACGAGGCGCGACTCGTCCAACGCGCGTTGCACCTGGGCCAGGTCCTCCGGCGAACACAGCCACAACGCCAGCGGCTGGCCCACCGCACTGCGCATGCCGCTGCCCAGCAGTTCGGCCAGGGCGGCGTTGACCCAGCGCACGCGCAGTTCCGCGTCGACCAGGGCCACCCCGGTCGCCAGCTGCTCCGCCCATGCCTGCCACGGCTGCCCGTTCATTGCACCATCATGGTTTCTGCCCCGAATTGGTGCAACAGGCGACATTCCACTCCGCCTGCCACCTTGCGGGCACTGTCCGAATGACAAAGGGGAAGGCTCGCGCCTTCCCCTCTGCTGCTGCGCACGGCGCGACGTGCTTACAGCGCGTAATACATCTGGAATTCGAGCGGGTGCGTGCTGGCGCGGTAGCGGGTCACTTCTTGCATCTTCACGCCGATGTAGGCGTCGATGAAGTCGTCGGTGAACACGCCGCCGGCCTTGAGGAAGTCGCGATCCTTGTCCAGCGCTTCCAGCGCCTGGTCGAGGCTGGAGCACACCTGCGGGATGTTCTTCTCCTCTTCCGGCGGCAGGTCATAGAGATCCTTGTCGGCCGGCGCACCCGGGTCGATCTTGTTGAGGATGCCGTCGAGGCCGGCCATCATCAGCGCGGTGAACACCAGGTAGCCGGAGTTCATCGGGTCGGGGAAGCGCACCTCGATGCGGCGGCCCTTGGGGCTGGCCACATACGGAATGCGGCAGCTCGCCGAGCGGTTGCGCGCGGAATAGGCCAGCATCACCGGCGCCTCGAAGCCCGGCACCAGGCGCTTGTAGCTGTTGGTGGTGGAGTTGGCGAACGCGTTGATCGCCTTGGCGTGCTTGAAGATGCCGCCGATGTACCACAGCGCGGTCTGCGACAGGCCGCCGTACAGGTCGCCGGCGAACAGGTTCTCGCCGTTCTTCGCCAGCGACTGGTGCACGTGCATGCCCGAGCCGTTGTCGCCCACGATGGGCTTGGGCATGAAGGTGACGGTCTTGCCGTTCTGGTGGGCCACGTTCTTGATGACGTACTTCATCGTCAGCAGTTCGTCGGCCTTCTTGACCAGGGTGTTGAACTTCACGCCGATCTCGCACTGGCCGGCGTTGGCCACCTCGTGGTGATGCACCTCGACGGTCTGGCCCAGCGATTCGAGCACCTTGCACATGTCGGCGCGCAGGTCGCCCAGCGCATCCACCGGCGATACCGGGAAGTAGCCGCCCTTCACGCCGGGGCGATGGCCCATGTTGCCGTCTTCGTACTTGAAGCGTGAGCTCCACGCGGCCTCGTTCGATTCGATCTCGTAGAACACGCGGCCCATGTCGTTCTGCCAGCGGATCGAGTCGAAGATGAAGAACTCCGGCTCCGGCCCGAAGAAGGCGGTGTCGGCGATGCCGGTGGACTTGAGGTAGGCCTCGCCGCGCTTGGCGATCGAGCGCGGATCGCGACCGTAGGCCTGCAGGGTGCTCGGCTCCAGCACGTCGCAATGCAGCACCAGCTGGGTGTGCTGGCTGAACGGGTCGAGGTAGGCGGTGTCCGGGTCGGGCATCAGGATCATGTCCGACTCGTTGATGCCCTTCCAGCCGGTGATCGAGGAGCCGTCGAACATCTTGCCGTCCTCGAAGGTCGACTCGTCGATGGCGTGCGCCGGGAACGTGACGTGGTGATGCTTGCCGAGCATGTCGGCAAAGCGGAAGTCGACGAACTCGACCTCGTGTTCAACGATCAGGTCGAGCACTTTCTGGGCAGTCATGGCGGAACCTCGGCAAGGGATTGGGCGGGAATGGAGGACACGGATGCGCTGGACTGAGCAAGGTCGATGCCAAGCCGTGCATTCCGCGTGAATTCATGGACTTGGCCATCCGGCAGGCTTCGCCCGGCGCATGATACACGCCAGATTGGTGCGCCCATTCCCCTTGTTGCACCAGTTTGGACCGCGCGACAGCCGTTATCCTTCAGCTCAGGAAACCGCCTTCGAATCGCCATCCGGAATGCGTAAGCTGTGCCGCTGCGCGGTCGCCACGGTGGCGCTCGCTCCCTACCGACGAGTGCATCCGTGACCGACCTCATCCACGTCATCCTGCTGGGCATCATCGAAGGCATCACCGAGTTCCTGCCGATCTCCTCCACCGGTCACCTGCTGATCGCCGAGCACTGGCTGGGCGCGCGCTCGGACCTGTTCAACGTGGGCATCCAGGCCGGCGCGATCCTGGCCATCACGCTGGTGTACTGGAAGCGCATCTGGCAATTGCTGACGCAGTGGCGCGACCCGGCCACGCGCGACTACCTGTCCAAGCTGACGGTGGCGTTCCTGATCACCTGCGTGCTGGGCCTGGTCGTCACCCACTACGGCTTCAAGCTGCCCGAGACGGTGACGCCGATCGCCTGGGCGCTGGTGATCGGCGGCTTCTGGATGATCGGTGCGGAGGCGCTGGCCGCGAAGCAGGCGGACCGCACCGAGGTGACCTGGCGGGTGGCGATCCTGGTGGGCATCGCGCAGATGGTGGCGGGCGTGTTCCCCGGCACCTCGCGCTCCGGCGCGACGATCTTCGCCGCGATGCTGTTCGGCACCAGCAACCGCGCGGCAGCCACCGAGTTCGCGTTCCTGGTGGGCATCCCCACCATGTACGCGGCCACCGGCTACGAGCTGCTGAAGGTGTGGAAGGGCGGCGGCGCCGCGCACGAGGACTGGAGCGCGCTGATCGTCGGCTTCGTGGTCTCGCTGATCGTCGGCTTCATCGCGGTGAAGTGGCTGCTCGGCTACATCCGCACGCACCGCTACACCGTCTTCGCGGTCTACCGCATCGCGCTGGGCGCGGCCTTGCTGTTGCTCATGCCGGGCGCCTGAGCGCCGTCGAGCGGCTTTGCGCAGGACAGCATCCGGCAGGCCGGCAGGTTGGTTCGCTCGAACAGCTCGTGCACCCACTCCAGGAACGCCTGCACGCGCGCAGAGAGGTGCTTCTTCTGCGGATAGACCAGCCACACCGGCGAACCGGTGGAGATGGTGTCTTCCATGATCACCTTGAGCTTGCCGTAGCCGATCGCGCTGGCGGCCAGCCAGTGCGGCACCTGGATGATGCCCAGCCCCGCCATCGCTGCCTGGATCACCGACTCGCCGTCGTTGATCAGCAGGTGCGCGTCCACGTCCAGCGCGAGGCGGCCGTCGGGCGTGTCGAACTGCCACTGGTAGGCGCGCCCGCTGGTGGGATAGACGTAGTTGATGCAGCGGTGCTGCTTCAGGTCGTCGATGCTGACCGGCGTGCCATGGCGTTCCAGATAGGCCGGCGCGGCGCACAGCACGTTGCTGAAGTAGCCCAGCTTGCGCGCGATCAGGTTGGAATCCTCCAGCTCGCCCATGCGGATCGCGCAGTCGATGCCTTCCTCGATCAGGCCGATGTTGCGGTCGCTCATCGACAGTTCGAGCCGGATATCCGGGTATTTCGCCTCGAAGTCGGCGAGGTTGGGGATCAGCGCCGCGCGCCCCACCGACACGTTCACCGCCACGCGCAGCTTGCCGCTGGGCTTGGTCCGCGCGTAGTTCAGCGCATCCACCGCCTCGCCGAGGTCGGCCAGGATCGCCTTGCAGCGCTGGTAGAACGACTCGCCGTCGTCGGTGAGCCGTAGGGCTCGCGTGCTGCGGAACAGCAGGCGCACGCCGATCTGCTCCTCCAGCCGCGACACCGAGCGGCTGACGCCCGACGGCGTCATGCCCAGCTGCACGGCAGCGGCCGCGAAACTGCGCGCCTCTACCACGCGGACGAAGCTTGATATTGCCGAGAAATCTTCCATGCTTGTCATTGTGCCGCCATTCGTGACTGCTCGTCACTAGTGGAGTTCACAAATTGGGCTTTTTCTGTACCCATCGGTATACCTATTATTCGCCTCCCCCATCGTGCTGCATCGCCGCACGACCCCACTCTAGGGAACGCGAAGATGAAGAAGAAACTGATCCTGACCGGCCTCGTCGTGGTGGCGGTCGCCGGCAGCTGGGCCCTGCTCGGCGAGCACGGCGGCAGCCACGCCCAGGCCGTCGGCGCCGGCGGCGCCCTGCCGGAAGTGACCGTGGCCCGCGCCCTGCTGCGCCCGATCAGCAACAGCGCCGACTTCACCGGCAGGGTGCAGGCCGTGGACAGCGTGCAGGTGCGTCCGCGCGTGGGCGGCTACGTCGATTCGGTGGCGTTCAAGGAAGGCGCCCTGGTGCACAAGGGCGACGTGCTGTTCCGCATCGACCCGCGCCCGTTCCAGGCCGAGGTGGACCGGCTCGCCGCCAACCGCAGCCAGGCGCAGGCCGAACTGGGCCTGGCCCAGGCCAATGCCCAGCGTGGCCGCCGCCTGCTCGACCAGCGCGCGATCGCACAGGAAGAAGCCGACCGCCTCGACACCGCCGCGCAAAGCGCACGCGCCACGCTGGCAGCGGCCGACGCCGCGTTGGCAGCGGCCAAGCTCAACCTCGGCTTCACCGAGGTACGCGCGCCGATCGACGGCCGCGTCAGCAACGTGAACATCACTCCCGGCAACCTGGTCACCAGCAACGACGTGCTGACCAGCGTGGTCTCGGTGAACCCGGTCTACGTGTACTTCGACGTGGACGAACACACCTGGCTGAAGCTGGACCACCTGCGCGCCAAGGCGAGCCAGGACGGTCACAGCGCGCGCATCGAAGCCTCGATGGAGCTGGCCGACGAGAGCGGCTACCCGCACACGGGTCGCATCGACTTCGTCGACAACCAGCTGCACACCGACTCCGGCACGATGCGGCTGCGCGCGGTGTTCGACAACCGCGACAGCCTGTTCACCCCCGGCCTGTACGCGCGCATCCGCCTGCAAAGCGGCCAGCCGCAACCGCGCCTCTTGATCGACGACCGCGCGGTGGGCACCGACCTCGGCAACCAGTTCGTCTACGTGGTCGACGCCAAGCACAAGGTGGAGTACCGCAAGGTCAGCACCGGTGCGCTGTTCCATGGCCTGCGCGTGATCGACAGCGGTCTCGCACCGGGCGACGTGGTGGTGGTGAACGGCTTGCAGCGCGTGCGCCCCGGCGCCGAGGTGAACCCGCAGCAGGTGGCGATGGATTACCGCCTCGACGCGCGCGACAAGGCGGTGGTGGAGGCGGGCGGCCATGACGACTCGCGTACCGCGATGACCAGGCCGCCAGTCCACGAACCGCAAGGCTGAACCCGTTCGTCCTCCTCTCCCCTCCGGGGAGAGGACCGAGGTGAGGGGCCAATCTTGCAAAAGCTCTCCCTCCCTATCGAAACCCGAAAAGCGCATTGCCGAAGCCCGAGCGCATAGGCAAGCCCCGACCCCTCACCCCAGCCCTCTTCCTCGCTCCTCAAAGCAGGGCCATCCATGGCCCTTCCCCGCGTCCCGGAGGGAGAGGGGGTCGGCACTCTGGAGTCATCGAGACAAACCCATGAAAAACATCGCCCAGTTTTTCGTCGACCGGCCCATCATGGCCGCCGTGCTGTCGCTGCTGTTCGTGATCACCGGCAGCAT
>Ga0310811_10015308_pt1 | contig 10028 bp, 8 predicted proteins | sample YCmetagenome_FD_207642 | JGI IMG/M metagenome (GOLD analysis project Ga0310811, IMG submission 207642) | Soil microbial communities from experimental microcosm in Duke University, North Carolina, United States - YC | ecosystem: Engineered > Artificial ecosystem > Soil microcosm > Unclassified ...
ATTGGCGAGCCAGAGCGTGGATTTGAGATTGACCGCCATGATCTTGTCCCACGCCCCATCGCTGATGCCCGAAAGCGGGCCGAAATAAGGGTTGGCCGCGACATTGGCGACCACCGCATCCAGCCGTCCGAATTCTTCCAGCGTGGCGCGGAGCAGAGCCGCGACATCGTCCCGCGAGCTGGTGTTGCAGCGCAGCGCGATTGCCTGGCCGCCTTTTGCGATGATGGCGTCGCGCGCGGCCTCGCAGGCGTCCAACTTGCGCGAACAGATGACAACGGCGGCGCCATAGGCGGCCATGGTTTCGGCGATGGCGCGGCCGATGCCGCGTGACGAGCCGGTGACGATGGCAATTTTCCCATCCAGGCGAAACAAGTCGCTCATGCGGGTGTTTCCTTTAAGAAAGTAGGCGCTTTTTGAAAAAAGCGCCGCAAAAACTTTTATGATGCTGGGCCATGGGCTTTGTCGCGGACACAGCCCATGGCCCAGCATCATAAAGTTTTTTTGCTACTTTTTGTTCACAAAAAGTAGCCTTCCTTTCTGATTGATTTACAGTGCCCATGGACTAACGCCAAAAAAAGAGGAACGCCGGAAATGGCCATGACCTATTCGCCGAAGGTCGAGGCGCTGCGCGAACGCGTGGCGGATTTCATGGCGGCCTCTATCTATCCGAACGAGGCGGATCTATTTGCCGCGCCGGCGCGGGCGGGCGACCGCTGGCAGACGCTGGCGCTTATGGAAGAGATCAAGGGCAGGGCGCGGGACGCGGGATTGTGGAACCTGTTTCTGCCGGACAGCGCGTTCGGCGCGGGGTTGAGCAACAGCGAATACGCGCCCCTGGCGGAATTGATGGGGCGCTCGCCTTTCGCGCCGGAGGCATTCAATTGTTCCGCGCCGGATACGGGTAATATGGAAGTGCTGGTGCGCTACGGTACGCCGGTGCAGAAAGCGCAGTGGCTCCAGCCCCTTCTGGATGGCAAGATCCGTTCCGCCTTTGCGATGACCGAGCCGAACGTCGCGTCGTCCGATGCGACGAACATCGAAACATCGATCGTGCGTGACGGTGACGCATATGTCATCAACGGCCATAAATGGTGGATTTCCGGCGCGCCGGATCCGCGCTGCAAAATCTTCATCGTCATGGGCAAGAGCGACCCTGGGAATGTCGATCGCTACCGCCGGCAATCGATGATTCTGGTGCCGAACCCGTATCCGGGTGTCACCATCAAGCGGCCGCTTCCGGTGTTCGGGTTTGACGATGCACCGCACGGCCATGCGGAAATTATTTTTGAAAATGTCCGTGTGCCGGCTGAAAATATTTTGTTGGGCGAGGGCAGGGGATTCGAGATCGCGCAAGGGCGGCTGGGGCCGGGGCGCATTCATCACTGCATGCGCTCGATTGGCGCGGCGGAGCGGGCGCTGGAGCGGATGATCCGGCGGCTGGAGACGCGCGTAGCTTTCGGCGGCAAGGTGGCCGAGCAGAGCCTGTGGCGCGAACGCATCGCGGAATCGCGCATCATGATCGACCAGGCGCGGCTGCTCTGTCTGCATGCCGCGCAACTGATGGATGCCCAAGGCAACAAGGCGGCGCGGGCGGAGATTGCCATGATCAAAATCGTGGCGCCGAGTATGGCATGCAAGGTGATCGACTGGGCGATCCAGGCCTATGGCGGCGCCGGTGTGGCGGATGCCTGGCTCGCCAGCGCCTATGCTTGGCAGCGGAGTTTGCGCATCGCCGATGGGCCGGACGAGGTGCATCGCGACCAGTTGGGGCGGATGGAGCAGAAGGCGGTGCAAAATATCGACCCTGCGCGCAGCGGCGGCGGCGCGGAGATCATCATCGCCGACGGATTGTCGAGGCCGGGCGTCTGGCCCTAAAAACGGGAAAACAACGGAGGAACAAAAGCATGACTCAAACGATGAACGACTGGGCCGGCTATCGCGAAAAGCTCGGCGCGACGCTGAAGGAGCTTGGGGCAATCAATCCGGACATATTGCGCGCCAATGATGTGATTTCCCACGCCGCGCCGAAGCCGCAGACGCTGGATGCGAAGACCAGGGAACTGATCGCGCTGGCCGTGGCGGTGACGACACGCTGCGATGGTTGCATCGCCTTTCATGCCGAGGCCGCGAAAAAGGCCGGCGCCAGCAAGGAGGAATTGGCGGAGGCGCTGGGCGTCGCCATCGCGCTGAACAGCGGCGCGGCCTTGGTATATTCGGCACGGGCCATGGATGCGTTCGGAGCTTCAGCATGAATGAACTCCGCGCGCCGGTGATTGTGCTCGACCCCACCGACAATGTTGCGGTGGCGCGGGTGAATCTGCCTTCCGGCACAAATTTGACGGCGCCGCTTTTGCAGGTGGGCAGCGCGATCGGCCGTGGCCATAAAATCGCGCTGCGGCCGATCGCGAGCGGCGCGCCGGTGGTCAAATACGGCCAGATCATCGGCGTGGCGACGCGTGATATCGCTGCCGGAGAGCTCGTGCATACCGGGAACCTCGCCATCAGCGCGGTGAATCTGCAGCATGAATTCTGCGTCGATGCGAAGCCGACCGATTTCGTGCCGGCGGCGCGCCGGGCGAATTTCATGGGCTATCGGCGGCCGAACGGAAAAGTGGGCACACGCAATTATATCGTCATCATTTCCTCGGTGAATTGTTCCGCCACGGTGTCGCGGGCGGTGGCCGCGCATTTCACCCGCGCGGGCGAATTGGCGCCGTTCGAGAATGTCGATGGCGTGGTGGCGCTCACCCATGCCGGCGGCTGCGCGATGGGCGCGGGATCGGAAGGGGCGAGACTGCTCACCCGCACGCTGGCCGGTTACGCGTTGAACCCCAATGTCGGCGGCGTGCTGATGATCGGGCTGGGCTGCGAGACCAACCAGATTCCGGGCCTTCTGGCCGAGCATGGGCTGAGCGAGGGGCGCGGGCTGCGGACCATGACGATCCAGCAGAGCGGCGGCACGCGTCGGACGATCGAGGCCGGCATCGCGGCGGTGCGTGCGATGTTGCCGGAGGTCAACGCGGTAACGCGCAGCCTGGCGCCTGCCTCGGAACTGATGATCGGGCTGGAATGCGGCGGTTCGGACGGGTATTCCGGCATTTCCGCCAATCCGGCGCTGGGCGTTGCCTCCGATCTTCTCATCCGCCATGGCGGCACCGCGGTGCTGGCGGAGACGCCGGAAATCTATGGCGCCGAGCATCTTCTCACGCGCCGCGCCGCGACGCCGGAAGTGGCGGAAAAACTGCTCGCGCGCATCGCCTGGTGGGAGGATTACACCGCCCGCAACAAGGGGGAGATGAACAATAACCCGTCGCACGGCAACAAGGCCGGTGGACTCACGACAATTCTGGAAAAATCTCTCGGCGCCGTGGCGAAGAGCGGCTCGGCGCGGCTGGAGGATGTGGTGGAATATGCGGAGCTGGTGAAGAGCCACGGCTTCGTGTTCATGGACACGCCCGGCTACGATCCGGCGGCGGTGACCGGGCAGATCGCCGGCGGCTGCAACCTGATCATTTTCACCACCGGGCGCGGTTCGACCGCGGGCTACAAGCCGGTGCCCTGCATCAAGCTCGCGACCAACACGCAAATGTATCAGCACATGTCTGAGGACATGGACGTGAATTGCGGCACCATCATCACCGGCGAGGCCAGCGTCGAGCAGGTCGGTCAGGAGATTTTTGAAAAAATCCTAGCGGTGGCTTCAGGAGAGAGAAGCTGCAGCGAAGGATTCGACTATGGCGACAACGAGTTTGTGCCGTGGCAGGTCGGTGCCGTGATGTAGGAAAGGAAATGGGCCGGTACCGCTGAAACGGGACCGGCCCAAAGTTAACAAAGTTTTTTGCTACTTTTTGTTCACAAAAAGTAGTTCTTTCTTTTGCTTAGCTTTACTTACGCAAGCTCCCGTGCCGTGGGGCGGCGGAGGCTGACGGGTGTCTCTTCTTCCTCCTCATGCAAAGCGGGGTTTTCCAGCTTGTGATCATGCTGCAGAGACAGCGCCACGAGCATCGCGAAGCCGAGGATCACGCTGATCGCCAGCAGCGCGATCGTGTAAGATCCGGTGGCATCCTTCACCTTGCCCATGACATAGGGGCCGAAGAAACCGGAGAGGTTGCCGAGCGAGTTCACCGCGGCAAGACCGGCAGCGGCGGCAGGGCCGGAGAGGAACGTGGCCGGCAGCGCCCAGAAGCAGGGTTGCGAGCCGAACATGCCGAAGCCGGCAATGGTGAAGAGGATCATTTTGCCGACCGGATTGTCCACCACCGTGGTGCCGGCAATGCAGAGTCCGGCGATCAGCAGCGCCAGGCCGACATGTTCGCGGCGCTCGTGCGAGCGGTCGGAGTGGCGGCTCCAGAACACCATGCCAATAATGCCCATAATATAGGGCAGGGTGGTGACCACGCCGGTCATCCCGAAGGACAGGCCGAAACTATGCACGATTTGCGGCATGAAGAAGCTGAGGCCGTACACCGCCGCGTTGATGCCGAAATAGATGAAGGCGAGCAGCACCACGCGGGTGTTGGTGATGGCCTGCAGCGCGGAGAAACGATTGGCCTTTTCCCGGATGCGGGTCTCGGTCGCGTGCCGTTCCACCAGCCATGCGCGCTCCTCAGCACTCAGCCATTTGGCGTCATTCGGCCGGTCGGTGAGATAGGCGAGCACGACGAAAGAGAGCAGCAGCGCGGGAATGGCTTCGATCAGATACAGCCATTGCCAGTTGGCGAGGCCGAAACCATGAACATAGAGCAGCATCGCCGAGATCGGCCCGCCGATGACTGTGGAGAGCGGAATCGCCGCCATGAACATGCCGATCATCCGCGCGCGGTAGAGGGCAGGGAACCAGATGGTCAGATAGAAGATGATGCCAGGGAAGAAGCCGGCTTCCGCGATGCCGAGCAGCACGCGCAGCGTGATGAACACGGCGGCGGGGCTCAGGCCCGTGGCATGCGCGATCTGCGGAATGAAAGCCTCGGCGCCGGCGACGATGCCCCAGCTGAACATGATGCGCGCGATCCATCGGCGCGCACCGACACGGTCGAGCATCAGATTCGACGGCACTTCGAAAAAGAAGTACGCGATGAAGAAAATGCCGGCGCCGAAGCCGAAGACCGTGGCGGTGAAACCGAGGTCTTTATTCATGCTGAGCGCCGCGAAGCCGACATTCACGCGGTCGAGATAAGCAACGAAATAGCAGAGAATAAGAAACGGCATCAGACGCCTCGTGACGCGCCCGATCGTACGTGCTTCCAAGTCCATTGAGGATGACTCCTACCCTAGAAATGCCGGATTTTCCGGCTTGTTGGTTCGCGCCGGGACTATGGAGCGCGCGGCGGGATGGCGTCAACATAAGATTCTCGCAACAATTTTGGAATGTTTGCGCTTTGGGCACACAACTTGAAACGTTTTGGTGGAAAAACCAGTCGTTTTTTTATCTGTGCGGTGTCCTGAGGTGGGGGCAGGGATTATAGGGGAGGGGAGGTTCAACGGATGGAACCGAAGATCGCGGGGGTTGATGACGTCCGAAACGTGACCTAAAGCTTTCATAAATAACGCGCCCGGGAGGAGGGGCCATGAAACATTCCGAGGGTGCGGCGCCGCGCTTGCGCAGCCGCCGCTGGTTCGACAATCCTGAAAATCCGGGCATGACGTCGCTCTATATCGAGCGCTACCTCAATTACGGCCTCACGCGCGAGGAGCTGCAATCGGGCAAGCCGATCATCGGCATCGCGCAGACCGGTTCGGATCTTTCTCCCTGCAACCGGCATCATTTGGAACTCGCGTCTCGCGTGCGTGACGGCATTCGCGAAGCCGGCGGGATTCCGTTGGAGTTTCCACTGCATCCGATTCAGGAAACCGGCAAGCGGCCGACCGCGGCGCTCGATCGCAACCTTGCCTATCTGGGCCTTGTGGAAGTTCTGCACGGCTATCCGATCGATGGCGTGGTGCTCACCACAGGTTGCGACAAGACCACGCCGGCCTGCCTGATGGGGGCGGCGACCGTGAACATTCCCGCCATCGTGCTGTCCGGCGGGCCGATGCTCGATGGCTGGTTCAACGGCAAGCTGGCCGGGTCCGGCACCGTGGTGTGGGAGGCCCGCAAGCAATTTGCCGAAGGCAAGATCAATTACGATGAATATATGGACATGGTGGTGTCCTCCGCGCCGTCGGTCGGGCATTGCAACACCATGGGCACGGCGAGCTCGATGAATTCGCTGGCCGAAGCTTTGGGCATGAGTCTGCCGGGTTGCGCCATGATCCCGGCGCCCTATCGCGAGCGCGGCCAGATGGCTTACGCGACCGGCAAGCGCATTGTCGCGATGGTGGCGGAAAATCTCCGCCCGTCCGATATCATGACGCGCCGGGCGTTCCAGAACGCGGTGGTGGCGGCGGCAGCGCTGGGCGCCTCCTCCAACTGCCCGATCCATATGGTGGCGATCGCCCGGCATATGGGGGTCGACCACACGCTGGAGGATTGGCAGGAGCTGGGCGCCCACACGCCGCTGCTGGCGGATGTGCAGCCGGCCGGGCGGTTCCTCTCGGAAAGCTTTTTCCGCGCCGGCGGGGTACCGGCGGTGTTGCGCGAGCTGCTCGCCGCGGGGCGGCTGCATGGCGACGTGATGACCGTGACCGGGCGCACGCTGGCGGAAAATCTTAGCACCGCGCCTTCGGTCGATGGTCAGGTGATCCGCCATTATGCCGAGCCGCTGAAGGAGAATGCCGGCTATGTCGTGCTCTCCGGCAATCTGTTCGACAGTGCGGTGCTGAAGACGGCGGTGATCGACGCGGAATTCCGCCAGCGTTTCCTGTCCGATCCTGACCATCCCAACGTGTATGAGGGTAAGGTCGTGGTTTTCGAGGGACCCGAGGATTACCACGCGCGGATCGAAGATCCAGATCTCGGCGTCGACGAGCATTCCATGCTGGTGATTCGCAATTGCGGTCCGGTCGGCTATCCGGGCAGCGCCGAAGTGGTGAACATGCAGCCGCCGGCGGCGCTGCTGAAACAGGGCGTGGCCGCGCTGCCGACCATGGGGGACGGGCGGCAATCCGGCACCTCGGGCAGCCCGTCGATCCTGAACGTATCCCCGGAGGCGGCGGTGGGCGGCGGCCTGGCGCTGTTGCGCACGGGCGACAAAATCCGTGTCGACCTGAATCGGAACAAGGTGGATGTAATGATTTCCGATGACGAACTGGCCGCGCGCCGCGCCGCCTGGGTGCCGCCTGTGTTCAAGAACATGACCCCTTGGGAAGAAATCTACCGCTCCCAGGTGGGCCAGCTCGGCACCGGCGGCTGTCTCGAGCCGGCGACGCTTTATCTCAACATCCTGGAGACACGCGGAGAATCGCGCGATAATCACTGAGTATAGGAAAGGAAGCGGCCGCTTTTTGAAAAAAGCGGCACCCAAAACTTTTGTTATGCTGGGCCTGTGGCGCTTGAGCGGCACGGGCCCAAAATAAACAAAGTTTTTTTGCTACTTTTTGTTCACAAAAAGTAGCGCTTCCTTGTCTACGGCACGCTCAATGGCCGCCATGGCCCCATCCGCCGCCACCATGACTCCAGCCGCCGCCGTGATAACCGCCGTGATAGCCGCCATGATACCCACCATGCCAGTAATTGCCATGGTAGCCATGCCAGTAGCCGCCATGCCAGTAGCCGGGATGGCCGTAATAGTAATGGCCATGCCAATAATAGCGACCGCCATACCAGCCGTAAGGATACCCATACCCACCGTAGGGATAGCCGTAATAGCCGCCATAATAGTAGCCGCCATAAGGGTAGGAGGAAGTGTAGCAGCCGGTGAGGCTGGCCAGGAGCGCCGCGCTTGTCAGGAGCCGTCTCGCCAATCGCAAGATTGTTCTCCGTCAAACAGAAGTTGTTTAAGCATGTATGTGTGGCGCGGCTGCACGCAAGCGGTCGGAGGGGGCGGACGGGTAACGAAGAGAAACGCCGCGCCTATTCCTCGATGCCGGCGCCGAAATGGCGCAATTGCTCGATAAACCAGCGCCCGGCCGGGCCGGGCGGCGTGTCGGCGGGATAGGCGGCGGACATCGCCATGGTCTCGCCTTCCGGGGGTAGATCCTGCAAGGCGATCTGTTTCAGCGTGCCTTCCTCGAGGTCGCGCGCCACCATGGCATAGGGCATGCCGCCCCAGCCGAGGCCGGCGCGCAAAAAGGCGTGCTTGGCGCCGAGATCCGCGAGGCGCCAGTTGCGGTGCGAGAGCACGCGGAATTCCCGCCCCGCCGACAAATCGGTGCGGTCGGTCAGCACCAACTGCACATGCTTGCCCAGCTCCGCGGCCGGGATCGGCCCTTCGAGCTGCGCCAGTGTGTGGGTGGGGGCGACGACGAACACGATGCGCACGCCGAGCAGCCTTTCCATCACCAGCGCATCGGTGCTGAGCGGCAGCGTGCCGACCACGCCGAGCTGGCACTGGCGGTCGAGCACGGCTTTCGCCACGCCGCCCAGCGCTTCCACGTACAGGCGCAGCGCGGTACCGGGAAATTGCGCGCCGAACGCGGCCGCGGCGCGGGTCAGCGCCGCCATCGGGAACATCACGTCGATGGCGACCGAAAGTTCCGGCTCGATGCCCGCCGCCATGCCGCGGGCGCGGGCTTTCAGCGCGTCCACCCCCGACGACACGGCCCGCGCATCCGCCAGCAGCAGCCGGCCGGCCTCCGTGAGCACGGGATAGCGGCCGGAGCGTGCGAACAAGGCCACGCCGAGCTGCCCTTCCAGATTGGCGACGGTCTGGCTGATCACCGATTGCGCGCGCCGCAATTTGCGGCCGGCGGCGGAAAAGCTGCCGGCCTCGGCGGCGGTGATGAACACGCGGAGCTGGTCGAACGAAACGCCGTCGAGCATGGCAGTCTTTTGCCCTCTATCTGGAATAACGATAGTTTATATCGGAACATATTGGCTTCACAGTAGGGAGCAAAAGTCCGATGACATCGCCATCACGGACACAAGGCATGTCATTATGAAGCTTCTGCACATCGATTCCAGCATTCTTGGAGCGAACTCCATCTCCCGCAAGCTCACTGCTTCCATCGTGCAGCGCCAGAAGGCGCTGCATCCGGGGCTTGAGGTCACCTATCTCGACCTGGCGGCGGCCGCGCCGATGCATCTCTCCCCGGCGCATATCGGCGCCATGTTCGGTACCGCGCCGACCGACCCGGCGGTGGTCGCCGACATCGCGGCCACGGCGCCGTTCATCGACCAGCTGCTCGCGGCCGATATCATCGTCATCGGCGCGCCGATGTATAATTTCGCCCCGCCGAGTCAGCTGAAGGCCTGGATCGACCGCGTGCTGGCCGCCGGCAAAACATTCCGCTACGGCGCCGACGGCGTGCCGGTCGGGCTGGTGTCGGGCAAGAAAGTGTTCATCGCCTCGTCGCGCGGCGGCGCGTACCATGAGGGGAAGCTGGCGGCGCTGGACCATCAGGAAGCCTATCTCAAGGCGGCGCTGGGCTTCATCGGCATCACCGACGTGACGGTGATTCGCGCCGAAACCATGGCGGTGCCGGACCTGAAGCCCGCCGCCCTGGCCGCCGCCGAGGCGCAGATCGCCGCGCTGGCAGCATAAGCATAAAGATAAAAAAGCAGCCGCTTTTTGAAAAAAGCGGCGCAAAAACTTCCATGAAATTGGGCCGTGCTGGCGAAACCGGCACGGCCCAATTTAGCAAAGTCTTTTTGCTACTTTTTTTTCACAAAAAGTAGCCTTCCTTTCCTTCGGCTTTAGCGCACCAGCGCCAGACGCCGCGGCTGCGCCACGGCGGCCAGGGATTCATAAAGGTCGAGATAACCCTGCGCCATGCGGCGGGCGGAGAAGCGTTCCTCGAACCGGGCGCGCACCGCGCGGCGGTCCAGTGTATGGATCCGCTGCAGGGCCTCGATCGCCTCTTCCTCGTTGCTGACGATGAAGCCGGTCACGCCGTCCTCGATGATCTCCGGCACGGAGCCGTGATTATAGGCGATCACCGGCGTGCCGCAGGCCATCGCCTCGATCATCACCAGGCCGAACGGTTCGGGC
>Ga0310811_10015310_pt1 | contig 10027 bp, 11 predicted proteins | sample YCmetagenome_FD_207642 | JGI IMG/M metagenome (GOLD analysis project Ga0310811, IMG submission 207642) | Soil microbial communities from experimental microcosm in Duke University, North Carolina, United States - YC | ecosystem: Engineered > Artificial ecosystem > Soil microcosm > Unclassified ...
TGCACCGCGAACAGGGCCTGCGCCGTCTGATCGAGGCCGGGGAGGGCGAGGCCGTCCCGCAGCCGCCCGCCGAAGCGGGCCCGCCCGAAGACCGGCTGGTCGGCGCGGTCGGCCGCGAGCGCCTGAGCGAGATCATCCACGACCTGGAAGCCGCCAAGCGGCGGCTGGACGCCCTGCTGAAGGGCTGAAGCGCCATCATCGGCCTTTCGCCGGCAGATGATCGGGCCGACGTCCTGTCGGCGCGCGCCTGGCGGGCGCTTCATTGAACCGTGTTCGGCGCACCCCGCGCCGCTCAGGTCCAAGAGAACCCAGCCATGCCCACCATCAAGCTCCTGGCGGCCCTCGCAGTCATGACAGCCATCGGCGGGGCCGCGTCCCCGAGCTGGTCGCAGCCCGATCCAGACCGGGTCACCGTGCGGGTGCCGGTCGGCGATCTCGACCTCGCGACCGAGCGGGGGGCCGACGTCGCCCTGAGCCGCATTCGCAACGCGGCGCAGGACATCTGCGGCGCCCGGCCGACGCCGATGGAGATCGCCCGCCTGGCCCAGCATCGCCAGTGCATGAACGTGACGGTGGGCACGGCGGTGGCCTCCGCCAACCTGCCCATGCTGACCGCCGCCCTGACCCGCACCACCGAGCAGCACCCGACTCTCCTGGCGAGGCGCTGACAGCTGCCGGAGCAAACCCGCCGCCTCTTCTTGCGCCCCCAGCCCCGTCACCTGATATGCTGGGACGCGCAGAGGAGGCGGTCCTGGCCATGGACGCATCCGACCCGATCGTCGCGCGGGACGCGTCCCGCATCCAGCTCGCTTCCGAGCCGCCGCTGAGACTCGGTCCGCTTCTCGTCGAACCCGCCCTGCGCCGGATCGGCCACGCCGACGGACGCGAGGAGGTCGTGGAGCCCCGCGTCATGCAGGTGCTGGTCGCCCTGGCGCGGGCCGACGGCGGCATCGTTTCGCGCGGCGAGCTCCTGGCGGCCTGCTGGCACGGCGTGGTGGTGGGCGAGGACGCCATCGATCGGGTGATCGGCCGGCTGCGCCGCCTCGGCGAGACCTTCGGCTTCCGGCTCGAGACCATCACCAAGGTCGGCTATCGCCTGATCGTCGCCGACGCGCCCGCGCCGGCCGAGGCCCCGGAGCGCTCGGTCTGCGTCCTGCCGTTCGCCAACATGAGCGACGACCCGCAGCAGGAATACTTCAGCGACGGCATCACCGAGGACATCATCACCGACCTCAGCAAGGTCTCGCGGCTGTTCGTCACCGCCCGGACGACCACCTTCGGCCTGCGCGGCAAGGACCTCGACATCCCCGCCATCGCCCGCCAGCTGAACGTCGCCCATGTGCTCGAGGGTAGCGTCCGCAAGGCCGAGGGCCGGGTGCGGATCACCGCCCAGCTGGTCGACGGCGCCACCGGCGGCCACGTCTGGGCCGAGCGCTACGACCGCGAGCTGAAGGACATCTTCGCCCTGCAGGACGAGATCTCGGAGGCCATCGTCCGCGCGCTGCGGCTGAAGCTGCTGCCGGCGGAGAAGGAGGCCATCGAGCAGCGCGAGACGAGCGACGCTCACGCCTACGACTTCTACCTCATGGCGCGCCGCTACTACGGCAGCGGCCAGGCCGGCGAGGAGCGCGAGCTCGACGCCATCGTCCGCATCTGCCGTCGCGCGACCGAGATCGACCCTGGCTACGCACGCGCCTGGGCGCTCTTGGCCCTCGCCCAAACGCACCTGTACATCGCCCACGGACGGCACGGCGACGGCGGGCGCGACGCGGCCGAGCGGGCGCTGGCGCTCAATCCCGAGCTGCCGGAACCCTACGCCGTGCGCGCCCGGCTTCTCTGGAACGAGGGCCGACCGGAGGCCGCCTGGACCGAAATCGAGACGTCGCTGCGCCTCGGACCCGACAGTTGGGAGGCGAACATCGAGGCCGGCCGCATCAGCTATCTCGAGCATCGGTTCGAGACGGCGATCGGCTACTACGAGCGCGCCCTGACGCTCAGCGACTCCTCGGCGGGCGTCGGCATGCTGATGTCCAGCTACCACGCGCTCGGCGACGAAGCCGGCGAGCGACGCGCCGCCGAAGTGCTGCTCGCCCACGCCGAGCGGTCGCTGGCCAAGGACCACATCGACGTGGCGGCCATGTGCTGCGCGGTCGGCGCGTGCGCGGTGCTCAACAAGATCGAGCGGGCCCGCGAGATGATGGAGCGCGGCCTGCTGATGGCGCCAGACAACCTCACGCTCCGGTACAACTTCGCCTGCGGACTCAGCACCCACCTGAAGGACACCGAAGGGGCCCTGCGGCTGCTGGAAGGCATTTTCCCGGCCCTGCCGCCGGCGATGCTGGAGCACGCCAAGCGCGACCCGGACTTCGATCCGCTGCGCGGCGATCCGAGGTTCCAGGCTCTGGTCGCCGCGGCCGAGGTTCGGGTCGCCGGGGAGGCGGCCGCCGACCGGTGAACACGTCAAAGGCGACGGCGGAGACGACGCATCTGCGGCACAACGGAAGCGCTCGGCCGATCAGCCGCTGGCCAGGGAGGCGACCATGTCCATTCGACCCGATCCGACGTTCTACGCCACCGCCAAGCTGGCGATGGAGGCGCCCGTCGAGACCTACGCCTACACCCTGATGCTGAGCCCGGACTTCTCGCAGCCCGACGCCTTGGCCGTGGTCGATGTGGACCCCTCCAAGCCCGACTTCGGCAAGGTCATCCACACCGTCGTCATGCCCAACAAGGGCGACGAGTTTCACCACTTCGGCTGGAACGCCTGTTCCTCCGCCCTATGCCCTCTGTCTGGCCATGCGTTCCTCGAGCGGCGCTTCCTGATCATCCCGGGCATCCGCTCGTCGCGGATCTACGTGGTCGACACCCAGGGCGGGCCGACGGCCGCCAAGCTGCACAAGATCATCGAGCCGGAGGAGGTGTTCCACAAGACCGGCTATTCACGGCCGCACACGGTCCACTGCGGGCCGGAGGGCATCTACATCTCCACCCTGGGCGGGGGCGGCCCGGACGGGACCCAGGGACCGCCCGGCGTCTTCATCATGGACTGCGAGACGTTCGAGGTGCTCGGCCGCTGGGAGATCGACCGCGGCCCGCAGGAGAAGCACTACGATTTCTGGTGGAACCTGCCGCGCGACTACATGGTCACCAGCGAGTGGGGGCTGCCGCCGCAGTTCGAGAACGGCGTCGTTCCGGAGGACCTGCTGTCCAACAAGTACGGCCACCGGCTGCACTTCTGGGACCTGCGCGCCCGCAAGAACGTGCAGACCATCGACCTGGGCGAAAATCACCAGATGGCGCTGGAGGTCCGCCCGGCGCACGACCCGGTGAAGGAGCACGGCTTCTTGGGCGTGGTCGTCGACACCACCAATCTCGAAGGCTCGATCTGGACCTGGTGGCGCGAGGACGGGAAATTCCACGCCCGCAAGACCGCGACCATCCCGCCCGAACCGGCGGACAAGGCTCAGCTGCCGCCGCTGCTGCAGGGCTTCGGCGCGGTCCCGCCGCTGGTCACCGACATCGACCTCTCGCTCGACGACCGCTTCCTCTACGTCTCCTGCTGGGGAACCGGCGAGATGCGGCAGTACGACGTCACCGACCCGCTGAATCCGGTTCTCGCCGGCTCGGTCCACACCGGCGGCATCGTGCGCCAGGCCGCGCATCCGAGCGGCAAACCCTATCGCGGCGGCCCGCAGATGGTCGAGATCAGCCGCGACGGCAAGCGGGTCTACTGGACCAACGGCCTCTATTCGACCTGGGACGACCAGTTCTATCCGGCCGGCGTGCCCGGCGCGATGGTCAAGGCCGACGTCGGCGCCGACGGCGGCCTGACCCTGGACAAGGACTTCATGGTCGCGTTCCCGGAGGGCTACCGCACGCACCAGATCCGGCTGCAGGGCGGCGACTGCTCGACCGACTCCTTCTGCTATCCGTCCGCCTGACGCCCGGAGCCCGCCAAGGTGACCGCGGCCGGCCTTTGGTTGATCGTGGTCGCCAGCGGCATCTACCACGGCCTGAACCCGGCGATGGGCTGGCCGCTCGCCGTGTCCGCCGGAATGATGGGCGGCGGGCGCCGCGACCTTTTCCGGGCGCTTGGCCTGCTGGCGCTCGGGCATCTGTTGGCGATGGCCAGCATACTCCTGCCGTTCACGCTGCTGACGGCCCTCGTCCAATGGCAGCAGGCGCTCCGGGTCGGCGCAGCCCTGGCGGTGATCGCCTTCGGCCTGTGGCTTTTCGCGCGGGGGCGCCGCCACCCGCGGATCATCGCGCGCATCCGCCCGACGCAGCTCGCGCTGTGGTCCTTCGCCGTCGCCACCGCCCATGGCGCCGGCTTGATGCTGCTTCCGATCTATCTCGGGATCTGTCGCACGCAGAACATGGACCCTGGCCATCGCGCCGCCGGCGCGCTGATCGGCGGCGATCTCGCGACCGCGGTCGCGGTGGCCGGCGCCCACACCGCGGCGATGATCTGCGCCGGCGGCCTGATCGCGGTTGCCGTTCACGCCTGGCTGGGCCTGCGGGTTCTGTCGCGCAGCTGGTTCAACCTCGAGCGCGTCTGGGCCTCGAGCCTCGTCGCCGTCGGCGCGATCGCGCTGAGCGTCGCGTGGCGGGACGTCACGTGATCCCGTCGCCCGCCGCGGGTCAGAGCCTCGTCCTGAAAGGATGTCTCGCCGCCGGGCCGCTGGTCGGAGCGACAGGATTCGAACCTGCGACCCCTTGACCCCCAGTCAAGTGCGCTACCAGGCTGCGCCACGCTCCGCGAGGCCCAGGCGGCGAGGGCGCTCTTCTAGCGGCTCCCGCCGCTGCGGCAAACGCAAATTTCGGGTGGCCTCAGCGGCCGCGGTTCATCCAGCTGATCAGCGGGAACAGCGGCACGCCCCAGAGCACGCCGGCCAGGCCGAAATAGAGCACCTGCACCCACCACAGCTTGGGCACCCGGTCGCCCAGGGTGGCGACCACGGCCACATAGGCGGTCAGGAAGGCCAGGATGCCGATCATGCCGATCAGCTTGCGGAGGCGGGCGGACATGGCGCGGTCATAACGCGTGCAACCGGGGCGCGGAAGCATGGACGCGCGCGCTGTTTAAGGGTAGCGGACCTGGACGCATGACTTCCTTCCTCCGTTCCGACCGGTCCCGCGCCGTCGCCGTGTGGCTGTTCGCCATCGCCGTCCTGGTGACCGCCATGGTGCTGGTCGGCGGCGCGACGCGGCTCACCGGCTCCGGCCTCTCCATCACCCAGTGGCGGCCGATCCGCGGCGTCATCCCGCCGCTCAACCTGGCCGACTGGCAGGCCGAGTTCGTCCGCTACCAGGCGATCCCGCAGTACAAGCTGCTGAACCGCGGCATGAGCCTCGCCGAGTTCAAGGGCATCTACTGGTGGGAGTGGTCGCACCGGCTGCTCGGCCGGCTGCTCGGTCTCGTGTTCTTCGCGCCCTTCGTCTGGTTCGCCGTGCGCCGGGAGATCTCGCGGCGGCTCGCCTGGCGGCTGGCGATCCTGTTCGTGCTGGGCGGCCTGCAGGGCTTTGTCGGCTGGTGGATGGTCTCCAGCGGCCTCGCCGACCGGCTCTACGTCGCGCCGGAGCGGCTGATGATCCACCTGGGCCTGGCCTTCGCCCTGCTGGGCGCGCTGGTCTGGACGGCCCTCGACGCCTGGGGCGGCCTGGCGCGCCAGACCCTGCCCAGCCGCTGGGGGCGGTGGGCGCTGGGGCTCGCCGGCCTGATCTATCTGCAGGTGCTGCTGGGCGCCCTGGTGGCCGGCAACCACGCGGGCCTCGTCTACAACGACTTCCCGCTGTTCAACGGCCGCGCCTGGCCGGCCGACTACGCGGGCCACGGCGTCTGGGCGACGCTGGCCCACAGCCAGGGCGCGGTGCAGGCGCACCATCGGCTGGTGGCCTATCTCGCCTTCGTGGCGACCCTGGTGGTCGCCGCCTGCGCCTGGCGCTCCAAGTCCCTCGCCGAGGGCGCCCGGCAGCTGGCGCTGGTGCTGGCGGGCGCCGTCGTCCTGCAGGTGCTGCTCGGCATCGCCACCCTGATGGCGGTCGTGCCGTTCGGGCTGGCCATGGTCCACCAGCTGATGGCGGCCGTAGTCTTCAGCCTGGCGATCGCCTTCGCCTGGCGCGCGCGCCGGATCTGACGAGTCCGGAAACGCGGGATTCCCGTCATTGCGGCCGCCGCCGCGCGCCGGCAAACAACCTCGGCTGTTCAACGGACGGGGGATAAGTCCATGCGCAATCGATGGGTTCTGGCGGGCCTCGCGGCGGCCCTGGCGGCGAGCGTCGGCATCGCGGCGGCGGCGGACGAGCCGGGCGGCGGGGCGCGCTACACGGCCGACGGCAAGATGGAGTTCCCCAAGGACTACCGCACCTGGATCTACCTCTCCACGGGGCTCGACATGGCCTACACCGACGCGCCCGCCATGCCGGGCATGCACATGTTCGACAGCGTCTTCGTCAACCGCGAGGCCTACCAGGCCTTCCAGACGTCCGGGACCTGGCCGGACAAGACGGTGATGGTGCTGGAGGTCCGCCGCGGGGTGGGGAAGGGCTCGATCAACAAGCGCGGCCAGTTCCAGGCCGACCGGCTGGGGACCGAGGTCCACGTCAAGGACCTGGCGCGCTTCAAGGAGACCGGCGGCTGGGCCTTCTTCGGCTTCGACGGCGAGGCGCCGGGCCGCAAGCTCCCCGCCCAGGCCGGCTGCCAGGCCTGTCACGAGGCCCACGCCGCGGTGGACACCACCTTCGTGCAGTTCTACCCGACGCTGCTCCCGAAGGCGCAGCAAGCGAAGACCCTGAGCGCCAACTACCTGAAGGAAGAGGCGACCCAGCCGGCGCGCTAGGGCCTTCATCCCGCACCTTCTCCCCTTGTGGGAGAAGAATGCGGTATTATTTTACCGCTACGAAAAAGATGGTCGTTTTCCGTGACTTAGACTTTCGATGACGATGGCGTGTTGACAGCTCCGAGCGCGTTCGGCATATGCCCGCGCTCACGTCGGGGCGGCCTCGTCCCGAACAGATTACGGACGCCATTCCCATGATGAAGACCACGGCTTCGCTGAAGCCCGCCGAGGTCGAGAAGAAGTGGATCGTGATCGACGCCAAGGACGCCGTGGTCGGCCGTCTGGCGTCGTTCATCGCGATGCGCCTTCGCGGCAAGCACCGGCCCGACTACACCCCGCACGTCGACTGCGGCGACTTCGTCGTCGTGCTCAACGCCGACAAGGTGAAGTTCACCGGCCGCAAGCTGCAGAACAAGATCTTCTACTGGCACACCGGCCACCCGGGCGGCGTGAAGCAACGCACCGCCGGCCAGATCCTCGATGGCAAGTACCCCGAGCGGGTGCTGGAGAAGGCCGTCGAGCGCATGCTGCCCAAGGAAAGCCCGCTCGCCCGCAAGCAGATGACGCACCTGCGCATCTACACCGGCGAGGCGCACCCCCACGAGGCGCAGAACCCTGAAGCCATCGCGTTCGCCGATCTGAACGCCAAGAACGTGCGGAGCGCGTAAGAGCGATGTCGGAATCCCCCACGACCCCCGAAGCCACCGGCTTCGACGCGCTCAAGGGCATGGGCACGCAAGCCGAGCCCGCGGTGCGCGAGCCGAAGATCGACGCTCAGGGCCGCGCCTACGCGACCGGCAAGCGGAAGAACGCCATCGCCCGCGTCTGGATCAAGCCGGGCAAGGGCAAGATCACCATCAACGGCCGCGACCAGGAGATCTACTTCGCCCGGCCGGTGCTGCGCATGATGATCGCCCAGCCGCTGAACCTGACGGACCGCGCCGGCCAGTTCGACGTCATCGCCACGGTGGAAGGCTCCGGCCTCTCCGGCCAGGCGGGCGCCGTGCGTCACGCCATCTCCAAGGCGCTGACCTACTACGAGCCCGGCCTGCGCGCCGTGCTGAAGCCGCATGGCCTGCTCACCCGCGACCCGCGCGTCGTCGAGCGGAAGAAGTACGGCAAGGCCAAGGCCCGACGCAGCTTCCAGTTCTCGAAGCGCTAACCGCGCGCGAAAACTCGCGATCGGAAACAGGGCGCTTCGGGAAACCGGAGCGCCCTTTCTCTTTGCTGGATAGGTTCCAGGGACAGATCCATGGCCCACACAGTCTTCATCGACGGCGAAGCCGGCACCACGGGACTTCAGATCCGCCAGCGGCTCGCCGGCCGGCGCGACCTGGAGCTGGTGTCCATCGACCCGGACAAGCGCAAGGACGCCGCCGCCCGCGCCGAGCTGCTCAACAGCGTCGATGCGGTCGTGCTCTGCCTGCCTGACGACGCCGCGCGCGAGGCCGTCGACCTGATCACCTCCAACAGCGTCCGCGTGGTCGATCCCTCGACCGCCCACCGCGTGGCGCCGGGCTGGGTGTTCGGCTTCCCGGAGCTGGTCAAGGGCCAGCGCCAGGCGATCGCCGCGTCGAAGCGGGTCAGCAACCCGGGCTGCTATTCCACCGGCTTCATCGCGCTGGTGCGGCCGCTGGTCGAGGCGGGGCTCCTGCCGGCCGGCGCGGCGGTCACCTGCAACGCGGTCTCCGGCTACTCCGGCGGCGGCAAGGGGCTGATCGCCGAGATGGAGGGATCGCCGCCCGCGGGGACCGCCGACGCCTACCGCACCTACGGCCTGACGCTCGCCCACAAGCACGTGCCGGAGATGCAGCTGCGCACGGGACTGGAGCATCCGCCGCTGTTCGCGCCCTCGGTCGGCCGCTACGCGCAAGGCATGATCGTCGAGGCGCCTCTCCAACTTTGGGCCCTGCCGGGCAAACCGGAGCCCGAGGACCTGCGCCGGGCGCTCGCCGCCTGGTACGAGGGCGAGAGGTTCGTCGAGGTGGCCTCGGAGGCCGAATGCGCCGAACTCGCCCAGGCGCGGGCCGGGGCGGCAGGCTACGTCGCCAGCCTCGACCCCGAGGCGCTCAACGGCACCAACCGCATGCGCCTCTTCGTGTTCGGCAACGCCCAGCGCGGCCAGGCGCGGCTCGTCGCCCTGCTCGACAACCTCGGCAAGGGCGCCTCGGGCGCCTGCGTGCAGAACCTCAACCTGATGCTCGGCCTGGAGGAAGGCGCCGGTCTCTGAAGCGTCGGGCGCCTTGCATCCGCGGGGCAGGGGGCTAGGTAATTCGATCATGAGCCCGATCGATCGCCGCACCTTCCTCCTGGCCACCGCCGTGGTGGCCGCCTCTCCCAGTCTGGCGCTCGCCGCCGATCAGTACGCGGCCTCGCCGTGGCGCAAGATCAGCGACGCGGAGTGGCGGAAGCGGCTGTCGCCCGACGCCTACGACGTCCTGCGCCACGAGGGCACCGAGCGGCCGTTCACCAGCTCGCTGCTCAACGAGCACCGCAAGGGGACCTTCGCCTGCGCCGGTTGCGGCCTGGCGCTGTTCAAGTCGGACTGGAAGTTCGACAGCGGAACCGGCTGGCCGAGCTTCTATACCGAGATCCCCGGGGCGCTCGGCAAGAAGACCGACCACGGCCTGCCGTTCGAGGTCCGCACCGAGTACCACTGCGCCCAGTGCCTCGGCCACCAGGGCCACGTCTTCAACGACGGCCCCAAGCCGACCGGCCTGCGCTACTGCAACGACGGCGTCGCCCTGAAGTTCGTGCCGGCCTAGCACCTCTCCCCCCGGCGAAGCCGAGGGGGAGAGGGGATCAGATCGGTTTCCCCGCCGCCGTCGGGACCGGCTCGGACGCGTCCGAGCCCTCATCGTCGGTCTCCCCCTGCTCGACGTGTCCCGAGCCGGAGACCTGGCTGTCCAGCTTCCGCGGATGGCTGAGCAGCTCGATATTGCCCGATCCGGCGATGTTCAGCTTGGCCCAGCTCTTCGGCCCGACCTTCGCCCCGCCGGACCCCGAGATGGTGACCTCGGCGCCGTCCGTGGCGAGGGCCGCCAGGTCGGCGTCGCCCGATCCGGTGATCTCGACCGTGGCGCTGTCGGCGGCGCCCTTGGCCGTCACCTGGCCGTCGCCGGAGATGCGCACCGTCAGCTTGGGCTGCTTGTAGTCCTGGATCGCCAGCCGGCCGCTGCCGCTGACCA
>Ga0310811_10015312_pt1 | contig 10027 bp, 5 predicted proteins | sample YCmetagenome_FD_207642 | JGI IMG/M metagenome (GOLD analysis project Ga0310811, IMG submission 207642) | Soil microbial communities from experimental microcosm in Duke University, North Carolina, United States - YC | ecosystem: Engineered > Artificial ecosystem > Soil microcosm > Unclassified ...
GTGGGGTATATAAAATTAATGACCTCGCATGCTTTTCATTCGCAGATGCAGGATGGGATCCTGGAGTCGTTCGGGGCGGAGCTGTCGAGGGTGCGCTGGGGGAAGCTGGAGGGGAAGGTGTTGTCGAATGTGACGGGAAAGCTGCTGGAATCCGGGGAGGCGGGCCGGTCGGAGTACTGGGTGAGTCATCTGCGGGGGACGGTGCGATTTTATGAAGGGCTGCAGACGTTGTTATCGCTGGACAAAGAGCTGATCTATATAGAAGCGGGCCCCGGTCATTCGCTGGGAGGCCTGTTGCGGCAGGCGGGAGCGGTGGGCGGTTCCCGGAAGGGGGGGCATCCGTCCCTGCCGGGGGCGTCAGCGGGAAGTATCTCCCTGGTGCGGTCGGCGCGGGAGTCCGTGTCGGACGGTCATCAACTGGCGGGAGCGCTGGGTCGTCTGTGGGAGCAGGGAGTGGTGATCGACTGGGGGGCGTATCACCGGGGAGAAGTGCGTCACCGGGTGTCGCTGCCGACGTATTGTTTTGAGGCGACGCGGTATGTGGCGGAGGTGGACCCGTTGAGCGGGGGGCTGTCAGGGGTGGGCCGTCAGGTGTCGGGAAGCCGGGGAGAGTCGTTGGGGGACTGGGTGTATCATCCGGTGTGGAAGAGTGTGGCGGTGCGGGGACCAGTGGGGGGGAGCCTGGCAGATGCGTCGGGGCAGGAGTCCCGCGGGTACTTATTCTTTGCGTCACCTGGAGGGATGACGGAAAGGGTGGTGTCGGTGTTGCGGGAGCGTGGGCAGGTAGTGGTGGTAGTGTGGGCCGGGGAGGAATATGTGCGGAGGGGTATGGATGAGTATGAGCTGGATCCGGGGAGCCGGGAGCAGGTGGACCGGTTGCTGGGGGAGCTGCATCAGGAGCGGATAATCATCACCGATATCGTCTATAACTGGGGAGGGGGATCGTTGTCGTTGGGAACGGGCTGGGGCCGGGAGAACCGGTCGCTGCAGCTGTGTTTTTTCGGGTTGTTGCGGGTAGTGCAGGGTTTGCTGGACCGGGGCGGGCTATCGGGGAAGGGGCTGGTGCTGTTAACGGACCGGCTGCATAAAGTAGTAGGGAATGAGCAGAGCGGCCCTGTGCAATCGCTGGGGCTGGGCTTGCTGCGGGTGTTGTCGCAGGAGCAGGAGGTGGGTTATCGTCATATCGATGCGGACGGAACGGAGGGTGATGCCGGGGGCGTGGTGGCGGAGGAGTTGTTGCGGGATGGTGAGCGGGAGGTGTCGTTGCGTCATGGGCGGCGGTGGGTCCGGGAGTATGTGCGTAACAGGGAGGTGGTGGAGGCGGGCGAAGGAGGGATCGTGCAGGGCGGGGTGTACGTGATCACGGGTGGTCTGGGGAAGGTGGGCAGTATGCTGGGGCGTCACCTGCTGGGTAAATATGGGGTGAAGCTGGTGGTGCTGGGCCGGCGGAGTGAGGAGAGCCTCGCGGGCGCGGGGCAGGAGGAGAGTCTGGAGAGGTCGGAAGGTGTGGGTTCGTCCGGCGAGGTGGCCCGGCGGTGGAGGGAACTGCAGAGGTTAGGCGGATCGGTGTATTACTACTGTGCAGATATAATGGACCGGTCGGGGTTGATGGCGGTGGTGGAAGCCGTGGAGGAGCGGCTGGGCCGGATCAATGGGGTGATCCATGCGGCGGGGAATGTGGAGAAGGGGGATTTTTCGTGGTGCGGGGAGATGAGCGAGGAGAAGGCGTTGTCGGTAATGGGTGCGAAGGTAGCGGGTCTGGAGAACCTGTATGGGGTGTTCGGGCCCCGTCGTCCTGATTTTGTCTGGCTGACGTCGAGCCTGTCGGCGGTGGTGGGAGGGCTAAGCTATGGGTCGTATGCGGCGGCGAATATATATATGGACCAGTTTGTGGAGAGTCTGCCGGGGGAGGCGGGGAACTGGAAGAGTGTGGGGCTGTCGGAGATGCAGTTGACGGAGGAGGGAGGGAGCCGGGAGCGTGCGGAGCATCGGCAGGCGTTGCGACCGGAAGAGGTGTTTGTGCTGTTGGAGTGGAGCGTCCGATTAAAGGGACCGGGGGTGCTGTATGAGACGATAGCGCCGCTGACCGAGCGGATCAGCCGGGCTTATGAACGGAAGGACGCAATATTGGCGGAAGAGTCGGGAGAAGGAGCAAGTGCCGGGTCGTTGTTGGCGAAGAGACTGGCCGTAAGGAGAGAGCGGCCTTCCCTAAGTACTTCGTATGAGGGCCCGGAGAATAGGACAGAGGAGATCCTGGTGGAGATGCTGCAGGATTTCTTCGGGATCGACAAGGTGGGGGTGACCGATAGTTTTTTCGAGCTGGGGGGAGATTCCCTGAAAGCGATGGTGCTGTTGAAAAAGATCCGTCAGGAGTTTAGGATCAATATGACGGTAATGGATTTTTTCGAGCGGCAGAATATTCGTCAGCTGGCGGTGGAGATAGAGGATAAGATCTGGATAATGGATGACGGGGAGGATAAAAAGTTTATGGCAATCATTTAAAAAAAGCAAAAATAATAAATTATGAAAATTCAGGATCATGACCTGGTCTATGTGAAGCCAAATCTCGCTATAGAGCCGCTGGTCGACAACTGGTATGCCTGGTCTCATCTTATCTCACCGGCGACGGCAGCCTTGAATATCAAGGAGAGGCATTTGAAGATAATGAACTCTTATATACAAAACCCGCAAATTCATGCCGCGGCGGTGAGGAACCCGAAGATGCTTGGCGGGCCTTTTATCGACTATGAAGGTAAACGGGTGGAGGAGATCACGGCATTAAGAGACAATACGATGGAGCAGTGTGCCGATTCACTGGAGTTATGCGAGGCCATTTCCCAATTGAATCATCTGCTGGATAAAGAGGCGAAGGGGTATTCGCTGACCCCTTTATATTCAAAAGTTCCGGAGGTGCTGAAGGGTTTCGTGGAGCTGTTCTATGACCTTAACAACCATGCCTCGTACCGGTTCTTCGAATTCCTTTTTTATCGTAGTAAATATTACAAGGAATCCCTGCAGAGCTTCAACCTGTTCCTCGTAAATAATGACGACAGCCGATCTTTTGTGCTCAGCACTCCGAAGCTGGTCAATCCGAATATACTGAGATTGAACATACCTTTCAAGGATAATAGGATCGATGAGCTGTTCGAACTAACGGAAAAGCCGCGAGCCTTCGGAGCCGTGAAGCAATCGTTGAATATACCCCCTGAAAAGGAGGAGCTATTCGCGGATTTTTTTACGCAAGAGGCGCCGGCAAAGTATAAACCCTATTTGGGGGCGGGCGTGCTGACCCGGTATTTCGGGCATGCCTGCATTTTAGTGGAGACAAAGGATACCTGTATCCTGGTGGACCCGGTTATCAGCTATGGATATGAGTCCGACATATCCCGGTACACTTTTGCCGATCTGCCGGAAACCATCGACTATGTATTTTTCACCCATAATCACCAGGATCACATCTTATTCGAGACCCTGTTGCGCATACGGAGGAAGATAAAACATATTGTGGTCCCGAAAAGCAATGGAGGTGGGCTGCAGGATCCCAGTCTCAAGCTGATGTTCCAAAAGATCGGGTTTGATAACATTATCGAGTTGGGAGATATGGACAGGCTGGAACTGAAGGATTGTACCATTACCGGGCTGCCTTTTTTAGGAGAGCATGCGGATCTGGATATACGCAGTAAATTATGTCATATGGTGGAATTCAGGAATGGTTATAAGATAATTTTCGCTGCCGATTCCTGTAACGTAGAGCCAAGGATCTATGAAAAGATCCATGAAGAGGTTGGCGATGTCAATATCCTTTTTTTGGGAATGGAATGTGATGGAGCCCCTTTATCCTGGCTCTATGGTCCGCTGATGCCCAATTCATTGGACAGGGATAAAGACCAGACGAGGAGGCTGGCGGGGTGTAATTTCGAGCAGTCCAGGGCCCTGATCGATATTTTTAACCCCAGTGATGTTTTTATATATGCCATGGGGATGGAGCCCTGGCTCAAGTTTATCAGTTCGATCAAATATACGGAGGAGTCCAGGCCGATTATCGAATCCAATAAGGTCCTGGAATATTGTAAGGCCAGGGGAAAGGAAGCGGAGCGACTGTTTGGGGAGAAGATCATCGAATATGACCGGTAAGTGGGGCGGATGAGATGGTATATTTTGTACATTAGACTAAAATCAATTAACGACATATGAAAAGTATCTTTTCGCTTACCTTATCTATTTTGCTTTTCTCTCTGGCGGCTGATTGCCAGAACCTGCAAAAGGTCCCTTTTGATACCAGTGATAGTACAAATGGTTATTACCTGGCGATGCCGCCTGCCTCGGGCAATATCAGAGCGGTGTTGGTCCTGTTCTGCCCGTTCAGAGGCCCTGAAACGATGCTGGCGGAGACGAGGCTTCATAGTGTAGCGGCTGCCGGCGACCTGCTGACCATCTATGCTTCCACCGGTAATAAGATAACACCTGACCAGATTGCAATTGAACGGATGAACCGCCTTTTCACGCATGTCCTATTGCAATATAAAGCGGATAGTTCTTTTTTCGCCGTGGGTGGTTTTGATCTTTCAGGCATGATAGCGTTGCGTTATACAGAACTGGCCTGGGAGCATCCCGGCGAGTATGCCGTACATCCCAAGGTTATATTTGGCATTGCCAGCGCCGTTGACCTGGCGGGATTTTATCATATTTGCGAACGGCAGATCAAAAAGAATGTTTTTCCTCCGGGGGTGAATGACGCCAAATTTTTTATGGGGCTGCTGGATAAGGGGCCGGGTTCTCCGGAAGCTCATCCCGAGCAGTATGCCAGTTTATCTCCTTTTCTCAATACCCAGACAGGGCCAGGTAATGAACAATTCCTCCGGCATGTAGCCGTTAGGTTATATTATGATACCGATGTGGAGTGGCAGCTAAAATTCAGGAGGAACAGTTACTATGATACCTACCTACCGGATGGCGCGGAACTGATCAACCGGTTACTGTTGCAGGGCAATAATAAAGCCGAATTCATATCTTCCAGGCAACCGGGTATGAGAAGCAATGGGAACAGGAATCCCACGGCTTTGTCCATTGTGGATGAGACGGATTGTATTCAGTGGATAAAAAAGGAACTGCATGTATTCAGCCCTTCCAACCCCATGGCTTTTTCCGGCCCTTATAGTTTTGGAGTACCGGATAGGTGGAGGATCGAACGGTCTTCTTTTCCACCTCCCTTTGCTCCGAAGGTGAAACTCACGGGAGTAGAGGAGATCCGATTCCCTCCCGGCTGGGGTGTCGCCGGCAGCGAAGATTATTGGTCGGTTGCGTATCTGCTGTGGCTGGATGCAGGTCAAAAGATCGATGAGGCGGTGTTACAGGAGAATCTGAAGATTTATTATGACGGGTTGGTTATAACGGGAGGAGGCCCTGTACCTCACAATATTCCCAAGGATAAATTAGTGCCGACAAGGGTTCATATTCAGAAAATAAAGGCGGAGCCGGATGACGTGGACACGTATTCAGGAACGATAGATATGCTGGATTACATGGCGATGAAGCCTATGACGCTGAACTATATGGTCCATGTAAAAAGCTGTAATGATAAGGGCCATTTTCCCGTTTTCCTGGAGCTGTCGCCCAAACCATTTACCGATGTGATCTGGCATGACCTGAAAAGGATGAAAAAGGATTTTACGTGTGAGTAGGTGCCTTTTTCTCTCCCACCCCGATAACGGACAAGCCTATTTTGTTTCCGACTATTTTGTCTGCTAAGCGAAAGAGGGGGACCATTTTTTCAAAAGCGCCCATCTGTTCGCCGGTGAGGTTTTTTTTACGAAGAATGGATCCGAAAAAGAACCATCCGAAAATCCCCGCCAGGTTGAAATGCCGGATTTTAATGACCTTAAAATTCTGGGAAAGCAACTTGTCCATGGTTTGATGGGTATACCTGCGAAAATGGCCCAGTCCTTCATCAAAATCGTTATAGAGGGCAGGGTAGGCTGGCATCAGCAGGACCAGGCGGCCACCTGGTGCCAGTAGTTTGCAGCAATTCTCTACTGCCAAAAGATCATTGGCGATGTGTTCTATCACATTAAGCGCAAAAATGGAGTCAAAGGCGCCCAGTAAATGGGCCTGGGTCGTTTCAAAATCCTTATCGACCAGGTCAATCCGGTAGATCCCTTTTACATAGGGTGTCGAGGAGAATTTCTCACGGAGGAAGTGGTAGTATTTGTCGTCATAATCGCTCAGACATAAAGGGATCTCTTTCCTGATAACGACAGAGGAAATATTTCCGATGCCGCTGCCTATTTCCAGGATCCTGCCTTTCAGCCAGGGCCTGATCGCGCTGAACATCCAGGTATTCAACTTACTTGCCCGGCTGATATTTACCAGCGTGGAAAAGCCGATGTCATCTGAAGCTGCCAGTGGTTGTTTATTCACCTACATGTTATATTTTAAGATACAATAGATCGCCCTGAAACCATCTTTCCAGCCTATTTTTTTGCCTTCAGCCTGGGTGCGTCCGTAATAGGATATCCCTACTTCATAGATCCGGATGTTGGGGATACGGGCCACCTTTGCCGTCACTTCCGGTTCGAAGCCAAAACGCTGTTCGCGGAGTCGCAGGCCTTTCAGGATATCGGTGTTAAACAGTTTATAACCGGTCTCGATGTCGGAGAGGTTGAGGTCCGTGAACAGGTTGGACAGGAAGGTCAGGAATTTATTCCCGATGGAATGCCAAAAAAAGAGGGCGCGATGGGGGTTGCCGCCCAGGAACCTCGTTCCATAAACGACATCGGCAAATCCTTCCGCGGCGGGTTTCAGGAGTTTGTTATATTCTCTGGGGTCATATTCCAGGTCTGCGTCCTGGACGATGGTCCACCCGCCTGTTGCCTGCCCGATAGCGGTGTGTAAGGCGGCTCCCTTGCCTTTATTGACCGTGTGTTGGAAGAGACGGATATTCAAGCCGGGGTTTAGCGTCAGGTATTCATTGATTTGGAGAACCGTTTTATCGGATGAGCAGTCGTCGACGAGGATCAATTCCTTTTCGAATCCGTCTATGAGCTCTACCTGTTTTATTCTCTCCAGCAGAGGGATGATGGTGTTTTCTTCGTTATAAATTGGTATAAGAACGGATAAAACTGCCTTTTGCATAGATTCGGGTTATGGTTAAGCTGCTACCGTAAATATGCAATATATTACCGATTTCGCTTTAAAATGGGTTTTTTTCTTCCTTAATGTCCTTTAAACCAAGTTTAAGCAACTGAATTCCCAGTTGGGTAAGGGTCGTCGCCTTCGGCCCGTGGGAAATTGTAACTTAAGAAGGGCAACCATTCCGCTCATCTTAAAATCAGCTAACATGCTTAATCTATCTACTACCAGGTATGCTGCCAGCTTCTTGCTGGCTTTTTCTGTTCTTATAGGCCGGAGTCAACCTGTCACGTTACCCCGGACTCCCAGTCCGGCGGCAACGGTATCTCAAACCATCGGCATCTCCACCGTGACCATCAATTATTCGAGACCTTCCGTCAAAGGCAGGCAGGTATGGGGAGGGCTGGTCCCTTACGGATGGAATAAACAGGGATTTGGCGCAGGCAATGAGGCTCCCTGGCGGGCGGGAGCCAATGAAAATACCGTGCTGCGGTTGTCTCATCCGGCCAAGATAGAGGGGCACCTGGTTCCTGCGGGCGCCTATGGGCTCTTTTTTGTCATCAACCAGGACAATACGGGGGAGGTGATCCTGTCCAAGGACAGCCGGTCCTGGGGTAGTTTCTGGTATGATCCCAGCCATGATGAGATGAGATCGAAAATAAACCTCCGGGCTATTTCCAATACGGAGACGCTGACCTACGACTTCCAGAATGTGACTGCCAATGCCGGCGAGTTGGTGCTGAACTGGGAGAAAATGCAATTTCCCGTGAAGGTCGAATTTGCCGTCGACGATATCGTGCTGGCCAATGCGAAGGAAGAGCTGAAGGGCCCCACCGGCTTTAGCTGGCAGGGATATTCCAGTGCGGCCAATTATGCGCTGCAGCATAAGGTTGATTATGACCAGGCGCTTGTATGGATCGACCAGGCCATCGGCCTGAATCCCGGCTTTACCACGTTCAGCATCAAGTCAGGGCTTTTGAAAGAAACGGGAAAGACAGCAGAAGCTGAAAGTATGATGCAAAAGGGACTGGACATGGCTACGGAAAACGAGCTCAACCAGTATGGCTATCAATTACTGACCAATAACCAACAAGATAAGGCGATCGAGGTATTTATCATGAATACCCAGCGTCATCCGAAGAGCGCCAATGTGTTTGACAGTTTGGGAGAGGCCTATGCGTTAAAAGGAGATAAGAAAAATGCGATCGCTAATTTCAAAAAGGCGCTGAGCCTGGATCCGCCTGCTAACGTGAAAATCAATTCGGAGAAATATCTGAAGCAATTGGGTGCGATGTGAGGAGGTGAGGATTCTTCATTTCGCCTTCTTTTCCCCGTTTACCGCATTGTTTTCCCGGTTCTTCGCAAGGTGCCCGGAGGCCCCATTGCATCGGCCTAGCTTTGGGGCATGAAAAAGATATTTCTACTTCTTGGTGCGATGCTGATGATCGCGGGCATCTTCGCCCAGGTCCCGCCCCCGGGTCATGATGGAGGCGCCCCCGCTTCCGGACGCCTTTATGGTAAACTCATTGATTCCGCAGGACATGGAATTGGTGAGGTGTCCGTGGTGATCCTGAAAGTATCTACCGATCCGGGCTCTGGCAAGCGTAAGGACCAACTGCTGAAAGGGGGCGCCAGCCGGAATAACGGCGATTTTTCTCTGGAAGACCTGCCGCTCAATACCCCGCTAAAGCTGACCATTTCCGCTGTGGGATATAAGGCGCTGACGCAGCAGGTCAGGCTGACCCCGCAGGCTTCCGACAAGGACCTGGGTAACCTTCGTTTGGCCCCGGATGAGCAGGAACTGCAGCAGGTAACGGTCACTGCTTCCAAGCCCACCATAAAAATGGACATGGAAAAGAAGGTGTTTTCCGTCTCCAAAGACATAAACAGTGTAGGGGGGACCGGTTTGGATATCCTTAAGAACGTACCCAGTGTCAATGTAGATATCGATGGCAATATTTCTCTGCGGGGTGGCTCCCCTCAACTTCTCGTGGATGGGAAACCTACTACCCTGACCCTGGATGAAATCCCTTCGGATGCCATCGAGAGCGTGGAGGTCATTACGAACCCTTCTGCAAAATATGACGCATCTGGTGGAGGGGCCGGTATCCTGAACATCGTTCTTAAGAAGAACCGAAAGACAGGATACAATGGCAGCGTGCGGGTTGGGGGCGATAGTTATGGGGGCGCCAATGCAGGCGGCAGTATCAATATCCGGGAAAACAAAATCAACTTCTCGGCGGATGTTAATACGAGGTCGATGCGGGACCGTACGACCAGTTCCATCGAACGATTGAACCTGAGCACCACCCCCAATACCTATCTGAACCAGCAGGAACGGGATACTTCCAGGAGCTCTATGTATTTCACCCGGTTAGGTCTGGACTATTTTCTCACCAACCGGACGACGCTGTCGTTGACCGGGTTCGCCATGCACCATAGCAACAATACCGTGTCACCTATTACGATGAATACGGACAGCCTGTATACTGCCGGCAAGGTCAGTCAATATAGCCAGGAGGAGATCAACAGTGCCCATACCTTTTCAGGAAGGGGCGCCACGCTGGGGATAAAGCAACTCTTTGCCAAGGAGAAGGAAGAATGGACGGCGGACGCCAGTTATTTTTCCGGCAATTTTACCAATAACTCCCGCTATGCCACGAATTACTATCAGTATGGCAGCGGGTCGTCCCTGGCCGGCACCGAATTGCAAAAGATCGAAGGAACAGGGAATGATCACAACATCATTCTGCAGACTGATTTTACCAATCCCCTATCGTCCAGGACTACGCTGGAAGCCGGTCTGCGGGCGGCCCTGCAGAGCCGATTGAATATCAACAACAACTATACGTACAATCCTGACTCCGCCGCTTACGAGCTGGTGCCCTCGGCGGCCAGC
>Ga0310811_10015313_pt1 | contig 10027 bp, 4 predicted proteins | sample YCmetagenome_FD_207642 | JGI IMG/M metagenome (GOLD analysis project Ga0310811, IMG submission 207642) | Soil microbial communities from experimental microcosm in Duke University, North Carolina, United States - YC | ecosystem: Engineered > Artificial ecosystem > Soil microcosm > Unclassified ...
TACAACCTCAAATTTGCTGTTTACGACGAAAACAGGCAACCGGCAAAACTCCAGCCTTATCTCGGCATGATGGCGCATGCGGCTATCCTGAAAGACGACGGCAGCACCTATATACACCTGCATCCGGTAGGGACATATTCGGTAGCTGCGCAGGAAGGATTGAGACAACGGATAGCGCAGCCTGAGAATGAATATCGTCTTCCGGACCCCGGCCGATTTGAAGATAGCATCAGCAAAGTAGTGGCCGGTCTCAAACAGATGCCGGAAGCAGAGCGGGATGCCGTATTGATGAAACAGATGGGGATGATCTCCCCGGTGCCAGCGGGCAGAACAGCGGATAGAGCAGATACCATGAACATGACCAATATGATCAGCTTTCCCTATACTTTTCCTCAAACCGGTAATTATCGCATCTGGGTACAGGTGCGACGGAATGGAGAGATATTGACAGCGGCTTTCGACCGCCACGTGGAATAGCCGAACTTTACAGTTCGGCCATTTCCCTGATCTGGGTAGAAAAAGAAAGTTCTTTCCAGGTTTCCAGCTGATCGCAGAGATGAGCTGATTTTGCAGCAGCCCTGTTATACGCATCGCTCCCCATGAACAAAAGGACAGGAGGGTTTGCACTCTCAGCCAGCTGAATAAAGACTTCCGCCGCTTTTACCGGATCACCGATCTGCTTTCCATCCATCGAAAGATATCTTGCGTGGGATGCCCTTACTTCTTTATAGTCATCGATCGTATTCTTTGGCAGGGCGAGCGAATCGGCGGTCAGGAAGGATGTTCTGAACGCACCCGGAGCAATGACCGTCACCTTTACACCCAGGGACTCTACGTCCTGTGCCAGCACTTCAGACAGGGCTATAACCGACGCTTTCGCCGCCGAATATATGGCCCAGCCGGTGGCCCCTGCAAAACCGGCGATCGAAGAGATATTCAGGATATGACCGCTTCGCTGGGCGCGCAGATAAGGCATGGCTTTTTGAATGACACGGATGGTGGCGAAAACATTGATGTCAAAGTTCTGGGCTATTTCTTCGGCGTCCAGCTCCTCAACGGTGCCGCCGGTGCCGTAACCCGCGTTGTTGACGACGACATCAATCCGGCCGAAATGATCATTGGTAGCTTTCAGGGAAGCGGCTATGGACCCTTCACTGGTGAGATCGACTTCGAGAGGAAGGAAATTCTGATCGGGTCCCACGGCCTGCGTCAGGCTGGTGCGATAGCGGGAAGTGGCGGCTACGCGGTAACCCTGTTCCAGCAAAACCTTTACAAGAGCCAGTCCCAGACCCTTTGAGGCTCCGGTGACATACCATACTTTCTTGTTTTCCATAATTGTGAGTTAAGGCAGCAAAGATAGGACGGTCATCCGTACAACGTCATGCAGGATTCAAACCAATAGTTGCAAAAATCAAACAGCCGATGCGCGGAACGCCCCCGGGGACAGGGAGGTGTTCTTTTTGAAGAAATTGATAAAATGCGAAGACTCTTCGAAACCCAGCGACCAGGCTATCTCACTGACATTCCAGTTGGTATGCAGCAACAGCGAACGGGCTTCCTGGGTCACTCTTTCCGCAATGATCTTCGAGGTCGTCTTACCGGTGTTCTCCCGCAGCGCGCGGTTGAGATGATTGACATGCACAGAAAGCTGGCTGGCAAAATCCGAAGGGGATTGCAGACTGATCTGCTGTACCGTCGATTCGATGGGAAATTGCCGTTCCAGCAGCTCCATGAACAGGGAAGAGATACGGGTAGACGCATTGGAGCCGGAATAAAGAGAGGTGGATGCCGGCTGCATTTTCATGGCGTCATGGACAAGCTCGAAAACAAGGTTGCGTAACACATCATACTTATAGGCATAGTCTGAGGCTATCTCCCGTAGCATCCGGACGAAAATATCCTTCATCGGCGGCACCTGTTCATCGGTCAGCAGGAAGACCGGCATGCTGCCGGGCTGGAAGATCGGGTATTCCCTGATATGTCCGAAATGGTTGAAGAAGGTATCGGTGAAGATGCAGAACAGCCCGGACTGTTCCTCCGAAAGGGATTCATGGCTGTAAGGGATCAGCGGGTTACTGAAGATGAGAGCCTGCTTATCGATTTCCACCACCTTATCTGCATAAAAAAGGCGGTTCTTCCCCAGCATCAGCGATATCTTGAAGTAATCCTTCCGGCTATACGGAACATGCCGTGCATGTTTACCGATGAACTCTTCGGTTCTGAATACATTGAAATGCCCCATCCCGTTCTTGAGGTTGTCAGGCATCCAGTTCAGCTTATGGCGGTAGAAGTCCTCCAGGCTTTGTATCGGCTCCATAAAGTAAAGGTACGAAAATCAAATAATTGTTATTATTCTGTTCTCAAACTCTTTATCGGGTTAGCCAACGCCGACCGGATACTCTGGTAGCTGACGGTCAGCATGGCGATGCCAAGCGTCACGAAACCAGCCAGCGCAAACATCCACCATTCGATGTCGATCCTGTAGACGAAGTTCTGCAGCCAGTTGTTCATGATCAGCCAGGCGGCAGGAAATGCCACCAGAAAAGCCAGCGCCACGACTTTAAGAAAATCATTCGCCAGTAAAAAACTGATGCTTGTCACGGAGGCTCCAAGGACCTTACGCACACCGATCTCTTTTCGGCGCTGGGCTGTAGCAAAGGTCGCCAATCCAAAAAGACCAAGACAGGAGATAAAGATGCCCAAAAATGCAAAATAATTCGAGAGCTTGCTGACCAGCTGTTCACTTTGGTAAAGTTTGGCAAACTCCTGGTCGGAGAACTGGTAGGTAAAAGGAAATTTCGGATTTACCGTCTTTGCCAGCTTCTCCAGTCCGCTGATGGCTTCCCGCGTTTTACCCGCCTGTACGCGGACAAGAATATTCCCCCACGTCCAGTCTTCTTTCAGCCGCACGATCAGCGGGTCGATGCTGCTGTGCATCGAGTTGAAATGAAAATCCTTCAGCACACCCACGATCTTTCCGGGTTGATTACCCCATAGGATGGTCTGCCCGACCGGGTTCTGCAGCCCGATCTTTTCCACTGCCGTTTCATTCAACAGGAATCCAACCGAATCGGTGGGATACTCGGTTGAGAAGTCCCGGCCATCCTTCAGCTGCAGGCCCAGGGTCTTTACAAAGTCATAAGCCACTATCTCATCCGCAAAGTGTACGACCAGGTTGGGGTCTTTGCCCGGCCAGCCGATACTTCCGTTATGGTGGCTGATGACGGTAGGAGAGTTCCTCATCTTTGACATGGCAAGAACACCGGGGATCCTGACCGCTTCCGCTTTGAAGAGTTGATACTTTGTCGCCAGTTCGCCTTCCACGGGTATATAGATAAGATTCTCCCGGTCATAACCGATATTCTTTGTCTGGATATAATTCAGCTGCCGGTAGATCACGATCATGCCCATGATCAGCAGGATCGTCAGCGAGAACTGGAAGACGACGAGGCCCCGCCGGGCAAGGATCTCCCGCCAGCTGAATTTCAGGCTTCCTTTTAATACTTTAATGGGATCGAGGGAAGAAAGAAAGAAGGCGGGATAAGACCCGGCTACAAAACCTGTGACCAGCAACAACCCGGTCAGCGACAGCCAGAATACAGGCTGTGTAACGGGAAGGGACAGTTGCTTCCCGGTAAGCTCATTGAACGCCGGCAACAGGATCGCGCTCAGCAAGATTGCAACCAACAGAGACAAAAAGGTCAGCAGCAGCGCTTCGCCGATAAACTGGCGGATCAGTAAGAAACGGCCCGCACCGATGACCTTGCGGACGCCTATTTCCTTCGATCTTCCCGCGGCCTGGGCCGTGGCCATGTTCATAAAGTTGATACAGGCGATCAGGAGTATAAAGATGGCGATGACCGTAAAGATGCGGACATATTCGATCCGGCCGCCATCGATATAGCCATTTTTAAAATTGGAGTGCAGATATTTTTCGGGATAGGATTGCAGGCCCAGCTCTGTATAGGAATCCGGGTTTTTGGACATGTAACGGTAGATGAAGTCTTTGATCTTTGCTTCGACGGCTGCCGGATCTGTTCCTTCCCGCAGCTGTACATAAGCGTTGGGATTGGTATTGCCCCAGTTGTGGACCCAGTTATTTTCTTTTATATAGTCAACCCAGCTTCTTAAAAAATCAAATTGCAGGGAGGAATTGGAGGAAAGGTCTTCAAATACTGCCGAGACCTGGAGGCTTTTCGAATTGTCAAAACGCAGCGTTTTACCCATCGCCTGCTGCGGACCACCAAAGAACATGATCGCCATCTTCTTCGATATGGCAATAACACCAGGAGCATTCAAGGCCGTTGCCGGTGTTCCCTGCAACAGTGGATAGCTGAACATGCTAAAGAAATCAGCACCGCCAAAGACCCCTTTCATCTTATTGATCTTCCCGCCGACCTCGATCGTTTTGCTGGCGCCGGGGGCTGCGGCATCATCCAGGCTGCTGCTATATTTTACCTCGGGGATTACCCGCTTCAGCTCGTCGGCCAGCAGTCCTGGCATGGAATAACCCCCGCTTACTTTTCCATCAGAGTGATCCCGTTCATATACCTGGTAAAGATCTTTGCCATTCGTATGAAAGCCGTCTATGCTGCGTTCGTCCTTTACCCAAAGCAGGATCAGGAGACTGCAGGTCATGCCCAGGGCAAGCCCCATGATATTAATAGTGGAAAAAGCCTTGTAACGGCGGAGGCTCCGCCAGGATGTCTTTATATAGTTGAGAAGCATCTGTACTTGTTTTGACCAAGTACCTGCTTATACCATGCCATTTTTTTAATCGATTGATATTTAGCTGATTATGCTTTTGATCCGAGACTGAAGTGTTCGGTTTTGAGTCGGCGGCTGTCCGGGTATGACCATTGAAATTGACCGATGGCGACCATTGAAATTGACCGAGGCGCCCATCTTCCTATGACTTTTTCGCCTTTCCAAGTCCGACCTTATAATCGTCGGGTGTGCCGGTGATCTTGAGGTTCATGAACCGCACGCGTTTGTCCTTATCCCGGTATTCGATGGCATCGACCTGGTCCGGGTCCACCTCTTCCTGTTTTTTTCCAAACAACATGCGGAACCCAACCTGGGTGACCATTTTCAGGGGAATGCGCACATAATATTCCATCTGCATGTTCAGCGACTGACGGCCGGAGATCTCCATAAAACCCAGAGAGGAATTGATATTCATATCGGGTATGAACAGGGCCCCGTTCTTAAGGGTCAGACTGTTCCGAAGGGTATCAAACCGCACTTTGGTCAGATTCTTATCCTTGAAATAGGCCGACATGGCCTGCATAGGCCCGAAGTTGACCAGCAGACCATTGACGATCTCGATGTCCATGACTGCTTCGGATTGATCCATTATCGGTGTAAGGTCCGGATGCACCAGCAGGTTGGATTGGATCTGCCCGCTCAGTATGCCCTTTAAATTCTTGTTGATCGTATAGTCCTGGCCGAAATTGTCCAGTTTTAGGAACAGCTTTTCAAGGTTGAGGTCTTCAGCGCCGATCTTGCTTTTCAGGGTGATCTTTTTTGGATTGCTGCCGTCGAAATGTGCGTTCGCGGTTATCCTCCCTCCGGCCAACTCCACACTCAGGGTATCGAGATAGATATTCTGGTTGGCCAGCATCCGCATATTGGTAGAAATATTCTTTAAACCCAGGTGGTGGTACCTGACCCGCCCGATATTTATCGCCGCATTGAAGTCTATAAAGGGGATCTTAAAAATATTGAAGGCATCCGTATGCCCCGCAGCGGTAGTAGCAGCGACGGTAGTGACGGCAGGAGTAGGATTATCGGAACCCGCCGTCTCTGTTTCTGTCTGCTCTGCTGTCTGTACATAATTTGTCAATTGGTCCACATCCAGCAGCCGGGAGGAGAACTGGAGGAAGTTCTCTTTTTTCCTTCTGAGCGTGTCCTGCCCGGTATAAAGACGCATGCTAAGATTAAAATCGGTATTCCCGATCTTGCCTTTCAGCGTATCTATCTTTACAAAATTATCCCTGCCTAATTTTATGTTCCCGCTGATACTGTCCAGCTTGTATGGATGCTCCTTAAGAGCGCCGGAAATATTGGCAATCCTGATATTGGCAAAACGGAACACGGAATCATAACGCAGTTCGGACTTCGACCGCAGCCAGATATTGGAACCCACCTCTTTCTGGTAGTCCCTGGGGACGTATTCACGGCTGCGGCGGCCCAGAAGGTCCTTCATGGCCAGGTGCCGGGACTTCAGGTCAAAGGCGATCAGGGTCTTACCCTTTTTCACTTTTTCGAACCACAGCTGATAATTATTTACTCTGCCGTTAAACTTGAGATCGCTGCTATCGATGTTGCCCATTAGATTCCTGAGCAGAAGGGCCGTATCATTGATGGTCAGCTCTGCGCCGAAGTCATGAAAAGCATGAGGATATTGTTTGAAGGCGGCATAGAGGTTTTGCAACTTGAATTTCCCTTTTGGTAAGGGGGAAGGGTGCCGCAGCTCGTTGACGGAAGTTTCCAGCGACAAGCCAATGTTAAAACCATAGATCTCTTCATTTGCCTTTTTGCTTCGGGCTGTATCAAAGGCCAGTAGTTCTTTGAAGACCAGCTTGTTGCTGTGCGCATTGAGGGTCACCTGGACCGGTTTCTCCTGGTGGTGAAAAAGTGCCGGCAGGTCGCTGATAGATCCATCCATTCGAAGATCGGAATTGCCGAGCTTAAAAGCCATGGAATCCAGCTTTACGAGGCCATCCTTCATGGCTGCATGCAGGTCGAGGTTTTCGATGATATAGGGGTAGTTGGGGATCCGGAAGGTGAGGTTCTTTACGGTCAGCTCACTCTGAATACCCTGGGTGAGCTTAGCCATCGACTTTTCAGGCAGACTAAGGTCCACCAGCTCTTTAAAGTCCATCTTCAGGTTGATATAACCGGTAATACGCTGCAGGTCCTTTATGCCCAGGAAGGCGCCGACGAACCCCAGCTCCAGCTCGGAATTGATCTGCATGAGTATTTTAGGATCGGTAAAATCACGCATGACGAAGTTCCCGCTGAATATGCCTTTGTCGGGGCGGGCATGCATGTCTGTTAGACGCAGCTCCGATGTTTTTAAAGAGTGCCCCGCTCCATTGCTATAGTAACCGTTAAAGGAAAGAGAATCCAGTTTCTTATTGGCTTCTGTATTATGCAGCCATGCATTCGAACAGGAAAAGTTGAGCTCTATTCCGGGCATTTCCCCGTCTTTCAGCTTTCCCTTTATCAGGGCCTGAAAGGTCAGCCTGCCATCGTACTTGAAATGTTTCAGCTCTTTTGCCACTTGTGACGGAGCAAAGGCAAACAATTGCCTGAAGTCCGGTTTGTCGCCTGCGATCTTCAGGTCAACTACATTGTCATGAAGCATATCAGCCGTTCCGGTGATATTGAACACGGCATCTTCGAGTTTCAGCTTTCCTTCTGTCAGCTTCAGGAACTTGCGGGGCATGTCGTAGGACAGCCGTATATCCGTCTCCAAGCGTTTGTGCCGGAAGAGGGTTGTGTCCCCGGGGCGGATGAAATCTACCAGGAGGGCGCCTTTCAGGTCTGCTGCGACTTTTGAACTGCTGTCGAGCTGGAAGGAAGCCTGGATCCGGTCGATATGGGCGCTGACACGCTGACGGCTCTGGTTGTCCTGGTAGTTGATATCCATATTCTTCAGCACGAACTTTTTGATATCCAGATCCATTTGTTGGGAACTGGCGCCGGAAGACGAGGTCGAATCAGTTTGTATACGGCTTGCTTCTACAATATTCAGGCGGCCTGCGGTGTCCTGCACCAGCTGTAAGCGGCCATTCTTAAGAACAATAGCTTTTACCCGGTATTTCTGTTTCAGGATATCCGGCAGGCTAAAACCGACAAACATCCGTTCGGCTTCGTAGATGGGTTTTTCGCTGGTTTGTTTGGAGGCGTAGAACTTTACATTATGTAAGCCGATCGAGATATACGGCCAGTTCTGAAAAATGGTGATGTTGCTGCCGCCTACCGTCAGCTCGCCTGGCAGCTCTTTGTTCACCTGGTCGACAGCCAGTCCGACGAGCCGTTGTTGCTGGGTAAAAAGGATGGCGACGGCAATGCCAATGAGGATCAAAAGGGATAATACGGGGATCAGGATAAAACGAAGAAGCCTTTTGCGTGTTTTAGGTGTCATAGGTTGAATTGGGTTGACTCGTGTCAGCGTGCGAAAGGTACGCATAAAGTGTTGAGAAACCAACCCCGACAGTCTATCCAAAATACTATTTTCGCGTTTTGACTAACCTTTCAATCAGAACCAAATGCCTGGGCGTCCAAAAAACCTGCTACTCCTGCTATCTTTTTCCGGTCTTTTCCTGCAAAAAAACCTCGCCCAGGACAGTATAGTCGTAAAGATTCACCCTTCATATGGGCACGCGAACGGCCTCCACAAATCGTTGCTGGGCGAAAATTATCGCAAGGAATGGTCGATGGAGGTCCGGGTTCCCATATTACATATTTCCAGCTTTAGAGGAGGTCTCACTCCCGATAAATTGGGCGGCGGGATGCAAACAAAGTCGCTGCGGCTGGTTGACGGGGAAGGCTGGGAATGGATGATCCGCAGTGTCGAAAAGGTTCCCGACCTGGTCGTGCCGGAAAAGCTCCGTCAGACCTTTGCAAAAGACCTGGTCGATGACGCTACCAGCGCTCAGAACCCCTTTGCCGCATTGCTGGTCCCTCCCGTTTCAGATGCCGTTCATGTTGCCCATACCAACCCGGTCATCTGCTATGTCGCCCCCGATAAGGCGCTGGGACAATACGAAAAAATGTTTGATGGTACGGTCGTCCTGCTGGAAGAACGCTCCCCGTATAAAAAATCGGAAAATACCCCGGAAGTGGTGCAGAAGCTGATCGCCAGCAACAATAACACCTATGACGCTGCCGGCTTTTTAAAGGCCAGGATGATCGATCTGTTGTTTGCAGACTGGGATCGTCACGAGGACCAGTGGCGCTGGCATAACGTCAACGACGGGAAAGGACAGAAATTCATACCCCTCCCCCGTGACAGGGACCAGGTGGTCAGTCTTACACAGGGAGCAATACCCGGCATCGTAAAAGACCTCTATACCATGCCAAGAGTTCCGGGTTTTACGGATAAGATCCGCAAGTCAAGGCACTATTTCTTCAAATCAGCATTTATGAACGCCGAACCGGCTTCCCAGCTTTCCCATGCGGAGTGGACGGCCATCGTGGAGGAGTTCATCGGCGCCGTTAGCGATTCTGTCCTGGAACAAAGCGTGGCCCGGCTGCCCAAACCTGTTTACCAGCTGCGGCACGATGAATTCCTTCGCAAGCTGCGATCCAGGAGAGACGGGCTTCGGGCAGCTATGGAAGATTATTACCAGTTCATCAACGAGATAGTAGATGTCCGTCTTACCAACAAAGATGAGAAAGTTTTCATCAGCGATACGACCGATGGAATAAAATTGACCGTCCGGCGAAGTGAAGACGGGGCCGTCCTTGTATCGAAGGTCTATCCGTCTGCCCTTACCCGCCAGCTGCGGGTCTATACGATGGATGGCAGCGACAGCATTTTTATCAACCACTCCACTGTCCCGGTAAAGGTCCGGTTGATCACTGCCGGTGGAGCCAAGGTCATCACCATTGCAGCGGCTGACCGTTCCGTTGATCTTTATGGCCGTACCGACAATATCTCGCTGCCTGGAGGCGCTGCCGGCGCCCGGCTGCATTTTTCCAATGACCCGGCCAATCTGGCTTATAGCCCCGTCAATTTATATAGTCTCACCTTCCCGTTGATCAACGCCGGGTTGAATTCAGACGATGGCGTCCTGTTCGGGGCCGGCTTCCGCTTTGTCCGGCAGAAGGGTTTCCGGCAGGAACCGTACTCCGCGATGTATGAACTGATGCTGACCCATTCCTTCTCGACAAAGGCCTTCAAATTATTCTATCGCAGCGAATGGATCCATGTAATGGGCAAAACGGACGTCGTTCTGCAAACAGAGATCAATGCCCCGCATAATACTATCAATTACTTCGGGCTGGGGAACGA
>Ga0310811_10015314_pt1 | contig 10027 bp, 9 predicted proteins | sample YCmetagenome_FD_207642 | JGI IMG/M metagenome (GOLD analysis project Ga0310811, IMG submission 207642) | Soil microbial communities from experimental microcosm in Duke University, North Carolina, United States - YC | ecosystem: Engineered > Artificial ecosystem > Soil microcosm > Unclassified ...
TTATACCGAATTAGCGTGTGCTATACCCAAGGCCGGTGGTGCTTTTGATTATGCTAATAGAGCACTAGGCAAAGATCTTGGCTTTCTCGCCGGCATGGCTCAGATTATTGAATTCATCTTTGCGCCTCCGGCTATTGCCTTTGCTATCGGGGCCTACTTCAATTTGTTTTTTCCAGAGATCCCCATTCTTGCCATTGCCATTTTAGCGTATGTGATTTTTACAGCACTAAATATCTCAGGTGTTAAAGCAGCTGCAACGTTTGAGTTGATCATCACCATTTTTGCCGTTGGTGAACTTCTGTTGTTCTCAGGGATTACATTGCCACATTTTAAATCGATTAACCTCACACAAAATAGTTTTCCCAATGGATGGAATGGTGTCTTCGCTTCTATTCCATTTGCGATATGGTTTTTCCTGGGCATTGAAGGCGTTGCTAACATTGCAGAAGAAGCCATCGACCCAAAACGGACTATTCGCGTTGGATTTGGTTCAGCCATCATTACGCTCGTCGTTTTATGTATCCTCACGTTCTTAAGTGCTGTAGGTGTAGCAGGTTGGGAAGCCATCGTTTATAAAACTGATGGCACAACTTCTGATTCACCTTTGCCCTTGGCGCTGGCACAACTTGTGGGCGATAGCAGTTTGCTTTATCATTTACTCATCACCGTTGGCTTGTTCGGATTAGTGGCATCATTTCATGGATTGATATTAGCCGCGGGTCGATCAACATTTGAATTTGGAAGAACAGGTTTCGCGCCAGGCATTCTCGGCAGAATTCACAAACGTTTTCAAACACCATCAAATGCATTGCTCTTCAACATGGTTATTGGTGTGATTGCACTGCTCACAGGTAAGACTTCTGAAATAATAACGATAGCAGTCTTTGGTGCGTTGACTTTATACATCATTTCCATGATCAGTATTATAACACTTCGTAGAAAAGAACCAGATCTGAATCGTCCATTTAAAGTGCCGATGTATCCTGTGTTTCCCATTGTGGCGTTGGTCATTGCTGTCTGCTCATTTTTATCGATGTTCATTTACAATTTAGCGCTTGGACTTATCTATCTTTTTATATTAGGAGTATGTTATCTCTTGTTTAAACTTCTCAAATTGAAAGGAGCTCCAAAATAATTTTGTAAATTTTCACCTTAATGGTTTTACCATGACAACCAAAGCAATTCTTGATTACGTTAAGAACCATCCCTCTGGCAAAGTGAAGGTAGCTTTTACTGACATCGATGGCATTCTCCGAGGTAAATACATATCAGTTGAAAAGTTCTTGAGTGTCATTGATAACCAAACGAGTTTCTGCGATGTAATCTTTGGTTGGGATGCGGCCGATGTTGCTTACGACAAAGGCACCTTTACCGGATGGCACACCGGCTATCCTGATTCGCCTGCCTCACTGGATATAAATACCTTCAGAAAAATTCCATGGGAAAATGATATTCCTTTTTTTCTTGGTGAACTTATTGAAGCTGATGGAAAGCCATCTCCCATAGATCCAAGACAACTAGTAAAGAAGGTTATAAACGAAGCAACCAAAAGCGGATACACTCCTTTCTTCTCACAAGAGTTTGAATGGTTTAACTTCGAAGAAACACCTCAAAGTGCAAGTGATAAAAAGTATAAAGACCTCACGCCGTTAACACCGGGAATGTTTGGCTACTCCATTCTTCGTAGCACATTGAAAAATTCTTTCTTCACAGATCTTTTCGACCTCCTCAAAAATTTTGATGTGCCACTTGAAGGCTTGCATACCGAAACCGGACCCGGAGTTTTAGAAGCCGCCATTGTTTATTCTGATTTACTGGAAGCTGCCGATCGTGCAGTTCTCTTTAAAACAGCCGTAAAAGAAATTGCATATAAGCACGGTATCATGGCAACGTTCATGGCCAAGATCAGTGAAAATCTTCCAGGTTGTGGCGGACATGTGCATCAAAGTCTTTGGGATAAGACGGCAAAGAAAAATCTTTTCTACAACGAGAAAGATCAGTATAGCATGAGCGATTTGATGAAAAGTTATATCGCTGGTCAGTTGCTTTGTCTCCCTCATGTGCTGCCTATGTTTGCTCCCACGATTAATAGTTATAAACGATTAGTCGAAGGTGCGTGGGCACCAACCACGCTAACATGGGGTGTTGATAACAGAACGGTTGCGTTACGAGTGTTGTCTGGCGGAAGTAAATCATGCAGGCTTGAAACACGTGTGATCGGTTCAGATGTAAATCCTTATCTCGCCATGGCTGCCTCACTGGCATCTGGTTTATATGGAATAAAAAATAAATTAAAATTAAGACCCGCTACAACTGGTAATGGCTATCGCGATTTCTCGAATGGTACTTTACCCGGCAATCTTCATGAAGCCACACAGCTCATGAAGAATTCATCTGTAGCGAAAGAATTATTTGGAGAAAAATTTGTTGATCACTTTACCATGACTCGCGATTGGGAATGGCGCCAGCATTTAAAGGCTGTTACTGATTGGGAATATAAACGGTATTTTGAAATCATTTAAACTGGTAAGATGTTAAATGATATTTAAAAGCGATCCTATGAACATATACGCCGTAGATAAAGTTATATCACGGAGTTGCACAAAGAAAACACAGAGTTTCACAGAGAATATTTTGTGTAATAAATTTTCTTTTACATGTATTCAATGTGATTATTAATGGCTGAAGTCATAGATTCAGTCATCCCTCTCCTGCGGAGAGGGACCGAGGGTGAGGCCATAAGTAAACAACGTTGAATCATCAATAGTGAATAGTTAATACAAGCCTGAAGGGCTGACATGATTGTAGCACAGTGGAAGTGAGAGTACCAGAACTCCGAAGGAGTGACATTATTTCACCCCTTCAGGGTTTCGGCAAAATACAAGTCAGGCAATACTATAATAATGACATCCTTTCAGGATTATGAACATGCAGAAAGAAGAAACTTTGAAATCATTTAGATGGGTAGAATGTAAATCGTAAATCGTAAATCGTAAATCGTAAATAATAATTAAACCATGACCTTTGACAAAATCTATCAATACAATTTCCCGACAACCATTCGCTTTGGCGCGGGCTCAAGCCAGGAACTTGGTGATTACCTGATTAAAAATAATTTATCCAAACCATTAATTGTAACTGATCCTGTTGTAGCACAACTTGGTTTTTTCATCGAGCTCATTAATGGATTGAAGATGAAGAATCTTTCTGTTGAAGTTTTTAGCGACATACACAAAAATCCTGTTAAGTCAGATGTGTATAAAGGAACGGATGCCTATGACAACTATCAACGCGATTGTATTGTGGGTATCGGCGGAGGTGCTGCCCTTGACGTTGCCAGGGCTATTGTATTGCGTGTAAATCACCGAGAAGATCTTTTCAAATATGATGACCTTATCGGTGGCGATGTTTTTGTCACGAATGATGTTCCTCATTTTGTAACCATACCCACAACCGCAGGCACGGGCAGTGAGGTTGGAAGAAGTGCCATTATTGCCGATGATGTAACGCATCAGAAGAAAATCCTTTTTGCTCCTAAGTTATTAGCGAAGATAGTTTTTGCAGATCCTCTATTAACCATGGAGTTACCAGCATTTATTACAGCCGCTACGGGCATGGATGCTTTAACACATAACATGGAAGCATACCTCGCCAAGATGCCTCACCCACTTTGCGAAGGCATTGCGTTAGAAGGAATTTCATTAATCAGTCAGTCTTTAGAGCAGGCTGTCAACAAACCCGATCTTGAATCGAGAAGTAAAATGCTTATTGCTTCATTGATGGGGGCGGTGGCGTTTCAAAAAGGATTAGGTGTTGTTCATTCATTAGCCCATCCGCTCTCATCGCTACTAGATACGCATCATGGACTTGCTAATGCTGTTAACATTCCTTATGGCATGGAGTTTAACATCAAAGGGTTTGAACACAAATTCAAGCGCATTGCCAGCACGCTCGAATTAAAAGATACCAATGGAGAAGGGGTAGTAAAATATTTATTCGAGCTAAATTCAAAAATAAACATACCACATAAGCTTCGCGACATTGGTGTTAAGCAGGAACACATTGAAACATTGTCTGACCTGGCATTGGCAGATTTTGCGCACCCTAACAATCCGAAACCCGTTTCACGAGAAGATTTTAAAAACTTATATACAAAAGCATTGTAGAGAGAAATTGTAACACCGAGTTACACGAAGAAGCACAGAGTTTCACGGAGGTGGATTTGATTCATAATAATTCTCTGTGAAACTTTGTGCTTCTCTGTGGTCTCTGTGAAATAACCTCCGAAAGCTATAATTTTACAAAATGAAAAAGATCATTATCGGCATCACAGATTGCAGCAAGTACGATGCTTATGCTAAATGGATTGAACGGGAAGAAGGCGTTGAAGCACTTCGGTTAAGTTACACCAACAATAATTTTCAGGATATTGAAAAGTGTCATGGTATTGTATTAAGTGGTGGTGAAGATATCCACCCACGTTACTACAACAAGAGTGAGTACGTTGAACAATATAATCTTGATGATATTATTGATGATCGTGATGCGCTGGAGTGGAAAGTACTTGAATATGTGAGAGACAGGAAACTTCCGTTGTTAGGCATCTGTCGTGGCCTTCAGGTTGCGAATGTCTTTTTTGGTGGTACACTTATTCCTGATATTCCTTCGTTTGGAAAATTTAATCATTCCAAATTTCCAGAGTATGATCGCTATCACACCATCCAAGTTGATCCTGATAGTTTGCTTGCAAAAATTGTAGGCAGCAATCAAGGCAGTGTAAACAGTGCGCATCATCAAAGCGCCGATTTAATAGGCAAAGATCTTGTGGTGAACGCTATCTCACCCGACAACGTTGTTGAAGGAATAGAGTGGAAAAATCCGAAAGGGAAGCCTTTTCTGATGTTAGTTCAATGGCATCCTGAACGAATGAAGGATCAGGAAAGCACCTACACAAAAAATATAAGAAGCGCATTTGTTGAAAGTGTACGAGCTTCAAATTAAAATCCAATATCAAATGAATGTTATTAATCCGGCCACCGAAGAAATTATTACTACATTAACTGAAGATTCTTCAGCAAGTGTTTCTTCTAAATTCAGTAAGCTTCAGGCAGCGCAGTTAACGTGGAAGAAGACAAAGCTCACCGATCGAATAAACATCATCAAATCTTTTTCGAATCTGCTCGAAAAAAATATTGAAACATTGGCGGCAACATTAACATCTGAAGTCGGAAAGCCATTGCAGCAATCACGTAACGAAATCAACGGTGCGCGAGCAAGAATAAAATGGCTTACTGAAAATGCTGTAAAATATCTATCCGACGAAATCATGACGGTAGATGGTAACATGACCGAAAAGATTTCCTATGAACCGCTTGGTGTGATTTGCAACATCTCTGCCTGGAATTATCCATACCTCGTAGGTGTAAATGTTTTTGTACCAGCATTGCTCGCTGGTAATGCCGTGCTTTATAAGCCATCTGAGTATGCATCACTCACAGGCCTGGCAATTGAAAAAATTCTAAAAGAAGCTGGAGTACCTGAAGATATTTTCCAAGTTGCTATTGGCGCCCGACAAGTTGGAGAATTGCTACTTGAACTTCCTTTCCATGGCTACTTCTTCACGGGCTCATATAAAACAGGTAAATACATCTATGAAAAAGTAGCACCTAAGATGGTACCGTGTCAGTGCGAACTCGGCGGAAAAGATCCGCTGTATGTTGCTGATGATGTTACTGATGTTAAAGCCGTAGCTGCTGGCACAGCGGATGGTGCATTCTATAACAATGGTCAAAGCTGTTGTGCTGTTGAGCGCATTTATGTTCACGAAAAAATCTATGATACCTACGTTTCTGAATTTGTAAAGGAAGTGAAGTCGTGGAAAGTTGGTGAGCCTACAGAGGCTGGTGTATACATAGCGCCATTAAGTCGCAAGGAACAACTTTCTGTTCTTGAAGGCCAGGTAAATGATGCTGTTCAAAAAGGTGCAACACTCCTGGCGGGCGGAAAATCAAAAGAAGGAAAGGGATATTACTTTGAACCTACCGTTCTCACTGGAGTAAATCATACCATGAACGTCATGCGTGACGAATCATTCGGGCCAATCATCGGTATTATGAAAGTAAAGAGTGATGAAGAAGCTCTTAAACTTATGCAGGATACAGAGTACGGTTTAACAGCATCTGTGTATAGTGCCGATCAGCATCGTGCAGAAAACATCTTAAGAGAATTAAATACCGGTACCGGCTATTGGAATTGTTGTGATCGGGTCAGTGCTGCATTGCCATGGAGCGGCAGAAATCATTCAGGTATCGGTGCTACTTTATCGCATGCCGGACTTCGTGCTTTTACAAAGGCTAAAGCATTTCATCTTCGAAGCTAGGCAAGTATAGCGTTTGAAAAGTTTGACCACTCCGTTATGCTTGGCGTGCCCTTGCTAAACATGATGATGAGTTCACTTGAAACTTTAGAAGGCAGATTAAAGGCTGTGATGGTTTTGTTTATAAAGTACATCTCGCGCTCGTTCACGTGACCATCGGCATAAACAATCTCCATAAAATCATAAAGCAGATTCATTCTGCTTGATATGGAATCAGGAATAAAAAATTCGTGTGGTGAATTATCGGCTAGAACACCTATTACCTGCCATTCTTTTAGTCCTCGTCTCTTCCCTATCTTGTATAGAAGCTTAAGTTCGTTATCATCCATGTGCCCGTCTGTGGCGGCAAGAAGGATGAGATTCTTAAGATAATTTCTTTTAAAACTGGTACGCTGATGCTCAAAAAAACTGGTCATATCACAATTCATTTCTACGCTGGCATTGGCTTGACAAATAATAAACCAAGTTTTGGCAACGCGAATTCGAAATTAGTTTCGGGGGCAAAAAAGCTATTTCTAAAGAATTAGCAAGAACATATATAATATAGCATGATCTAGGATTTCCCATTATCGGGTTTGGATTGTCTTAATATGAGAAAGTTAGACTCAGGTTTTTCGGTGCTCCAACGCGTTTACATTATAATAATTTATATCTTTATAGAACCCCTGACCTAATTCACTATTTAAGCTGAGCCATGGAAAAGCTTGTTTTTATCATTGATGATGACCCTGTCTATCTAAAGTTCATGCAGAACCACTTTAGACTTTTAGGTGGCTTTAAAACGGAAGTTTACGCCACTGGTGAAGAAGCGCTAAAGAACCTTTCTAAAGAACCATTCATGATCATTCTTGATCATAACCTACAAGAGGCAACTAAAAACGGAATTCATTATCTAAAGGAAATCCGAAGAGCGAATAACAAGATACCTGTAGTTTACATCACTGGTGATACCGATCCGGAGTTATCTAAAAAAGTAAACAATATTGGTGTAGAGGGCTTCATTATAAAAGACAACGCCTTTCTCGTTTATCTCAGAACCGTTCTTGACGATATTCTCTCAGGAAAAAAGAAAAGAAGCTTCCTGAAAAGCCTTTTTAAAATCGGTTCATAAATACGATAGCGCATTCGGGCTTATGTCTCACTGGCTATGCTATAATATATGCTGGAAAAAAGATGTGATAATGACACTTAAAATTCTTAGAGCTTACTCGTAGATTTAAGTATAATTTCTTAACCAACACGCTTGGCTTTATAACCTTCTTTCTGAAGAGCAAGAACAATCTTATCACGCATATCGCCTTGAATGATTACTTCACCATCTTTAACAGAGCCACCTACGCCACATTTTGTTTTAAGCATTTTGCCAAGTGTTTCCAGATCTGTTGCCGTACCAACAAAACCTGTAACCAGCGTCACCTGTTTACCTGCACGCATACTTTTATCTAATAGCACTTTGAGGTTTTGTTGCTGAGGTGGAAGTGTTGTAGCAGTCTCATCTGATTGATATGAAAAATCAAAATTTGAATCTGTAGAATACACTACTCCATCACGTTTCTTCCAATCGTTTTTCTTGCTCATAACGTTAAGATAAATGCCAGCACAAAAATAAACAATACACCACTTATTATACTCAGATTAAAAGCATATTCAACATTGGCTCTGAATACCAGGCCGAGTATTGAAGCGATAAAGAGTGCTACCGGAAAAACAAATATGGGACCATAGATCCCCTTATCAGCGGTCTCAAATACCTGGTTATTATATCTTGCCTGCATAATCGTTTTGAAAATAGGTGTGTAGTGTAATTCTATTTCATCACCTTCTTTAAAATTATTAAGCTCTCTGCTAATCTGAATCCTGTGAGCATGTGTTGTAACTATACCCTGATTTACCGCGTCATGTGGAGGTATGGAATAAAGAATCATAATTCTCTCTGTTGATGTAGTGAGCGGCAAAGAATAGTCTAACAAAAAAATAAACATCATCGCCACTCCAACCTGATTCATCCAAAGGAAATAAGGCAAATAATGAGCAAGGGTTTCATCCCGTGAGGGCGTTGGATTTACTGGCCGCGGTGCGCGTTTTCTATGATAGGCAGGATCCCGATGTGCAGGTCTTGATGATGTTCGCGTCCTATCAGAATAGGTTGTGCTGCTACTGGTCGACTGACGTTTATAATCATACCATTGCCTGGCCTCGTCGTTGCCTAGTACATCGTATGCTTCGTTTATTTCTTTGAAGATCTGTTCAGCCTCTGGAGAATGATTTCTATCTGGATGATATAACATAGCCAGTCTGCGGTATACTCTCTTTATCTCGGCAGATGGAGCCGTGCTACTCACTCCCAATATCTGATAGTAGTCTTTCATTGCCCCAATTTAAAAAAAGAAAGCCACGCGTTGGCGTGGCTTTCTTTGGCGTGATAATGAATTATTTTCCTTTTTTCCGGTGCTTGATAACAAAGGTTAGTACCGGGCGCTTTGCGTGACTTACTACATCTTCTGCTATACTTCCTGAAAGCACGTGGGCAAAACCCGTTCTACCATGAGTAGCCATGGTTATCAGGTCTGCATCAACCTGTTCTGCAAAGTAAATAATACCTTCTTCCTCTGTGCGATCACTAAATACATTAATAGTAAAGTTTTTAAGCTGGAGGCGTTTGGCGAAATCCTGCATGTATTTACGAACTACAACCTCACGCTGAAAATTACCGGGTGTATTAACATAAACCAGGTGGATCGTTGCGTTGTAAAGCTCCTGTGTATTGCGAACAACACGAGAGAAAACTTCTTCATCTTTATTTAACGAAGTAGCATATACAATGCTCTTGAAATCAGAATTTGATGGCTTCTTCTGAACGGTAAGAACAGGGCAATGAGACAGACGAACAATCTTTTCTGTATTACTTCCGATAACCATTTCCTCAATTTGTGTGCGACCAGAGGTACCCATTACAACCAGGTCGACTTTTTGTTCCGTAATAATAGTTTGCATGCCGTGGAAAGGTGTACCCAAACGCAAAAGCGTTTTAATCTTTATGCCACTAAGTTTTGGGTCTGAAGCCTGCTTCTCTAATTGCTTGCGAGACTTTTCTATCAGTTTCAATGTAAAAAGTCTGTCCTCAGCATCTCCATCAAAATTAACTTCACCTTCAACATTGTATGAACCACCGGCTACATCTTCTACAACGTGAAGCAGAATTAGTTGCGCGCCGGTTTTCAATGCAATATCACGAGCTGTGTCTACAGCAATCTGTGCGGGTTTTGAAAAATCGGTTGGAACAAGTATTTTTTTCATAACGGGTTATTTATGGATGATTATATGTGCGTTTAAAAGTAAGTAAATGACCTTGAAATTAAAATCAATTCAGCACGTGAGGGCATTCAAATGTAATAACGGTTAACTATCATTAATTATGATTTTTGCCTCCGTATGAATATGATTTTTATCACATCCATGGCATTAAATTCAACAATTTCGCCGCGAACAAAATAACACCAGAAGTTTTAGTAACAGCATCATTTCTCTATTTTAGCAAGAAAATTACGCCCTGTGCTCCGCGCCATACATCATGTAGCCATTATTTGTTCAGACTATGAAGTATCGAAGCGATTCTACACACAGGTCTTGGGCTTTTCAATTCAAGGTGAA
>Ga0310811_10015315_pt1 | contig 10026 bp, 6 predicted proteins | sample YCmetagenome_FD_207642 | JGI IMG/M metagenome (GOLD analysis project Ga0310811, IMG submission 207642) | Soil microbial communities from experimental microcosm in Duke University, North Carolina, United States - YC | ecosystem: Engineered > Artificial ecosystem > Soil microcosm > Unclassified ...
GACTTCACCGATAAGAAGGTCGCCGTCATCGGCACCGGCGCGACGGGCGTGCAAGTCATCCAGACCATCGCGCCGCAGGTCGGCGCGCTCACCGTCTTCCAGCGCACACCCAACTGGTGCACGCCGCTGCATAACCGGCCGATCACCGAAGACGAGCAACGCACAATCAAGGCCGGCTATCCGCAGATGTTCGAGCTGCTGCGCCGCACGCCGGGCTGCTACATCCACAACACCGATCCGCGCGGCACCTTCGAGGTGACGGCTGAGGAACGCGAAGCGTTCTGGGAGAGGCTCTACGCCGAGCCGGGCTTCAGCATCTGGATGGCGAACTTCCGCGACGTGCTCACCGACCCCAAGGCCAATGCCCTGTTCAGCGACTTCGTCGCCCGCAAGATTCGCCAGCGCGTGAAGGATCCCGCGGTGGCGGAGATGCTGATCCCCAAATGCCACGGCTTCGGCACCCGGCGCGTGCCGCAGGAAACCCGTTACTACGAGGCCTACAACCTGCCGCACGTCCGGCTGGTCGACATGCGCCGCACGCCGATCGAACGCATCACCGAGAGCGGCATCAGGACCAGCGAGGCAGACCACGCCTTCGACATGATCGTCTATGCGACGGGTTTCGATGCCGTGCTCGGCGCCTTCGAGCGGATCGAGTTCCGCGGGGCCGACGGAAGCAGCCTGAAGGACCATTGGGTCGACGGACCGAGGACCTATCTCGGCCTGATGTCCGTGGGATTCCCCAACCTGCTCACCATCGTCGGCCCGCACAACGCGTCCACGCGGTGCAACATTCCGCGCTGCATCGAGCAGAACGTCGATTGGGTGACCGGCCTGCTCCGCGACGCCCGCGACAAGGGCATCACGCGTTTCGAGGCGACGGAAGCTGCCGAGGCCGAGTGGACGCATCATGTCGAGGGACTGGCCGAGGGAATGCTGTACGCCCAGGTCGATTCGTGGCTGACCGGCATCAATTCCAACGTCGAGGGCCGGGATGTGCGGCGCATCCTGCAATATCAGGGCGGCGCACCGGCCTATCGCGCCCGTTGCGACGAGGTTGCAGCCAAAGGCTATGCGGGCATGACACTCAGCTAACGCGCTTTCTGGGGTAAGTGGTTGCAGCAGGCAGGCTGGCCGGCATCGATAGCCTGCGGCTGCGCCCTTCTTGACTTACCGCGCGCCCGTAGCGTCTTACTGTCGGAGCATGATTTCTCGCCGGAACGTTCTCTCGGGCCTGGCGGCTTCGACCGCAGCCGGATGCAGCTCTCCCCAGAGGCCCTTGGCCCCCTATCAGGTTCCGATCGCGCCACCGCCGCCCGATCGTGCGTCGCTGGGATTGGACGCGGTGATCGACATCAGCCGAGGCGTCACCGTCACCGACTTCCGGCAGGTGCGCCAGAGCAACATCCTGGCGGTCATCCACAAGGCGACCGAGGGCGGCGACTATACCGACTCGGCGTACGCCGCGCGCCGGCCGCAGGCCGAGGCGGCAGGATTGCTGTGGGGCGCCTATCACTTCGGGACGGGGCAATCGCCGGGCGCGCAGCAGGCGGCGTTCTTCCTGGGCGTCGCCCGGCCTGGCCCCAAGACCCTCCTGTGCCTCGACGTCGAGGCCAATGAAAACAATCCGTCGAACTCCATGCGGCTCGACCAGGCCGAGCAATTCGCGCAGACGGTGGCCGAGGCGACGGGCCGGCTGCCGGTGGTTTACGTGCATCCGACCTGGGCCAACGGCGATCCGCTGCCGAACTCCGGCCTCAGTTTCGGCGCCCGGATCACGCCGGACTCGATCCTGGCGCGCTGCGGCCTGTGGGTCGCCGACTACCATGACTCGCCCGAGATACCGTTCGCCTGGGAGGCGAGGGGCTGGCGGCTCTGGCAGTACGCGGGCGACGAGACCGAGAGCCGCCCCGCCTATGCCCAGACCAGCATCGTGCGCGGTGTCAGCCATTGCGATCGCAACCTGTTCAACGGCGATGCGACCGCGCTCTACCAATTTTGGGGCGCGGCCCCCTGATCCTGATCCATGCCGGCTTGCTGCTCGATCCAGAGGCGACGGGCCGATCAGTAGCCCTGCGCGACGTTGATCTCCTGCAGGAGCTTTCCGCCGGCCTCGAGGCTTCGGAGGTTCGCGGCGACCTCGGTCACGAGCTGGGCCACGGTCGGCCGCCGCGCGACGTGCGGCATGATCGTAACCTTGGGATGCAGCCATAGCGGGCTCTCCGGCGGCAGCGGCTCGGGCCAGAGCGCGTCCAGGGCGGCGTAGGAGAGCTGGCCCGAGTCGAGTGCGGCGATCAGATCCTTGTCGACCACATGCTTGCCGCGGCCGACATTCACCAGCATGGATCCTTTCGGCATCATGGCAAAGGTGCGCGCGCAGAAGATGCCCTCGGTCTCCGCGGTCAACGGCAACAGGCAGACGGCGATATCGGTCTGACCGAGGAACGGCTCCAGCTGGTCGCGGCCGTGAAAGAGGGGGACCTCGGCGGCCGGGCGCGGCGAGCGCACCCACGCCGAAACCTTGAAGCCCAGCGACTGCAGCACCAGCGCCGGGGCCTTGGCCATCATTCCGTAGCCGAGGAAGCCGACACGCCGCTGCTCGGGCCGGGTGATCGGCACCCTGCGCCATTCCCGGTTCGCCTGGGCCTGCTGGTAGCCGGGCATGTCGCGATGGAAGCGCAGGACGTGCATGACGACGTATTCCGTCATCATCGGATCGCCGCCCGGCGGTTCGACCTTGCCGAGCGGGACCTTCGGCATGTTCGGATGCGTGACGATACTCTCGACGCCAGCCGAACGGCTGAACATGGCCTTCAGGTTGGGGAAAGGGGGTAGCACGCCGAAATCCGGATGGACGAAGGCGAGGTACTCGATGTCCTTCGGCTCGCCAGCATCGGGCCAGATGCGAACGGGCAGATCGGGAATCTGCTTCTTGAATTCGTCACGCCATGCCTGGGCGTTGCCGATGACCTTGTCCAAATTGACGATGAGTAGCGCCATGCAGCCTCCAGGACGTCGCGGAAGGCGACGCGTCGCTGCTGTGGATGATAGAGGAGAACACGGGGCGACCCAAACCATTGGGACGCGGCCAGGGCGTGCCTATGGTTTGTTGCCAAGTAGCCGCTACGCAATGTCTGTCATCCCGAGAAAGGCGCTTGTGTGAGGCGTGGTTTACCGCGCCGTTAGCAAGCGCCACGAGCGAGGGATCTTTGAGGCCGCGGAAAGATCCTTCGCTGTGCTGGGGATGACAGCGATTCCGGGGCACCTGACTCGCTATAGGCCTTCAGTTGGACGTGATGTTGTTGCGTTCGATGATGGCGAGCCACTGGCGGTTATGGCGCTCCAGCAGGGCCGCGAGTTGCTCGGGCGTGCTGCTGGTGGCGCGAATGCCCGCCTTCTCCATGGCTTCCCGGTACGTCGGATCGGCGACGGCGCGCGCCAGCGCCGCCGAGAGCTTGTCGATGATGGGCCGCGGCGTACCGGCCGGCGCCACCAGGCCGAAGAAGATCTCGAAGGTCAGTTCGGGCACGCCGGCCTCGGCGACGGTCGGAGTGTCCGGCACGGCCGGATCGCGCGTCGGCGTCGTCACGGCCAGGCCCTTCAGCTTGCCCGCCTTCATGAGGGCGGAGGACGTCGACGTTGCGCCCATCATCATGTCGATCTGGTCTGCCGCCAGCGCGTTCAGTCCGTCGATCTCGCCCTTGTACGGCACATGCAGCATGTCGATGCCGGCTGCGGCCTTGAGCACCTCGCCCATGAGATGCGGCGCGCTGCCGTTGCCGGCGGACGCAAACGTCAGCTTGCCCGGCTGCGCCTTCGCCAGCGCGATCAGCTCCGCCACGCTGGACGCCGGCAGGCCGGGCCGCACCACCATGACCCACGACGAGATCGCCGCGAGACCGATCGGAGCAAAGGCCTTCAACGGATCGTAAGGCGGATTCTTGATGAGATGCGGCGCCACCGACATCGGGCTGTTGCCGCCCCAGCCCAGCGTGTAGCCGTCGGGGGCTGCGTTGGCGACGCTTGCCATCCCGATCATGCCGCTGGCGCCGGCGCGGTTCATCACCACGAAGGGCTGGCCGAATTCCTTCGAGAGGAGCTGGGCGATGACCCGCGCCGACAGGTCGGTCGCGCCGCCCGCCGTGAAGGGAACGACGATGGTGACCGGCTTGCTTGGGTAGTCCTGTTGTGCCGAAGCGCTGGTCGCGGCGAGCATGGGAACCGCGAGCGGGAGAGCCGGAAGCAGGCCGAGCAATCCGGCGATCCGGCGGCGGTGAAGAAAGGTCATGGCGTGCGCTTCGTCCCTTACGCTGGCCCCCGTTCGGGGCTTCAATGGTCAGGCCATTAAATGACCATGCCGGTCGCCCGCGCAAGCCTGTCGATTGGCAGCCAGGCCCGCGGCGAAGTCCCGCCTGAAATCCTGGCCACAGATGAACACGGCCACGCACAGCTGCGCTCGGCAGTCATGTCAGGCATCCGTGTTTATCCGTGTTCATCTGTGGCTATTATCTTCGGCTTCCGACACGCCGTCCGCCCTTGCACAAGAAGAGGAGCCACCGTGGCCAGCAGAAATTCCTTCAAGTTCGTCATGCTGCCACCGCAGACCGACACGACCCGCGGTTGGGCCAGACGCCTGGCCGAAGCCCTGCCCGAGGTCCGCGTGGTCGTTGCCGAGGACGCGGACACCGCGGCGCGCGAGATCGTCGACGCGGAAGCGGCGTTTGGCTGGCTGGGCAAGGAACTCTTGTCGAAGGCCAGGAACTTGCGCTGGCTGCAGGCCCCCCAGGCGGCGCCTGCGGCCGGCTACTATTATCCCGAGCTGGTCAGCCATCCGGTGAGCGTCACCAACTTCCGCGAGATCTTCAACGACCATATCGGCGCCCACATCCTGGCGTTCGTGCTGGCCTTTGCCCGCGGACTGCACATGTTCATTCCGCAACAGCTGCGCCGCGAGTGGAAGAAGAGTCCGCTGGAGGCGGGCGATGTCGTGCACTTGCCTGAAGCGACGGCCCTGGTGGTCGGCGTCGGCGGCATCGGAGCCGAGGCCGCGCGCCTGCTCGCGGCTTTCGGCGTGACTGTGCTGGCGACCGATGCGCGCCGCACGACCGCGCCGGATGGCGTGGCCGAGCTGCATCCGCCGACGGCGCTGGACGACCTGTTGCCACGCGCGGATTTCGTGATCCTGACCGTGCCCCATACGCCAGCGACCGAAGGCTTCTTCAACCGCGCCCGCTTCCAGCGCATGAAGCGGACGGCGTTCTTCATCAACATCGGCCGCGGCATGACGACCAGGCTGGATGACCTGGTGGCGGCGCTGCAGGCCGGCGAGATCGCCGGTGCTGCGCTCGACGTCTACGAGCAGGAGCCGTTGCCCAGCGCGCATCCGCTTTGGCTGATGCCGAACGTGTTGCTCACGCCGCACATGGCAGGGCATGGTCCGTATCTCGACGAGCGGCGGTTCGAGATCATGGCAGACAATTGCCGCGCCTTCGGCGACGGGCGGCCTCTGCGCAATCAGGTCGACAAGGCGTCCTGGTTCTGAAGGCAGGCTGACAGCCAGGAAGGCGCCGCGGCTTGAAGGGTGGCCGCGTCGCCGCCGAGCGCCGACCCCGTTTGCCCTGTCCCTGCCGCTTTGGCATCATCACCGAACGTCTGACGGAAACGCCATGTCCGCCTATCGCAGCTTTCTCTTCGCCCCCGGCAACCACGCGCGGAAGGTCATGAAAGTCTTCGGCTGCGGCGCCGACAATGTGATCCTCGATCTGGAGGACGCGGTCGCCAAGGCCGAGAAGGTCGCGACCCGCGCTCTCGTCGTGGAGGCGTTGAAGCAGCCGCGCCGCGGCGGCGCCTACATTCGGATCAACGCCTTCGCGACCGAGTTCTGCTATGGCGATGCGGTGGCGGTGGTTGGTCCCGGTCTCGACGGCATCATCCTGCCGATGGTCGAGACCCGCGAGCAGATCATCGCCTTCGACTGGGTGGTCGGCGCGCTCGAGCGCGAGCGCGGCCTGCCGTCGGGCGGCATCGACATCATCCCGATCATCGAAACGGGCAAGGGTATCGCCAACGCGCGGGTGATCGCCGCCGCCGGCACGCGGGTCAAGCGCATGGCCTTCGGCGCCGGCGACTACACCCTCGACATGAACATGGAATGGACGCTCGCCGAAAGCGAGCTGGAGCATGCCCGGGCCGAGATGGCCGTGGCGTCGCGCGCCGCCGGCCTCGAAGCGCCGATCGACACGGTGTGGGTGCACATCAACGATCTCGAGGGCCTGGCGAGCTCGGCAAAGCGGGCAAGGCAGCTCGGCTTCCAGGGCAAGATGTGCATCTACCCGCCGCAGGTCGATGTGGTGAACCGCGCCTTCACGCCGACCGAGAAGGAGATCGCCTTTGCGCGGCGCGTGGTTGCTGCGTTCGAGAAGGCGGAGCGTGAGGGCTCCTCGTCGATCCAGCTCGACGGCTTCTTCATCGACTACCCGATCGTCTACAAGGCGCAACGCACGCTCGACGCGGCCCGCGCCAATGAGGTGACATAGGCTGGAAGGAGAGCCTTCTATGATCCGCAGGATCGGCAGGAAGCTTGGGATCGCCGCTGGCCTCGTCGGCCTGCTGGCCATCGCGCTTCTGGCGATCCCCTCCATCGTCGACGTCAATGCCTACAAGCCGGAGATCCTCGCCCAGTTGACGCAAGCGACCGGCCGCGATGTTACGATCGACGGGCCAATTCGGCTTGCGCTATTGCCGGTGCCGCGAGTCACCTTGGCCGGCCTGCACGTGCCCAACGTGGCGGGTGCTGCGAGTGCGGACATGGTCGAAGCGAAGTCGGTCGTCGTCTGGCTGTCGCTGCGCGGCCTCCTGACCGGCGAAGTGCGGCCCGCAGACGTGCTGCTGACCGAACCCAGGATCGTGCTGCAGGTCGACGCCTCGGGGCAGCCGAACTGGCAGTTCCCCAGTACGCCCGGACACCGGAACATCCCGCTCCCCCGTGTCGTCATCGAGAACGGCACGGTGACCTTCACCGACATCCCGTCGGCTCTTGCCATTGTCGCGACGAACGTCGCCGTCTCGGCGTCGGCCGAGTCTCTCGACGGTCCGCTCGCCCTGGCTGGCGGAGCCACCGTCAACGACGTGCCGATGACGATCGACCTCGCGGCAGGGGCGAAGGGCGCCAACGACGGAAGCGAAGGCCATGCGATCAGTCTCAGCTTGCAGGCGGCCGGCGGCGCGCTCTCCTTTGCCGGGACCGCGAGCGAGCTTGGCCCGAAGGCACGGCTGAGCGGCAGGACATCTGCCTCGGCCGACAACCTCGTGGCGTTTGCCCGAGCGCTTGTCGCGATGGCGGGCCTGCCGCAGCCGCGCCTGCCGCCGCTGTTGGCCGGAAAGTTCAGGTTCGACGGTTCGCTCGAGCTTTCGGCGACGGCGGTCGCTGCCAGGGACTTCACGCTGGCCCTCGGCGATGACAGCGGAACGGGGTCGTTTGCGGCAGCCTTGACGCCCGGTCTTACGGTCGAGGCGAAGTTCGCAGCGCCGCGGCTCGACCTCGACCGTTGGTTGGCGGCCTTGGCATTGCCCGACGCGCTGAAGGAGGCACCGGCGCCCGCCACGCCAGGGGCTGCGACCACGAGCGCAACGGCGCCGCCGGACGCGAGTTGGCTGGCAGGTCTCACCGGTAACCTTGCTCTTGACGTCGACGAGGTCATCTACCGGGGCAAGGCCGTGCGCAAGCTTGGCCTGGCACTTCAGGCAAAGAACGGCCTCGTTGCCGTGCCGATATTCACCGCCACGCTGCCAGGCGACCTCGCCGTGCAGGCGGCGTCCACGCTGTCGGGGGATGCGGCGCGCCCGAGCGTATCCGGCACCTTCAGCCTGCAAGGGCAGAAGCTGCGCGAGACCTTGTCGTGGCTCGAGCTCGACGTATCGTCGGTTCCGGCCGACAAGCTCAATCGTCTCAGCATGAAGGGTGGCATGGGATCGAGCGTCGGCACCGTCACGGTGAGCGATGCCGCCTTCGAGCTGGATGACCTTGTCGGCAGCGGCGGCATCCTGGTGACCTTCGGCGTGCCGCTGTCGGTTGTCACCCACATCGATCTCGCCAAGGTCGATCTCGATCCCTACCTGCCGCCAGCCGACAACGCGCCGATGGGATTTCGTTTGCCGGTCGACAAGGTCACGCCGATCCTCGCCCTGCTCGGGCCGTCGATCGGACTGAAGCTCAAGGTCGGCCAAGTCGATTGGAAGGGCGAGGCGATCACCGGCGTCGAGCTCGATGTCGCCCGTGCCGCCGGCACGCTCAATCTCAACCGTTTGGCGATTGCCAACCTGGCGGGCGCCCAGGCGAGCCTGCGGGCGGCGATCGCCAACTATTGGACCAAGGAGCCCAAGGGCAACGTCGCCTTCGAGTTTCGCGCTCCCGACATCGATCGGGTGCTGAAGCTGGTCGGGCAGCCGCCGTCCGGGGTCGGCCCGCTCAGCATGAGCGGCGGCGCGAGCGGCAGCTGGGAGAAGCTCGCCGTGAAGGACTTCGCCCTCGACGCCATGGGCTGGCAAGTGCTGGCCAATGGCGTGCTGGCCGCCCCCGAAGCGAAGGTTGGCGGCGAGATCAAGCGGGCTTCGTGGAAAGGCAACGTCCAGGTCAACCGTCAGGCGATCGAAACCATGATCGATGTCGACCTGTCGGGCGCCAAGCCGGTGATCGACGCGGACCTCAGGACCGGCCTGCTCGACTTCAGCGGCCTCACGGCGCGCCAGCGCGGCGCTGCGCGTGCGGCGAGCAGCCCGGACTCCGAACCGATTGGCACGCCGCTGCGCAGCGTCGATGGCACGCTGAAGGTGAGCGCCGCCAGCGTGGGCGGAGGCCCCGTGCCGCTCGACAAGGCCGAGATCGCCGCCACGTTGAAGGACGGCGTGCTCACCGTCTCACGTTTCACGGGCGGCTTCGATGGCGGCACGATCGCGCTGTCGGGCGTCATTGACGGCAGCAAGCCCTCGCTCTCCTTCGATCTCAAAGGCGAGGCGATGGGCATCGACATCGCCCAGGTGTTGCGCCGCCAGTCGGGCAGCAACGAGGTCGGCAGCCTCATCAGGATCACCCTCGACGGGCGGGTCGACGCGACCGGCATTGCCCTGCGCGGCGCCGGAACGACCGTCGCCGAGCTCAGAAGCTCGTTGGCCGGCGGCGCCGAGCTCATGGGCCACATCCAGGCGCGTGCCGACAGGTTCCTGGCCCTGCTCGGCTCGGCAGCGACCGGCGCGGTGGGCGGCGCCATCGACTTGACCCTGGGCAACATCATGAGCGCGTTGGGCGAGCGCGGCGGTGTCGGGGTCGGCAACCTCCTGAACGCGATCTCGCTGGTGCTGTACCGCTACGTCAACAACGACAATGTGCTGGCCGGGCATATCGATGTCGCCAACGGCCTGGCGACTGACCGCAATCTGACGCTGCGGGGCAATGGCGTCACGGCCGGCATCGCGACGCGCACGGACCTCGCGCGCGGCACGACCGATACCACAATCAACTTCGTGCTCGCCGAGGTGCCCTCGGCATCCTACCTGATCATCACCGCCCGGGGTCCGATCGCCGCGCCGGCGTTCTCCGCCGCGCGCGGCCCGGCGCCCGATCCGCCCGGCGTCTTCGACAAGCTGCCGCGCCTGCCGAGCGTGACGCTGCCGAGCATTCCGCTGCCGCACGTGCCGCTGCCGCACATTCCCAATCCGTTCGGTCGCTGAGACCGGCAGGAAGGCCTACGCCCGGGCCCTCAAGGATCACGGCAAGCTCTCGGTCCCCCTGCCCGAGATCGAGCAACGCATTGTGAACAGCGAGGTGAGTCGGCTCTACTGACGTTCGAAAATTGACGTCCGTCTGACGGGTCCAGCCGTGCGCTGGCAGATTCCGCACGGGCGCGCGTGCGGACGTCTGGCTCCGCGACGCTGCGAAGAGCGGACTTCGATTTCGACCTGCATACGCTGCAGCATATCGACTGAAACGGGATATTCCCCTCGCGAGGAATTTCGCGCGATGGTCGAGGT
>Ga0310811_10015316_pt1 | contig 10026 bp, 8 predicted proteins | sample YCmetagenome_FD_207642 | JGI IMG/M metagenome (GOLD analysis project Ga0310811, IMG submission 207642) | Soil microbial communities from experimental microcosm in Duke University, North Carolina, United States - YC | ecosystem: Engineered > Artificial ecosystem > Soil microcosm > Unclassified ...
AACGGGCTGATGGTCGAGGCCGCGTCCGATGGATTGGGCCTCGCGTATGTACCGGAATCCGCAGCCCGCGACTGGCTGAACGAAGGTCGGCTAGTTACATTGCTGGAAGATTGGTGCCCGTTCATCCCGGGGCTCTGTCTGTACTATCCCGGGCATCGCCACGTGCCTGCCGGTCTGCGGGCGTTCATAGACGTGCTTAGGGAGGTCAATCACTCACGCATGTGAACGTCCGCTTTCCACGGCGGATTCAACCGGTGAAAGCAGTACTTGCTGGAATTGCTCAAAGGACTCCTTGTTACGCCTGCCTGGCGTTATGCGCCAAGCGCAAGTCGCGACTGCAGCACGGCAAAATCGCACCCATGTGGCACGATGCAAGGACGCTAGAGCCGACCGGCTTCCATGAGCGCGAGCATCTGGACGGCCGCATCGCCCGCACATTCGGCGATCTCTTCTTCGCTGGGGCTTTTTAAGCCGAGCAACGCATCGTCGAAAAGCCTGGCCTTCAGGAGTGCTGCGAAGGTTGCCGCGGCGCCGTACTTGTCTCTTACTTCCCAGCCCGTGACAGGCAGCCATCGGTCAAGGTAGCTCGTGAACAGCGCGTCGCGCGTACCCGTCACCTCCTCGCGATAGCGGCGCGCCAGTTCGGGGAAGCGAGGCGCATCCCGCGTGACGACGCGATAAAGGGCCAACTGTTCGCCCGAAAGAGCGTGCCGTAGATAATCCCCGCCCGCAATTGGCAATGCGACGGCCGGAGGTTCGCGAAACCAGGGCGGCTCTCCCGGTTCGGTGGGTTCCGACGCGCCTGCCGGCAGTGTGCCGGACGGCGAGCAGGCCGCCTGCATCACTGCGCTGAACAGATCGTCTTTGCTCTCGAAGTGACGGTATAGCGTCTTGATGGACACACCGGCGTCCGCGGCGATGCGGTTGACCGAACTTTCGGCATAGCCGTTTTCAAGGAAGGCCCGCAGCGCGGCGTCGACGATCATCGTTCGCTTGCGCGACATCAACGCGGCTTTCGGATTGTCGTCCGACCAGGTCTTGACCATAAGTGTCCCTCTTTTATCCGCTTGACGAATGATACGACAGCGATCACTATACAACAAACGACAGCGATCACTGTCGTTGGTATGCCGAGTCGATTTTACCTCGTAGGGAAGGACTCGGTTTCCACTTAAACTTTTCTGATGGACAGCCACATGAGCAACCCCCTTGCACAATCGCTGCGCTTACCCGGCGGCGCAATTCTCGCAAACCGCCTCGCCAAGGCAGCCATGAGCGAAGGCATGGCCGATGCCAACAATCATTCGACACCGCGCCTCGAAGCGTTGTACCGGCGCTGGGCGCGCTCGGGCGCTGGACTGCTTCTCTCCGGCAATATCCAGGTCGACCGTTGGCATCTCGAGCGCCCGGGCAACATCGTGATCGACGACGACAGCGGGCAGGAGCAACTCGCGCGACTCGCCGCGGCTGGAACTTCGGAAGGTGCCCATTTCTGGGCCCAGCTCAGTCATACCGGGCGCCAGGTGCAAGACGCGATCAATACCTCGCCACTGGCGCCTTCTTCGGTGGATATCGACGTGCTGCGGGGCGCCGGCTTCTCGTTTGCCACGCCGCGTGAGATGACCGAGGAGCAGATCCAGCAGGCTATCGGGCAATTCGCCTTCGCAGCCGGAAAAGTCCGCGAGGCCGGTTTCACGGGTGTCTCGCTGCATGGGGCGCACGGCTATCTGATTTCGCAATTCCTTAGCCCGCTTGCCAACAAGCGCACGGACCGCTGGGGAGGTTCGCTTGAAAATCGCTTCCGTTTCGTGCTCGAGGTCCTGGCTGCGGTTCGCTCCGCCGTTGGTCCCGACTTTCCGGTTGCACTGAAGCTCAATTCATCTGATTTTCAGAAGGGCGGATTCACCAATGCCGAGTGCATCGAACTCGTGAAGAAGCTCAACGATTCGTCGCTCGATCTGCTTGAGCTATCGGGCGGTTCGCTTGAGCAGCCGAAGATCGCCGGCCTCACAGTAAAGGACGAGGGAGAAGACAGGCCACGTGAAAGTACTGTCAGGCGCGAAGCATTCTTTGTGGACTTTGCGGCCGCGGTTCGTGCAGTGGCGAAGATGCCGGTGATGGTGGTCGGTGGATTTCGCACGACAGCAGCTATGATCGAATCGCTTGAGCGCGGTGAACTGGATGTCATCGGGCTCGGCCGTCCGATCATTGCCGATCCTGAAGTTCCGAAGCGCATTCTCTCCGGTGAAGTTGAACGTGCGCCCAGCCCTGAAGCTGCGCTCCATCCGTTTCACCTCCTGCCATGGAACAACATGCAACTCGAGCGTCTGGCAGACGGGCTCGACCCGGATTTGTCGCTGGAGGGCGCCGATGCCGTGGCGCACTTCACGGAACTCGAGACTCGCAACATGACCGCGTTGCTGCAGCATCGGGCTTAAGCCATTGTCCGATCTGAAGCTACCGGTTTTTTGGATCGCGACGCCATCAAGCGGTGCGTGAAATTGACAGCGCGTTTTTCTGCTGAGTTGCAGCCTCGCCCGAACGCCGTCTCGCAACAGGGCGTTCGGGGATGCTGCTCAGACAAACCCGGTCACGCGCGCTCCTATTTGTATTCGACCAGCACTTCGCGGTATGGCTTGCTACCCTCGTTGCGTGCTTTGTGCGTCGCAGGAACCTTGGCACCCTTGCCGATCTCGGACAGCACTTCCAGATACCCATTCTCGCATTTGAGGGAGTAAATCGCGCCCGTCGGCACTTCGAAGATGCCGAGATCGCCGCCGTTTTCGTCAAATATATGCAAGGGCGCACCTTCGATCGCGTACCACATGTATGAATGCGTGTGGGTATGTACTGGTGTTTCCTCGCCTGGCGCGAGAACGAAGTTCCATACGATGACCTTGTCATTCTCAAACACCTTTTCACTGCCGACGCCAGCCATGATCGTCTCCTTGAATGTGCAAATATGGTGAGAGACCTCCCGCATTGCAGCAAGCGCCATTCACGTTCGGATTTCAAAACGTGTTGCCGGGCGGCTGCCCGTACTTCGATAGCTGCGGTGCGAGAGAGCCTGTATGCAGAGTAGGCGAATGTCCCACTTGTCGTGGTCCCGACCGTATGCAAACTTGTCGAGGACGAGGCCGATTTGTCATTCCGAATGATGATCTTTTTGCGCGAAGCGGCCGAGACAGTAGGAACGCTTTTGAATTCACCGGGACGGCAGGAGGCGATCACCATGTCGGAACCTTTACGAATCATTCACGGGCCGTTCGGACGCGTGGCGTTGCTGTTGCTGGACAAAAGCATGGTCCTCCATGCGCATCGGGTTTCCCACGTCATCTTTAAAGACGGCGGTCCTGACATACAGTTCGGGATCCGCAATCGTGAGCATGTTTTGTCAGACAAGAACGTGCTACTGGTGAATGCGTGGGAGCCGCATTTTTATGAGCATCGCCCACAATCGCAGCCCACAGTGCTGCTCGCGCTTTATCTGGAACCGGATTGGTTGAGAGATGTCGACCGGCGTTTCGCCTACAGTATTCATCCCCGCTTTTTTCCGAACCCGTCCGTGTCGTTGCAAGGAAAGCTCGGCCGCCTTCATTCTGACCTGCTCGATATTCTGACCGACCGCGAAGGCCGTTCGCTTCAGGCGGTCCACGGGCTGATCGCCGACATGACCGGCGAACTGGTCGGTGTATCGTCCCGCGGGAACACACTTTCAGCAGCCGGACTCGTTGGCGGTATCGCGTACGACATCAGGATTCGTCGTGCGATCGACGCAATGAAACAGGTGAGGGGCATCACGCCCGACTTCGACGATCTTGCGCAAAGGGTTGGGCTATCGCGTCCGCATTTCTTCCATCTATTCCGCAAGCAGACAGGTATGACGCCGGCGACTTTCAGCAGCATGCTGAGGATGGATCTGTCGATCGAAAACGTTTCGCAGCAAGCCATGGCACTTCAGGATATCGCGCTCAATCTGGGCTTTGACTCGCCGGGAAACTTCACGCGTTTCTTTGCTCGTCAGCAAGGTGTGACACCCAGCCAATACAGACGCAACGTCCAATATGTTCCCGCGTAAGGGCGGTGACCGCCGAACGGGTCTGGTCGACGCCAACTGCGGGGCTGGCAAACTCGAAACAGTATCAAGGTCATGCCGCTCGGAGTGACGTTCGGCAGCGTGGTTGACTCCGGCGACGAGGTTTGACTCGCGCTCGCTGCAGTATCCACGAGAGTTCACCTCGCGTCGGGCCGTCCGTCAATTCCTTCCACAGGACTCGCGAAGGTCGGGCGAGTTTCGGTTACTTATCATCGTCGGCCGAGCCGCCGCTCCGGTCTGGTGTGAGATGTATCTCTATACCGACCATGCCCGATCACGCGTGCTCGCGGCAAATCATTTCAGAGAGCGATAATCAGGCGATACCTCCCAACTTGAATGCGTCGATGGCCATATGTGAGCCGAGGGTCAGCAGAACAATTCCCATAGTCCAGCGTTGAGCCAGCAAGAGTCGCGGGCGCCTGGCGAGGAACGTCGCCATGCTGCCGGAGCAGATCGCCACAACGGCGTTGACCGACGCGAACGCGACAATCAACGACGAACCGAGTACGAGCGATTGCCAGAGAACGCTGCCTTGCTGATAGTTGATGAATTGCGGCAGGAGTGACAGAAAGATCATCGCGAGCTTGGGATTCAACAGGCTGGTCGTTGCGCCCATCGCGAAGAGCTGGCGGGGCTTCTCGCGAGGCAGATCGCGAACCTCCAGCGGAGAACGGCCTCCAGGCTTCACGGCCTGCCACGCCAGATAGAACAGATATGCAGCGCCCCCTGCGCCCAAAACGCTGCCTGCGTAGGGCACGCTCAGGAAAAACGCCGTGATGCCGAACGCTGCCCCAAACATATAGAAGAGGTATCCGAGCATAACGCCCGCAAGCGAAATAAGCCCGGCCGCTCGTCCTTGCGCGATCGAGCGCGACATCACGTAGATCATGTTCGGGCCCGGTGTGACCGCAAGCAATCCGCCGACCACCAGAAATCCATAAATCGATACCGTAGCGCGCATTTTCGCGGGCTCCATCAAATGGTCATCGGTAGTAGTATCGGTTCGATGCATGCTTGAGTAAAACGCATTAAACTGAATCTATTATTCAGATTTTCTGACTAAAATGAAAAAGCTTGATCTGGACGTGCTCGAAATGGTGGTGGCGGTCGCCGATACAGGATCGTTTGTTCGAGGCGCGGAGTCCGTGCATCGGTCGCCGTCGGCGGTGAGCATGCAGATCAAAGCGCTTGAAGAAGCGCTGGGAAAGCCGCTCTTCGAGCGAAGCACCCGCAACGTAGCGATTACGACCGAGGGAAAGACGCTTCTGGACTACGGCCGTCGAATGCTTGCGATGCGCGAGGAAGCATGGGCGTCGGTGGTTCGCCCGGAGATGAAGGGCCGCGTAACCATCGGCGTTCCCGACGATTACGCTTCGTCATTGCTGCCACAGGTTCTGGCAAAGTTCGCGGTTGCTCATCCGCGTGTAGAAATTCGGGTAATTGGTCTGCCAAGCAGTGCGCTCGCTCCACTGCTTAGAGACAACACGCTCGACCTGGCCTGTATCACGAAAACGAGGGGCATCGCGGGCGAATTCATCCGGTTCGAGCCGATGGTTTGGGCCGGGTCGCCCGCAAGAAAAGTGTGGAAAGAGCGCCCGCTTTCAATCGCCGTTTTCGCACAGGGAAGTACTGCACGCGCCAATGCCATCAGCGCGCTCCAGCGGGAAAATATTAAATATCGCATGTCCTACGAGAGCCCGAGTTTGTTGGGCCTGATCAGCATGGTCGAAGCAGGGCTCGCGATAGCGCCCCTTGCGAGATGCAGCATACCGGGGCACCTCGTTCAACTCTCGCAGAATGACGGGTTGCCGCCGCTGAATGACCTGGAAGTCGTGCTTGCCCGCAGTGGGCGGTCCGGGCGACCGCCCTGTGATTTTCTCGCTGAGCAGATTCTGGCCGAATTGAGGGGCTGAGCCGGTCGCTCGATGGCCGAATATCGCCACATAACAGACGGCGGTTTCGAGCATCCGACTGTCCTCTGGCGGGGCGCATTTTGCCGCGCGCATATTGGCGCCGTAATACTCCGGCCGTTGACGCTCGCTGTACACCCTTCAGGCCAACAGCCGACACTCCTTATTTGGACCGCCAGGGCGCTCTACCGCCGAGTCGACCTGACACCGCGCCAGCATCGTCCACGGACAAAGCGGTGGCCATTGCCCAAATATTCGAACAATGCGCGCGACAGGTTCTCTCTGCCAGCGACGACGCTACACGCAGAGATCCAACGTTCCGACTAGCGACGCGCACGATCTCTGGTCGAGCCCGGGCGTCTCTGTTGCCCGCGATGTTGAGCACGCATCTGCGGTAGATCCAGGCAACACGTTCGACTGATCGATCGAAGCGGCACCCCAAACTCCGGCGCGTCGTCCACAGACTGGCGCGCCCATCGTATGCGGGTCGCATGTGCCGCATCGCCTGAACCACGATCGAACGAACACGATGGCGTGAGATTCGATTTCACCCTGATGACATGAAACTTACCCAAACTTTCGATGGCTGTCCGTAAGCGTATGAAAGCCAGCTTGTATGTCCACCTACCAAACATCCGAAGGAGATATCCGTGCTGAAATCCAGACCGCTTGTGCTCACCATGATTGCATCGCTTTTTGCGACGTCGAACGCTCTCGCCACCGTCGATCTGATCGCGAAAGGTCAGATTAGCGGCATGATCTCCGACCTGTCCCGCGAGACGGCGGCGCCTCTCGAAAACGGCGCGCCGGGCAATCTGTTCGGCGGTATCGGCTCGGGAATGAGCTTCGCGGGCTGCAATACGTTCGTCGCCTTGCCTGATCGTGGCCCCAACGCAATCTCGTACAACGCCGCGATCGACGAAACAGTGTCGTATATCAACCGCTTCCAAACGTTCCAACTGACGCTATCCACCGCGTCAAGGGGTTCGGACTTGCCTTACGAACTCACGCCAAAGTTGATCGACACGACGCTCCTGCACGCCTCCGACCAACTCGTGTACGGCAATGGCGCAGCGGCCGGCGTGGCGGACGGCGCGCCGAAATTGAACGGGAAAAATCACACGCACTACTTCACCGGGCGCTCGGATAACTTCGACCCCACGCACCTGTCGACGAATCCGCTCAATGCGCGCCTCGATCCTGAAAGCATCCGGGTGACCAACGACGGCCAGAGCGTGTTCATTTCCGATGAGTACGGCCCATACGTCTATCGCTTCGACCGCCGCACGGGACGTCGGAGCGATGTGATCAAGCTGCCCGATTCGTTCGCCGTATCGACGCTCAGTTCCGTGGGCAACACTGAAATCAGTGCCAACACGTCCGGCCGCGTCGCCAACAAGGGCATGGAAGGGCTTGCCATTTCACCCGACGGCAACACGCTGTTCGGCGCGATGCAGAGTCCGCTGCTGCAGGACGGCGGTACCAACGGCGGCTTCACTCGCATCATCCGTATCGATCTGCGCACGGGCAAGACCAGGCAGTTTGCGTATCCGCTCACCAATATCGGCACTTCGTCGAAGCCGAACTATCCGACCATCAGCGATGTCGTCGCGGTCAACGACCATGTGCTTCTGATGGATGAACGCGACGGCAAAGGCCTCGGCGACGATTCGACCGCTGTGTTCAAGAAAGTGTTTCGGGTCGATCTGGATGGTGCACAGGACGTCAGCCACGCAAGCAGCGAGTCGGGCCTCGCGCCTTATGCGCTGCAGAAATCACTCTTTCTCGACGTGGTTGCTGTGCTGACCGACCATGGCTTCAGTGCGAAAGACATTCCCGCGAAGCTCGAAAGTTTGACCTTCGGCCCTGATATCACGATGAGCGGCGTGCGCAAGCACACCTTCCTCATCGCGAACGACAATGACTTTATCGGCAATGTTACCGATTCCAATCATCCCGCTGGCATTGCAAATCCGAATCAGTTCTTTGTATTCGCGATCGACAAGTAAGATCTGCCGGATTATGTGCCGCAGCAGTTCTTCGGTGTTTTCAGGGCATTTCGGCCGCGCCGAGGAGTGCAGCTTCGTGAAAGATGACCGGGATGAACATGGTCATTCTGGACGTCATCCTTTCGGGTTCTGATCGGTTGGTCAGTCGTCGTCGACTGGCCGGCGTTTGAAAGGTGACATCTGCGTGCATTGCACCCGCCGGTGCAACACACGCAGGCCCGATCCGCAAGCATTCCAATGGTCAATCCGAGTCTATGCGACTGTGTCTTCCGGGGCGATGAGGGTGGTTCGCCGTCGGACTGAATCCGTTAAGGGTTATCCGATGCTCCCGTGCTGCAACAGTCGCACGTCCGTTCCGCACAGGTAACGGGCCTTCCCTCGAAGTTCAGATTCGTCGCATCAATCAATTTTATTGAAAGCTTCGCGTGAGGCCGAAGAAGCAACTGGCATGAGTGGCGCTACATCGACACTACGGGCGGCCATATAGCATTCCACGCGCAACAATCCGGTCAATCGCTGGCCGAAAGAGAAATAATAATCGTTATCATTGCGTCCGTGATCTGGTGGATGTAGCATGCCAACTCTTACGCTTGTGTGGTTTCATAGCGGTCCGCCCACCCGAAAGTGCCGCAATTGCGTTTTGTCATTCGCGTCGGTAGTCACTGCTACTAATGCGCCCTCGAATCTAAGCATGCACCGCATGCGACCTGCTCGATCAGTTGTGCCGGAGCTGGCGACTGCCTCTGGACCAGCCGCGGTTGAATAGTCGCCTCCGGGTTTGTAACGCGTCGGCACAGAAATTCACTAGATGCTTGGTACTTCCTTAATCAGCGACCCCTGGTTCTACGTTGCGAGCATTCCGGCACTCCTGCTGACCAGCATCTCAAAGGGTAGTCTCGGGCTTGGCCTCGGCGTCGTGGCCGTTCCGCTTATCGCACTACACTTGCCAGTGCCCCTCGTGGTGACACTTCTTTTGCCCATCCTTTGCCTGACTGATCTGGTCACGCTCTGGCAATATCGCGGCGAATGGAGTTGGCCATTGCTGCGTATCGTCATCCCCGCCGCACTCGTTGGCACTGGGCTCGGCACACTGGCGATACACCATCTTTCGGAGGCATGGCTAAGACTCGGCGTCGGTGTGATCTCAATCGACTTTGCCCGGCGTCGCTGGTTGGAGTCTCGTCGCACTGCACGGGAAGAGCACCATCGTTTGCACCCGGCCTCAAGCATCTTCTGGGGGGCCACCTCTGGCTTCACAAGTTTCATGGCGAACGCGGGCGAACCGGCGCTGGCCATCTATCTGTTGCCGTACAAGCTAACCAAGCGCTGCTTTGCCGGCACCACGGCTGCATTTTTCGCGGTCGTCAATTTGGCGAAACTGGTCAGCTTTTCCATGCTTGGGCTGTTCACCCGCACAACTTTACTCGCCAGCCTCGTTCTCACGCCTGTTGCGGTATTTGGGATCTGTGCAGGTGTTTGGCTGAATCGCCGGCTAAACGTCACGCATTTCTATAAATTCGCGTACATCATCCTTGTCGTAATCGGTGTGCGACTCATCTACACCAGCCTCAAGGTCATTCTCTAGCACAGTTCGTTGGTGCTTTCGTGGCCTGGCCTCTAGTTCCGACCACCGTTTAGAACCTGGAGGACTACCCGACAACGAATCCGCCCGGCAGCGGACGTTCGCCATTCTCGTCCTGCTTGCGCGGATGGCCGCAACATGGCTGGACACCCACTGCGTGTGCGATCACAAAGCGGCCTTTGTACTTTGGAAGCCGCTGTTGCGGCCCCGTTGGGTTGACGGGCTGAAGCGGGGCGCCAGGTGACCTCCGCCTCTGCCGGAGACGGTCATCCGTTGGCCGCGTTCTTGTTGGCGCGTGTTAGTTCGTCTCGCGAACGTGGTGGAAAATGTGCCGTTGCGATAAACCGCCTTCTCTGAGCGTTCATCTCTCTCGGGTCGCACCCGCGCCTCTCCAGCCGCAATACATTCACTCCGGGTCACCCACGTCGT
>Ga0310811_10015317_pt1 | contig 10026 bp, 9 predicted proteins | sample YCmetagenome_FD_207642 | JGI IMG/M metagenome (GOLD analysis project Ga0310811, IMG submission 207642) | Soil microbial communities from experimental microcosm in Duke University, North Carolina, United States - YC | ecosystem: Engineered > Artificial ecosystem > Soil microcosm > Unclassified ...
TTTAACGAACCAGCTTCGCGATATAATCTAAGCGCCGATCAGCTTTATAGAATTGTTGACGCGCGCAATCACCTACACCCTGGGGCGGCTTTGCCTGCGAAAAAGACATTCCGTGGGGTCACTGTCTTCCTCTCCTTAGGAGTCATAGATTTCAGTGTGAGGTAGCGCTAGAAAAACAGTTGAGCGCAAAACTCGACGATCATACTATTGATGATACTTACATGAATGACACCAATAATATTGAGAGTTTGGCGCTAACAAGACTGATAAATCAAACTTCGAGAAGACATGCATTGATGTCTACGTACCTTATACTCATGTAATCGCTGAAACACTAATCAGCCTTCAAGTTCCGCAATATGATACGTCCGACTGACCTTGATTTGGACATCGAACATGGCTTTGGTATTGACGTTAAGACCTAAATTAACCTGCATGTAATGAGCAAGCCTCTCCTTGTTAGCTTGCTTGACAGCTGCCCAGTCTTCCCTGAAGTCCTCGTCCTCAACAAAATCAAGAAGACCCTCGAGTTTGGTGAGGTCCTTGAGCCATACACTCTTGTCTATATTCAGGGTTATGGTGATGAGCCTGCTGAGTTCAGGATTGCACTGGTATGTGTGACTTAGCATCAATGTCACACCTATTTCAAGATAGTCGCGCACCTGGTCGAGCCACCGACGGGGAGTGACTTGGCAAGATGATAAGAAGCAGAAATGCATCAAAGGTACGGTACTCACTGCCATTGGTCACGTTTCCAAACCTTGGGCGCAAACTACAGTCAGTGTGCGGCTATTCAGTTACTGAATGAACGTACTTGCTAACTCCATAGAACTCTACGAAATCCTTCAAAATAGTCGTCTGAACCAGTTCGCTGTGCAGCTGGAGGAGCGATTATGCTACATATTTAGATGGATAGCAGATACTTGGTGAAGACTGACCTCGGCCACGCCGTTGACTTTGCGACTGCCTGCACACACGCGCACATTAGTAGGAATATGAAGTGAGTCCTGCAAAACTCACCGATGCATGCCAGGTAAGCCATGCGAACGTTCTGAGGAACGCTCTCTGAGGAAACCTTTTAAGTCGTGATTCATGGATTGCAACATCATAATACCTTCGATTAATGACATTCGTGCAAGCCTCTCCCTATCTCCAGGGAACTTCCGCTCGACAGCTGTGGAAAAGATTAGTCGAACGCTCGATATGGGATCGAGTCTGTATTTCTTACACTGCAAGAACAACCTGCAGTCCGATATTAAGTTAGCGTACAAGACGACATTTTCTGCTGCTCACAAATTCTAAAATCCAGCGTGATTCAGTAAAGAGTTTCAGTGGTATAACACAAGACTTACGATATCAAAGATGATCTGCATGTGCCTAACAGACGACAGCTTTAACGCCACTATATCGTTGCAATACATGTCGCTCACCTAGGCAAGAGATGTTGCATCAAGGGAACAGGCCATGTCTCAAGTGCCTCCTATCATCAATGTCTTGCGTCAACATCATATCACGAGAACTTGGTGTTATCTCGACTTACCGGAAGGACAGTATGATTGGTGAAGAAGAAAGTCTCTGTGACGATGCTCCAAGCAGCATTCCATGGAACGTCTTCTTCATCAACGAGAATACGCATGAGCTCCGGAACGGCGAGTGTTGGGTGCGTCTTCAGTAAAGTATAGTTAGCCTTCAATATGTGTACAATGCATATATCGGCCTTACATCGTTTAACTGGATCGAAACATCTAGAAGAAATGTGAGCCTCGATGTATGAGAATGAAACAGGTTCGCGTACATTGAGGGAACTCCGTGATGGGCATTGCGAGGTTCTTGAACCGGCGCATGATGTCTGCTAGACTGGCTGCAGTCCAGAAGTACTGCTGCTTCAAGCGAAGCTCCTTTCCAACTTAAAACGGGCCTCTAAGTACAACGCACTTTCATGTTGTTGTGGATACTCACAAGTGGTGTGGTCGTTGGGGTACAAGACGGATGTAATCGCTGCTGCGCTATTCGAAGACTCAACGGCACGTTCGTAATCTCCCGCTACAATTAAAACTCATCAATTGGGTGGAAGACGCAACGATGTCGTTGTAAACCCACCATTGAAACTGTTTAAATCAAAGCCCCTCTTCGGCCTACTCTCCCACAAACGGAGATTATTCGTATTGCGCGTGTTACAGCCAGGGATTGGCATATCATAAGCGACTGCGAGAACCTCTTGACCACCCTCCCAAATAGCGCGGCCGCTTCCATCGTTCAAGCGCTCTGAAGAGCCATGAAACCGCACATCGTAGGTAACATCAACGCGAGGGAGCTCCCATGGGTTAGAATTATCCAACCAAGGATCCGGCGCTTCCAGCTGTTGTCCGTCGGGAGAGATGAGCTGCTGGAAGATTCCATACCTGTAGCGCAGGCCATAACCCCATACAGGAAGCTCCTGGGATGCGGAGGAGTCGAGGTAGCATGCGGCAAGACGCCCAAGGCCACCGTTGCCGAGCCCAGCGTCACGTTCTTGCGCTAGGAGATCTTCCATGTTGAAGCCAAGCTTGTCGACCCCCTCCGTGTATTGCTGCTTGAGACCCAGATTAAGGAGGGCATTGTCGAGCGCGCGGCCCATGAGAAATTCGAGAGATAGGTAGTACGCCCGCTTTCCTGCGGTGCGAGAGTAGTGCAGTTGTGTCTCATTCCAGTTGATCTGTGCATCAGCGATGAGTTGGGTGGGTGGAATGATATGAGATAAGGAGGCATACAATCAGATTATCACGGACGGAAAGAGCTGCAGCCTGGTAAGCTCCAAAATTGTCGATCTCGTGTGGCTGGCGAGCCAGAGACGTTTGTACATGGTTGACGATCGACTTGGTAATGGAAGATACGCCTGTGGGAAGTGTTTGAGCGATACAAAAACCGGGCGCGGGTGTTCTAATTTGCTACCTGAATCAAGACTTCTCAATCCGTCCTTCCAGACTTTCTCCTCGCCTCTAGGCCACTTTTCCTTGCCTTCGGCGTCCTTTTCTGGGAGGTATCCTGTTTGAAATATATCACCTATCTTATCGAGGAAACACCTGAGGGATTGGACATACCAGTAAGTGTCCTGACATGTCTGCGGCGACGTTGAACCTTTCCGATGGCAGTAGTATCAAGCACAGATGTCATGTCTAGTCCTAACGATACTGAGGATCGTAGTTGATGGGAAAGACACAAGGGCGGCTTTGAGTGGAGTACGGAGGGAATAGAAGGACGTCATATCAAGTTGACTACGCGAAAGAGGGGCCTACTAATCTGGATCAGCGTGTTCCAGAGATAAGCAAACGGAAAATGCTTTCACACTGAGCGCCGCGGACTTGAACGAAGCCACGTTCGCTGTCTGGACCTGGCGAGAAGGTACAACGAAATTCGAAATTCGAATCATGTGACTCGTCCGCTGAAAATATATCAAAGCGGAGCGAGAGACACAGTACTAGTGGATCATGTGCACGGCCAGATACAGGCGGGAACACGCTCAGCGCAGCGTTCATTCATGGGAGTCGCAAGCATGAATGATACAAGAACTAAAGTACTGAGTGCAGAGTTCCACGCATATATACGTACTGCAATACAATGTTTACTTGTGTCTGATGCTATAGACTCGGAGCAAGCTGCAGGGTCTACATAAAACAATGACCACTGTCAAAAAAGAAAACAGTGGAATAAGTAGGAAATACAGTACAATAATGCAGGACGGCCATGAATAACTAGAGCAGAGAACAAGAAACGTCAATGAAGAATAGGAACCACGAAAGATCTTCCCTAAGACGCATTGTCTGTATACTCAACAGATGCACAGCTGATGCAGAGAAAGAAACGAGTCGCGGCCGGTATGAATGGTATTATATCGCGATGTCGTCCACGTAGCCCATATGATAGTTACGATTGTGTTTCTAATGTTGATCATCTACATTCTGAATAGGCACGCAGCAAAGCCAGCTCATGAAACGAACGCGCCATCCAGCACCGGTGATATAAGGATGCGACACTGTTCCCGATGCCCCGGCGATACAAGTGACAGCGGAGGGTGTCAAAGCAGTGGAAATTGGAGGTGTTAGCTGTGATGCTGATGGTGCGCCTTGAGTTATTGCGCTAGATTTTTGCGTGGGATAGATTTTAGGAGGTCGAGACCAGCTAGCAGCTGGCTTCCCTGGTGCGTGATAATTCCTCTGCGCAAAGAGGAGTCAGCAACAAAGAAGAACAGTCAAGTAAAAAAAACATACAAGCTTGCCCACTGTGCACGGGACCTCGAGTGCAGGTGAGTCTCGCAACTCGATGTCTGATGCATCTTGCCTGCTCAGCGTGCTAGAGACTAGGTTCTGAGTATTGAGAGGGTAAGATTGAGGTTGGGTGACGCGTTCAGTTGCCCCATGCGGCTTGAAGTAGTGCCATAAGGAGGGAAAGGGACTGAGGGTGTGTTGACTTGGTGCCTGGGTTGGGCGGTTATGGGATAGACGAATACGCAACTGACAACATATTTGTCAAATCATTCAACCATAGATGCAGATCACATACATTAGCCTCTCGTACATCATTAAAAATCCCTGTGGGCATCCGACGAGCACGTCTCACCTTCGGAGCCGGTTGCGGTGTAGCATCAACCTGAGGGAGCAGATCTGTTGTCAGTGTCGTTGAGAATGAAATTCATCAAAACTTACAATATCTGACAGAAGGCCGGCTTCTTTAACGATAGCGGAAATGTCCCATGTGTAGAGGTGGCCGTTGGGGCAGCCAATGACGAGGAATTTTCCGTCTGTAGAAAAGGTCGCGGAGTTCACATCATCTTCATGTTGAAGTGGTATTCCGATTGGTTGACCTGTTTCGAGGTTCCATAGTTGCGCTGTCTTGTCGCAGTATGATGTGCTTGCGAGGATGCGCTGATTGGGAGATATTGAGATGGTGTCGACAAAATTTTCGCCTCCATCAAGAACAGTAGTCCAGGTGGCTGTGTCAAGTTTCCTAATGCGCCATCCTCCGGCGAAAAGCGTTTTTCCGTCCAACGTCCATGCTAGGCACTTGCAGGAAACATCGTCTATTGTTTTGAGCAGTTCACCTGTGTTGGCGTCCAAGATTTTCAGTGCTGTGTATAAGCTGATGGCCATCATCTTGCCATCGGGTGAGTAGCAAACTGTGTGCACGTCTCCCCTTGCCTTGATTGGTCCGATGATAGTTTCTTCGCTCTGAACATCCCATACTCTGAATGTTGCGTCCCAGCATCCGCTCACCACTCGCCCTCCGTCTGGACTCCAGCAAACAGAATGCACTCTTGCTTGATGTCCCGTCCATTTTTTGATGACCTTGCCCGTGTCGACGTTCCACAATTTTACTGTGCCATCGTGACTCCCGGTTGCCACTGTCTTACCGCCTGGCGACAATGCTATGGCCTCCACTCCTCCGTCTTTGTCCTCCCATTCTTCCGAAATCTGTGTACCCCTCTCCAATTCCCAGACTTGAAATGATCCATCCCACGAACATATGATAATCCGCTGTCCACCGGGCAGGTGTAAGATGTGTCTGATGCCGTTGTTTACTTTGATCTTTCGATAAGGTATTGCTGCTAGATTCTCGTCCTCCACAGGGGCTAGATTTCCCATGATTTTATTTTCGGAATTCACTTGATGGGTGCGTAACAATTTCAGCTCTTGCCATCAAATCCCATAGGAGTCCATCACTTACTTAGAATTCAGATGTACTTGACGTGTACAGACAAAGGGGAATGCAGAACGAACGCTGCGATGGAGTGGGCGTTTCTTTCAATGGAGATTCAAGTCAAGAGGAAGGGAGGTAAATTTTTCTACAGGTGTGTTGTCCTTGCTTTATCCTCGTGTTCGCTTCACAGCTTCAGCGCTAGCTGTGCGATGTAGGCGCCCAATCGCATTGACCCCTCACCACCACGGTCCTACTATCCCGCAAGCCTGCATCTCTGTATACATAAACCTCGGCCAAATGCGATCTTGCGATTGTCGTGTCTATCCTCTCTATCTACATTTCCGTTGATGAAGGGTCCAACTAGACTCTTCTCTCCAATCTCGGTTCTCAACATCCTGCATGAGGCTTTCTTCTTTGCAATTCGGTCTGCTATCCTGATTACATTTTCCTGGTCTTCGTCCAATTAAACATTTCCTGTCTCTTCCAGATTCATGTCCTCATCCTCGAAGGAAAGTGTCGAGCAAACAAATTGAATAGGCTGTCTCCATTGCCAGTAAGGTATCGTTTACCTCTTCGTCTATGTGGCTTAAGTGGTCCCTTGAAGCTGACCACGTTCCATCATATGATCCTGAGCAGAGATCGGCGTCCTTCACATGCATAGTACTGGCTTATCGGAGGTGCCTTAAGCTGCCACCAACTTGGCGACTCCAGCGCTGTATCGAAAGCGCGTAGTGACACTATCTTAGACACATGGGATGAAGCCCGTTTTCGATCGGACTGACACACATAGATCATTTGAAGACACATGTAGCCTCGACATCCGTCGCATGACAGGTAATCTTAGGAGCTACAAGTTCTCGTATGATACTATCAGAGAGTGCACTTCGGTTGTATCTCAAACTTTTCACTGATTTCATGCTTGCTGACTTGCAACAATGTTTTCAGTGGTGGAATCCTAAAGCCATCAACACGCATCGATGTTCGCTACTCGCACTGCAATTTCCTCATTCAGCTTCAAGACCTCATGTTTCATGTATCTATAGCATCGTTTTCCGGTCTTGTCCTGTGTTCATTGCTATTGTGGCTCCTTGGTTTCTACATAAAGTTAACGCACGTTCTGCACTTTCGGTCGACGTCGCAGTTCATAAGGTTTCTTATTGTCTTTACTTCATCTTTGACTATAAATCTCGATTTAAATTTGTGCTGTAGCGTTACCATCGAGGCACGCCTCACTTGCAAGGTCATGCCAACTCGCGAGGCTGTGACAAGCATTGGGGAATCCCGAACGAGTTTCTCTCCGTTGCTCATCCCAAACACATCATAATTATTCCTAGATCACTCATACAGCCATGTTTTTTTAATTTCCTGACGAGTTGAAATTTCTGATAGGCTGGCCGTCCTTAGGCGTCGGAGATATCCGGATCGCGTATCATGCCGTTCGGAGAACATCCAGGGACTCTTGGAACTAGCCACCGGTAGAGTTGGCCAAATCCCTGACTTTACGTTCTCCTGCAGCTAAACTATATCAAATTCGCGATCATGTCACAAGGCAAACCTTCACAGGCCTGCTTCATACTAGTACACAGGTCACAAATTTGATCGTATAGGCCCCTGGTAGGGCCACGTTACAGTGTGTGGCGGGCGCAAACAGTGATCATCGCACCCCTTTATCGGGTGCTCCTCGAGTCTTATCTATGGAGCGCTCTCTTACTTTCTTCCGCTTCCCACAAATCACTCCTGCAACTCACAATGTCTACCTTGCGAAATGCGCCAGCTGGTACACGTAGGGCATACCCCTTTCGCCCTTCCAGAGTAACGGAGTCCTCACAACCTGACACTTCCTTCATCCTCAGAGATCTTGCAGACAAGGTAGCTGAGTTCAAACAGAGCACGGATACTCTTAGTCCTGTAGAAATTACAAACGTCAAACCCATTGCTTCATACTCATGGATCGAGGCTCCAACGCCAACGATCGCCGTCCCTGGTAAGCATGCAATCCATGTCTGAGTAATATTGGTCGATTAGCGTCCTGCTGATGTCACATAGGTTCTCCCAGAGTCTGGTTCACAGGCCCCCAGCGCGTGCTGGCTGACTCTGGAACACGCTTTGTGGATCAAAATGCATTCTGCATGCAAAAAATGTCCCCCCTTATCCCGCTATTTGCAGCTATCGATGATATGGATCCCAGTTTCGACTACAAACAGTTCGACTTCATCACAGACCGCAACAACCTTCGCAAGCTTCTCTACTGGGCCAGTGGCTCATCAGATGAGAAAGACTTCCGCATCGATATTGATGTAGCGGGCTCGACGTGCTTGTTCACACGTCTTGAGGCACAGAACACGGACACCGTGGAAGGCTTTATGGGGTATGGTCATGAGTACAAGCAAGCGGCCACGAGAGTCACTCGCGGCTGCGAGAGAGCTATTGGACATTATCGGATGATTTCCATAGTAAGACTCTTGTATTCTCATTCGGGTCACTCGCAACATATGGTATTCGACAGGACATTGGTGAACTGAAGATTCTCCTTCGTTTCGCGATCGGGGCATGCACATCTTCTATCAATGACATCAACGACGAGGACGACCTCCTATCAGGCTTCTCAGGCTTGTGTATTGACGAAGCATCTGCATCCAACACCTTGGACACTAAGAAGCCTCAGGTCACGGTGCCAACCGTCCGTGGCATCTCCATCACCCAGACAACTCCACGCAAAGTTGTCCCGCAAGCCTCACTCATCGAGCTCAAGACACGCGCTGCCCACCGAGAGCTCGACTGGGCAGAAATTTATCCACAGCTCTACCTTTCTCAAACAGCATTATTGTATATCGCGAAGCACGAACGCGGCAACTTCAATACCCTGGAGAAAGTAGAGCTTGGCTCGGAGAGCATGCAAACCCATGCCCGCCGTGCTGAGCAGGGTGTTGCGAAGTTGAAACTCGTGCTTCAGGATATATCAGATGCTGCGAAAAAGGAAGGTGTGGGGGTAGGTTTGAGTTTGGTGGCAATGGGCGGCAAGTTGGCATTGTACAAGCACCATGAAGGGACCGGAAAAGGGCCGGGAAAAGACATCACAGATAAATTCAATTGACATCCTCGTAAGTAAGGGTATCAAGGGACCCTTTGAAAACTCGCGATGTAACATAGCTGGAGCGATATTTTCAAGTTGTATTTGATCGAATCTGAAAGACGTACTTCTTACTGCACATAGTGCACACAAGATTGATGCAACGTCAATAATTCGAGAGATCGATGGCTTATCCATGCAAGCACTTAGTGCAAGACCTCGAGCAATATTCCCGAGTTAAAATACGATCGCTGGAAACTCAACATAGCCGACGCTAGAGAATACTGAGAAACGACAGACGAACAGAACAGGACCATGTTCTTGTTCCGGACGAGGGCGTGACGTATACCGGCTGACTTTGGCACATTTCCATTGATAGAATGCATTCTACATTTGTTCTACATGGGGAGAATGTTCCTCCTCTCATGTCCTAGGCTATTCTTAGTCGTGGGCGATATGAATCCTTGGTTCGACTTCATCATAAACATCATCGCAATAGCCCTCGCAAGCTTCTCCGCCATGTCAATAGCTCATCTGATGTTCCGCATTACGTTTTCGCTCATATACAACAGAATATACATATGTACAGGTTCGATACTGGTGGGAGACTGCACGTATAGGGATGCCGATATGAGGCCTTAGACCCTATATATCAGAAGATCAGGGTATTTATTTTCTAAATAGACTTGTGGATCGATGTGTTCGTTATCACGGAGAACGTATACACCTGGGTAGAGTAGCTCGCCACTAAAATACAAAAGACGCAGAAAATACAAGCTGAAAGAGGCGAACATAGTCAGCAAGCTCAAATAACAAGCGCTATCTGTGTGAGTCACAGGACTGTCAGCAGGTCTAAGCTTCATCTGGCAGGCCAGGGGTCATACTGCCTCTAGACCGCGCTTGGAATTCATGTGAACGGGATAGCAATTCTACTGAATTCGCCGATCGGTGGGAGACCAAGAGCGGTTGCTCCCTGCTTCTTTGAAGGTTGAATAGTATTCGAGAAGAAAGAACACTGTGTGTAACAATCTGAGGTCTAAAATGAGGAATGTGAGCTTTCGACTACCAATATGCTTGACCAAACCAACATGTTCAGTACCTCACTGTAGGAGAGCTAGGGAATTTACTCAGTTCTTCGAGATCGACGAAAACAAAGAAAGAACTCACAGGCAACACAGTGGTGACTATCACATTGACTGTAGATATCACTACAAATATATCAGCACGAGATCAATAGTAACAACGGAGTTCATACTCGTGATGCAGAACATGTAGAATAGTCC
>Ga0310811_10015318_pt1 | contig 10026 bp, 10 predicted proteins | sample YCmetagenome_FD_207642 | JGI IMG/M metagenome (GOLD analysis project Ga0310811, IMG submission 207642) | Soil microbial communities from experimental microcosm in Duke University, North Carolina, United States - YC | ecosystem: Engineered > Artificial ecosystem > Soil microcosm > Unclassified ...
ACTCTAGACCTCGAGCGAGGACGGCTACGCCGTCGCGCCTTTCGCTTTGGGCCGGCGCAGATGCTCGTCGAGCCTCGGTAGAATCTCGACGAAATTGCACGGCCTGTAACGGTAATCGAGCTGGTGCACCAGAATTTCGTCCCAGGCATCGCGGCACGCGCCGGGCGAACCCGGCAGGCAAAAAATGTAAGTTGCATTGGCGACGCCGGCCGTCGCCCTGGTCTGGATCGCGGAAGTGCCGATTTTCCTCTCACTGACCAGCAGAAACATCGTCGCAAATCCGTCCATCTTCTTCTCAAACAGCGGCTCGACCGCTTCCGGCGTGACGTCACGGCCGGTAAAGCCCGTGCCCCCGGTGGTAATGACCACGTCGATGAATTTATCGGCGATCCATGCCTTGACGTGCTGACGGATTGCCTTGACCTCGTCTTTCACGATCGCTCGTTCGGCAACGACATGCCCCGCGGCACGGATGCGCTCGATCAGTGTCGCGCCGGATTTATCGTCGCTTGCCTCGCGCGTGTCGGAAACCGTCAACACTGCGATTTTCAGCGGAACAAACTGTCGGCTTTGGTCGATCCCGGCCATTGTCCGTTCCTAGAGCGACGTCGCCGAGAAGGTATTGCAGGACGAGACCTTGCCCTCTTTCAGACCGATCGTGAACCAGCGCTGCCGTTGCGCCGATGAGCCGTGCGTGAAGGCATCGGGCACCACATAACCGCGCGACTGCTGCTGCAGCCGGTCGTCGCCAATCGCTGCTGCGGTCTGCAATGCCGCCTCGATGTCGCCCGGCTCCAGCGAGTTCCAACGCTGGTTGGAATGGTGCGCCCAGACACCGGCGAGGCAGTCAGCCTGCAGTTCAACCCGCACCTGGATGCGATTCGCTTCCGCGCGGTTGCCGACCCCGCGTTGCGCTTCTTGCGCCTTCGGCAGGATACCGAGCAAATTCTGCACGTGGTGTCCGACTTCGTGCGCGATCACATAGGCTTCGGCAAATTCGCAGGCCTTGCCGCTGCACCCACGGAAGCGAACCTGCATGTCGCGGAAGAAAGAGGTATCGAGATAGATACGCCGGTCGTTCGGGCAGTAGAACGGACCCATCGCCGACTGCGCGAATCCGCAACCGCCCTGGATCGCTCCGGAGTACAGGCGCAATCGCGGGACGCGGTACTGCTGTCCTCCGCTTTTGAAAATTTCGGTCCAGGTGTCCTCGGTATTGCCGAGGACGGCGGCGACGAAGTCGCCCATCTTGTCCTTCGGCGCACCGGCCTGCCGCGGCTGGCTGGGTTCGTAAGGCTGTTGTGAGTGCCTGCCGCTGTTCACCATCTCGGCGCCGCCAATGAGGATGCTCGGATCGATGCCGAGGGCCCAGCCGATCAGGCCGAGCACGACGATTGTTCCAATGCCGAGGCCGCCACCGCCGACCGGAATACCGATGCCGCCGCCGCCGCCAAAACCGCCGTCCTCACCACGGCTGTCTTCGACGTTGTCGCTGCGGCGGAAATCATCCCAACGCATCGCAATTCCCTCCACACTTTGCGCGATCATCGCCGAACTGCACGCGCGCGTCCAACACTACGCGGTATCCGCATAAGCCCAGATCAAATAGGCAGAATTTGCCCAGTTGCCAGCCGTGATCATAAACCGGTTTTTTACCTTGGGCGCTCAAGATGCAGGCCTGTCGGTTGTAGGTCCCGCGTCGCCGACCGCGTCACCTGAGTCAGAGTCCTGAGTCATGGTTGTGTCGCGTCGCGGGGCGCCCCAAAGGGCGCCCCGTGGAGTATCAGAGAGTCTGCAACCGCATCGCATTCTTGCCGGCGATTGCATTTCCGGAATGGCGAAACTTCCGGCGGCTTCGGTCGATCTCGTATTCGCCGACCCTCCTTACAATCTCCAGCTCGCGAGCGATCTCAAGCGCCCGGACGATTCTCGTGTCGACGCCGTCGACGATGACTGGGACAAGTTCGCAAGCTTCTCCGCCTATGATGACTTCACCAAAGCCTGGCTCACCGCATGCCGGCGCGTGATGAAGCCGGCGGCGACGCTCTGGGTCATCGGCTCCTATCACAACATTTTCCGGGTCGGGACGATCATGCAGGATCTCGGCTTCTGGATCCTGAACGACGTGATCTGGCGCAAGTCGAACCCGATGCCGAACTTCCGCGGCCGGCGTTTCACCAATGCGCACGAAACCTTGATCTGGGCTTCGCGCGATGCCGATGCGCGCGGTTACACGTTCAATTACGAAGTGCTCAAGGCCGGCAACGAAGATATCCAGGTGAGGTCGGACTGGACCTTGCCGCTTTGCACCGGAGACGAGCGCCTCAAGGGACGTAACGGCAAGAAACTGCATCCGACACAGAAACCGGAAGCGCTGCTCGCGCGCGTACTCCTGTCGAGCTCGCGGCCGGACGACCTGGTGCTCGACCCGTTCTGCGGCACCGGCACCACCGGCGCCGTTGCCAAACGTCTCGGACGCCGTTTCATCGGATGTGAGCAGGATCCCAAATATGCGAAGGCGGCCGAGCAGCGCATCGGCCGGGTCAAGCCGCTGGAAGCGCCGACGATCGCGCCATTCGTGACGGCGCGCGAAGCGCCGCGCGTGCCGTTCTCGGCGCTGATCGAGCGCGGCCTGGTGACACCCGGTGCGCAGCTGGTCGATGCCAAGAAGCGCCACAAGGCGCTGGTGCGCGCCGATGGCGCGGTATCGCTCGACGGCACCGTCGGCTCCATTCACCGCATTGGCGCGCTGGCGCAGGGTCTCGAAGCCTGCAATGGCTGGACCTTCTGGCACGTGGAAACACCGAAAGGCCTCAAGCCAATCGACGCTTTCCGCGCCGTTATCCGCTCCGAGATGGCCGAGGCCGCGGAATAACGCGGATCAAGTCGCAATCGCTTCGACAAGGAGTTCGAGCGAGCGCTTCGCGAAAGCATCCATATTCGCCAACCTGTCGGCGCTGCCAGTGCGCAGCGTGGCAGCGCGCTCGATGGGGCCGGCCACGGCGAGGCAGGTGTGCCCCGCGGGGTCGCCATAGCGATTGCCGGATGGACCGGTCGCGCCGGTTTCGCCGAAGCCCCATGTGGCGCCATGACGCTCGCGCACAAGCCGTGCGATCAACAGCGAATAGTCTTCGGTCGCAGGGCGGAGGCCCTTCATTTCCGCGTCGCCGATGCCGAGCAGCGCCGCGCGCGCGGATTTCGTGTAGACGACCGCGCCACCGAGAAAGTAGGCGGAGGCTCCGGGCACGGCGAGCAAGGCCGCGGCGACAAGCCCTCCCGTCGAGGACTCCGCAATCGCGATTGTTTGCTTGCGCGCAATCAAGGCTGCGGCGATTTTCTCCGCGAGCGGCAACAACGCTTTCATAGATCGCCTCGTCCGAGCTGACAGAGCACACGAAACACGCCTACTTCGGCCACGGGAAACTGACGCGAGAATCGTGCACCAAGCGCCTCTGCATCGGACTGGCGCAGTGTATCGACCATCAAGCAGGCTTTGATCTTCTTGTCGCCGCCGCGCAGCTTCTCCTCCATGGACACGGGCATGCCGGCGGGGTCGAGTGCAATCCAGATTTCGCCACCGGCGATATTCGTGTCCTGCACCAGCTCGTCGAGCGCTGCGGTAAGCGCGCCGACATCTGGTGTTTCATTGAAACGTGCGGTCACTGCGAAAGCGCCGCGAAACGCGCCACGCCGGTTTGTCCGCTGGCACACCGTGCGGTTCATGTTGACGAACACCTCGGACATCACCCGCTTGGTCATTGGTGTCGGATTGTCGAGCCGATCGAGATAAGCCCTCGAGGTCAGCACATCGGGCGACTCGACCAGGTAAAAGTTGAAATAGCCGGCGCCCCCGGAAATCGCCTGATGCCGGCGGCCGAACAGAAATCCGGGGACGGCGAGCCGCTCCTGCAGATGCTCCCCTTGGAACCAGGCGTTGAATTCGTCCTCGCGGCCGGCACGGCAGTCGTTAAAAATCGCGAGAATTCCGGGCTGCGCAGCCGACATCGCTATTTCGCCGCCACCACCATGATTTCGACCTTGTAATCGGGTGCCGCAAGCCGCGCCTCGACGGTCGCGCGCGCGGGCGTGTTGCCGGGCGCCACCCAGGCATCCCAGACCGCATTCATCTCGGCGAAACTGGCCATGTCGGTGATCCAGATGTTAGCCGACAACAGCTTGCTCTTGTCGGTGCCGGCCTTCGCCAGGAACCCGTCGATCTGCCTGAGAATGTCCTGCGTCTGCTCTTTGACGCTCTTGCCTTTCGGATTATCGGCGACGATCCCAGCCAGGTAGACGGTATTTCCGTGGACCACCACCTTGCTCATGCGCGGCCCAACTTCGTGACGTTCGATGGCCATGCCACTCCCCTTTTCAAAAACTCAAAAACAAACGGCATCATTCCTACCGATCTTTGGCGGCCATGGGAACCGGCACCGGCGGCGCGACTTATCGCTTCGAACAGCAGTCAAGGAGGCGCGTCATGGGATGGTTTTCACCCAACATGGAGACGATGAAGGATCTGTTCCTGCACACGATGCAGGACATCTATTACGCGGAGCACCAGATCGAGAAGGCCTTGCCGGACATGGTCCAGAAGGCGTCCGACTCCGAGCTCAAAAAGGGATTCAGGACTCATCTCAAACAGACCAAAGGCCAGATCAAACGACTCGATCAGGCGTTCAAAAAATTAAAGATGACGCCGCAAGGAACAAAATGCCCGGCCATCGACGGCATCATCGACGAGGCCCAGGAAATCGCCGGCGAGATCGAAGACAAGATGGTGCTCAATGCCGCGCTGATTGCGGCAGCACAGGCGGTCGAGCATTACGAGATCACGCGTTATGGAACGCTGGTGGCCTGGGCCAAATTGCTGGGCCGCAACGACGTCGCCAGAGTCCTCAACATGAATCTCAAGGAAGAGAAGGCAACCGACAAAAAGCTCAGCGGAATTGCCAAACGCAAGATCAATCGCAAAGCCGCAGCGCGCAATCGCAAACGGCCTGATGCGATTGAGCGTGCCGAGAACTCGATGCTGGTGGCGGCGGCAGGGATTCCGGCGGTCTAACGCCTATCCAGCGCGTGCGTCAGCACCTTGCGCATGACATTCGGCAAAGCTTCGCCGTGCGCATCTGCGAGCCTGACCCAGCGTGCGCCTTTTGGCGCCTTTGCCGCCCGCGGAACTCGCGCAACAAACACCGCGAGTTCAAGCGGGAAATGCGTAAAGACATGACGGACAACGCCCGGAATGCGCCGCCACTTGGCACGCGCGACAGGCGGCGCGAACTGCGGCGCGCGGCCGAAATCAAATTCGTGCGTCCAGTCGCTGCCGGGAACTTCGCTCATGCCGCCGAGCAAGCCCTTCTCCGGCCGGCGGCGCAAAAGGACGCTTTCATCGTCGCGCAGCACGACGAAGGCGGCGCCGCGCCGTAGTCTGCCTTCGCGTTTTGGCGCTTTGCGCGGAAACGTCTCCTGGTCCCCGCGCGCATTCGCGGCACAGGCGCGATCCCACGGACAGAGAGCGCAGGTTGGACGCTTGGGCGAACAGATCGTCGCGCCGAGATCCATCATTGCCTGTGCGAAGTCGCCGGAACGTTTGGCGGGCAAAAGCGATGCCGCCAGACGCTTGATCGCCGGCTTGGCGGCAGGCAATTCCTCCTCGACGGCGAACAGCCGCGCGATGACGCGCTCGATATTGCCGTCGACCGGAACCGCGGGGTGATCGAATGCGATCGCCGCGATGGCCGCAGCGGTGTAGTCGCCAATGCCTGGCAGCGCGCGCAACGCCTCGATGTCTTCGGGAAATCTTGCATCATGGCGCTCGACCACGACCTTCGCGCAGCCATGCAGATTCCGGGCACGCGCGTAGTAGCCAAGACCCGCCCAGGCCCGCAAAACATCCTCAAGGTCGGCAGCGGCCAACGCCTCGATCGTTGGCCATTTCGACAGGAACCGGGCGTAGTAAGGCGCGACGGCCTTGACCGTTGTCTGCTGCAGCATGATCTCGGACAGCCAGACGCGATAGGCGTCGGTGCGTTGGCCGGACCGGGCGCGCCAGGGCAGCACGCGCGCGTGCCTGTCGTACCAGGCGAGAAGACCGGCGGCCTCCGGCAGGAGCGCTTTCTTCCGCGACGGCGAACGGACTGCTACGGTCATGGTTCCGACGATGGCATAAGGCCCGTCCCCATGAGCAAGCCCTCGCGCAGTTTTCCCCGGCCGCTTTCGGAACTGTTGAGCGCGACCCTGAGCGACGTTCTCAAGGCGCAAGGCTTTGCCTCAACCGAGATCATCTCCCGTTGGCATGACATTGTCGGCCCCGAAATTGCGGGCCATAGCGAGCCGCTCAAGATCAACTGGCCGCGGGCCCCTGCCAACGAACAGCCGGAACCCGCCACACTCGTCCTGCGGGTCGAGGGTCCGGCGGCTCTCGAAATCCAGCACCTGTCCGAGGTCATTCTCGATCGGGTCAATCGTTTCTTCGGTTGGCAGGCCATTGGCCGAATTACCATCCGCCAGGCCCCGCTGCGACGCCGGGAACAATCGCTGCCTCCCAAAATTGATGACGTGGCGGCCGCACGGATTGCCGACAGTCTGCCCGACGTCAAAGACGAGAATCTGCGCCAGGCACTGGGCCGGCTGGGTTCGGCGATCAAGGGAAATTGAGCCATCCGAACGGCTTGGCAGGCGGGCGTGCCATTGCCACAATCGTGCCGTCCAGCTAGCCAATACGCTGAATTCGACCGGCGTTTAGCCCAGGAGCCCGTTTTGCAGATGACCCGACGCAAATTTTGTCAGACCACGGCCACCCTGGCGCTTGCCACCGGCGTGCTTGGCTTCCCGTCACTGCCCTCGTTTCCTGACCTGGCGCTCGCCGCTGAAACCGTGCCGGCGGACGAGTTGATGAAGACCGACACGTTGCCTGACATGGCAATGGGCAACGACAAGGCAGCGGTCACCGTCATCGAATATGCCTCGATGACCTGCCCGCACTGCGCGCATTTCCAGGAGGTCACATTCCCCGAACTCAAGAAGCGTTACATCGACACGGGGAAGGTCCGCTACATTTTCCGCGAATTCCCGCTCGACAGTCTCGCCGCTGCGGCTTTCATGCTCGCGCGTTGCGCCGGTAAAGACGACAAGGACAAATATTTTGCCCTGGTCGACACGTTGTTCCGGCAACAACGGCAGTGGGCCGTCGAAAAGCCGATCCCCCCGCTGCTCGCCATCGCCAAGCAGGCAGGCTTCACCGAGCAGACTTTCAATGCCTGCCTCGCGAATCAGCAGACGCTTGACGGCATCGAAAGCATCCGTCAGCGAGCCATCAAGCAGTTCAAGGTGCAGTCGACGCCGACCTTTTTCATCAATGGGACGGCTCATCCCGGCGCCCTCTCCATCGACGAGATGGCCAAGGTAATCGACCCCTATCTCAAGGGCTGACAAGGGTTTTTTGGCCTGGGCGGCTGCCGTTGCGTCGCGGATTTACCCGCGATCTCGCAGCCAGTCGCCCGAAAGGTCTGGAAAACCATGGCCGCCGTCCGCACGGCAGTTGCCCTTGCGAGCGCGGCGATTCATTCTCCGCCGGACGCGCCAAATGGGCAGCCAATTCCGGGCCAAGCCCCGGGAAGGCTTGCTGAATTAGTGAATGCAAAAACTTGATGGACCGGCGGGCGCTCTCGTCCCGCCTCGCGCAACGACCCAACGAGTCGCCGTTCCCGCAAATCCGATTTGGCGGTGCAGGAAGGTCGCAAGGTGTGCGCCAAAAAGAGTGCAATGAGGCTTTAACGCAATGAAGCTCACAAGGCTGCGCCTGCTCGGCTTCAAGTCGTTCGTTGAGCCGACCGATTTTGCGATCGAGCCCGGATTGACGGGCGTCGTCGGTCCGAACGGGTGCGGCAAATCGAATCTGGTCGAAGCGTTGCGTTGGGTCATGGGCGAGTCCTCGCACAAATCCATGCGCGCTGCGTCGATGGATGACGTGATTTTTTCGGGATCGAACACGCGACCCGCGCGCAACAACGCCGAAGTGGCGATCGCCATCGACAACTCGTCACGGTCAGCGCCTGCCGCCTTCAACGATCAGGACTCGCTCGAAATCGCGCGTCGCATCGAGCGTGACTCCGGTTCGAACTACCGCATCAATGGACGCGAGGTGCGCGCCCGCGACGTCCAGATCCTGTTTGCCGACGCCTCCACCGGCGCACGCTCGCCCGCGCTCGTGCATCAGGGGCGCATTGGCGAGATCATCCAGGCCAAGCCCGAGCAACGCCGGCGCGTGCTGGAAGAAGCGGCCGGTGTCGCCGGACTGCATGCACGCCGTCATGAAGCGGAGTTGCGGCTCAAGGCCGCAGAAACGAATTTGTTGCGGGTTGAGGATGTCATCGGGCAGCTCGCCGCGCAGATCGACGGCCTGAAGAAGCAGGCGCGGCAGGCCATCCGCTACCGCACGGTGTCGTCGCAGGTGCGCAAGGCGGAGGCGACGCTCTATCATTTGCGCTGGACCGCCGCCAATAATGAGGTGGCGGAGGCCGAGCATGCGAAAGATGTCAGTGTGCGCACGGTTGCCGATCGTGTCGGCGCCGAGGCGGAAGCCTCCAAGCGGCAGGCATTGGCAGCCGCCGCATTGCCCGAGCTGCGCGAGGCAGAGGCGCGCGCCGGCGCAGCGCTGCACCGCCTGAATATCGCGCTACAAGATCTCGACCGGGAAGAGGCCCGCGCCAAGGACCGCATCGCCGAGCTCGATCTGCGGCTCGTCCAGTTCGCCGCGGATGCGGAGCGCGAGCAGCGGCTTGCCGCGGACGCCGAACAAGCGATCGCGCGCCTCGCTGCCGAAGAGGAAACCATTCGCGTGGAAGCGCGCGAAAGCGCCGGCCGGCGCAGCGGCATCGATGCCAAGGTGGCCGAGGCCGAGGGCGCACTGAACGGCGCCGAGAAGATTTTTACCGAGGTCACGACCGCGCTTGCCGACCTCGCCGCCCAACGCAACCGCTTCGAGAATGCCGCACGCGAGCAAAGCGAACGCGTCGTAAAAATTGCTTCCGAGATCGCCGCAATCGAGCGCGAACTTTCGACCCTGCACAGCGCCGACAATGCGCCGCTCGCCGCCGCAGTCGAAGGGACGCAGGCCGCGCTGACCGAGGCAGAAGCAGCGGCAGTTGCCGCCGAAGCCGCGCACAACGTTGCACGCGGCGACCTGGAAGCGGCGCGCGAGGCGCTGTCGGAGTCGGAAAAACGCCTGCAGCGGCTGGAGACCGAGGCAAAGACCTTGTCCAAGATGCTGTCGCTCGAGACGCGCAGCCTGTGGCCGCCGGTCATCGACCACGTTGCGGTGGAGAAAGGCTACGAGAAGGCGCTGGGCGCCGCGCTCGGCGACGACCTGGACGCTCCGATCGATCCATCGTCTCCCATGCACTGGAGCGAGGTTGCAGGCGACGGCACCGACCCTGCCCTGCCGGAGGGGGCGGAGCCGTTGGCGCGCTACGTGAAGGCGCCGCCGCAACTCGCGCGGCGGCTCGCTCAGATTGGTGTCGTCGAGCGTGATGCCGGTAACCGTCTCGCCGCGGGCCTCAAAACCGGTCAGCGGCTCGTATCACGCGATGGCGACTTGTGGCGCTGGGACGGATTCGTCGCAGCCGCGCATGCCCCGACTGGCGCCGCGCGGCGTCTTGCGCAGCGGAACCGGTTCGCGGAGATCGACACCGAACTCGAAAGCGCGCGAGGCGACGTCGAGGCCAAGCGCCGGACGCTGGAAGCAGCGCAATCGGCCTTCGATGCCGCCAGCAGCACTGAAACCGAAACGCGGGCGCGCGAGCGCGATCTCAATCGGCAGGCTGCGCGGCTTTCGGCGCTCGCAGAAGCGCGGGCGCGGCTGACCATGAGCCGTAACGAGGCCGAAGCTGCAAAGATTGAAGCTCAGTCCTCGCTCGGCGCGCTTGCACCCGCTGCGGATCTGGAAACGAAGCTTGCGCAGGTGCACGACGACATCGCCGGCAAGCGCGGAAAACTTGCTGAAGTTCAGGCTGAACAACAAGC
>Ga0310811_10015319_pt1 | contig 10026 bp, 8 predicted proteins | sample YCmetagenome_FD_207642 | JGI IMG/M metagenome (GOLD analysis project Ga0310811, IMG submission 207642) | Soil microbial communities from experimental microcosm in Duke University, North Carolina, United States - YC | ecosystem: Engineered > Artificial ecosystem > Soil microcosm > Unclassified ...
GCGTGATAAGCACAGCTTCGAAGGTCACGACGTCGGCTCGATTGTCGATTTCTTGGTCAACAACGACATCGTCGCCGAGAGCGCCGTTCGGGTCGGCTAATGGACTATCAGCGGCTCGTTTCACCGAAGTCAACGCCCGGCTCGATTGCGAGCTGGGCGAACTATTCGATGATGCCGGTCGAAGCAGTGCTCGAGGATGCGCAAGCGCTGCTCTATCAAACGATGCGCGTGCGCGAGATGCGCTCGGAATTCACTGCACTTCCCGTCGAGCTGAACAGCCCGAAGGTTGCCATTCCGGACGATTTTCTCGACCCGATTGTGCTGACCAACCAGCTTCGGCAGAAGATCCAGCTCACCGACATAACGACGGTGCTGCAAAAGCAGAAGTTTCAAGCGGACGGGACGACGCTCATTGTCTCGAGCCCTGGCTACTATGCCATCACCGGCTCATCGTTCAATTTCAACTGTGCGCTCAACAACAACTATACTTATTGGCTCAGCTATTTTCAGCTTCCGGAACCGTTGAGCGAGAGCAACCAAACGAACTTTCTGACCCGGCGCTATCCCAACATTTTGCGCACTGCATGTCTCGCTATCGCGGCCGATTTCCGCAAAGACGATGGCGACTATAACCGGTGCATGCAGCGGTTGACGCAGTTGATCATGAGCGCCAACGCCAACGACGATCTCGTGAATCGTGGTATGGAGATGCCGGGCGACTATCGGGGGTCTTAACCTATGGCCGGCGACACAAATTCACCGATCCTCGGTATGTTGCTGATGGGGGATGGCCTCCATACGAACAACTGGGGCGACGAGACAAACGGCAATCTGACCATTCTCGAGAATGCCATTAAAGGCACCTCGAGCATTGTCGTTTCAGGTAGCGCGAGCCTCACGCAGCAGCAGTGCGCGGCGGCGATACTCGAATTTTCCGGCACGCTGACGGGAGATGTCACGCTAACTGTGCCGGCGACGTCCAACCAATGGACGGTCATCAACAACACGACCGGCGCGTTCGTGCTCAACATGCAAGTTGCTGGCGGCAATTCGATCGAAATTGCGCAGGGCTCGACCGCGCTCGTCGCAACGCCGAGCGGCTCGAGTATTGTCAGCCTTGTTTCGTCGAACGATGGAGTGCCGCTCGGCACTGTCATCGAATATCCGAGCCTCACGCCGCCGAATGAAAATTACATGCTTGCAACGGGCGCCGCGATCTCGCGCACGACCTACGCGAGTTATTATGCGCTCGTCGGCACGACATTCGGTTCCGGTGACGGCGTCACGACGTTCAACATCCCCGATCGCCAGGGCCGCGCCGCGTTCATGGCTGACAACGGCAGCGGCCGTCTGAATGGCTGGGCAGTGGGGCACACGGCGGGTGCGCAGAACGGCAACATTCAGCTCGCGACGACGAACATTCCGGCGCATAATCACGGCGTCAATGACCCGACGCATAACCACGGCTACAACGATCCGTCACACAATCATAGTCTGAACGGCGGCGTTAATGGCGCCACGAGCATTATTTTCGCGGCATACAATGCAGGCGGTCAGGCGGTGCTCGTCAACGCGGAAGCTATCGGCGTCAATAACGCCAATGTCGGCATCACAATCGGCAATTCCGGCACCGGTATTTCGACGCAAAACACCGGCTCGGGTACTGCGTTCAGCGTGCTTGCGCCGCTGATCGTCATGGCCTTCCACGTTCGCGTGAAATGAGGCAGCGCCATGAGCCAACCGGCGCCGCCGATCCCTCTCGACATCCCGCCGGGTTTCGTCACAAGCGAAGCACCGCTCGCGGCGAAGAACCGCTTTACCGGCGGCTTCGGTATCCGGTTTTGGCGCGGCCGAGCGCAGAAACGCGGCGGTTTCGTGTCGCAGACTGCGACCCCGCTCGTCGGCGTCCCGCGCGGCGCTGGCGTGTGGAATGACCTGACCGCGAAACAGTTCATTGGCGTCGGTACGGCATACAAACTTTACGCGATCAACAATGCCGATTTCACCGCGCAGGACATTACGCCGCTTCAGACGTCAGCAACGGTCAATAACCCGATCACGACCAATCTGGCGAACCCAACATCGGTCAAAGTCAACATCCCGAGCCATAACGCAGCGGTCGGGCAGTATATCGATATTTCCGGCGCAAGTGACACGGGCGGCATTCCCGCGGCCGTGCTGAATGGGTCGTATCCTATCGCGTCGATTGTCGATTCTGACAACGTAACATTCATCTCGCCGATTGCCGCGTCATCGGCAGTGACCGGCGGCGGCGTGGGCGTTGATGTCGATGTTGAGCTGGCGCCGGGGCAAGTTAACGCGCAATTTGCATTCGGTTGGGGTTCGGGACCGTGGGGTAGTGGTTCGTGGGGCACACCGCGCGAGTCATCGTCACTGATCTTCTACCCGCGCATTTGGTCAGTTCAGAACTTCGGCAAGACGGGTCTTTTTTGTCCGACTGGCGGTAGTATCTATCAGTGGGACGCGACATCCCCTGTCGGTACGCGTGCGTCGATCGTGCCGAATGCACCGACCGTTAATCAGAGCATCATCGCGACGTCAGACGAGATTGTCATTGCACTTGGCGCTAATTTCGGCGGTACGCAAGATCCGCTTTCGTGGTGGAGTTGCCAGCAAGGCGATTTTACGAAGTGGGATGTCACGCAGATCAACCCGAACGGTGCATCCTCCGTTCAGTCACGCGTCAACAACGGCAATCGTTTTATTTCAGGGCTCGATCTCGGCGTGCATATGTCGCTCGCGTGGACTGATGCGTCGTTGTACGCTTTTCAGTATAACGGCTCACAGTTCGCTTTCGACGTCATGTTGCAAGGCACGAAATGCGGCTTGATCGGCCCGATGGGCGCGGTCGTCGTCGGCATGCAGGCGTTTTGGCTCGGCCCGACGCGCTTCTGGATGTGGAACGGGGCGGGCGTGCAAGCCATTCCAGGGCAGGCCGACATTCTCGATTCATTTTTGAAGAACTTGCGGCCGTATTATTCGACACAAGTTGTCGCGTGGTACGATGCGCAATATAACGAAGTGTGTTGGGCATATGTCGATCTGAACAACGTCGAAAACAACGCGTGCGTCGTCTTCAATCTCGACGGTCAGTTCTGGTACACCGATCAGTTCATTGTCCGCCGCACGACCGCGACGAATTTCACCGATCAGAACACGGCGCCGCTATTTTTCGGCGATGACGGCATTCTTTACCAGGACAATCAGGGACTCGACGCGAACGGCGTCAATAAGCCGTGGTCATTGTCCTACGCGCCTGTCGAGCTCGGCAACGGTGCGCAGTCGATGGAGGTTGACGGCATCGCGATGGACATGGAACGACAGACGGGGACAATGGATGCCGAAATTATCGCAACCGATCGCACGCCAGCCAATGAGTTGACAATTGATGTCGGGCAAGCTCGAGTCGATGCGAATGGCGGCTTGATGGATTTCCGTGTCGCCGGCCGGCAGGCGCAATTGACGTTGTCCGGTACCGGGCGCGGTTGTGACTTCCGGGTCGGTATTCCGAAGCTTTTGAGCAGCACCGCAGGAACGCGCCGATGAGAGCTGTATCGCTAGGCCCCATGCCGCCGAACGCGACACTGGCGCAAAAAGTCGATTGGTGCGTGGCGTCCATCCGCGTGCTTGCCGATGCATCGCGCTTCGAAGGTTCGACGATCGCCGACCCGATCACGATCACCAATGCCCCCAATCCGCCAGTGTCAGCTTTCGACCCGACGACGGCGACCCTGCCGCAAGTCGCTAATTGCCTCGCAACCGTGCTGAGAGATATGCAAAGGCGTGGTCGTCAGAATAGGGCTTCGTGAGTCGTGGCGGATCAACTGACATCTCGGGCGCTTAAAGGCGAGGAAGACTGCAAGCACGTCGCCAAATTGCTTTATGAGATGTACCGGGAGGCCGGCCGGGCGACGCTCAACCCGGAGAAAGCATGGCTCGAGATCGTCGACACGGTCGAGAACCATGCGGCATTCGGGGTTTTCCACAACGATTTGCTGATCGCCTCAGTCGGGCTTATCCCGCTCGAGGGCGGACTCTTCTATTCCGACGCGCCCTGGTTTATCGACAAGTGGTGCTATGTTCTGCCGCAATATCGGCCGCACCGGCTTGATTCGGTTCCATTTGAGATGCTGCTGCGCGAAGTCCAATGGCTTTGCAACATCGCCGAACGGGCTGCGATCATCACCGTGTTCAACGAGAAGCGCGTCCGCGTTCGTGACCATGTGACAAGGATCGCGCAGAAACTCGCGATTTACCCGGCCGGCGTGGACATCGAAATTCGACCCGAGGGCAGTGCACCGTGAGCGGCAACAGCACGACAACGACCAACTCGACGCAGTCGATGCAGTACGCCCCGTGGGTCACGTCCGCGGGTCAAAATCTCTATGGCGAACTTTCGAGCCAATACCCGAATTGGAATGGGTACAGCGGCCCGACGTCGGCTGCCGCCACGCAACCGCAAACGGTCGCGACGGATTATGCTTCGGGCGCGATCGGCACGAACAATTCGCAGTTGACCGGCGCGGGCAACACGCTTCAGAGCGTTATCAATTCGATCAATCCGACCGCCGGCCCCGGTCAGTACATGAACCCGTACGTACAGCAGACGTTGCAGCCGACGCTTGCCAATTTGGCGACGGCCAACAATCAGTCGAATGCTGGCGTTGCTGCGAACGCGACGATGAATGGGCAATATGGCGGCACGGCGCAGGGCGTGCTTCAGGCGCTCAACAACAACTACTACCAGCAGAATGTCGCGGGCGCGTCGGGTCAGGCATATTCGAATGCCTACAATTCGGCGATCCAACAGCAGCAAAATTCGCTCAACACACTGCTCGGCGCGGCAGCCGGGCAGACGGGCGTTGGCGCATCCGAGAATTCGAACAACAACATGCTCGCGACATTGCTCGGCAGCATCGGCGGCCAGGAGCAGAACATCAATCAGTCGGGCATTCAGAACGGCATCAATCTCAACACGCAGAACCAAGAAATGCCGCTCACGCAGGGCACGCAGCTTGCGGCGCTGCTGTCGTCGCTGCCGCAAAATTATACGAGTTACGGCACGCAGCAGACGACGCAACCGAACAACATCGGTTACGCGCTCTTGGGCTCGGTTTTGGCGGGGCTCTAAATGGCATATCTCGACGATCTCTTGCAGTCGATGAATTTCCAGAATGGCGGCCCGATGCTGAGTGCGGCGCCGATGGCGACTGCGACCGGTGCGCCGGCCCCCGGCAGCGCACCGACGTTGCCTACGGGCGGCGTGCCGGGGCTCAACCCCAACCCGGCCGCGGGGCCGTCTGCGCAAGTCCTGGCGCGTCTCCGGACGCCACAGCCGGCGCAACTGCCGCAGGGACTATTTTCCGGCGTGCCGGATGTCAAAGGCATGGACCGCGGCGCGGCTTTCGCGTCGGGTATTTCGAGCGGCCTTGCGGACTCGTCGCGCACGATGCTCGCCAATCAGCAGCTCGGGCAGCAGTCGCAACAGAACAATCTCGAGCTGTTCAAGACGCTCGCGGAGATCGGCAATCAAGGCGATGCGCATACGCTTGGCGAACAGCAGCTTGCCGAGCAGTCAAAGCGCGATCAGACGACGGCGGATTATTATCACGGCCTCATCGCCGCAAAGAACGTCGAGAATTCCAACGAAACCGTCGAAGCACGACAGGCAAACGCGGCGAAGATCTTCCCGCCCGGTACCGACCCGTCTGTCATCGCGACCTATGTTGCGACCGGTGCGCCGCCGAAAAACTACGGGGCACCGGTCGTCAAGCCGACAATGGGGCCGACCGAGCAAAAACTGTATGATCAGGCGAATTCGCGCGTGCAGTATTTGCAAAATTCGATCGACAGCCTGAATGGTGCGCTGAAGTTGAGCGGCAACATTTACGGCGGCCCGTGGGGCGCGTTGCAGACCAAGACGTCGAACATGCTGCAAGGCCACTCACCGATCGCCGACCCGCAGATTGCGGCGAACACCGATCAGTACGAACAGGCGATCCGGATGGCGGGGCTTTCCGGCGCGAAAGAGCTGTTCCCCGGCCGTGTGACCAATTACGACGAGCAATTGTTGCAGTCGGTCAACCCGACCGGCGCAAAGTCGCCGCAGGCACGCCAGCAGATCCTTCAGAAGATGATCGAAGATCGTCAACAGATGCTTGCCTATGAGACGCAGCGCGTCGCGTCGATGAAGTCGGGCGAATATTTCGCGCATGGCGGAACGCCGCCGTCGCTGGGTACAAACCCCTATTCAAAGTTCGGCTCGGTCCCGGTCGATCAGTACGGCGTGCCGGCCCCGGCGAGCGCGGGCGGCAAAAGCGCCCCTGCGGCGGCCCCTGCGCCCCAACAGCAACCGAGCGCCCCGGCTGCCGCGCCGTCGGCGCCGACGCAAACCGCCATGTCGGACGACGAGGCGACGCAGTCTTACGCCGCCGCCAAGCAGGCGCTCGCGCAAGGCGCGCCGCGCGATCGTGTCGAAGCGTTGTTGCGCTCGCGCGGCCTCGATCCTGGGAAACTCTAAATGCCGGCTTTGACGCTCGATGACTTCATGGGCTCGAGCGCAGCCCCGGAAACCGCAGCGCCCGCCGCCGCGGCGCCGACATCACGCGCTTTGACGCTCGACGACTTCATGGGCTCGAGCCCTGCGGCCGGCAGCGACGACGGCAATTCGCTTCGAGCTATGACGCCCGAGGAGGAAGCCGCGTTTCTTAAGCAAAATCAACCGCCTAACGCCAAGCCTCAAACTGCGGCCGCGCCGTCGGCGCCAAGCGATCCTTCGACCCCCTTGCCGGCGCCAAAGACCGGCGTCGTCGCCAACGCCGCCGCCGGCACGAATGAGGGCGTGACTGGCGCGATTGGCGCGCCCGTGGACGCCGTCAATTGGCTGCTCGGCAAAATGGGGCTGCCCGTTTCCGAGGCGCCCGTCATGGGCTCGCGTTGGCTGCGCAATCTCGAGGCGAGTTACGGCGGCAACCCCGAGCAGATCGCCGCGACGACGACGGCCGAAAAGTTGGCGCGCGGCGCCGGTTCTGGCGTTGCTAGCGCACTGCTGCCGGCCGGCGAGGCGAACGCGCTCGGCGAGACAGGAATGCTCGGCGGCAAAGCGCTCGAGCTCGCCCAAGGTGCCACGGGCGGCGTCGACGCAGCCAACGCAGCGCTCGGCGCCGGCATGGGCGCGGGCTCAGAAGCCTTGAACGAAGTGACGCCCGAACCGCTGCGACCCTACGCGCAGTCGCTCGCCATTCTCGGGCTTCTCGGCAGTGGCAAAATCGCCGGCAAGATCGCCGATGCGTCGCACGGCATGGTCGATGCTGCGCTCGGCCCCGCCGACGTGCCGGCGACGGCGCGCAATGTCATTATGGAACCGCTACTGCGCAACCGCGTGGATCTCGACGCGCTTCAGCAGAAAGTTCAGGCGGCACACGATGCCGGCGTGACCGGTTACACGCTCGCCGATGCCGCGCAGGATCAATTCGGCAGCCTTGTTGGCACGATGGCCCGCAAAGGCAACGAACAGGCTACCAACTTTTTGCAGCAGCGCCAAACCGGCACGCCATCACAGCCATCGCAATACGATCGCGTCGTCGGCAACGTGCAGGATCTTTTGGGCGAAGGCGATATTGACGCCACAATGCAGCAGCTCGCCGCGCAGCATCAGAATGTCATCATGCCACTTTATGAGCGCGCATTTCAGCAGGGCGAATACAATCCGCCCGAGCTGGCGGCGATTGCCACGCGGCCGGGGGTTGAAAGTGCGCTGCGCGAAGGCGCCAAGACGGCCGCCGATGAAGGCCAGCCGTTGCAGACGACCATGCGCGGCGCCGATGGTCAGCCGATTTCTCCGGAGGCGCACGAAGCCTTCGTAACTGGGCAACGCGGGCGCGTTGATCAGGCGTTGTTTGACTACTTCGGCCAAGGCGTTGATGAAGGTTCGCTTGCCGCAGCCGAGCATGTTATCGAACAGCGTGCAGCGGAATCTTCGCCGATTTTTGACGCCGCCCGCGATACTCCAATCCAGTATAACGACACGTTGCGCAATCTTCTGCGCGGCGAGCCCGATGCGGAAGGCGCGCGCCCGAGAGGCGGCGGCCCGCTGATGCGAATCAATGCGTGGCGTGATGCACAGTACCGAATGGGCATCAGGGGCGAAACGCCAGATCGTACCAATTTACAAACATGGATGTATGTCAAACAAGCGCTTGACCGTCGTATCGCTGATGCGCTCAACCGCGGCGCTGGTATGACGCCTGACAATGATCTTGCCGCAGCGGCGCAGGATCTCAAAACACAACTGCTCGGTGAGCTGGATCGGCAGGCGCCCGATTATGCGCAGGCACGACAAGTTTACGCCGATCATTCTGCGTTGTTGAGTGCGTTGCGCCGCGGCCAAGAAGCCGCGCGGCCGGGTTATACGCGTGAACGCGTTGCTCGCGATGTTGCCGGTCTCTCGCCGCAAGAAGCCGAAATGTATCGTCTCGGTTTTGGTAACTCAGCGCGCGAGGATCTGTCGCGAACAATGACGACCAACCGGTTGCCGCGACTCGTATCGACGAACGGTCAGCTCGCGCAGAAAATGCAAATGCTCGGCCGTGACCCGGCGGCGTGGGATCAATTGCAGCAGCGACTTTTGAACGAAAATCAGGCGTTCACGCAAGCGCAAATTCCGAGCGTGCGCGCGTGGCACTACGCAGCAGAAGCGCTCGACCGCAAAGCCGCGGGCGAAGTCGACAAAGATACCGGCATGCTTTCGGCGCGCGGCAACGCGTACGTGAAGAACCGTGACGCCATTCTGGAATCGTTGCGGCAGATTCCTGAATATGCGCAAGCCGATGCTTTGTCGTCGCCGCTATACGAAATGCAGCAAGCCGCCATTCGCGGCAAAAAAGCATTCGAGCAGAATACCCCCTACAAGCGGGTGCAATCCGATGTTGCCGCGCTCTCACCGGCCGCACAGGATGTCTACCGCAGCGCAGCGTCGGAAAACTTGACGAATAAGCTCGGCGTCGCGGATGCCCGCAACAAGGCCGAAATGGTTTATGGCTCGCCGAACTTGCGCAACAAATTTGCGGCGATCATGGGCGATGGGCAGAATGCCGCCGAGTTGACCCGGTTTGCGACGCAGGCAAATGCTGAACGTGAGATGGCGCAACTGCGGCAGAGCGCAATTGGCGGCTCGGCGACGGCCGGGCGACAAGCGGCTGATGAAAATTTTGACAATAGCGACGCGCTGGCCAAAGGGCTGAAGGTGATGACGACGCTCGGCCGCGGCCATTGGTTCGGGCTTGTCAAAGAAGGCATTCAGCATCTCGCCGAAAAAGTCGATCCGAAAATGCGCAAGGCAGTGCTCGAGGAAGCCCGCAAGATCATTCTCAACCCCAACCCGCAAGCAGTCAGCGATTTCCTTTCACACGTCAACCAAGTGGAACCAACCGGCCAGATGACGAACCGGTTGACAACTGCACTTTTGCGGCAGGGCATCGTATCGACATCGCCGACGAATCAGGAACCCGCGACTTCTCCACAGTAGGAATTGTACGCGCTTGACTTCCCGGCTATGACGCGCATTATTGCACGCGCTAATTTACGGGGGCTGACATGGCGGTTATGACGATGCTTTCGGGCGCTGGAAAGCTTGGTTTGCCTGCACTTTATTGGCAACCGTCGCCGAACTTTTCTGCCCGTATCGCACGCGTGTCACCGAATCTGATCGTCATTCACGACACGGAAGGCGGCTATTCCGGCTCGGTCAGTTGGTTCTCGCTGTTCAAATCGCACGTCTCGTCGCATCTCGTGCTCTCGGAAGACGGCTCGCAGGCTACGCAGATGGTGCCGTTCGGCAAAAAGGCGTGGCATGCTTGTTACTTCAACGGCAAGTCGATCGGGCTCGAGATGGCCGGTTTCGAGAAGAAAGGCTTTTCCGAATCTGAGTGGGAAGCCGCAGCGAACATCACTGCGTATCTTTGCGTGCGGTTCAACATACCTGTGCAATGGTCGAAAAACGGACTG
>Ga0310811_10015321_pt1 | contig 10026 bp, 8 predicted proteins | sample YCmetagenome_FD_207642 | JGI IMG/M metagenome (GOLD analysis project Ga0310811, IMG submission 207642) | Soil microbial communities from experimental microcosm in Duke University, North Carolina, United States - YC | ecosystem: Engineered > Artificial ecosystem > Soil microcosm > Unclassified ...
AACCGCCACAACCCTCACAACCCCGGGCCGAGGCTACCATCGTGAAACCGGCCGAGCCGCCCCGTCCCGTAGCAGTCGCCCAACCATCCCCACCCCCAGCGAAAACAGGAGCACATATGCCATCAGTCATCAGCAAGGCGCTCAAGATCAAAGGTCAGCTCGAGAGCAGCGAGGACATCCAGATCGACGGCGACATCGAAGGCGATGTGCGTGGCGTCAATGTGAAGATCGGCCAGAACGCCAAGGTCAAGGGCACGGTCTATGGTGAGGACATTGAACTTGCCGGCACCATCGAAGGCAAGATCGAATCCAAGAAGGTCGTGCTGACCGGAACCGCGCGCATGACCGGCGACATCCTGCATCAGGACATCAAAATCGAGTCCGGCGCCTTCATCAGCGGCAACCTGAAGCCGGAATATGGCAAGGCCGATTCCAAGCCGACCCTGAAGCCGGTCGCCAGCAGTACGCCGGCCAATGTATCGCCACTGAGCGCCGCCGCCCCCAAATAGGGGTACGGGGATCGTCAACATGCTTGCGCCCGGAGCCACACGGTATCCGGGCGCAAATCTTTTCGCGCACCGGCGCGGGACGCCTTATGCGGTTGCCCGCCATCCTGAGAGGCGTAATACTCGCCGCGGCATAGCTCGCCAATCTCAGGTCCGGGAGGCCTTCCCTGTCCAAAATCCTGATTGCCCAGGGCGGTGGCCCCACCGTGGTCATCAACCAGTCGCTGGTTGGCGCCATTCTGGAAGCGCGCAAATTCGCCGCGATCGAGAAAGTCTATGGCGCGACCCATGGGGTCCGCGGCATCGTCAACGAGGATCTGCTCGATCTGACAGCGGAGACGGCGGCGAACCTGGAACTTGTCGCCGCAACCCCCTCGTCCGCATTGGGCTCGACACGCGACAAGCCGGACCGGAAATATTGTCTCGAAATATTCCGGGTGGTGCAGGCACAGGGCATCGACTGTTTTTTCTATATCGGCGGCAACGACAGCGCCGATACCGTTCGCATCATCTCCGAGGCAGCAACCGAAGCCCGTTATCCGCTGCGCTGTATCCATATCCCAAAGACCATCGACAATGACTTGACGGTCAACGACCACACGCCAGGCTATCCATCAGCGGCGCGTTTCGTCGTCCAGGCCTTCATGGGGATCAATCTCGACAATTCCTCCCTTCCCGGCGTCTATATCGGCGTCGTCATGGGCCGCAATGCGGGATTTCTGACCGCGGCCGCGGCGCTGGCCAAGAGATTCGACGACGACGGGCCGCATGCGGTGTATCTGCCCGAGCGTCCCTTTGACCTGGACACATTCCTTTCGGACGTGAAAACCAGCATGGAACGCTACGGCCGCTGCGTCGTGGCGGTTTCAGAAGGCGTAGCCGACCGCCAGAACGTGCCCATCGCCAAGATCCTGGCCGGCCATGTCGAGAAGGATGCGCACGGCAATATCGAACTGGGCGGCGGTGCGTTGGCCGACTATCTGACCAAGACGGTGAAAGACCGGCTTGGCTACAAGCGGGTCCGCGGCGACACCTTCGGCTATGTCCAGCGCAGCTTTGCCGGTTGCGTCTCCGACGTCGATCAGCGCGAGGCACGCGAGGTCGGGCAGAAAGCGGTTCAACACGTCATGTCGGGCGATCGCAGCGGCTCGATCACCATTCACCGCACGGGCTCCTATGCGGTGGACTACAAGCTATCGCCGCTCGAGGATATCGCTGCCAAAACGCGCAGGATGCCGGACGAATTCATCGCCGGCTCCGGCACCCATGTCACCGATGCATTCCATCGCTATCTGGAGCCTCTGCTTGGCAAAGATATGCCGCAAGTCCACCGCCTTCGCGGCGCCGTCGTGCCCAAGCTCCTGATCGGCCGGTAGAGTCGGCGGCTTGTGACAGTCCATCGCGGTAATCTTTACGCCGTCTCGATGAATGGTTTTTCATCGGGACTTCCATCTGCGTTCAGGTCAGCCCGATAGCTTGGCGGCGATATTCATGTGCCGCGATTGTGAAAAAGCGCCCCCTCGACACCACCTCCGAACGCCAGCTGCTTGAGGCGTTGCAGGCGGGCGGACGCAAGGCCGGCCTGGCCGAGCTGCGGTCGTGGCGCAAGGCCGGATTGCTGCCTCCCCTGGCCAGTCACGGCACCGGTGCCGGACGCAGCTATTACTGGCGCGAGCCCGATATCCTGGCCCAGGCGGAACATGTTCACGATGCGCTGCAAGGCCATGGACGGATCGACGAAGCGCTTATCGCGGTCTGGCTGGCCGGCTTCGATATCCCGCTCGAACGGGTGCGGCGCGCCTGGCTGAACCGGGCGAAGATGCGCAGCCGCCGCACAGCACGCGGGCCGGCGCACCCTATCGGTGCCCCTCTGAATGGCGGCAACCTGCTGGGGTTGGGCTTTGCGACCCTGGTTTCCCTGGCAGATCCTGATCCCCGCCACAAACGGACGGTGCTGGAAATTCTCAGCGGCGCTTCAAATGAAAATACGGGCTCACGCCGCCATTTGCTTGGCATGGCGATGGTGTATGGCCCGCTTCTGGAAAACAGCAATCTGATGGCGATGGCCGCCGAGGCCGAGCTTTTGGAGGCCCGCGCCCATCTGCGCCGCCTGTTGCGGGAGCCTGGTCTGGAAATCGTGGACGTCGGCAGCGATACCGCCGGTCATCTGTTCCTGTTCGTCCTGGGGCTGGTTCGCTCCGGCCAGAGCGCGGCCCTGGAGCCGGCGAACGACGATCAGGAAAAAGACCGCGGCAAGGGGCAGGACAGCCCACCCCTCGCCGCGTTTCATTGAGCCGCTTCTCTTAGAAGCCTGATCCCTTGACATCTTTCCAGCTCGTCTCGATCGCCTTCACGGCGTTATCGGGCAGCGGAACATAGTCCAGGCTCGTCGCAAGCTGATCACCCTTTTCCATGCCCCACTGGAAGAACTTCAGGGCATTGGCGGTGGCCGCCTGATCGGCAGGGCTCTTGTAGACCAGAACAAAGGTCGTGGCGCTGATCGGCCAGGCATCGGGGCCGGGAGAGTCCAGGAACAGAACATAGAAATCGCTTTTCGCCGCGCCAACCCAGTCCGCGCTGGCCGCCGCGCTGCGGAACGTCGCGATTGTCGGTTCCACCGTCTTGCCGGCCTTGTTGATCATCCGGGCATAGGTCAGGTGATTTTGCTTGGCATAGGCGTATTCCACATAGCCGATCGAGCCGGCGAGCTGGGCCACATTGCCCGCAACGCCTTCATTGCCCTTCGCACCCACACCGCCAACCCAATCGACCGCCGTATCGGCCCCCACCGTCTTCAGCCAGTTGGGGTCGACCTTGCCGAGATAGGTGGTGAAATTGAAGGTGGTGCCGGAGCCGTCCGAACGATGCACCGCGATGATGGCGGTGGCCGGCAGGCTCAGTTTCGGGTTCAGCGCCTTGATCGCCGGGTCATTCCACATCTTGATGGTGCCCAGATAGATGCTCGCCAGCACCTTGCCATTGAGCACGAGCTGACCCGGATTGATTCCCGGCAAGTGGACCACCGGCACGATACCGCCGACGATGACAGGGAACTGCACCAGTCCCGCGGCATTGAGCTCGCTCGCGGTGAGCGGCTTGTCGGTCGCGCCGAAGGTCACGGTCTTGGCCTTGACCTGCGCGATACCACCGCCGGAGCCGATGGATTGATAGTTGACATTGTTGCCGCTCGTGCCCTGATAGGTCGTCGCCCATTTGGCGATGATCGGATACACAAAGGTCGATCCGGCACCGGTGATGTTCGCGGCCCAAGCCGAGGTCGTGGCCATCGTCAAACCGGCGACAAGGCCCACTACGGCTTTGAAATTTCTTTTCATCTTCCTCTTCTCCAGTGAGGAGCTTTCGCTCCGATAAAGTCGGATCGAATTGGCGAATACCCCACGGACATCGCCTCGTCCGCCCTAGCGCAGAACACTGCGCGCGACAGCCGATAGGCCCCCAATATTGCGGTTGCATGACAGCAAAGATGGATACTGCGTTCATGTGCGCGAATACCGCAGGCGAAAATAAACGCCAACTAAACGCTGGATTAAAATACACTTATAATAGGTCCCTGTAGCAAAACTGTCGTGAGCCGCGACTACGCAGCCGGCGACGGCCGATCCTGGCCAGAGTGGGAAATGGGACACTTCAAATGACAATCCGGAATTCAACGCGCGCGGGCGCATGCCTTGGCGCAATCATGGCGATGCTGGGAACCGTGCCCGCTCACGCCCAGGGCGTGAACGTAACCTTAGGCGGCTTCCTGGCCATGGAAACCGCCTCTCGCTCGCGCAGCGAGAGCGCAGACATCGGCAGCAGCTTCAACGGCGTGCCCTTCTCCAACCAGCCGACGGCCCACATGTCGGAGACGCGCGGCACCGCGCGCCAGAGCCGTCTCAGCATCCTGGCTACGGCGGACGTGGATTCCGATACCCATCTGGCCATGTATGACGAGATGGACTTTCTGGGCGCCGCGCAGACCGCCAATTCCAACGAAAGCAATTCCTACAATCTGCGCATCCGCAACGTCTATGCGACCATCGATTGGGATTCGCTGGGCCTGGAATTGCTGGCCGGCCAGAACTGGTCCCTGGTAACCCTCAACAGCAAGGGCATCACGCCCCGCAACGAAGTCCCGCCCGCCACCATCGACGCGCAATATGCCGTCGGCTTTAACTGGGCCCGTCAGCCGCAGATCCGCGTCGTGAAGAACTGGAACAAGGAATTCTGGCTGGCGGTCTCGGTTGAAAATCCGCAAACGACCTTCGCGCCCAATGCCGGAACGGCCACGGGCATCACCACCACAACCACCCATGCCGGCGGCTCGCTACTGGCCAATGTCAATAATTTCTCGCTGAACCATGTGCCGGACTTCGTCGGCAAGATCGCCTGGGAACCGGTGATCGGCGGCGCCCAGCCGCTCCATATCGAAGCGCTCGGCATCTATCGCTCCTTCTATGACCGCGTGAGCCTGGCGACCGGCAATGCGCTCGGTCTCCCCGCCAGCAACCAGAACGTCAACAGCGATGCCGGCGGGTTCGGCGGCAGTATCGCCTGGACCGCGATTCCCAAGACGCTCGATCTGCAGGTGACCGCCCTGACCGGCTCGGGCATCGGCCGTTACGGCAGCGCCCAGCTTCCGGACGTCACCCTGCGCCCGGATGGCAGCCTGGCGCCCGTGCAGGAGACCACCTTCCTGGGCGGCATCACATGGCACGCCACGCCGCTGTTCGACCTTTACGGATATGCCGGCCAGGAACAGCAGCAGCGCAAGTATTTCGATGTCGGCACCCAGCATCTGGGTCTGGGCAATCCCGCGCTCAATCTGGGCGGCTGCCTTGTGGAAGGCGGCGCTTGTTCGCCCAACCTGCAGACCGTCTATCAGGGCAAATTCGGCAGCTTCCGGGTCGGCGCGCAATATTCCTACATCCACCTGACGGCTTTCTCCGGTGCCGGCGGCCTCAAGCCGACCACCGACGACAGCATGGTCTTCACCAGCTTGCGCTACTATCCGTTCTAGGAAATCCCCTCTAAGGAATTCCTCTGCCACTGGCCGCCGCGGTTTCCGCGGCGGCCATTTTCTTGTCCGGCGCGAAGAGCGGAATCTCGATCTTGAAGCAGCTTCCGATCTCCGGAACGCTGCGCACGCTGGCGGTACCGCCATGCGCCTGGCAGATGGATTTGACAATCGCCAAACCCAGGCCCGCGCCGACTTCTCCACGGTCAGGAAAGACGCGGTAGAAGCGATCGAAGACGCGTTCCTGATGGGCGGGATCGATGCCGATGCCGCTGTCTTCTACCGTGACGAAACCGTTTTCGCCATCCATGCCGACCTCGACCGAAACCTCACCGCCATCGCGCGTATATTTGATGGCATTGTCCAGCAGATTGACCAGAATCTGCTTCAGCCGCTCGCGGTCGCCGGCGACCACCACATTGGGCCCTTGCGGCCGCATCAGGGAAATCTGCTTTTCCACCGCCAGCAGGCCCATCTGCTCCATGGTTTCCTCGGCCAGCTCCTTCAAATCCACCGCGGCATGGGAACGCTTGCCCCACATGCTCTCCATGCGTGACAGCGTGATGAGATTGTCCACCAGCGCCGACAGGCGGGTCATCTCTTCAAGCGCATTGCTGAAGGCCCGTTCAACATCCTCGGGCTGCTTCTCTCCGGCCGCCACTAGCTCCAGCTCGCCGCGGATGATGGTGAGCGGGGTACGCAATTCGTGGGCCGCGTCGGCGGAAAAGCGACTGACATGGGAATAGGCATTGTCCAGCCGGTCCAGCATCCGGTTCAACGCCTGGCCCAGCGCCTCGATGCGCGGCTCGCTGTCCACTGTGGGGAGCCGTTTGTGCGGCTCGTTGAATGTGTAGGTTTCGGCGGCGTTGATCATCGCCTCGACCGGCGCCAGGGCCCCCCGCATCAGGAAATATCCTGCCACGGCCGCCGCCAGCAACAATACCGGAAGGCCGACGAACAGCGAGGTGGCGAGCTCCTTTTCCACCGTCTGGGCGAACTGATAGGACTGGCCGCTATCCACCGTGACGGTCCCACCCTGGGCAGTGGTGAAGGCGCGAGACACCATGATCAGGTTGCCCATCATGCTGGAGCGCGGATTGCTAGCTGCGCTGCCGGGCAAGACAGGAATCCGCGCCGCATCGAAGCTGCCGTCGCTCGGCTGGCCGGAGCGGTAGAGCAGCCGCCCGCCCGCGGCGATGCGGATGAAACGGTCTTCGGATTGGGGAGAGAAACGCCGCTCGATGACCTCAGTCAATCGGGCCGGCTGATCCAGCGCGCCTTGCGAGACATTCCATATCTCCTGCGCCCGGATGGCCAGGTTGGAGGTGATGGTCTCATTGGTGTAGTGGCGGAAACTGAAAACCGTGAAGGCCAGAAACACCGCGCCAAGCAGGACCAGAAGCAGACAATAAAGCAGGACCAGGCGCGATGTGACCGATCGAAGGATCATTGGGGTCGAAGGATCATTGGGGCCGAGGGATCATTTGGGCCGGTCGAGATCGAGCGTGTAGCCCAGGCCTCGCACCGTGCGGATCAGCTTGTGCTCATGGCCTTCGTCAATCTTGCGCCGGAGATGGCCGATATAGACATCCACGATATTGGTCAGCCCCTCGAAGGACTGATCCCAGATCTTTTCCACGATCATGGTGCGCGATAATACGCGGCCGGCATGCAGGAAAAGATATTCCAGCAGCGAATATTCCTTGGGACTGAGTTCGATGCGCTTGCCGTCGCGCTTGACCTGCCGGGTCAGGCGGTTGATTTCCAGGTCCGCGGCGCGCAGCACATTTTCCTGCAGCGCGGGCCCGCGGCGCAGCAGCGCCTGTACCCGGATGGCGAGCTCGGCCATGGCCACCGGCTTGACGACATAATCGTCCGCCCCGGCCTGGAAATTCTCGAGCTTGCTGTCCAGGTCGCTGCGCGCGGTCAGCACCAGCGCGGGCATGGTATGGCCGCTCTCGCGCAGGCGCTTGAGAAGGCCGGTGCCCGTGCCGTCGGGAAGTTGAAGGTCCAGGATCACCAGGTCATAGTGATAGGACTTGGCATATTCCAGGCCATCTTCGGCCGTCAGCACGCCATCCACCGTATAGCCCTCGGACTTCAGGCTGCGCTGGAGGATGTCGTTGAACTTCTTTTCGTCCTCGACAATGAGAATGCGCATGGGAACTACCTTTCGCGGCTTTTCGCCCGCGCCGGGCGCAGACGAAAGACCATCGTCACGAAGCTTTTGCAATCACGTTTGAGCGGTTGCGATTTCTACAAAATTTATGCGTTAAATCAGATGCTTAACCAGAACCAGCGGCGACGCGGACCGGATCTCCATTGGCAAGGGAATCGGGCGGATTGTTGATGACACGGTCCTTGGGGCCAAGGCCGGAGGAAATCAGCACCGAGGAGCCCAGATCCACGCCCACCGTCACCGGCTTGATCACCACATGGTCGCCCGCGCCCATCACAGCGATCGCCAAGCCGGTAGCCCGGAAAATAAGGGCGCTGGCAGGCACGCGCAGCAGCCCCCTGGCCGGCAGACCCAGGCTGACCTGGGCTATATCGCCGGGCTTGAGCAGGCCATCGCCATTGGGTGCTTCGAACTGCACCAGCATGGTGGAGCTCTGGCTGCTGATGGCGCCGGAGGTAGACGAAAGCCGGGCGGGAAAGTGCCGGCCCGGATATTCCGGCACCGTCAGGGAAATGGACATGCCCGGAACGATATCGGCCGAATAGGACTGGGGCACATTCACGTAAAGGCGCAGCGCGTGAATATCCGACACGGTGAAAAGCGGATTGCCGCTGGAAGAGCTGCCGACCAAGGTCCCCACATCCAGATTACGCGCGGTGACGACGCCGTCGAAGGGGGCCACGATGCGGGCAAATTGCTTGGTCGCCAGCATCCGGTCGAGATTGGCTTGCGCCGATTTCAGAGCTTCATTCTTTGCTGCAAGATCGGCTTCCTTGACGTCCACGTCCTGCCGCGCCACCGCGTCCTGGCGCAGCAGATCCTGCCAGCGCGACGCCGTCACGGCCGAAAGCTTCTGGGCTGCCACAGCCGCACTGAGATCGGCGCGCGCCTGGGTGATCTGCTGATCCAGCTCCGGCGTGTCGATCGTCGCCAGCAGTTCGCCTTTTTTGACATGGGCGCCGATGTCCCGGTTCCAGGCTTTCACATAGCCCGAGACCTGGGCGTAGATCTTGGCATCATAAAACGCAGACAAGGTGCCCGGCAGGACCAGGGATTGGTCGGCGCCGCCCGCCTTGGGCGAGATCAGGGTAACGGTCGGTATCTGGCTTTCCTGTGTCCAGTCGCGCACATCGCTGGCCTCGACATAGCGCGTATAGGCGCCGAACAGCAGCACCGCGCCTAAGAGAACGGCCGCGCCGATCACAATATGCCTGATGCGGCGCTTCATCGCCGCGTCATTATTCTCCGGGGACAAGTGCATCTCCTTCTCCCCATGCGTGCGTCGAGGCCTTTCGGCCCCTGACTATCGCAAACAGGGCGGGAACAAAGAACAGGGTCGCGAAGGTCGCGAAGAACAAGCCGCCAATCACCGCCCGGCCGAGCGGCGCGTTCTGCTCGCCGCCCTCCCCCAACCCCAGCGCCATCGGCGCCATGCCGATGATCATGGCAAGCGCCGTCATCAGCACCGGCCGAAAACGGGTGACGCCGGCTTCGATGGCGGCCTTGACCGCATCGCCCGTCGCCTCCAGCCGTTCGCGGGCAAAGCTGATGACCAGGATCGAGTTGGCTGTCGCCACGCCCATGCACATGATCGCGCCGGTCAGGGCCGGAACGCTAAGGCTGGTATGGGTGGCGAACAGGGTCCAGCAGATGCCGGCCAGCGCGGCGGGCAAGGCCATGACGATGACAAAGGGATCGGACCAGGAATGGAAATTGACGACGATCAGCAGGTAGATCAGCACAATGGCTTCCGCCAGGCCGAAGAACAGGCCTGAGAAAGCCGAATTCATGGTCTCGACCTGGCCCCGGATATTGACGGTCGCGCCCGGCGGCAGATGGCTTTCGCTGTTCTTGAGCACGGCCTGGATCCGGCCGGCCACAGTGCCAAGGTCGGCACCTTGGGTGGTGGCGTAGATATCGAATGTCGGCTGAATGGCATAGTGGGAAACCACGCCGTCGCTTGCCTCGCGCTGGATGTTGCTCAACCCGCCAAGCAGCTGGGGCGTCGTCGACTGGCTGCTGGTGATCGGCATCGCCTTCAGCCCGGCCAAGGTATCCAGACGATATTGCGGGGTCTGCACAACGATCGGATAGGACACGCCGTTCTTGGGATTGAGCCAGAAGGCCGGCGCGGTCTGAAAGCTGCCGGCCAGATTGACCACCAGAGAGTTGGTCACATCCTTCTCGGTAATTCCCGTAAAGGCCGCACGGGTGCGGTCCACATCGATCCCGAACTGGGGATAGCGCGAAGACTGCTCGAGGCGGGCATCGGCAGCACCTGGAACGCTCCTGATCTTGCGCAGCAACTCGATGGCATAACGTTG
>Ga0310811_10015322_pt1 | contig 10025 bp, 9 predicted proteins | sample YCmetagenome_FD_207642 | JGI IMG/M metagenome (GOLD analysis project Ga0310811, IMG submission 207642) | Soil microbial communities from experimental microcosm in Duke University, North Carolina, United States - YC | ecosystem: Engineered > Artificial ecosystem > Soil microcosm > Unclassified ...
CGACCTGGGACGCTACCAGCTCAAAAAAACTGCGATAGCTGCTGTCGAGGACACGGTGCGTACTAAGACCACAAATGAGCACACCGTAAGCGTGAGGCCGGTCGGGCGAAGCGAGGGGTAGCACGATAGCGGACTGCGTTGCCTCGTCCCACGCACTTCGCGGCAGTGTGTCCTGCGGCTGCGGCAGCTGCGGCACGATTTCGACGCGACGCTCGCGTGCGGCGGCATAGATTCGCCAGAGGTCGTCTGCGGCTTCATTGCCAAGCTCAATCCGGGCGGGCGCGAGCCGGTCGAGCAACTGCGGATCGACGCCCGCGCTGGCAACCCGGCTTGCGTATGTGCCCTCGTCATCGATCAGATAGAGCAATGCGAATGGCAGATCCCAATGGTTCTCCTTGAGCACCGCGGCGACATTGACACACGCCTGCTCGACGGTCTGAACGTCAGACAGCCCGCGCGAGCCCAGCTCCCGAAGCGTACGCAGCTGGCGGCCGGCATGAACCTGCTCGGTAATCTCGGCAACTGTTGCGAGCACACCGCCGATGCCGCTCTCGACAGACCGGTCTGGGACCGGGCTATAAGCGAGCCTGAAATGCGTTTCCTCGCGTGGCACATTGCGCTCGATCAGGACGGCGATATCGTCGCTGACCGATGCCGGGCCGCCGCGAAAAGGCCGCTCGGCCATCGGGCCAAGTATGTGGAAAACCTCGCTCCAGCAGTCGGAAAAACGCTGCCCCATCGCACGGGGTGCTTCGCGCCAAGCACGGGCCTGTACGCATCGTTGTAAATCTGTACGAACTCCTCGCCCCACCACAGCAGCATCGGAGAATGGTTGTGCAGTACCAGCGATGCGGTCGAACGTAGTGCCTGCGACCAGGTTTCTACTGGCCCAATTGCCGTGCTAGCCCAATCGACCGCGCGAGCAAGCGCGCAAGCCTCGCCTGGACCGGCCAGACATTCCGCACCCACTTGCGACTCGCCGCGAGAGTGGTGCATTTGACTGGATCGAGCTTCCGATAACATTCGTTGTACGCCTCCGGAGGGGGCCTCGCTATGTCCACGTCTATAGATAAAAGGACAAGCGGAAATTCGGCAATCTCAACTTTCATGCGGCAATACGACCACGTTGTGGCCTGTAGAGTCCGGCGGAGCGCCAGCACGCCGGGTTGCATCTGACCATTACGGCCACGCCGAACTCCATTCGCAAAGGCCAGAAAGCTCATCATAACCGCTAGTCGTAACCTTCTGTAATCAGGGACATTGATTAATTCGCGAACTACGACATGCCGTTTCCGCATGAGTAGTTGCGTGAGTTTCGTCAGACTGGAATGCCGAAAACCAAATCTCTAAACAGAGCGTGGTTACCTCCCTTTGCAATGCGATAGCCTCGAACTTCCGGTGAGTAATGTGCACATGCATCTTCAGCGGCATGTTTCTGCTTGGGTCGATAACCGCGGCAGGCGCTGCGCCGTCGTGGTGCGTACCACCTAATCTCGCAAGGAAGTTCACGTGAAATCCCTAACTCGCCTGGCGGCAACGCTATTGGCACTGAGTTGCTGCTGCCCGCTAAATAGCAACGCGCAGGCTCAACTGCATTACACCACTTCATGGATCGGTAATTCGTTCGGTTTCGGCGACGGCAAATGGATGCAGCAAGACATCCAGGCTATTAGCGTCGCACCAGACGGCACTGTATATACAAACTCGCCGTGGGACGAAGCCGGCAGTGAAATTGCCGCGTACAAAAACGGCGACAAGCTTGGTCTCGCGGCAGCCACGCACGGCTGGGGCGCAGCAGGCGGCGATGCGATCACGTCTAACCGCACGTATATTTATGCCGCGATGTCCATCGGCAATTCGAACGGCGGTCTGGTCGGAGCCGACTATCCGCCGGCTGGCGAGAGCTGGTTCGGCATCACCCGTCGAACCGCTGGAAGCATCGCCAAGGGCGCACCGTTTGCCGGCGGCATCGCCAATAGTGCGAATGCCAGCAAGAATAGCTTCCTGATGATCGACACAGTTCCGTTCGGCACCGATGCCGGCATTCGAGGGCTAGCCGCGAGCGACACCGAACTGTACGTATCTGACCAGTACACTAACCAGATTATCGTGTTCGATGCGAACACGATGCAGCGCAAGCGCGCATTCATTGTCACGTCGCCTGGTCGACTCGCACTCGATAAGGACGGCACGCTGTGGGTTTTAACCGGTGCGTTGGCAGGACACGGCGCTGTAGCACACTATTCGCCGACGGGCGCCCCGTTGACCGGAGCGCCCGTGTTACCCGTCAACGCCGTGCCGACCGATATCGCGATTGCGCCATCGGGTCAACTGTGCATTGCTGACAACGGTCCGACCCAGCAGATTCTGGTCTACAACAAGACCGCTGGCGGACAGACGCAGCAGGCAGCGTCGATTGGCACCGCGAACGGAATCTTCCACGGCGTGGCGGGTACCACCGGCATCGGGCGCTTCAACGGCATCACCGGCATCGGTTTTGACTCAGCGGGCAATATCTACGTTGGCCAGAACGGAGAGGGGCCGCGCTCGCTAGCGTCCGCATCAGTCGGCTCGGGCGCGGTGTTACAGAGCTTCGCTGGTATGTCGCGCGCGCTTAGGTGGGAACTCGACGGGCTACTGTTTGTGGACGGTGCAATGTTCGATCCGGCTTCGCCCAACACGATTTACACCGGCTCTAAAGTCTTTACCATCGACTGGAGCAAGCCGGTTGGTCATCAATGGGCCTACTCGGCGTTCACCGTCAACCATCTCTGGTATCCGGGCGACCCATCGATCAACCTGGGTCGGAAGGTTCGCGGTCAACCCATGCTGCGACGTCTGAACGGCAACAGGCCGTATCTGTACACGCTCGATCCGTATTCGCATGCGCTATTCGTGTACCGGTTTGACAGCGTCCACAGCAACATCGCCGTTCCGTCAGGCATGTTCGCAGAAATGCCCATCACCGGCGGGTTCCCGGCGGGACAGCCGGCAGTGGGCGAATGGACGTGGCGCGACACAAACGGCGATGGCACCCTTACCACCGACGAACTCATAAGCAATCCGTCCGTCGGTAGCAAGATCGGGAATAGCTTTATCTGGGTCGATACGCTTGGCAATCTCTGGTTCGGGACTCCTTTGAGCGGAGTGCGAGAGCTCCCGCTGCAAGGGTTCGACTCCGTTGGCAACCCGGTTTACCGCTACACCACCGCCAGGACTTACGCAATGCCCGCGCCGTTCACACGTATCGGCCGCGTGCTGTATGTCCCGGAGACTGACACGATGTATATCTCCGGCTTCACCGCGGGGATCCCATGGGACGCGTCTCGCTGGAAGGAAGCAGGTCCAGTACTCGCGCGCTACGACAACTGGAGTTCGGGTAGACGATATTGCGTCAATTGTCACGATGGCGTCCGGACCGCTTGGAACTAACGCAGATTACGTCATCCGGCTCGATAGGGCACTATCCGCTCTTGGTGTAATCGACAACTATGTCAAAAATCTCGCTGCAGAAATCCGGCGAATCGGTGGCGACTCAAACGCTTCGGCTGGCTTCTGATCGCCATCCATCGAGGATAAAGCAAGCCGTAGGACAACGCGGACTTTGTTTCGTTGCGCTGGCGATGGTCGAATTTTCCCTTCGCAAAGCTCACGGTCGACCCAATAGGCCAGCAGGTACTTTGAATCGGCCAGCGACGGTCACGCGAGACCGCATGCGCATCCCGATCTTAATATCGACTTTATCCTAGACGACAGGAATGTTGATCTTCTTGGCAACGGCATTGACGTTGCACTGCGAATCGGTTCGTTGGGCGATTCGAGTATGACCGCGCGGCGCATCGGTCGCTCGAACCGGATGGTGGTAGCAACGCCCTCTTATATCAAAGAGGTAAGGCAGCCCCGTCGTCACCCGGCGGTGCGCGAGCAGCTATTCCTTCGGGGAATTTGGCTTATTCGTAGAGCAGCGTAGCCTGGAGCTTCGCGTGTGGATACTTTATTGACTTGGACGGGTGAGGTGGGCCCGGCGTTTTACGATGTTACCCGATCGCAACTGGAACCACGACGGCGCCTTGAGCCAAGGCGCAATGTTGATCAAGCTGATCGACCGGGGAACCATTTCGATTGAGCAGCGTGGGCAACAACTGGTCGGTCGAGCGGGCGACGTGATTGTATTTAACCCGGTTGAACGTTTCACGGAAACCTTCTCCGATGGCGCCCGGCTTTGCACACTACGTGTACCGGTAGCGCTATTGCGTCACTACGACATAAACGACTTTAAGGCCGGATTCACTGTCCCCGCATCAGATGTGTCCGATGCCAGGCTTGTCTGTGAACTGATTCAATGGGCTGTCCGGCAAGGACCGTCACGGCCGGAATCGACAAAAACCAGAATGGGCGAACAGATTCTGGGGATGCTTGATCTGCTTGTTACCGACCTACCCGGCGGCGCTCCAACACGCATCACGCCGGCGCTATCGCGCGCCAAGCACTTCATGGCGAAACATTTTGCGAATGCCGACCTTAGCCCAACCATGATTGCGGATGCAGCGCATATCACGCCAGCTCATTTGAGCAAGCTGTTCCGCGCGGAGCACACCACATTGATGAACTATCTTTGGGAGCTTCGGCTACGTCATGCGATGGATTTGCTAGTCTCTGATCGCACAACCCTATTACACGTCCAGACGGTCGCAGATCGCTGCGGGTTCCGCAGCCATTCACACATGTGCAGGCTATTCAAACAGAAGTACGGATGCACGCCTACTGCGGTAGCGGCCGACCGTTGATTTACATACACGGAACCGCAACTCACGCGTTCTGACTGCCCATGTCCGCTTACCAACTTCTGCTGTTCGAGTGCGTTGGCCAGTGCAATGTTGGCGAAGAAGCGCACGCGCCGACGACCGTGGACAGCCAGGACCTCCAAACCATCATCGGCGGCGCCGAGCCGCCTGCTTCTTACGGTCACTGACCGTCGAGAAGGCAGTTACCTGTGCTTCTAACTCGGCAGCATTGCTTCTGAAGCGAGCCTATGCTCGAGGCAGCTTGGCTGCAAGCAGGTCAACCTGCTCAATGTGCGGTGCCTCGCTGAACAACTCACTTGCGTTGGCCATCAGCGCGGCGGCGATTTCGCCCGTAAGATGGGCCTGTCGGCCGGTCTCGTCCTGAAAAGCATCAAAGACGCCAAATGTTGATGGCCCGAACTTCAGTGCGAACCATGCCGTGGTACCCGATTCAGCGTTAGCGAGAGGTAAAGCGCTCGCGAGAAAATCGGCGACTGCAGCCTCTTTGCCTGACTTGGCTTTGAGGCGAACAAATAGTGCCAGTTTGACCATAAGAATTCTCTTTTCGGTAATGGATGGTTGAAACGAGATCCAAGTCTGGAGCTTTCTCGATACCTTGGCGAGTAGCGAAATTGACATTATTGATATCATTTCCGCCATGCGCGTAAATATCCTTGTTCTTGACGGCGTATTCGATCTCGGGCTCGCATCGCTCACCGACGGGTTGAATATGGCGAACGATCTGGCTTGCAAGCTGCCGGATCGGCCTACCCCTATCGACATAACACTGGTGGGAGTGCGTCGTCGAGTGAGGACAGCGCAAGGCCTGAGCGTACCAGTCGCTCGTGTCGGGGACACGCAGGTACCAGACGTCGCTCTCGTGCCAGCACTTGGGACGAAGTCTCCCGAGGCGCTTGCTGCACGACTCGGGCACGCAGACCTGCGCGACGCGATCGGGATTTTGCGGCGCTGGTCGGTGGATGGTGTGACTACTGGCGCGGCTTGCACGGGCACATTTGTACTGGCCGAAAGCGCTTTGCTGAATAGTCATGCTGCGACCACCTCCTGGTGGCTAGCGCCGATGTTTCGTCAGCGCTATCCAGGCGTAAAACTGGATGAGTCTCGCATGCTCGTGAACGCCCCTGGTTTCATCACGGCCGGCGCGGCAGTAGCGCACCTCGACCTCGCGTTGTCCGTGGTGCGAAGCGTCAGTCCAGCGCTGGCGGCATTGGTTGCACGCTATCTATTGGTAGAGCCGCGCGGTTCGCAAGCCGATTTCGTCATCCCCGAACATCTGGTTTATGCCGACGGAGTGGTAGAACGTTTCGAGGCGTGGGCGCGCAAGAATCTTGTCAGAGGCTTCGCGCTGAAAGATGCAGCGCTGGCCGTGGGGGTTAGCGAGCGCACTTTGGCCCGGAGGTTGCATAGCGTTCTGGGTAAATCGCCGCTGTCATATTTCCAGGATCTGCGCGTTGAGCGTGCGCTGCATCTTCTGCGCACAGGCTCCGATAGCGTCGATCAGATTGCGGCACAGATCGGCTACGCCGATGGAGTGACGTTACGCGCACTTCTTCGCCGCAAGCTCGGGCGTGGCGTGCGTGAACTACGTGCGCGGGTCTGATCGCATTCATTCGGAGTGGCGTACGGTTCGCGTGGCAGGCTGTCGAAAAAGCCTCTGGCACCGGTCGTCCATCCGGGATGAGGGCCGCAAGGAAGGCGCCGTCGGACCTAGTCGTCCAGCTTTGCCACGATGAACGTAGACGCGGTGTTCCATGCATCGTCTCTGCCCCAGGATTGCTTGACTCATTGTTTCATTGTTGACCCTATCGCCGGAGAACCTGATCGCACTTTTTTTGCTGACGCATTGGGGTAGATTGCAGGAACGTTGCTGATGGATAGATTTGACGTTCAGCAAAAACTCTTCGGCTTGCCTGAAACGGTCAAGACAGCGCACAGATCTATCCGGCTATTCAAGCACCGGCCCACTGCCATTCGTAGATGAACAATGCTCGTACAGAAAGCCGCCGTGCATGAACTTTGTGGCTTCTGCGCCGAGCGCGAGCACGCGTGCGCCTGTTGCGAGCCCTTGCTCGCGCAGTTTTGCAAGCGCCAGCCAGATTGCCGCTGAACCGGTGTTGCCGACCTCTCCAGCGTTCACAAAGAAGCGGTCCGCGGACAAACCGAAGTGAGCGGCCAACTGCGTGCCAATGTTCCCGCTCACCTGATGTGGAATGAGCCAGTCGATCTCTTCCAGTGCAACGCCGCGTAGTCGCGCCGCCGCTGCGGCGGCATCGAACAGGAGCGCGCCAGACTGCGCGATGCGCTTGTAATCGTGCGAGAACGCTAGTGCCGACGTGAGCGCGGCCGCGTCGTCCGAACCGCCGGCGCGCATCTCGAGCCCCGGTGTACGGTTGAGCCCAAGCGAGCCGAACCACGCGGCGCGCAGCCGCGGCATGCCAGGTCGCGCCGGCGCAAGCACGATGGCCGCTGCGCCGTCCCCCATTTGCGCCAGATTGACGCACTGGTCGCGATCGTGCACCGCAGCGGCTGGGTCGAAGAACAGGGAGCCCGTCTCCGAACCGACGATCGCTACCGGCCGCGCGTTGCGCTGTGCGAGCATGCCGAAAGCGAACAGCAGTGCGTTCGCAAAGCCAGTGCACGCTTGCCGAAGTTCGACGTGCGGGCCCGCGTAGTCCAGTAGATCTGCGACTAGCGCGATATTTGACGGCAGCGGCTGCGCGGGTGTCGCGGTGTGGCCAATCAAATAACCCAGTTGCTGCGGTTCGAGCTGCGCCTGCGCGAGCGCGCGGCGCAGCGCAAGCGCGGCCAGTTGCGGGTTGCGCGCTCCGGGTAAAGGCGCCTCCGCCGCAGCGCGAAACGCACGGCTGATGTGCCGGCTGCCGATCGCAAGGCGCCGCATCAGAGCGCGTACTGTGCGCACGTCGAGTTCTGGTTCAAGCGCGGCGACCCGCGCGATCAGGCTTTCGTTGTCTAGTGCTTTGCCCGGGAGTGCGGTGCCGGTGCCGAGGACCGCGACGCTGCCTTGCGAGTATGCGGTGTGCAGGGGCGCAGCCATCAGAACAACCCTCTCGGCAGACGCGCAACGTCGCGTAGTAGCGCATCAGGATCGATGCGCAGGCGTTCAAAGGCCGCCGCGCTCATGCGGAGCAGGCGGGCCAGCGCGTTGCGTGCGGTCGCGCCATGTCGCCGCCCGAGATCGGCGCCCCCGTGCGCGGTGACCAGATTGCGGGTCACCGCGACGTGCCGCGCCTCGTCGCGGCGGATGCGCTCGAACAACCGTACCAGTTCTGGGTCTTGTGCTAGTGCCGCGTGCGGCGACATCAGGCGCGACAGGATTGTGCAGACTGCCGCGTCGACCGCGGCAATGCGCGCGAGGTGCGTGGTGCGCTCTCGCGTCGCGAGCTGCAGATGAAAGCGACGCGCCGACGCTCGCAACGCAGCGCCGCCGGGCGACACCGGCAACGCCGCACCAAGGCTCCGCAGAAGTTCATCGTGCACGCGCTCTTCGGCTTCAATCGCGTGCAACGCGGATGCCTCGACGTCTAGTGCACCCCTCCCCGGATCGCGCGGTGCACCGTTAGCCAGACGGCCAAACGCGAGCGTCGCGGCTTCTTCCGCGCAGCCGAGTAGCGGCAAGACGTCGGCCAGCGCTTGCGCGGTGGCGTCATCGAGACGCGGCTCTACGGGCATCCCGCATTGCGCGGCCGGCACGCGCAGGCTTCGCGCGAAACAGGCCGGCGTTGCAGTACGAACTGCGGTGCATACCATACTGGTGTCATTTGCTCGGTCTTCAGCTCGGGTAGCCATGCTTACTTCCATACGTTGTGCGCGGTCTGACGCGTCTGTTGCTCTTCAGCGGCGAAACGGTCAACACGCATACATGAAGACTAGAAGCGGGTGGTCAGATCGGTCAGCCAGTCGGGCGATGCCGCCACGGCAAGCGCCTCGAATTGTCGATCGAGCCCCGTGATGATCAACAAACCTACCGCCACCAGCAACGCGCCGAATACGCGGTTGCCCATGCCACCTATGCTCATCAGCCGTTGCCGCCAGCGCGCTAGCAGCCCTCGTGCCGTCAGCGCCACCAGAAGTAGCATCGTCGCGATACCTGCACCAAACGAGAGGATCGTTAGCGCGGCCGAGCTGAGGTCTCGGCCTTGGCTTGCCAATGCGGTCGCCGCGCCAAGCGTCGGGCCGACGCACGGACTCCAGACGATACCGAGCAATGCACCGATCATGGCCTGACCCAGCGTACCGAAGCGCTCGGCACGTGTTTGTGTTTCGCTAGCCCATACGGTGAGCGGCGTTAGCAACCGGCCAAGGCCTGCGCTCGCGCGCTTGAACAAGATTGCGAGCCCGGCCAGCACCATTGCCGCGGCGCCGCCGATGCGCAGCACGTCGCTGCCACTCGACGCGCCTGCTAGCGCCACTGCCAGCGCCACCAGGGTGAACGACGCAACGAGCCCCCCAGCTAGCGCCAGCGGCCCCCAACGGCTCTGTTGCGCGGCGCTGCCCAGCACGATCGGCACCAACGGCAGCACGCATGGCGACAGGATCGTCAGCGCACCGGCCGCATAGCCAAGCGACAAAAGATTGAACGACGCCATCATGATCAGCGCACCGCACTGTCGAGGACGACTTCAATCTTCGTTGCATTGGTCTGATACGCAAGCCGGCCAGTCTCGGTTTGCCCACGATAGGCGATCAGTGTGCCCTGGGTGGTCACGCCCATGCGCTTCCAGTCGTCCTTCTGCTTGTCGTAATCAAGGCGAAATACGACGAGCTTGTCGTAATGTGGTGACCTGGTAAGGGTCTTGATTGTATGGTTTTGCGATGCGCAGACCGGGCACCACCACGCGTGTACGTCAACCAGCACCGGTTCGCCGGACGCCTGCGCAGCGGCGAATGCGTTGCTGTCGAAGTCGCGAAAATCGGCTGCGCGTGTCGGAGCGGTAACCATCAGCGCGACAATCGCGGCCACGGCGATACGATAGGGCACTTTCATCGTCAAAATCTCCAGTCGTTATGAGACGGATCAGCGCGGCTTAAGCTGCCATGCAATGGCGTGCATAAGCCGCGGTGGTGACCGTAGGTCGGCGCGCGCTAGTGGATATGACAGTACGGCACAAAAAAAGCGGGGCACCACCGCAGTGGCGGCGAGACGCGATCCGGAGCCGGACTGCGCGGCGGGCGTGCGAGTGGCCTCGCAGATAGGGATGG
>Ga0310811_10015324_pt1 | contig 10024 bp, 11 predicted proteins | sample YCmetagenome_FD_207642 | JGI IMG/M metagenome (GOLD analysis project Ga0310811, IMG submission 207642) | Soil microbial communities from experimental microcosm in Duke University, North Carolina, United States - YC | ecosystem: Engineered > Artificial ecosystem > Soil microcosm > Unclassified ...
ATCTCATCGCGAGCCGAATAGCCGGAGTCGTGGCGGCTGGAAAATATGTTGTCTGCGAATATAATATTCGTAGGCAATCGATATCTCAGGCAGCAGCTATTACACCTGGAAGAAGAGCACCCACCATTAGTCCTCTCGAAGAGGAAGGTTGGGTTGCGATCAGTAGTATGGTTGAGAAAAAGAACATTGCGAATACCATGGATCAACTGGTGAAGATTGGCGCAGAGGATCTCATGGTTTTCCATCTGGATAATTGCAGGGTATGAAAGCATCACTATAGATTCGTTGTTTTAAAGCAGTTGCCGGATGACATCTACAGATATGATTCTTAAATTACCTCCACGCTTTAATGTGTCTATCCACGCAACTGTAAGTACTTCAAGCTGATCAATTACTCGATAAAACTGCCATGTCACAGTTCCTATCGCTATCTATGACTTAGACATACATGCACAACATCGAGAAGACCAACCCAACATGTGTCAACCAACCACTTTATGCAAACTTCAAATCGACTTCAAAGTTCAAAGACAGTACTTTCAGTTGGTCTGTGTTCATTGGCACGTCTGATACCATAACACGACATCAGTTGACGAGATAGGTGCCTATAAACATTAACGTTTGGATTAGAAAAAATCCTCTTCCCAGGAACGTGGGAGTCGGCGGAAGTGTCACATAAGATTTTGTGCAAACTTCCAACTTCTTGCAAGCGAAACTATGAGCACTACATAAGTGTCATGATGTTATTCATGGTGTAATTAAACCATAGGGGATGGTGTATCGTCTCTGTTGTCGTAGTACGTACCGCGCAAGGTGCCGATGGCAGTAGATGTAGAGATCTGGCTGGAGACAGAGGAATGAGAATATGAATATGTCTCAGACTCAAAGCGAGTCAAAGGGAACACGGCTGAAAATCTTCCGCTTGCAATCAACTCCTACACACAAAGAAATGCCCTCATAGATAACAGTGACTGTACGAACAAGAGAGCCGCATCTTCGACACCCCTGGCAGCGAAAACTCAGTGATGGCCGTAACATCAAGCTGAAGCGAACATATTGAGTAGAGTCTTGGGATCTTTTCATTAACTGTGTTCATCTGAGACACTGTCGGATACCAGGGAGAACTGTCACAGTTAGTGTTCACGCTGTGAGTGCTGGAAACAACATTGTAGTTTACGATACCCTGTATCATATATCGAACCTCTGACCAAACACTTAGTCACTGGTCATGTTCACATCTGAAATTTGGTTCAGGATTGAAATATTGAAATATTGAATGGCAGCAGCACTACAAATTTACAACTCTGGCCTAAAGATAGTAGTACAACAACAACATTAGATATGTTGCCAAAAACTCTGTGTGACATCAGGATTATGTTAAAAATAAATAGGATATGTCATGGAAGGCCATGCATCAGACTGCTCCTTTCTCGAAAAGTGTCACAACGAGATTCTCGCGATTTGTGACATCAACGCCACGGAAGTACCCTGTAAAACAAACTATCTCAAACTTGCTATCAAGTAGGCGAGGCTTGGCACTTACTTGGGCTGTAGTAACACCACAGTGCGGCCCCATGCACGAAGTTTTCCATCGCATGAAGGTATCTTTCCAGCTCGACATCCACGTCGGCACCAAATGACGGAAGCTGGCTCTTGAGCTTGATATAGTCATCCACTCGTTGGTTCAACATTTCGGTGAGAATGTTAATGGCTTCCTGCAAGCCGACATCGCGTTCCTGCATGATGCAGAAGACAAGGTTTTGGTAATCGCCCTGAGATTGTTCTTTCTAAGACAGAAAAATCAATTCAGTATCTGGTGATCAATATCGTTTGCCTCACATTAAAAGAATAAAGGTCCTATTCCAAGAGTAAACATGAGCCTCTATGTAAAAATGACAAATGAATGAATGACAAACATTTGAGTATGCCCCAATGTCGGTAATTGCGTCGGACACTGCTTTCGTGATAGGATTTTCAAAAACAATGTCCGGCAGATCCAGGTCAAGAGAATACTCGACCACCGCTGACGTGACACTTTCATCAACATGTAATGCTGAGGTGGATGCGAAATATTCTCACCTCCGACAAGACCACCGGCGGCAGTCGCACGACGGATGAGAAGGAATTCGTCAACCGAGGATACTCGATCTTGAGAACGGTTGCGAGATTGTGCTACTTGAGAACTAGTGAAGACCTCAAATGCCCTAATGAACCTGAATGGGGTTCCACGTCAGAATAAAAGTCTTTGAATTACAGTATTGACTTGCCGATGGTAGGCCCTAATGCAAGATGCCTCACGGAATCGCATTAGCAAGCTAGATAACACGCATAAGTCACGTCACAGGGTTTAGCAACGAGAGTACATACTCATGCAACATTGCAGCATATGGATATTGTGGGCGGGAGCCATCTGGGTTTGCATAAACACTAACGGAAATATCATTTACAGCTTTCACTGCGTCAGGTTTTGACCGCAGGTCGCCTTCATCGGTAAGATCATCGGCCTAAAATTCAGGATGTGAGCTGATAGAACTACAAGGATCACAAATAGCTTGCGCACCGAAAAAGCCCATATATGGAACATAAGACCAGTTTCAAGATGCATACAGTCAGCATCTGGAAAGGTCAGTGCTGCAAGGAGATCGAATTTGCTGTTGAAAAAGTCTGATGTCTCCCTATCGTTGTACACACTTAGTCTGAAACTCTGTGTTAGAGCAATATATGAGCCATGAACAGTGAATTATACACACTGGTTGAACCATGAACGCACTGCGCAGTCGGCCTCAGCTTGGTGGGGATTGACTCTGAGCTCGCGGCCTGAGATCCGGCCATTGATGGCGGCTATATCCTGAAGATAAAATTGTGGTGGAAGGGATTCATATCGTTGCATGATGATTATGAAGACAGTGTTTCACAGAATATACAGCTCAGACTTACTGAGGAAGGGTACTTGGGTTACAGTGGGATATCTAGCCCTTCTTATTCGAAACTGAAAGAGAGGGGTCATCGCATTAGTCCTATTTAAAGCTGAACTTCTTGAACGAAAGTGTGTAAATAGAGGAGGTGAGTGAACTCTATCTTTCAGAAACCGCTGATAGGGCCCCAACACCTTTTTTTGGTTAGGCCATCTGGCACAAGCGTCGCAGTTCCGTTCAAGTTATGTAATGTTGTATGAGAAGGAAGACTCGTTGTACCCCCAGCTCAATCAATCCCAGGGTCCACTGGTACCGCGTGCGACTTGAATGGTTCGTAATCTATATGACAAGTTTGTGGAACGCCGTCATGTCTAACGACAGATGAGCAATAACATGTGAACATCATTAAGAAAGTACCAGAAAAATCAATTCTCGGCAATCGAAAAAAAAATTACAAAGTAGTTACTTACTGAAGAAGCTTGGAATTTGCTCATTTGGTTTGCTCACTGGCAGGCGTGACAACATAACCAAGAAGATTCTTTCATTTTTGTGATTCCACACTAGTCTGACCCTCAGTGAGAATGACTGGTCAAACTTTAACTCGTCAACTTGGAAGAGGTGGAAGAAGGTTCTGCTTCCGCGATAGGTGGAGACAGACGGTCTTGATTGCCTTGATTTGTAGCGGGATTGTCACGGATTTCCGCGCGGGGATCAGGGGCTTTGGGGTTCGAGGTGGTTGTTGTGACGGTACTTTATGGATGTCGAGCAATAGTGATCATTGTTCGACAATGATCGATGCATCAAGGGACGGCCACGTTTGAAAGTAGCGGTTCGAGTTGTTTAACTTTCTCACTGAGAACAAAGTTACGGTTGGACACCATCTTTCGGACAGGACGATCCTCAGGCTTTCGGCATTGGACCACGATAGTTTGCAATCGTAACGGCGCACACGCTAATCCCCGACTCTTTTTTGGGTCACGTGCCGGGAAGTGCCTTGGTCTTACTGTTTACATACTCTTATCAAAGCGTTACCCGTTCACTAACGAATCTGAACATAATCTAGCACCGCAGACGCGCCAGTTCCCATCTCCTCGACCCCGTCACGAGTACGCGAGGATAAACGGCGCAGAAGCGCAGTGTCGATAAGCGGAACCCTCGAACTCACTTGGACGGACGGACAGAGAAAATTGGGCATGCGTGATGACGACCGAGACTCCATCAAACGCAACACAACCACAACACTCGATGGAACAAGTGAGACAAGAACAGGGATGAGATATCAACGATTCCTTCATTCCGCCGACAAGACTACCTGTTATTATTCCAAAATACGTTAGCTCCCCAAATCAAGACCACTGTGATGGGAGCGGGCGGTGTATGACGAGAGAAAAAAACACCTACGGTGATATTTATCAGGTAAGATGAGAATTATATCATATTTGCAATGTTACGAGGCAAAGTCTCTGATGCTCCCATATGATTCGAGCACATCAGGTTCATATCAGCGCATACACACACAAGTACTCTAGCTGCTGGTAGCTGCAAATTGCAATGACATAATGGAAAAGGTTGTGTTCAGTGATGCAAAATTTGTGCTTGCGATGCACAATTTGCACTTTGCGATACAGAATTTACGCTCTGTGATAAACAAGGTGGCACGTGCAATGTTGCTTTTAACCAGTTGCAATCGCGTCCCAACCATTATAGGCCGTCACATGAGCGCAGAACGTTACATTCCCAGAAATTCGTGGTATCTAGGCCTGATCGGACATCGCAATGCAAACAAATGCTGTCCCGTTTTGATCGGTACAAATGGCTGTGAATACAGGAAAGATAGTGCTAACAAAAGAATTACAGGAATGAAGTCTTATCAAAGAGATAACGAGGTATGAGAAAAAGAAAGTTTGAACCAACAAAAACTGAAGGTACATCATATAGGCAGTGGCGCTCCTGCATTCAACTGGACTTGAACATTTCTTGAGCCTAAGGTAATGAGAACTTCGAACGAGTAATCACTGAAATGTTCTGCAAGGTCTGTGCGATAACCGCCTGGTATGGGAGCTCGGAAATATCATGGGCCGAGAAACATGTCTAAATTTGACATATCCCCTGGGCAGGTATACGTACTTGGTATAAGTACAAGTGTTCAACTCGAAGCTGACAGCATTCTAAGCGCACACTACAATGGCTCGCATCGAGAACCAACACACATACAGCCTGAAAAACTGTTATGGAGGCACTGCCGTTGACCTTTCGGGTGATGATAACTACTCCAGTAAGTATATCATTCTTGTCTCAGGAGTATCTCAAGCCAGCGTTAATGTTGCCATAACTTAGTCATCGGTTATCACCCCCACGATGGTTCCAACCAGGCAGTAATACGCTTACTTGTCATCCCACTGCGGGCAGGTTGTACTGACTAGCTTCTCGGTTCGTAGTGGATCTTCCAGCAGGATGGCGACCAGAACGGGTGGTTCATAAAGTGGTCCCGCTCCGGAAAATATCTTGGAATCGAAGGCAGCCCCAATGAAGGCGCTGCGGTCGTTGTTGTTTCGGTCCCCTTCAAGTGGGATGTCAAAGACTCCGACGTTGAAAACACTAAAGGCATTAGGTGTGCATGTCTTTGATACCACGCATGACTGGTCGTGAATTTCTTTTTCTTGTTCGGCAGGATATTGGCCCATGGCACCAATTTCAGCTTAGACCTCGATCACGGAAATTCGGCAAACTACACGAAAATTCAGCTTTGGGGAAGCCAGCCTGGCGCCAATCAGATTTGGGCACTTACCGAGCGGGTTTCCATTGAGGATCACCACACTTACAGCCTCAGAAATCGTCAAGGAGGCACTGTTGTCGACCTCTCGGGTCATGATAACCACTCCAATAAGCATCTACCTTGCTCCAGGCCGCAGGGGTGTTGCTAATACTATAAACATAGTCATCGGTCATTACTCCCACGATGGTTCCAACCAGGCGGTAATTTACAATCCCGTTGTGGTCGCGTACAGGTTATGTGTTAACTAGCTTCTTGACTTGCAGTGGATCTTTCAGCGTGACGGTGACCAGAATGGCTAGTTTATCAAGTCTTCCTGTTCTGGACAATACCTTGGAATCGAAGGCGACGCCTATAATGGGACCAGGGTCGTCGCTGTTCCGTCCCCTTTCAAGTGGGATGTCAAAGTCTCTGACGTTGAAGGTGTCGATGGCATTAGGTACGCGTACCTTTCGTATGGTGGTGCATTGGATTGATTCTCGTAAATTTTATTCGGCAGGATATTGATCCATGGTACAAATTATAGCTTGGACCTGTCTGACTATGGAAATTCGGCAAACAACACGAAAGTTCAGATTTGGAGAAGCTGGGCTGGCGCCAATCAAATTTGGGAACTTATCGAGCGTCTGTAAGGCTGGGTATGAGTTCGGCTACAGATCGACGTAGTTATGAGACGTGTAAGTAGGTAACACGAAGATAGACATGAAAACGTTTGGAGACTTTCTGTGAGGCGTTCGGTCCATCAGGAAAACCCTCTGATACTAATTTAGTGATGATTTTTTTTAAAAATTCAGCGACTTGTCAAGGATTTTATTTTGACGAGTGCCAGTTCAGGATGATCAGTAGACTAATAAGCGCCCCAGCCGCATCATAGTCATGCGACAATCACGTGCAGAACTGCCGGTTAGCTTCTCGGTGGAGCCTAGTAGTAGTAGCGCTGCAATGGCACCTGCATAGTAATACACAGACGACAGTGAGTTGACAGTGGGCCTACGGTAACTTGGTAAAGTATTCAAACATCACCCGACTTTGATCCGTTCTCCCAAACCTCTATCATACCTTCTCCCCTCTCACTCAGCCCACCAATGATAATCAAGTCCCCTGTAGCAATTATCGCATTAACCTTACTCACATCCGTTGTTGCTTTCGTCCACTTTGGAGATATATCTAACTTTCCATCCGCAGTGGGGCCACCAATTTCGTGGAGGCTAACTTTTCCCATCAACGTGGATGTGCAAAGTGTGCGAGGCCCGATAAATGTCCTGTTGATGTTTAAGTTCGGATGTCGCAATACAGCAGTAACAAACACATACAGAGCAGTGATAGGGCCATGTCCGACATCCGCCATGAAGGCTTCATCTTGCTTCAATCCTTCCCATTTTCGCCGTTTCCTTTTAATAGATGTGCCAGATGACACTGCTGACATTTTCTCTCCGCCGGTGCCAATCCATACCCGTCCGTCGGCGATTCCCGCAGCTAAGATACCAGATGGCGACATGGCAGATGATAATATGAATGGTGGAGACATTGAAACACCGGAAGACTCGGACAGAGGCGACGTCCCTGACATATGAAATATTAAAAGATGAGTGACAGCCAAATCTACCAAAAGTCAAACCTATTTCGAATCGCGACAATACAGTCCTTTGGTGAAAATCGTGATGCAGCAGCCTATAGTCGTATCCACCGCTGACAAGTTCGCTCGGACGATCGGGAATGAACTTCACCGTTCCACATATCTGCATCACCATGAGCCAGGCATCCACCTGAAACACGTTGAAAGATACAAACATTGTCATGACTTGTTTTCATGTATATTATTTGTTTCGTAGAAAGATCAACGACGCCGACTCTACCAGAGTCCAGACAAAATGCCAGTTGACTATTTTTATCGTTGAGCGAGAGCTGGCTGGTCATGATCAGTCAGAAATATGAAGAATGATGTTACGCCATCTACCTCATTCAGCATGTCGTCGTCGGCGCCAAGTTCCAACGTCAAGATCGCGTCAGCCTTCCCAAGGATCATCTTTTCCGTATCCATAGTAAAACGTAGAGCCTATATAAGTTGAAAACGCGGTTGGTTAGACACATGCAGTATCTCAACTTCTCGAGACGTACATGACGATCGGACGCGACCCACACGTCCCCGAGGTCACCTGCATTGTGTAACATGCATACAACAGACGACACTTCTCCCAAACCTCTGATAGCCTTCACGACCTTCAAAGTCTCTTGATTATATACGCGAACAGATCCGTCATCTATAGTATACGCAGAGTAAGTCTACATGAACTATCAGCATGAGATTTGATGAAAGCTCGTACCTGAGCCCGCAAAGAAATGATCTGATAATCCTTTGGCAAGACATGAGATTGGTGTGGGCGTTTTCAGTGTTTGTCGCCAGGTATATGGTGCCTCCTCCATGAGCGCGAGCTCCAAGCCGTCCGCATTGAGTGAAAAATCATTTCCTCTTAGAGACCTACTACCGGCACCGCGGTCCATGCCACCGGTAACTACCTAAGACTCGTCCAGCAACTTTAGAGCAGTAGAATAATAACCTCAACTACTTCAGATATGACAACTACGAGTGCTACTCCAGGAGCTCCACGGTCAATCGATGACCTGAAAGAACTACTTTGCTCTGATGTCAAGGTTAAAGTTGCAGGTCGGTTATCATTTCACGATGAGATAACCACAACTTATTTGTTACCCTACTACAGGCATAGATGGTGCACTCCCTGCCTTCTGACTTTGAATAAGTCGAATGCTGATTTCCGTCTCAAGTGGATGGCGTGCTCAGAGGAAAGTTCATGGTATGCTTCTTCAAGTTGCTAAGTCCGTCCTCGTTAATGTTGGATTTGTTACCCGCAGTCCAAAGATAAGTTTCTAGCCGCCGCTGCGTCAGAAGGGTTCGGATTTTGTAGCGTGATTTTGTACGTCTCATTGCCACCCCGATTCGCTGTCATGATACAAGTTACGTTGTAGTGGCTGGGACATGCACGATTCAGTCTACACTCGGGAATTGGCCATATCAAATAAAGAGAATGGTTACTGCGACTTACTGGCTTCGATAGACTTGTCGACATTTCGTCGTATACCTTGGGAAAATAACGTACCTTTTTTCCTTGTCTCATTCTTTGATCCGAAGACTTCAGCGTCAATTTGTGCGGATCCTAGAGGTGTTCTGCGCAAAGCTGTCGACAATGCGGCTACTCATGGTATGGAATGCATTTCTGGTGTGGAGTTTGAGGTAAGAATTCTCATCGTCATGCGTTGCTCTGAATGGACTCATGAGAATTTCCAGTACTTTAATTTCAAAGGTGCGTTCGTGAAATCTCTCATCTAGGAGATGTGATACCCATGGAAGTTCCAGAGACCCCTGAGTCCGCGGCTCAGAAGCGCTTCACTCAGCTGCAGCCATTAACCCCAGGAAGTAAGCAAAGTAGCATTTTGTTACGTATTTGCTGATTAAATATCACTGCAGTGCATGGATATAGCTTACTGCGCACTCAACTGAACCAAGAATATTTTCACGCGCTATTCGATGAGAGTTTGAAGTTTGGCATAGATATCGAAGGACATCGTACGATGATTTGTCCACTATATCATTGATGAAAGCTGACTCCTGTGCAGACACTGAAACGGGTCCAGGTGTCCTCGAGACGGCGCTCGCTTATACATCGGCTATGAGAATGGCGGACAATGCTATTTTGTACAAGTTCTTGGCGAAGAGTGTTGGGCTGAAGCATGGAGTCCTCCCCAGCTTTATGGCAAAACCATGGGGAAACGTGAGTCGAATTTTAGGAGAATCTCTTCAAATCTCATGGAGACGTTGTTTTAGTTACCAGGTTGCAGCGGGTTTGCATTGATATATCATTGTGTCAAAAACTCCTCTGACATCAGCTCAGACATATACACGTATCGCTCAAAGACGGAGAAGGCCGCAATGCATTCTCACTTTCAGACGTGGACCGTGATCGCGGACGAGCTAATGCAGCGTTCGAGGACACAAGATACCTAAGTCAAATTGGGGAGTACTTTTTGGCCGGTGTACTGGACGGCCTTCCTGATGGTAGGATCGATCTTCATGTTCAGTTAAGACGTACATTGATACTAAACTCATGATCCAGTAATGCCTATGGTGAATACCTGATTCCCACTAGTATTATTTTTATCTAAAAACTTGTAGCTTGTTCCAACGATCAATGGTTACAAACGTCTCGTTGGCGGTGAAGCTTTTTGGGCTCCTAATGCAGTTACATACGGGTACGATTCTCGTGCGGCTTCCGTCCGCATCATCTCGCCACCGTCCGTTCCACCATCTGCAACAAGACTT
>Ga0310811_10015325_pt1 | contig 10024 bp, 6 predicted proteins | sample YCmetagenome_FD_207642 | JGI IMG/M metagenome (GOLD analysis project Ga0310811, IMG submission 207642) | Soil microbial communities from experimental microcosm in Duke University, North Carolina, United States - YC | ecosystem: Engineered > Artificial ecosystem > Soil microcosm > Unclassified ...
CCGCCGAAATGCTCGGCGATCAGGAAGGCGCCATAGGCAGTGACGGTGGTGACCGCCGTCTCGATCAGGTGATCGTGGCTGGGGCCGATCACCAGGATGGCGAGGCCGCCGCAGATGAGGCCGATGACGGTGCCGCCGAGCGCCGTATGGGCAAGCGCGATGAGGAAATTGCCGATGCCGGGGGCGGCCGTTTCGCCGGCTTGGGCGAAGCTGAAAGCGAGGGCGAAGAAGACGGCGGCGACACCGTCATTGAACAGGCTCTCGCTCTCGACCAGCAGGCGCAGCCTGCCGCCGATGCCGGTATCCTTGAACATGGCGATGACGGCGACCGGGTCGGTGGCGGAAATGAGGACACCGAAGAGCAGCGCCGGCGCCAGCGGCCAATGCAGCAGCGCCGTCATGCCCCAGGTGACGACGATGGCGGAAATGACCACGCCGAAGACCGACAGCACGGCGACCGGTGCCGCATCGCGTTTGAGTTCGTGCCAATGGATCGCGATGGCCGCCTCGAAGAGGAGGGGTGGCAGCAGCAGGTCGAAGATGAGGTCATGGGTCAGCTTGACCTCGCCGCCATAATGGGCGAAGGCCAAAGCGATGCCGGCCAGCACCAGGCCGACGGTGTAAGGCAGGCGCAGCCGCCGCGCCAGGATCGCCACCAGTAGGGCCGCCATCAGGAGGCCGATCGATTCGGTCAGCACGAATTCCATTTGCATGGCGCGGGATGATAGGGGAGCAGGTCGGGGCGGGGAAGAAAAAGCGATTGGCAAAATAATCCCAAAAAAGTTAAGGTCCGGCCCGAATTGGGGGGACAAATGTCAATACCGACCTACCAGGATCTGATGCTACCCGTGCTGCAACATGCGAGCGGGGCCGATGAGATATGGAACCGTCAAGCTGTCCAGGATCTCGCCGATCGCCTCGCGCTGACTGCCGATGAACGGGCTCAGTTGATTCCATCGGGTCAGGAGACCCTGTTTTCCAACCGCTTCCACTGGGCTAAGACCTATATGACGAAAGCGGGTCTCCTTGAACCGGTTCGACGTGGTTGCTTTCGGATCACGGAGCGGGGGCGGCTCCTGCTGGCGGCCTCGCCTCAACGGATCGACAACACGGTTTTGGGGCAGTTTCCTGAGTTCAAAACCTATTTGCAGCGGAAGGCTGATATAGCCGCGGCCGCTGGCACCAATGTGCAAACGGCAGCGGGGCTGTCGAACGGCAATGACAATACCCCGCTTGAGCGCATTCGCGCGGCCCAGGAAGAAATCGATTCGGGCCTGGCGAGCGATTTGCTCGATCGTATCCTGGCGATGCCGGCGGATTTCTTTGAACGGCTCGTCGTCAACCTTGTCGTTGCCATGGGTTATGGTGCGACGGCGATCGAAGCTGCACAGGCCATCGGCCGCAGCGGCGATAACGGTGTTGATGGCGTCATCCACCAGGACCCTCTCGGACTCGATCGGGTCTATATCCAGGCGAAACGCTATGCTCCGGGCAACTGGGTGGGCGGGCCGGATATCCGCAATTTCTACGGCAGCCTGACCCTGAAGAAGGCGACCAAAGGCGTCTTCGTGACGACCTCGGTCTTTAGTCAGCCGGCCAAGGAACATGCCGAGAGTTTCCCGATCCGCATTGCCCTGATCGACGGCGCCCAATTGGCGGCTTTGATGATCCGTTACAATGTCGGCTGCCGGGTGGAGGAGACGATCCAGATCAAGCGGGTGGATGAGGATTTTTTTGAGTGAACGTCCCGTTTTGTTTTCGGGGCCCATATATGTTGCATGTTTGCTGTTTTCAGCGATCGATCTGCGGGCTTTTGAGCCGGTTGTTCGGCGGCTTCGTTGCATAATTTTACATGCGTCATATTTCTTTTACCCTTCCTTTACCGTTCGGAAGTGCAAAATCGCCCGCCTTATCGACGGCCAGCGCGGGCGCATGCGCCGCTATGCAAGGTCGCTTTGGGCATCGGACAGCTGGCGGGCAAACGCCGGCGCGGATGAAAGACAGATGGGGGACGGGATCATGGCCACACTTCGGATCGGGCAGCGGATCGGCATCGGCTTCGGGCTGATGATCGCCGGGCTGGTGGCCTTGTCGGCGATCAATTTCACCGGCCTCGCGCGGATCAGCGGCACCTATAACGGGGCCAGCGCCGGCGCAGCGGCGGCAACCGCGGCGGCCGAGCTGGATGGCGACCTCACCAAGGATGTGGCCGGGCTGAAGGATTATCTCGCCAGCGCCGATGATGCCGCGGCCCAGGCGGTGACCGCGTCGATGGCCAATACCAGCCAGGCGGCCGGGCGCCTGCATGATCTCACCGCCACGACCGCTTATGCCGATGATGTCGCCGAGGCGGTGAAGCTGCAGGCGAGCTTCGTCGCCGGCTTCGATAACCTCCACAAGGTGGTGGCGGACCGTGCCACGGCGCGCAAGACGACCCAGGCGAAGATCGGGGAGTTGACCACCGCCTTCAGCACGCTCGCCGAGAAATCCGCCGGTACCGGCAGCCTCGGCACCATCAAGGCGGCGCTGAGCGGCCTCGCCACCTTCTCGTCGCTGTCGACCAAGGTGACGGCCTTCATCGGTTCCGGCAATGCGGCGGATGAAGCGGCGGCCAATGACGATCTGAAGGCGCTTACCGATCAGCTGGTCGGGTTGAAGACCCGGGCGCTGATGGGCGGGCTCGATGCCGAATATGATGCCGTCGACAAGAAGATGGTGGAGTTCCAGGCGGCCTTTTCGGCAATCAGCGCCGCCACCAAGGCGCAGCACCAGCAACAGGACGGTTTCAACCAGCTGGCGGGGCAGATCCTCGATCGCTCGGCCAAATTGCGTGCCCGCATTGCCGGCGATGTCGCCGCCGCCAATGACCAGTTGCGCGGCACCATTGCCAGCACGACCTGGCTGGTGATCATCGTTTCCGCCGGCAGCGCGGTGGCGGCCCTGGTCCTGGCCTGGGTGGTGAGCCGGGGCATCACCCGGCCGATCCTCGCCATCACCGAAGTGATGCGGCGCCTGGCCGAGCGCGACTTTGCCGTCGAGCCCTATGGTATCGATCGCGGCGACGAGATCGGCGCCATGGCGCAGGCGGTGCAGGTCTTTAGAGAGAACGGCCAGGCGACCGACAGCTTGCAGCGCGAGGTGGAAGCGGAGCGCGCCAATGCCGATGCGACGCGGCGCGCCGAGATGCGGCGCTTCGCCGATCAGTTCGACCAGGCGGTCGGCAATGTGGTGACCCAGGTCGCCAAGGCGGCCGGCGAGATGCAGGCTTTGGCCGACCAGTTGATGAACAATGTGCAGCAGACCTCCAGCCGTTCGGCTTCCGTTGCCGAAGCATCGCAGCAGGCGGCCGGCAATGTGCAGAATGTCGCCGCCGCGGCGGAGGAACTCTCCGCTTCCGTGCAGGAGATCGCCCGCCAGGTGGCCTCTTCCAGCGAGATCACCCGCAAGGCGGTCAACGATACCGCGCGCGCCGATACCCAGGTGCAGTCGCTCGCCGAAGCCGCCGACAAGATCGGCGGCGTTGCCAAGCTGATCAGCGAGATCGCGGCGCAGACCAATCTCCTCGCCCTCAATGCCACCATCGAAGCGGCGCGGGCCGGCGAGGCGGGCAAGGGCTTTGCCGTGGTTGCCTCCGAGGTGAAGAATCTCGCCGCCCAGACCGCCAAGGCGACGGAAGAGATCGGCGTGCAGATCTCCGCCATCCAGAACTCTACCAACGACACCGTCGGTGCCATCCGCGGTATCGGTGCCACCATCCAGCAGGTCAATGAGATCGCCCAATCGGTGGCGACGGCCATCGCCGAACAGGGCAATGCCACCAACGAGATCGCCCAGAGCACGCAGCAGGCCTTCAGCGGCACGCAACTGGTGGCGGGCGATGTCGCCGGCATGAGTGACGTGGTGGCAGCCAGCGGCAATGCCGCCGAGCGCGTGCATCAGGCCTGCGGATTGCTTGCCCAGCAGGCGGGACATCTGCGCGGCGAGGTGGATCGCTTCATCACCCAGATCCGCGCGGCGTGAATTGATGCGCATACGCGGATGACGTCGAGCGCATCATCAATGGTGATGCTGGCATACAATTGTAGTCAGCCTCATTTGCGCGGCACCCGATACGACTCCAGACCTCAATAGATCTTTCATCATTTCGCCTATACCGTCGCTGCAAATAGATTGTGCCACCTTGGGGGAACAACATGCGGCGCTGCTATTGGGGGGCGGCCATCTTGGCGGTCGGTCTCTATACCTGTCCGGCCATGGCGACGACGACGCGTTTCTATGACAGTTGCCTGGCGTCAAATGCGACACGGCGCTTACAGATCGAAAGCTGCACCTTCGCGTTGACCGCGGAAAAACTGACGCCGGAGCAGCGCGCACTGGCGCTGTTGAAGCGGTCGGCTGGCTATCGGAGCACGCCACTCTGGTATCTGGCAAAAGCGGATCTTAATGAGGCGGCAAAGCTGGCGCCGCAGAATCCCCAGGTCTTGCAGGCCTTGGCCGACAGCGTGCATTTCGACCCCAATATGCCCCAGGCGATTGCAGCAAATCAGGAGCTCGTTAAGCGCAATCCCACGGACGTAAAAGCGCTTTCGGGCCTCGGCATGGCCTATTTCATGCAGCAGAACTACACGCAGGCATCAAATACGTTTTCCCGCATCCTCGCCATCGACCCGAACAATCCGGGTGCTTTGTACTTTCATGCGATGGCTTTGGGGCCGCAGCAGGAATTTGCCAAGGGACTGGCCGATATGGACCGGGCCGTCGCGTTGCAGCCCAAAAGCATTCCATTCCGGCAGTCGCGTGGTGAGTTCGAGCTCTATGCCGGACGCTTTGCCGATGCTGTCACCGATCTCGATCTGGTGCTCGCGCCGAATGACAAGGCACCGTTTCATCGCTTACGCGGTGCTGCAAAATACTATCTTGGCGATTATCAGGGGGCTGCTGCTGATTTCGCCAGTGACATGGCGCTGGTGCCGAACTTCAGGTATCTGGCGGTCTGGCGCTACTTCGCCGAACAGCGTCAAGGCGGCGGAAGCCTTGATGAACTCGCTGCCATTGCCGACCAGACGCATGATGACTGGATGGCGTCACTGATCCGCCTGGTAACGAAGCAGGGCTCACTTGAACAGGCCCTTGCGCTCGCCCAGAGCGATAACAAGGCGTTGCAGATGGTGCAGGAAAGCCAGACGCATTTCACCGCCGCGGAACTGGCGATGATGGCAGGTGACCATGCCGCGGCGAAAGCGCAATTCATCGCTTGCCGTAAATATGGCGCTCAGGCCGCGTCGATCACCGTCGTCGCCAGCCCGGTACCGGGCCAGCCGCCGGCCTTGCCGCTGGATAATGTCATTGAATTTGCCATTGCTGGGGCAAGATTGCAGGAGTTGAACCGATGAGGAAGCAAAATGCTGTGACACGATGCTTCTTGGTTGTCGCGGCGATGTTTCCATTGTCTGTAGCCGCCCTTTTTAATACTTCCTGGGGCGATACAAGCACTGACGACAGCTATGGCCCAGATTGGCCGGTGTGCAGAGATTCGGCGGCAGCGCCGAAGTTGCGCATTGAAACATGCGGCCGCCTCATCGAGGACGATAAGCTCTCGAAGCACGATCTGGCAATTGCCTATAACAATCGCGGATTTGCCAAGCATCAAGCGAATGATGACAAAGCTGCGCTGATTGATTTCAACAAAGCGATAGAAATCGACCCCCGATTCGCAGCGCCCTATTTCAATCGTGGTTGGCGGCTATATAGAGCAGGCAATATTGACCAAGGTATTGCTGATGTGAAGTCGGCGATACGGCTTGAGCCTAAGGAGCCATTCTTTTATTGCCATCTCGGCCAGATTTACGATGCAATCAATCGACCCGAAGACGAGCTGGCCGTCTTTGAAGCGGGATTGAAAGAAGTACCAAACGATATTTGCCTCTTGGGCAATCATGGAAACGCATTGGATCGCTTGGAACGCTATAGCGAGGCGGTGCAGGACTATTCTCGGATCTTGTCGCTGGATCCGAGCCGCGAGGCCAGCTGGCTAAACCGTGCGCTCGATTACATCGATCTTGGTGCCAACAAAGCTGCTATCAGTGACGCTTCTGCAGCGCTCAAACTCGACCCTAATGACGCTTATGCCTGGAGCGCACGCGGCGAGGCTTATTTCCGCGACCGGCAGTATGATAAGGCCCGCCTCGATTGCGAGCGTCTGCTGACAATGCGGCCGGGCGATCCCTCTTGCGCCGATTTCGAGGTGCGCGCTTTGCTGCTGCAGGGCCAGTTCCAGGACGCCGCGGGTAAGGCCGGCGAAGCCGCCGATGTGCTGGGTCAGTCGCATTTCATTTTGGCACGAGCCATCGCCGAATATGCGCTCGGCTCCTATGACCTGGCGGCGAAGGGCTTCACAGCAGCAGCCGATGCCGAACCTGACGACCCGTATCGCGCGCTATTCAAATACCTGGCGGACCGCCGGCTGGGTCATGACGATAAGGCGCGGTTGGCCGATTTGGCGCAGCGCAACGATATCTGGCCGACGTCGCTGGTCCAATATGTCACCGGGCACCTCTCCAAGGATGCGCTGTTTGCGGCTGCGGATGTACCTGACCCGGACATCAAGAAGCAACGTCTCGCCGAGGCGAATTTCTATCTCGGTGAGCTGGCCGTGCTCGATGGGCACGCCGATAGTGCCGCACAGTTCTACAAGGCGGCAATGTCGATCGGTGAAATTCGCATCAGCGCGCGTCGGCACATGATGCTTTACAAGGACCACGATGACTACGAGATTGCCCTGGCGCGCGCGGCATTGCGTGGCAATGCGCTGTAGAAACGGATGGCTACAACGCTACAGAGCGCGCGCTTTACCAACCAGGTCCGGGTGGCCAGAGAGCGACAGGTGCCACGGCCACTTGGGCGTAGCGCCTTTTAGCCCTCCTGCCGCCAGCTAGATGGGGTCATAGCCCCCAAATTTTTCAGGCATCGGTCGGGATCGAGTTGTTGCCGGTGCGGCGCAAGCGAAGCATCTTCCGCGCCATCTGAGCTTCATCCCGATTGGCCGATAGGTAGCACCATGCCCACGCATCCCGCTTTCATCACCGAGCCCGCCCGCCAGGTCGAAGTCATCCATGAAACTGATGTGCTGGTGGTGGGATCCGGTCCCGGCGGCCTGGCGGCGGCCCTGGCGGCGGCGCGGGCTGGCGTTTCGGTGGCCCTGGTCGAGCGTTTCGGCTGTTTCGGTGGCAATATCACTGCGGTCGGGGTCGAGGGTTTCGCCTGGTATCGCCATGAGAAGACGGTGGAAGCCGGCGGCATCGGCCGCGAATTCGAGGACCGCGCCAAGGCCATGGGCGCTGCCGTGCCGGAAAGCCAGTCGCTCTCCTACGAGCTCGATTCCGAAGGCTTCAAGCTGGTCGCCGACAAGCTGGTGGAAGAGGCCGGCATCCATGCCATGCTGCACCGGCAATTCGTGGCGCCGATCATGGATGGAAACGAGATCAAGGGCATCATCGTCGAATCCAAGGCCGGGCGCGAGGCGATCCTGGCGAAGGTGGTGATCGATGCCACCGGTGATGCCGATATCGCCGAGCGCGCCGGTGCGCCGACTCTCAAGACGCCGGTCGAGCAGATGCAGGCGGCCTCGGTGATGTTCCATCTGGCCGGCGTCGACAAGAAGGCCTTCATGGCGGGGATCAAATCCGACCCGCAGACCTATAGCGACTGGTCGACCGGCGAATGGCAGATCGAGACCTCGGGCAAGGAGGACAAGATGTTCTCGCCCTTCCTCGGCAAGCCTTTCGCCCAGGCGATCAAGGATGGCGTCATCCCGGCCCATCTCAACACCATCGCCGGCACCTGGGGCGCCATGCATGATACCGGCGAGCTCACCTATATGAATCTCGTCCATCTCGCTGGCTGCGACGGCACCGATCCCGACAGCATGACCAAATTCGAGATCGAGGGCCGCAAGCAGGCGATGCTGGCGATCGAGGCTTTGCGCAAATATACCCCGGGCTGCAGCAGCGCGCGGCTGCGCAATTTCGGCATGACCATCGGCATCCGTGACACCCGCAAGATCGACGCCGTCTACAACATGACCGAGAGCGATGTTCGCAACGAGGGCCGCTTCGCGGATACGATCGGCATTTATCCGGAATTCATCGACGGCTATGGCGTGCTGATCCTCCCCACCACCGGCCGCTACATGCAGGTGCCCTATCGCGCCATGCTGCCGCAGAAGATCGACAACCTGCTGGTGGCAGGCCGCGCCATCGGCGGCGACCGTATCGCCCATGCCGCCACCCGCAACATGGCCTGCTGCGCCGTGGCGGGGCAGGGGGCGGGCGTGGCGGCGGCGATTGCCATCCGCCTCGGCCAGGAGCTGCCGCGGGTCGATATGGAGGTGGTGCGGGCCGAGCTGGTGCGCCAGGACGTGCGGGTCAAGTAATCGGGCAGGGCCGGGAGAGAGCCAAGCTGGACCCGGGGCGGGGCTAGCCGGCTGCGACGGCCAGATTCGGGCTGGCATGAGCCGGGGGCGGAGGGCGGAAAAGGGCGGTTTTCTGCCTGATTTTCCAAGAAAATTCATAAATCTGCATCGCCCGCTTGCAATCCCCGGTCAGGGGTGCTATTTCGCCCTCCGCCGCGGCGATCTCGCGATGCCGGGCACCTCTGCAAGCGACTGATTCTTATCGAATCAGCTGCACGGATGGGCGGTTAGCTCAGCGGGAGAGCACTACGTTGACATCGTAGGGGTCACAAGTTCAATCCTTGTACCGCCCACCATTCCTTCCAGAATGAATTCAACACGATCTAAACTTCGGAACGATCCGTGCTCTCGCGATCGCGCTCATATCGGTGCTTGAGCGGAAACGGGGGCAACCAGGATTCGCGGCGGATGGTCCAGAGCTCGTAGGTCGGCTTGAACTGGTCAGGCTCATCCAAGGATCCCAGACTGACTTCGATTTCATCTGCGCTGCGTCCGAAGACGGACGACCCGCAGCGCGGACAGAAGAAGCGCCCGGCATAGTCGCGTGTCTCGCCGTCAATTGTGACCGCATCTTGCGGGAAGATCGCCGAAGCGTGAAACAGCGCGCCATGATGCTTACGGCAGTCGAGGCAGTGGCAAAGGCCAACACGGTAGGGAAGGCCCGACGCGACGAAGCGGACGTTGCCACACAGGCAGCCGCCAGTGAAACGGTCCATGCTGCGCCTCCTGGAAGATCTAGGTGTGATTGTTTTGAACGACGTACCTCGATATTGCAACTGCCGCGCCCCGCCATGTGCTCCATGTCGCGCGCTTGGGCTCGCTCGCTTCATTGTAGGCGCCCGATATAACCGCGATGAAAATGGACATAGCCGGGCTCGATCATGGGCAGATGCGGCCGGGTCAGTTTGTGGAACTCCGGCAACAGATAGAACGGTACGCCAGGGAAGGCATGGTGCTCGGCGTGATAGGGCATGTTCCAGGCGAGCTTACGCACCAGCCAGGTGGTCGTCGTGGTGCGGCTGTTCTCGAGCATATTGGCGACATAGGGGCAGCCGCCATGTTCGGCCAACAGATAGAGCCGCAGGAAGGGCTGGCCGAGCAGGGCCGGGATGACCCAGACATAGAGCAGGACCGGGGTGCGGAAATAGACCGAGAGACCAATCAGTACGGCATAGCCGAGGAGCATCAGCCGTGCCTCGCGCCGCACCTCCGCTTGTCCCTTTGTCGTGACGTAGCTGTCGCGGCAGCGCCCGGTCGCATTGATCAACAATTGCCGGAAATGACTCCGCCACACGGGCAGGCCGGAGACGTGCCGCAGATACTGCCATTTTGTCTGCGGCTTCGGTCCCGCCAGTTCCGGATCGTTCTCCGGGTCCTGGGTGAAGCGGTGATGGGCGAAATGGAAGGCGCGGAACCAGTCTGAGGGGAGAGCCAGCGCGAAGCTGCAGAAGCGGGCGACGATGTCATTGAGCCAGGGTGAGGCGAAGGGTGTGCGATGGATCGCCTCGTGCAGCAAGGTGAAGAGGAAGACGATCAGGATGCCTTGCGGCAGCA
>Ga0310811_10015326_pt1 | contig 10024 bp, 9 predicted proteins | sample YCmetagenome_FD_207642 | JGI IMG/M metagenome (GOLD analysis project Ga0310811, IMG submission 207642) | Soil microbial communities from experimental microcosm in Duke University, North Carolina, United States - YC | ecosystem: Engineered > Artificial ecosystem > Soil microcosm > Unclassified ...
GCGTCGGGGCATGCCCCAGCCGTATCTAGTGGGTTGTGGTCCGTGAGCGGGTCCGCCGCCGGGCGGCCTTGGCGGCCTGCTTCGGCTCCCGTTTTTCGGCCGCCGGATGCTGCGGCAAAGGCAGGAAAGTCCCGTCCGGGAATTCGATATACCGCGTGAAAATCTGGATCTTGTCGTCGCCGCGACGGCTTTCGATGACGAATTTGGTGCCGACCGGAAACCTGCTCGGGAGACGACTTGAACGATACGCCATGACAACCTCCACGCGAGTAACCATACCTGAAGATTCAACCATCGCAATTTGGGCGGGAATCACTCTTCGGGGGCGGTCACACGCAATTGAGAGACGCGGTAAGCCTGTCAGCCCAATGTGCAGGCTCATTGACAGGTTGCATCTGGCGCTCCGTTATCCACGTTATCCCCAGGGTTGAGGCTGCCAAAAGGCTGCGGGGAGCCTGCTATGCGCCCGCCAAACCGAGGCCCGGCCACCTCGCGGTGCAATTACCGACGTGATAGGTAAGTCGAGTTAAAGGGCTGACGGACCTCCATTATGACCGCGCCACTGAAAAGCATCGAAGGGACGGGCGATATCGCCGCCGCCATGGCCGAGATCGGGCGGAAGGCGCGCGCCGCCGCTCGCGCGCTCGCACTTGCATCCACAGCGCAAAAGGACGACGCGCTGGGGCGCATGGCGGCAGCCATCCGCGCGCAAAAGAACCGGATTTTGGCCGCGAACGCCGAGGACGTCGTCGAGGCACGGGCGGCCGGTGTTTCGGGCTCATTTCTCGACCGGCTGACCCTGACCGAGGCCCGCGTCGAGGATATCGCCGCCGGCATCGAGGCGATCCGCGCGATCAAGGACCCGGTCGGTGCTGTCACCGAGGCCTGGACCCGGCCGAACGGAATGCGTATCGAGCGCGTCCGGGTACCGCTCGGCGTCATCGGCATCATTTACGAAAGCCGTCCCAACGTCACCGCCGATGCAGGCGCGCTGTGCCTGAAGTCCGGTAATGCGGCGATCCTGCGCGGCGGCTCGGATTCCACCCGGTCTAGCCGAGCGATCATCGCCGCCATGGAGCAGGCGCTCGGCGAGGCCGGGCTGCCGACGGCCGCAATCCAGTTGGTACCGACCCGCGACCGCAGCGCCGTCGGCCTGATGCTGGGCGGCCTGGACGGCAATATCGACGTGATCGTGCCGCGCGGCGGCAAGGGCCTGGTCGCGCGGGTTCAGGCCGAAGCTCGGGTGCCGGTATTTGCGCACCTCGAAGGTGTCTGTCATGTCTATGTCGACAAGGCAGCGTCCCTCGACATGGCGAAAAACATAGTGCTCAACGCAAAAATGCGGCGGGTCGGCGTCTGTGGCGCCGCTGAGACGCTGCTGGTCGACCGCGCCTGCGCCGCGACCCATCTCAAGCCGCTGGTTGGCATGCTGCTCGACGCCGGCTGCGAAATTCGCGGCGACGAGGCCGTCCAGGCGGCGGATCGGCGCGTCAAGGCGGCCACCGAGGCGGACTGGGGCATCGAGTTTCTCGATGCCATCATCGCGGCCAAAGTGGTGGACGGCATCGACGGCGCCATCGCCCATATCGAGCATTATGGCTCCCACCACACGGACGCCATCGTCACCGATGACGCCGCCACGGCCGAGAAATTCCTGCGCGAGGTCGATTCGGCGATCGTTCTGCACAATGCCTCGACCCAATTCGCCGATGGCGGCGAGTTTGGTTTCGGCGCCGAGATCGGCATCGCGACCGGCCGTCTGCACGCCCGCGGTCCGGTTGGCGCGGAACAACTCACCACGTTCAAGTACCGCATTCGCGGAAGCGGTCAGACACGGCCGTGAACCCGCAAGAGCTCGCCCGCACCGAGCGCGTCCTGCCTCCGCACGCGCCGGGAATGAGGATTGGCCTGTTCGGGGGGACGTTCGATCCGCCGCATGAGGCGCATCGCGCCGCCAGCATGCTCGCACTCAAACGGCTCAAGCTCGACCGCGTCTGGTGGCTCGTAACGCCGGGCAATCCGCTCAAGAACACCCGAGGATTGGCGCCGCTGAACGAGCGCATTGCCGCCGCCCGGGCGCTCACGCACCACCCAAGAATCGACGTCACCGGGCTCGAGGCTGTCATCAAGACGCGATACACCTATGACACCATTTCCTGGCTGGTGGCCCGCTGTCCCGGCGTTCATTTCGTCTGGATCATGGGCGCGGACAATCTGCGCAGCTTTCATCGCTGGCAGAAGTGGCGGGAGATCGCGAAGCTGGTGCCCATCGTGGTGATCGATCGTCTGGGACCGAGTCTCTATGCCGGGGCCAGCCCGGCCGCCCAGGCGTTCGGCTCTGCCCGCATCCCGGAGAACGCCGCTGCCAGCCTGCCCGGACGCCGCCCTCCGGCCTGGGCCTTTTTGCACGGCCTCAAATCGCCACTGTCATCGACGGCCTTGCGCGCCTTGCGCGATAGCAAGGCTTCTGAGGACACGTACGAGGTGGAACCGAGAATCGCCGCCCAGGGTGGCAAGAAGGCTGCCAAGTAGTTATGTTTTTGTGAGTCCCCGGTCTGTCGCCGGGTCCGAGTGCGATCAACAGGACCAACAGAAAGGATCAGGACCCCTGCCCACACCTGCACTCTCTCGGGCGCGGCGTATGCCCGAAACCGTCTCTCCCCGCCCTAGTGCGAACGAGACACTCCGCACCGTCCTCGCGTGCCTGGAAGACAGTAAAGCCGAGGACCCGGTAACCATCGATCTCACCACCAAATCCTCGATCGGCGACTACATGGTCGTGGCCACCGGCCGCTCCCAGCGTCACGTCGCATCGATCGCCGATCGCGTGGTCAAGGATCTCGGCCAAGCCGGCAAATCCGGCGTCCGCGTCGAAGGAATGCGGCAGGGCGACTGGGTTCTGATCGACGCGGGCGACATCATCGTCCACGTCTTCCGGCCGGAAGTCCGCGCCTTCTACAATCTCGAAAAGATGTGGTCGGCCGGCACAGCGGACGAAAAGAGTCCAAGCTGATACAGTTGGCGGCACGATGCGTATTGTCGTTGCCGCCGTCGGACGCCTGAAGCAGGGCCCGGAAACCGAACTGTCCGAGCGCTATCGCAAGCGCGCGGCGCAGACTGGCCGCAGCCTCGGCCTGCGCGATGTTGAAGTCATCGAAATCCGTGAGAGCCGCGCCGACGATCCGGGCAAGCGCATGCTCGAGGAATCGATCGCGCTCGCCAATATCATCCCGCAAGGTGCCGCCGTGGTGCTGCTGGACGGGCGCGGCGATAATCTCGACAGCGCAAGCTTGGCGGCGCAGCTGAGCCAATGGCGCGGCGAGGACAAGCCCGCCGTCGTTTTCATGATCGGAGGGGCAGACGGCCTGAGCCCCAGTCTCCGCGACAAGGCAACACTGCGGATGGCCTTCGGCGCCACCACCTGGCCGCACCAGCTTGTGCGCATCATGTTGCTGGAGCAGCTCTATCGCGCCACCACGATCCTGACCGGCCATCCCTATCACCGGGCGTGACGCAATGCTTCAGTCACAACGATCGCGCATGACGATCTTTTAATGCCGCCGGAACGGGCGTCTGCGCTAGAAGCTTTGCGGCAAAGGGGGGGCCAACATGAGCGCGCAGAGGCCGGGCATCGCATGGGCGCGGCTGAGTGCCGGCCTGCTGCAAGGCGTAATTCTGTCGATGCTTTATGAAGCATCGGCGCGGAAAATCTGGCCGGCCACCGACGGCATCATTTTCGCGCTGCTGATCGCAGTGATGGGCTTCGTCCCGACAATCATCATCTCCGGCCTGGGAAATCTGCGTCCGCGCACGCTGCTGGCCTGGACCGGCTTGGCGATCGTCCTTTGCGCCGGGTTGGCCGCATATGACATTGCGCGCGACCCCGTCGTGCTCATGACGTTCGCCGCTCAGACGAATCTGCCGCGCATCGTGCCGACCGCCACAGCGTCACTGTCCTTGGCCGCAATCCTGTTCATCGCGCACACACTGATCGTATCCGCCGATACTGATCGGCGACTGATCGCAAGTTACCTCACACACTTCGCCATATCCTGGAAGCACGGCGTACAGGCTGTCCTCGCTGTCTGCTTCGTTTCTGTGCTCTGGGGCCTGCTGTTTCTCGGCGCCGAACTGTTCCGGCTGATCCGCATCGAATTCTTCGCAACGCTCATCCGGAAGCAGACCTTCTATATTCCGGTCACCGCGCTCGCCTTTGCCTGTGCGATCCATGTGACCGATGTGCGCGCCAACATCGTGCAAGGCACGCGGACCTTGCTGCTTATTCTGCTGTCCTGGCTGTTGCCGGTGATGGCGCTGATCGCCGCGGCTTTCGTGGTGACGTTGGCGTTCACCGGGCTCGAACCGTTATGGGCGACCCGCCGTGCCGGCAGCATCATGCTCATTGCCGCCGCCGCGCTGGTCTTCTTGATCAATGCGGCGCATCAGGACGGACGCATCGAAGAGCGCGTCGCCGGTGTCTTGCGCCATGCAAAGGTGCTCGCCGCGGTCGCTATCGTCCCGTTGGTAGGACTCGCCGGTTATGCGCTGTATTTGCGCCTCGCCCAATACGGCTGGACACCAGCGCGGATCAGCGCGCTGGCCTGCGTCGTGGTGGCGGCCTGTTACGCCATTGGCTACGTGATCGCGGCAGTTCGCGGCGGCGCGACGATGCAGGCGCTCGAAAACACGAACTACATCACGGCGCTTGTGATCGTCGGCGCGCTGCTGGCGCTGCGCTCACCCCTCGCCGATCCGGCGCGCATTTCGGTCGCCGATCAGGTGCACCGGCTCGAGGCCGGGCAGGTGAGCGTCGATCATTTCGACTTCTCGTTCCTGCGCTTCCGCGCCGGCAGATTCGGCACCGAAGCACTCGAGCGCCTCGCAGGAAATGCCCAGGGACCGCAAGCCGCCGCGATCGCGGAGCGCGCGACGCAGACGCTGCGGACCAAAAACCCCTCCCAGCTCCTCGCGCGGGCGGCAACGCCGGTGACGCCCGATATGCTTGCGCGCAACATCACCGTTGTTCAGCCGAGCGGCGCGGCCCTGCCGGAGCGTTTCCTGCAGCAGGACTGGAAGACTATGCGGTTTCCCTACCTGCTGCCTTTGTGCCTGAAATCGGATGCGAAATGCGATGCCGTGCTGACGGATCTCGACGGCGACGGCCAGTCTGAGATCATCCTGCTCAATGTCCCCAACGGAAACGGCGTGGTGTTCAAAACAGGGCCGGACAACAGATGGGACATGGTTGGAACACTCACGAATTCGTTTTGCCCGGGCGTGCGCGACGCGCTGCGCGCCGGGCGTTTTGAAGCCGATTCGCCTGCTTTCAAGGACCTCTTGGTCGAGGGACAAAGGCTGCGTGTCACTCCTGTCAACAGCGGTTGCATCCCGGTGCGCCAGGCCGGCCCGAGCCCGGCCATTGCCCCATCCCCGAAATGACCCCGCCCGCGAATCTGGCCCGGAAGTCCCGATTTCGTCTCAATCCGGGCGCATGGACTTGGCCCGCAAACTCCTTCGCGTTCCGAGGCTTCTGGCGTAACTTGCTCCCGATGATTGCCATTGGCGGTTTCCGCCGTCTGGATCCGCGCTCCGCGCTGGCCGCGGCGCTGGGGCTTGCCTTGCCAGTGTCCTTGCCTGTCGCCGCAAAGGCGCAGGAACGGCCGGCATTTTTGCTTGCTCAGAACGACGCCCCCAAGGACGACCGCGCGCAAAAGCTCGAAACGATCAAGCAGCACGAACAGGAATTGCAGGACGCGCGCGACGCCCAGAGCAAATCAGCCGACAATGAAGCCGCGCTCAAACGCGAAATTGAAGAGATCGGCGCAGACCGGGGCAAGCTCAACCAGGCCCTGATCGATACCGCGAGCCGGCTGCGCGACGTCGAAGCCAAGGTCGCCGCCACCGAAGACCGGCTCAAGCCGCTCGACGAAAACGAGCGCAACATCCGCAAGTCGCTCGACGGCCGCCGCGCGGTGATCGGCGAAGTGCTCGCCGCGCTTCAGCGTATCGGCCATCGTCCGCCGCCTGCGCTGATTTCAAGCCCGGAAGATGCGCTGCAAGCCGTGCGCACCGCCATGGTGCTGGGGGCCGTGCTGCCAGAAATGCGCCAAGCGGTAGCGTCGCTTGCCAGCGATCTCTCGGGGCTGATCGCGGTGCGCAAGCAGATCGCGGCCGAACAGGTAAGGCTCAAGGCCGAAGTCGCCTCGCTGACTTCCGAGCAGACGCGCATGACGGCACTAGTTGACGAGCGGCAGAAACAGCAGGCCGAGCGTGAGAAGGCGCTGCAGGCGGAACAGAGCCACGCCAACGATCTCGCGCATCAGGTCGACAATCTCCAAGATTTGATTGCCAAGCTCGAACAGGGCCTCGACCCGGCGACCAAGGCCGCCCGGGAGGCCTCGCCACCCGACTCCCGCACCGCTCTGGCGGCGCTGAACGATCCCGGACGGCTTGCCCCGGCGGTGAAGTTCGCCTCGTTACGCGGGCATATTCCGATCCCGGTGAATGGCGTCAAATTGAAGGAATTCGGGGCGCCGGACGGTATCGGCGGGGTGGAAAAGGGCGTTTCGCTGGCCACCCGTGCGGGGGCCCAGGTGACCGCACCGGCCGACGGCTGGGTGGTTTATGCGGGGCCGTTCCGCTCTTACGGCCAACTCTTGATCCTCAATGTGGGCGGCGGGTATCATGTATTGCTCGCCGGGATGGATCGGATATCAGTTGATCTGGGACAGTTTGTGCTGACAGGAGAGCCTGTTGCGGTGATGGGAAACACATCCCATATTGCTGCCGTTCTCGCGGCCGGATCGAGTCAACCGGTGCTCTATATCGAGTTTCGAAAGGACGGGACACCCGTCGATCCAGGCCCATGGTGGGCGGCTGGCGAAGGCGAAAAGGTTCGCGGATGATGCGCAAGACCTCACTCATTCTCCTCGGCGCGGCTGGCGGAGCGGCAATGACGCTGCTTGCGGTACAGCCGAACCTCCTCTTTGCCGGCTCGCACGCGCAAGCGGCGGTCGCAGACACGTATCGGCAGCTCAATCTGTTCGGCGACGTCTTCGAGCGCGTCCGCGCCGACTATGTCGAGAAGCCGGACGACAGCAAGCTGATCGAAAGCGCGATCAACGGCATGCTGGCCGGTCTCGACCCGCATTCCAGCTACATGGACGCCAAGAGCTTCCGCGACATGCAGGTGCAGACACGCGGTGAATTCGGCGGCCTCGGCATCGAAGTCACGATGGAAGACGGGCTGATCAAGGTCGTGGCGCCGATCGACGACACGCCTGCATCGAAGGCCGGCGTGATGGCCAACGACATCATCACCAAGCTCGACGACGATCAGGTGCAGGGCCTCACCCTGAACCAGGCTGTCGAGAAAATGCGCGGCCCGGTGAACACCAAGATCAAGCTCACCATCATGCGCAAGGGCCAGGACAAGCCGATCGAATTGTCGCTCACGCGCGACGTCATCCGGGTGCGTTCGGTGCGCTCGCAAGTCGAGGGTGACGATGTCGGCTATATCCGCGTGACGCAGTTCAACGAGCAGACCACGGACGGCCTGAAGAAAGCGATCTCCGATATCAGCGCGAAAGTCAGCAAGGACAAGCTCAAGGGCTATATCCTCGACCTGCGCAACAATCCGGGCGGCCTCCTCGACCAGGCGATCTCGGTGTCGGACGCGTTCCTGCAGAAGGGTGAAATCGTCTCCACCCGCGGCCGCAATGCCGAGGAGACGCAGCGCTTCAACGCCCGTGCGGGTGACCTCACCGATAGCAAGCCGCTGATTGTGCTGGTCAACGGTGGCTCGGCTTCGGCTTCGGAAATCGTCGCCGGCGCCTTGCAGGACCACAAGCGCGCGACCGTCGTCGGCACGCGTTCGTTCGGCAAGGGCTCGGTGCAGACCATCATTCCGCTCGGCTCCGGCAACGGCGCCCTGCGGCTGACCACGGCGCGCTACTACACGCCGTCCGGCCGTTCGATCCAGGCCAAGGGCATCACCCCCGATATCGAAGTGCTGCAGGACGTGCCCGACGACCTCAAGTCGAAGACGGACACCCGGGGCGAGGCCTCGCTGCGCGGCCACCTCAAGGGCGACGCGGGCAAGGAAGAGACCGGTTCACAGTCTTACGTTCCGCCGGATCCGAAGGACGACAAGGCGCTGCACATGGCGGAAGACCTGCTGCGGGGCACGCAAGTGAACTCGGCCTTCCCGCCGAACGCGAAGACGCCGATTCCGAACTAAGCGTTAGCGAGCACGACGACTTCAAAAGGGCGGCCGGAAGGCCGCTCTTTTCGTTTGGCCTGGATCAGCCGTCGCCGATCGGCGCCAGCCATGCCCGCAAACGGCGCGTGCTAGGATGCGCGGATGATTCGCAGGGAATTCGGCCGTGGCACCGGATGATTTGAACGCGCCGCTCGGCCAGGCCAAGCGCAAGCCACTGCCGAAACTGCCGGTCAGCGGCCCGCAACTCCTGGCCGGCCTGCTGGCGCTGTCCGGCCTTGTGGTCGTCGGCTGGGCGGCCTTCGTCAACGATCCGCTGGGCGGGGAGCCGGTGGCCGTCGTGTCCACCCATGCAACCGACGCCGCTCAAGCGAAGCAGAATAGCGACGGCGATGGTGACCATCACGACCGTTACGATGGCCCTATCGTGGTCAAGACGCCGGACGCCGCCTCTGCCCCATCCAACGTAGCGAAGGCGGACGCGGCCCCGCCCGGCAGCCAGACCGTCACGATCATCGACGGATCGAGCGGCGCGCGCCGCGACGTGATCATTCCCGGCCATGACTCGGGCGGCGGCAATGCCGTCAAATTGCAGGCAGACAAAAGCTTTCTCGAGCAAAGCCGGTACGGGATGATCCCCAAGATCGGCGCCAATGGCGCGCGGCCGGCGGCTTTCTATGCGAAGCCGCGCGAACTGCCGCCGGATCGCAAGAATGATCCGCGCATCGCCATCGTGATCGGAGGACTCGGCATCAGCGCCTCGGGTACCGCCGACGCACTCGACAAGCTCCCCGCGCCGGTCACCTTGGCGCTGGCGCCCTACGGCAGCGACCTCGAGAAGCTCGCGGAGCGCGCGCGGACCGAGAACCATGAGGTGCTGCTCCAGGTGCCGATGGAGCCGTTCGATTATCCCGATAATGATCCGGGCCCGCAGACGCTGCTCACATCGCTCTCCGGCGAAGAGAACATCGACCGCCTGCATTGGCTGATGAGCCGTTTCCGCGGCTATGTCGGCCTGGTGAGCACGATGGGATCGCGCTTCACCGCAAGCGAGCAGGCGATGACTCCCGTCATCGGTGAAACCGCGAAGCGCGGCCTCATCTATATGGACGACGGCGCGTCGTCGCGCAGTGTTGCTGGACAGGTCGCCGGCGGACGCGGGCTGCCCTTCGTCAAGACCGATGTGGTGCTCGACGCAGTGCCAACACCTACAGAGATCGACCATGCGCTCGCACGGCTCGAGGCGATTGCGCGCAACAATGGCAGCGCGGTCGGCCTCGCGGGCGATCAGCCGGCGACCATTGCCCGCATTGCCGCCTGGGCGAAGGCTGTCGAGAGCCGCGGCTTCATGCTGGTGCCGATCACCATGATCGCGACAAAGGCGAAGTCGAGTTGAGTTCTCCTCGGCGTCATGGCCGGGCTTGACCCGGCCATCCACGTCTTATTCAACAGCATGGAAAAACGTGGATGCCCGCGACAAGCGCGGGCATGACGGAGACCGCATATGCCCCCCCACGACTCCCTGCCTTATCGTCCGTGCGCCGGCCTCACGGTGCTCAACCGCGACGGCCTCGTCTTCGTCGGCCGCCGCGCCAGCGGCCCGGAACATATCGACCTCACGCATGTCTGGCAGATGCCGCAAGGCGGCATCGATGATGGCGAGGATCCTTACCAGGCAGCGCTGCGCGAGCTTTACGAAGAGACCAACATTCGCTCCGTCGAGAAGCTCGGCGAGATCGCCGACTGGCTGGCTTACGATCTGCCGCCCGACATCGCCGGTCAGGCCTGGCGCGGCAAATATCGCGG
>Ga0310811_10015328_pt1 | contig 10024 bp, 8 predicted proteins | sample YCmetagenome_FD_207642 | JGI IMG/M metagenome (GOLD analysis project Ga0310811, IMG submission 207642) | Soil microbial communities from experimental microcosm in Duke University, North Carolina, United States - YC | ecosystem: Engineered > Artificial ecosystem > Soil microcosm > Unclassified ...
ATGGGGAACGTGGCCGCCGTGCTGGCCCGGGGAGCGACCATCCTCGCCGTCCCCCGGTTCGACCTCGACACCTGGCAGCGAGCCGAGCGGCTCGGTGCGACGCACAGCCTGCTGGTCCCCTCGATGATCGAGATGCTGCTGGCCCGCGGTGCGCTGCGACCGGGCAGCGTGCGGGTGCTGATCTACGGCTCGGCCCCGATCCACCCCGGCACGCTGCGCCGGTTGCTGGACGAGCTGCCCGGGGTCGCCGTGGTCAACCTGTACGGGCTCACCGAGGGCAGCCCGCTCACCAGCTTGAGCGCCGACGACCACCGGCTCGCCCTGGACCACCGGCCGGAGCTGCTGAACTCCTGCGGGCGGGCCGTGCCCGGCCTGGAGCTGCGGGTGGCCGACCCCGACGACACCGGCGAGGGAGAGGTGTGGGTCCGGGGGCCGCACGTGATGCTCGCCGACGCGGACGGCTGGCTGCGCACCGGGGACCTGGGCCGGCTCGATGACGACGGCTACCTGTTCCTGTCCGGGCGACTCGGCGACAAGATCATCCGAGGCGGGGAGAACGTGCACCCGTTGGAGGTGGAGAACGTGCTGGCCACCCACCCGGCGGTCGCCGAGGCCGGGGTGGTCGGCCTCCCCGACCGGCGGCTGGGCCAGACCGTGGCGGCGTTCGTGGTGCCGGCCGTCCCGGAGGACCCGCCGGAGCCGGATGCCCTGGCCACGTACGCCCGGGAACGGCTGGCCGGGTTCAAGGTTCCGACGACGTGGCGGTTCGTCAGCGCGATGCCGAGGACGGCGTCGGGCAAGCTCCAGCGCCGGCTGCTCACTGACCTGGTGGACGACCCGGTCGACGCCGGCTGAGCGTGCACCGCCGCGGTCTCAGCCGGCTGCGCGCAACCGCTCCACGGCCGGCCGCCAGATCTCCTCGTCGTGCCGGTAGGGGGCGTAGAAGTTGAACCGGTCGACCACTGCGCCGAACCGCTCCAGCAACGCGTCGCCGATCCGGTCCGGCTCGGCCACCACCGCGAATGCGGCGAGCACCTCGTCGTCGATCAGCCCGGCCATCCGGGACCAGCGATCCGCCTCGGCCGACCGGGACAGCCGGTGCAGCTCGTCGGCCAGCTCGCCCCAGCCGTGCAGCTCCAGCACCGGCTTGTAGCTCGGAGTGCTGCCGTAGAAGGCCAGTTGCTCGCGCACCCCGAGGGCGGCGGCGGTCATCTCCTCCTCGGTCCGCCCGGACACCACGAACCCGGACAGGCTCACCGAGAAACCCTCGAACGACCGCCCGGAGCGGGCGAGCCCCCGCTCCAGCGCGGGCAGGGTCCGCTCGCGCAGGTAGCGCTCGGTGGTGAACGGGTGCGGCATCAGGCCATCGGCGACCTCGCCGGCCACCTCGGTCATCCGGTCGCCGACGGCGGCCAGGTAGACCGGCGGCGGCCCGGTCGGGCTGGGGTCCGGAGCGAAGAACGGGACCATCAGGGTGTGCTGGTAGAAGTCACCCCGGAAGTCCAGCGCGGCGCCCTCGTTCCAGTTGGCCCAGATGGCGCGCATCGCGGCGATGTACTCGAGCATCCGGGCGGCCGGATGGCTCCAGGGCATCCCGAACCGGCGCTCGATGTGCGGCTTGACCTGGCTGCCCAGGCCGAGCAGCAGCCGGCCGCCGGAGTAGAGCTGCAGGTCCTGGGCGAGATAGGCCATCGACATCGGAGTCCGGGCGAACGCGACCGCGATGGCGGTGCCCATCCGCAGCCGCTCGGAGTGCTCGGCGACCGGCATCAGCGCCAGGAACGGGTCGCGGCGGGACTCGGCGCTCCACACCGCGTCGTATCCGGTCGCCTCCCGGTCCCGGGCCTGCTCGCGTAGCCCGTCCAGACCGGAGACCACCAGTTTCGCATCCACCTTCATGCCCGCTCCCCGTTCTCGAGCCGCCGATCCGGACGTTCCGGCACGCTACCGCAATCAGGATAATCAGGATAATGTTTCTGAAGTGACAGCAGCCGCCCTGGCGGCTCCGAGAAGGTCGAGGAGGGCCACCATGGGCGAGGTGTACGTGGGTCAGGGCGACCCCGAGATCGAGAACTTCCACCATCTCAACCCGGAGCTGCAGAACGACTGGAACCCGCTGTTCGCCAAGATGCGGCGGGAGTGCCCGGTCGCGCACAGCGAGCGGTTCGGCGGGTTCTGGGTGTTCGCGTCCTACCAGGACGTCTACCGCGCCTACCACGACACCGACACGTTCTCGTCGTTCCCGAACAGCATCCCGGCCGGCGAGCTGGGCCAGCAGCGGGCGCTGATCCCGGTGGAGATCGACCCGCCGGAGCACACCTGGTACCGGGAGATCCTGGCCCCGGTGTTCACCGCGCACCGGATGCGCATCCTGGAGTCCAAGATCCGGGCGCACGCCGTGGAGCTGATCGACGGCATCCTGGAGCGCGGCGAGTGCGAGTTCATCTCCGAGTTCGCCAAGCTGCTGCCGTCCCGGATCTTCCTGGAGCTGGTCGGCTGGCCGATCGAGGACGCCCCCCGGTTCCTCCAGTGGGCCGACGTGCTGATGCGCGCGCCGATGGAGGAGAACCCCGAGGAGAGCCTGCTCATCCAGACCGCCACCCAGATCTACGGCTACTTCGGCGCCGAGCTGGCCAAACGGGAGCAGGCCGGCCCGCCGGTACTGGGCGAGGAGGCCGACCTCATCGACCGGCTGCGGGGCGCCTCCTTCGGAGGGCAGCGGCAGCTGACCCAGGTCGAGATCCTGGACTGCATCCTGCTGCTGCTACTGGCCGGACTGGACACCACGCAGGGTGTGCTCGGGCGGGGCTGGGAGTTCCTGGCCACCCACGAGGAGTACCGCCGCGACGTGGTCGAGCAGCCCGAGGTGGCGCAGACCGCCGTCGAGGAGCTGTTGCGGTTCTTCGCGCCGGTCCAGCCGGGCCGGCGGGTCACCCAGGACGTGGACCTGCACGGCGTGCACCTGTCCGCCGGGGACCGGGTGATGCTGCTGACCGGGTCGGCCTGCCGGGACGCGGCCGAGTTCCCCGACCCGGAGAAGGTCGACTTCCGCCGCTCCCCCAACCGGCACATCGCCTTCGGCGCCGGCGCGCACCGCTGCCTGGGCTCGCACCTGGCCCGGCTGGAGCTGCAGATCGCGCTGCAGGAGTGGCACCGGCGGATCCCCGAGTACCGGATCAAGCCCGGCACCGAGGTCCGGCGGCACCTCTCGGCGGTGTCCGGGGTGGACGAGCTGCACCTGGAGTTCGGCTGAACCCGGCGTGGTCGCGGCGTTAGCATGCCGGAATGAGCCAGCCCCGCGCGTGGGCTTCCGTCTCCGACCGCCTGGCGGCCGCCGCTGCCGCGACCCTGGTCGGCCGGGCCGAGGAACGTGCGCGGCTGACCGACCTGCTCGCGCCGCAGGGGCCGGCGGCGGTATTCGTGCACGGACCGGGCGGGATCGGCAAGACCACGCTGGTCACCGGGACCCTGGCGGGGTCACCGCTGAAGTGGGTCGGCCTCGACGGGCGCCGGATGGAGCCGACGGTGCCCGGCGCGCTGGCCGCACTCGGCGCCGCGCTGGGAGCACCCCCACCGCCGTCGGCCGCAGCGGCGGCCGAGCGGATCGCCGCGGCGGGCGTCGAGGTCCTGGTGATCGACGGCTTCGAGCGGCTCAACCTGCTCGACGGCTGGATCCGCAACGAGCTCGCCCGCGCACTTCCGGCCACCGTCACCACCGTGCTGGTCGGGCGCCGGGGGCCCAACGTGGCCTGGCGGACAGCGCCCGGGTGGCGCACCCTGCTCGGTGAGCTGGAGGTCGGGCCGATGCCCGCGGGGGACGTGGACCGGCTCCTCGCCGCCCACGGGATCCAGGGCGACGACGCCGTCCGGATCCGGACGTTCGCACGGGGACACCCGCTCGCCGTGGTGGTCGCCGGCGAGGCCGTCGCGCGCCGCCCCGGCCTGCCTCTCGGGTCCGGCGCGCCGGCGGACGTCGTCGAGGAGCTCTTCGCGGTGATGCTCGACGACCTGGGGCCCCGGGAGCGGGCCGTCGCCGAGGCGGCATCGGTCCTGCGCCGGGCGACGCTGCCCCTGCTCGCCGCCGTCGTGGACGAGCCGGATGTGGAGCACGCCTGGCGGACCCTGCGCGGGCTGCCTTTCACGGTGACGACCGCCGCCGGAGTCGAGCTCTCCGGACTCGCGGCTCCGGTCCTGCTCGAGGCCCTCGAGCTGCGCGACCCGGCCCGGGTCCGGACGCTCAGGACGCGCGCCGCCCGGTCCATCCTCGACTCCCTCGCCCACGGTCCGGACTGGCAGAGCACCGCCGACCTGCTGCACCTGGTGCAGAACCCGCTGATCCGCAACGCGTACGCGCCGCCGGGGATGCTCCAGCACCCGGCCGAGCAGGCCCGCGGCGAGGATCACGACGACATCGTCGCCATCGCCCGGGAGTTCGCCGGTGAGGAGTCCGCCCGGCTGGCCGAAAGGTGGTGGCAGGCGCGGCGGGACACCTTCGCCGTGGTCCGCGCCGGCGACGGCGGCGTCGCGGCGTTCTCGGTCACCGCGACCGTCGACGACCGGACCGGATCGGCGATCGAGGACCCGCTCGTCCGGGCGGTCGGCGACCACCTGCGGGACGACGCGATGCCACCGGGCGGCGATGCGGTGTTGTTCCGCTGGGCGCTGGGCCGCCGACACGGCGAGCGACCCGCGCCCGAGGTGGCGACCCTGGTCGTCGACCTCAAGCGCACCTACCTGCAGCTGCGGGCGACGCTGCGCCGCGTGTACACCGTCGTCATCGACTGGCCGGCCGAAGCCCCGGTGCTGCGGGTGATGGGGTTCGAGCTGCTCACCGAGGTCGCCGTCGGCGACCGGCACTTCGCGCTGGCGTGCCTCGATTTCGGCCCCGGCGGCGTCGACGCGTGGATCGGGCGCCACGTGCTCGCCGAGCACGCCGGTCCGGTCGGTGCACACACCCCCCGCCCCGCGACCGGGGCTGACCGGCCCCCGCCGGACCCCGGGCCCGCCGACCCGCCCCCGTTGTTCAGGCTGACCGCCCGGGAGCAGGAGGTGCTCGCCCTGCTCGCCGAGGGGATGACCAACGCGCAGCTGGCCGAGGCGCTGTTCATCAGCGAGCGCACCGCGAACCGGCACGTCAGCAACATCTTCACCAAGCTGGGCGTGCACAACCGCACCCAGGCGGCCCGCGCCGCGGTGGCCGCCGGCTTGACCGGCTGAGCCTCACCAGCGCGGACCGTCCCCGTCCACTCCGAGCACCGCCTTGCCGACCGTCTCGTGGGTGAACGCGTCGGTACCGGGGTGGAAGCGCGCGGCCCGCACGTCCCGTGACAGCCGCTCCAGCTCGGTCCCCCGGCGGTACGACGAACCTCCGACCACCTCGCAGGCCAGGTCCACGACCCGGTTCGCGGCGACCGTGGCCCGCCACTTGGCCGCCAGCACCTTCGGCCCCCACATCGGGCCGTGGTCGACGCGCTCGACCCAGTCCCGCGCGACCGCCTCGACGCAGGACCGCGCCCCGTCCAGGATGAGGTACATGTCCGCGACCTGGTGCTGGACCAGCGGGTGGTGGGCGAAGGCGCCGCGCGGGATCGCTATGGAGGTCCGCCGGTTGGCCTGGCCGACCGCGATCTCCAGCGCCCGCTCCGCGATGCCGACGTACACGTTGGCGATCAGCGTCACCGCCCAGACCTGCATCATCGCGACCGCCGGGTGGCTCGGCGGTCCCGCCGGGACGACGCACAGCACGTCCGAGTCGGGCAGGTACACGTCCTCGAGCACCGTGTCGTGGCTCTCGGTGGCCCGCATCCCCTGGGCATCCCAGTTCGGGACGGTGGTCAGGCCGGGGGCGTCATGCGGCACGAAGCCGTGCACGACCACCGCAGCGGCCGGGTCGCCGGCATCCATGGCGTGCAACCCGAGCCGGTCCCAGTGCGGCCCGAGCGAGCCGAACATCTTCCGCCCGGTGATTCGCCAGCCGCCCTGCACGCGCCGGGCCGACGTCGTGGACAGCGCCACCGGGACGTCGTTGCCGACCTCGGCGTGCCCGGAGGCGAGGATGTCGCCGTCCACGACGTACCCGGTGATCAGGTCCGCCTCGGGCAGCCCCAGGCGGTGGAGGTCCGCGGCCAGGCCCACCCAGTAGTGGTGCATGCAGGTCGACAGGGCCGTGGCCGGGGAGTAGCGCGCCATCCGGCGCTGTTCGGCTCCTAGCTCGGCGAGGTTCAGGCCGAGGCCCCCGAACCGCTCGGGCAGGGCCGCCGTGAACCAGCCGGCCGCACGGAGGTCGGCGAGGTCCTCGACGGCGTACCGGCCGAGGGCGTCGTGCTGGGCGGCGCGCTCCCGGAACCTCAGGAGGGTCTCCTGGGACATGGAACGGATCGTGCTGGAGGTGGTTGTCGTCATGGCGGCGACGCTAGGAACCGAAGGGGTGCGTACGCATCGGGCGAACGCTCCATCCGGCGCTCCATTCTGGGATGGAGAGTTCGGCCGATGAACGGCGCGGCACCGGCTCCCTAACGTCGGCGGAGCCAACCACTCAGAGAGGAACCGTCGTGCGCATCCGCATCGTCACCTTCGGCCTGAACATCCCGCGCGAGGCCTACGCCGCACACGCCGAGCAGATCGCCTCGGGGTTCGCCGCGTGGCCGGGCCTGCTCGGCAAATGGTGGCTGGGCGACACCGCCTCCGGGACGTTCGGCGGCGTGTACCTGTTCGCCTCGCGGCACGACGCCGACCGTTCCCGCGAGACCGACCTGTTCCGGGGCATGTTCGCCGACCCGGCGCTGGGCGGAGTCGCCGTCCGGGAGTACGACGTCCTCGAAGCGCCGACCGCGATCACCGCGCCGGCGTCCCGCGGGTAGCCGCCTCCACCCCCGGCCCCGAGACGACGGGTCAGGGCGCGACGAGCTGCTGGAAGCTGCGGTGCAGGGCCTGGGTGACCGACTCACACCGGCCGAGCAGGAAGGTCTCCTCGGGTGAGCTGCTGGAGAGCATCCGCTGCACGCCGGCCGCCATCCGGTAGTCCTCGCCGGCGATGACGTTGTAGAAGAAGTCGAACACAGCCGACATGCTCACCTTACGATCCTCGGACTCGATCGGCGCGTAGTCGAACATCGACTGGAGCGTGACCGAGGTGTCGATGGTGTCGCCGGGGAACACCTGAACGACCTCCACGTGGTCGCCGAACAACAGCAGCATGGTGTTCGGGAAGACGATGTAGACGAAGGCGATCGCGCCGGTGGCGAACGGTTCCCAGCGGTCCCCAGGTACCTCCCGGATGTCCTTCAGGTGCTTCATCGCGAGGGTCTGGCGGTGGTGGCGACCGAACGCGGTGGTCAGGTTCAGCCCGCCGGCCGCGAGCAGCCCGACGGTGCCCTTGTGCAGGTTGGGGATGTGGTAGGCCTCGGTGAAGGTGTCGAGGGCGAGCTTCCAGTTGGCCGGGACCCGGTGCACCCGCTGCTCGAAGAAGTGGAGGTCGCCCAGGTTCCAGCGGGCCAGCTCCGGGCCGAAGTCGCCCAGGTGCCCGTTGAGGTCGAACGGTTCGCCGCCCGAGCGGGGCAGCACCCAGATGACCCCGTCACGCTCCTGGACCGACACCGGGCGCAGGCCGCGCTGCTCCCGGCAGATACCGGGGAAGGTCTCCGACTGGGGGATGCCGACCAGCGCGCCCTGCCGGTCGTAGGTCCAGGAGTGATAGGGGCAGGTGAAGCTGCGGTTGGACCCGCGCGGCTGCTCGACCACGATCGCGCCGCGGTGGCGGCAGGAGTTCCGCAGTCCCCGCACCACGCCGTCGTCGCCGCGGACCAGCACGATCGAGACGCCCGGTGGTTCGAACAGCTTCCAGTCCCCCGGCTCGGGTAGCTCGCCGGACAACCCCCCGACCAGCGGCAGCTCGCCGAACAGCCGCTCCTTCTCCCGGGACCAGCGACGGGGGTCGGTGTAGTCGCTGGCGGGGAGCTCGAGTGTGTCCGCGCCGGTGCTCATCGTCGGGTTGTCCAGCAGCTCGAGCAGTTGCCTGGTGACGTCCATCTCGAGCGTGCGGTCCATGGCGAGATCCCTTCATCGGGAGGTCCGGCGGTGCGCGCCTCAAGCAGACCTAAGTAAGAGTGGCACGCAAAGTCAAGAGTCACTCGCAATTTTGAGGTCGCGTAGCATCGCCGCCAGAGCCGCAGTGATGACCCGCCCGGCGAGGTTCACGAGACAGCGGGAGGCTTTCCGGATGCAGCGCAGCGCCGTGGTGCCCCGCACCCGGCCGTCGAAGGTCGAGTTGCGGCGCGCGCGGGTGCGCCGCGACCTCGCCCACGGCGCGGTCGCGTTGATGACCGAGAACGGCTTCGAGGCGACCACCGTCGAGGAGATCGCCCGGGCGGCGGACTACCACCCGAGCAGCTTCTTCCGGTACTTCAGCTCCAAAGAGGACGCCGTGTTCATCGGCATCCCGGAGGCCACCGCCGAGCTGAGCGCGGCGTGCGCCGCCATCAAGGCCGGCGACGACGCCTGGACCCTGGTCCGGGCGGCGGCGGTGGAGGCGGTCAAGCACTTCACCGAGAGCGATCCGGGATTCTTCGCCGATCAGTTCGCCCTGTGGCTCGCGGAACCCTCACTGCAGGCCCCGCTGGCCGCGCACTTCATCGCCTGGGAGCAGATCATCACCCAGGCGTTCACGGTCGCCGGCGGGCTGGAGCGGCCCGACCTGTACACCTTCGTCGTCGGTGGAGCGATCGTGAGCATCATGCGAGCGTGCGTGCACGCCCACGACCTCGACGACGGCAGCTTCGCCGACCGGGTCGACCGTGCCTGCCTGATGCTCGAACAGGGGCTCGCGCACCCACCGGCCTGAGCCCGGCAGGCAGGCCCGCGATCACCGCGTTGCGCAGGTAGCGACACCGTCGAGGAGCGCGCCGGCCAGATCCGCGCCCTACGCCGGATGATCGGCGCGATGTGATGCCGAGAACCTCTCCGTAGAGGGATGTTTGCCGCCACCGCGACTGATGTGCTCGCCGGAACTCACCGGAACACTGGGTGACGAGCGCGCGAACCGACGCGTGCGAAGGAGAGCAGATGAACCTCCGCGACTACCTCGCCCCGGACCTGCTGGCCGGCCGGTCGGTCTTCGTCACCGGGGGCGGCAGCGGGATCAACCTCAACATCGCCCGCAGCTTCGCCGCGGTGGGGGCGAACGTCTCGATCTGCGGTCGCACCGAGGCGAGGCTGAAGGAGGCCGCGGCCGAGCTGGAGCGGTGCGGTGCCCGGGTGTGCACCGCCGTCGCCGACGTCCGCCGGGCCGACGAGGTCGCGGCCGCCCTGGAACGTTCGTACGAGGCGTTCGGCCCGGTCTCGACCCTGGTCTGCGGCGCGGCCGGCAACTTCCTCGCACCCGCCGAGTCCATCAGCAGCAACGGGTTCAAGACCGTGCTGGAGATCGACCTGCTGGGCAGCTTCCACGCCGCCCACGCGGCGTTCGAGCAGCTCAGGCAATCCCGGGGCAGCATCCTGTTCGTCTCCGCCGGGCAGTCCGAGCAGCCCTTCATCGCGCAGGCCCACGTCGGGGCGGCCAAGGCCGGGGTGGACAGCCTCATGCGCCACCTGGCCCTGGAATGGGGCCGGTACGGCATCCGCAGCAACAGCATCGTGCCCGGCCCGATCGCCGGTACCGAGGGGATGAAGCGGCTCGCCGAGGAGGTCGGCGAGCAGGTCTGGACGGACGGGATCCCGCTCGGGAGGTACGGGGAGGCGGAGGAGGTCGGCGCGATGGCCGTCGTCCTGGCCTCGCCACTGGCCTCGTTCGTCACCGGCGCACGCTTGGAGATCGACGGGGGCCTGGCGCTGTCCGGGTCGGGCCTGGTGAACAGGGCGGTGTCCGAGCGTCTAGCGCAACCGCAGTGACCGTTCCACCGGGGGTCTGCGGCTCTGCAGGTCGAACCAGTAGGCGGCGGCCTCGACCCGGTTCTGCGCTCCCAGCTTGCGCAGGATGTTCTTCACGTGCGACTTGACGGTGCCGACCGACACCACGAGCCGCCGGGCG
>Ga0310811_10015329_pt1 | contig 10024 bp, 5 predicted proteins | sample YCmetagenome_FD_207642 | JGI IMG/M metagenome (GOLD analysis project Ga0310811, IMG submission 207642) | Soil microbial communities from experimental microcosm in Duke University, North Carolina, United States - YC | ecosystem: Engineered > Artificial ecosystem > Soil microcosm > Unclassified ...
AGAAAACGGAGGCCTTTCCTTCGTGCATGGCGCGGATAGCATTGACTACATCATAGCCATGCTGCCGGGGCGGCTGGAAGCCAAATACTTTTTCTATCGAGTCGAGGAATTTTTCGGTGGGTTTTTCGTAGATGCCGACGGTGCGGTCGCCCTGTACATTGCTATGCCCCCGTACGGGGCAGGTGCCTGCGCCGGGTTTGCCGATGCTGCCTTTCAGCAGCAGCAGGTTGACCACTTCTTTGATCGTGTCCACGGCATTCTTATGTTGCGTAAGGCCCATGGCCCAGCAGACGATGATCTTCTTTTTATCTTTCAGTATGTCTGCCGCCTGTCCGATCTGCTGGATGGAAATACCGCAGGCTTCCGCGAGATCGGGTAGCGAACATTGCCGGATATATTCGAGGAAGGCGCCATAACCCGTCGTACGGTCCCGGATAAAATCGTTGTCGAAGACAGAGCCCGGAACCCTTTCCTCTTCCAGCCAGAGCAACAGTTCGATCGCCTGCAGCAGGGCCATGTCACCATTCAGCTTCACGGGTAGATAGAGATCGGTGAGGACCGTGGAGAGGCCCAGGAGGCCCTTCACCTGCTGGGGGTTGTTAAAGGCCATGAGGCCCGTCTCCGGCAGGGGATTGATGGAAATGATCTTAGCGCCGTTGTTCTTGGCTTTTTGAAGGGCGGTGAGCATACGGGGGGCGTTGGTGCCGGGGTTCTGTCCCATGATGATGATCACTTCCGCCAGGTAGAGGTCGTCGAGTTTAACGGAACCTTTGCCAAGTCCCAGGGATTCACCTAAGGCGACGCCGCTGGATTCATGACACATATTCGAACAGTCTGGCAGGTTGTTGGTGCCAAATTCGCGGGCAAAGAGCTGGTAGAGGAAGGCAGCTTCGTTGCTGGTGCGGCCGGAGGTATAAAAAACGGCTTCGTCCGGCGACGGAAGGTCATTAAGGGCTCGGGCGATATGGGAGAAGGCCTCCTCCCAGGCAATCGGTTGATAGTGGGTGGCCCCTTTTGGGAGATACATGGGATGGGCCAGCCGGCCTTTCTTCCCGATCTCATAGTCGGTAAGAGCGGCCAGTTCCGCTACGGAATGCCGGGCAAAGAATGTTGGGGTTACTTTTTTGGTAGTTGCCTCTTCGGCAACGGCCTTGGCTCCATTCTCACAGTATTCGGCGATGCCTGACCGTTCGTCGTCCGGGTCGGGCCAGGCGCAGCTGGGGCAATCATAACCGCCTTTCTGGTTGACATGGGCAAGCGCTGCTATTCCCCGGGCGAGACCGGCCTCTCCGATAGCATGCCGGAAGCTGGAGACGATGGCGGAAATACCGACGGCGTTTTTTTTTATTTTCCCGGTGTGAAGGCCGGTGAGGTCATCGGGGTTTTCGGCAGAAGGTGTATCACTCATAATTTTTTTTTATATCCGGATGCGATGGGCTCCGGAGTAGATATTAAATCTTTCCTGCCGCAAAAATCCGACCAGGGTCATGCCTTGTTCTTCCGCCAGCTGCACGGCGAGACTGGAGGGAGGTCCTACGGCTGCTATTATTTTGATGCCGGCCATGGCGGCCTTTTGGATGAGCTCGAAACAGGCCCGGCCGCTGAGCAACAGGATATTGTTTGAAAGAGGAAGCCATGTCTGTTGGAGGGCGTGACCGATGACTTTGTCCAGGGCATTATGCCGCCCGATATCTTCCCGGAGAGACAAGAGATTGCCCTTCCGGTCAAAGAGGGCGGAGGCATGCAAACCGCCGGTGGAGTCGAAAACACCCTGGCCCTCCCGGAGGAGAGGGGGTAGGGATAGGATAAAGCTGGCGTCCAGGGGAGCTGCTTCCCCGGTTGCTGCGGGCGCCGGGCATACAGTCCTTAGGGAGTCGATGGAAGATTTGCCGCAGACGCCACAGCTGGAGCTGGTATAAAAATGACGTTGAAGTCGTCCCAGGTCCAGTGATACGCCTTCCCGCAGCGCGATACGGATGCTGTTGGGGGGCTGCCCTCTGCTAATGTCTGCCGCCGGGGGCTCCTCCTGCCCGATGGAGAGGATGGCGGATGCGTCGGAGATAATGCCTTCCGTGAACAAAAAACCAATGGCCAGTTCCCCGTCATGGCCCGGCGTACGCATGGTGACGGAAATGCCCTGTTCGATCCGTTTCCCCGCGGGACCATATAGTAACCGGATCTCCAGCGGTTCCTCCACTGCCACGGTGTCGTTGGTCTCCAGGAGGCTGCCTGATTTTATCTTTTGGATGGGCAATTCGGCAATGGCCGGGTTATTCAAGATGGTTGAATGGGACATAGATCAAATTTACGGAAAAGGCAGCGGCCCGTGTCGGTTTATGGATTAAATTAGGGCATGAAACAACTGCCTGTCCGACTGCCGGCTCCGGCATGCTCACCGATCCTCGCAGGACTGCCGATCCGATGGAGTTTGCTGACCCCGGCGCGTTTGCCATTCCTGGGATGTCTGCTGATCCTGGGGGTCTTCCTGGCTCCTTCCATTTCATTTGCTCAATCTTTTTCCCCATCAGAGCTGGATCGGTATGAGGCGGAAGCCCGGCAGGTGAAGATCGTGCGCGACCAATGGGGGATCCCTCATATTTATGGGAAGACCGATGCGGCCTGCGTATTCGGATTACTCTATGCCGAATGTCAGAATGACTTCAACCGGGTGGAGAAGAACTACCTGGAAATGTTGGGGCGACAGGCAGAAGCCTATGGCGAAAGCTACCTGTACAATGATGTGATGATGCGCCTGATCTATGACAGCGCACAGGCCGTCATGGATTATCAGAGCAGCCCTCTGTGGATGCATAAACTGCTGGATGCTTTTGCCGATGGGGTCAATTACTATCTCTACAAACATCCGGAGACCAAACCCCTTGTGCTCAGGCATTGGGCGCCCTGGTATGCACTGATGTTCACCGATGGCAGTGTATCGGCTACCAGCACGGGCGGCATCCGGCCGGAAGAAATCCAAAACTTTTATGGCAACCCGCAGCAGACAATGGGCCATACGTCCGCGGACCATCGGGCAGCGGAAAAAATGATACTCGCCGACCGGGGAATATCCATGCCGGAAGAGCAGCCTTCGACCGATAGCAGGACGGCCGCACCCGCTTCGACCGACGGCGGAACAACCGCACCGGGCGCACGGGAACGGAAAGAACCGGCCGCGGAACAAGAATCCCAAAAAGTGCCTTCCCTGGACGGCGCAGCTCACCAGGAGCCAACCCCTGATGAAGAGGACCGGGGCTCCAATGGATTCGCCATTGCCCCGTCCCGCACCGCCTCGGGTAATACCCTCTTGTACATCAACCCCCATGTGCCTTATTATTTCCGGATGGAAGTACAAATGGTGAGCGAAGAAGGACTGAACGCCTACGGTGCTGTCACCTGGGGCCAGTTCTTTATCTACCAGGGGTTCAACGCGCACTGCGGCTGGATGCACACATCCAGCTACGCAGATGTAGCCGACCTTTATGAAGAGAAGACCAGCCGGGATGGCAAAGGATGGGTATATGAATACGAAGGGCGATCAAAACCCGTTACCAGCAAACCTTTTACTGTTTATTACCGGAAAGACGACCAGTTGCTGGCTTTGCCTGTTACGGGATACTACACGCATCACGGACCGGTGATGGGGAGCCGTAATGGAAAATGGCTTAGCCTGAAGGAATACAACCGATCGCTGAACGCCCTCCAGGAAGCCTGGCTGATCACCAAGGCGAATACGTTTGACGAATATAAGAAGGCGATGGACATCAGGGCCAATACTACTAACAATACCGTATATGCGGACGACCAGGGAAATATCGCTTACTGGCATGGTAACTTCATGCCCAGGAGAGATACGGCGTATCGTTGGTCGCTGCCCGTGGATGGAACGGTGGCTGCCACGGAATGGAAGGGATTACATGAACTGGACGAGATCGTACATGTCTACAACCCTGCTACAGGCTGGATACAGAACTGCAATTCAACACCTTTCAGCCTCTCCGGCAGCAGCAGCCCCGATAAGAAGGCGTATCCTTCCTATATGGCCCCGGACGGGGAAAATTTCCGGGCCCTGAATGCGGTCCGCCTGTTGCACAACGCCGGTCATCTTACCCTGGACAGCCTCATTGCGAAAGGATACGATCGTTATCTGACCGCCTTCGATATCCTGCTGCCATCTTTATTCGAAGCTTATGACAATGCCAGCGACTCCGTCAAAACTTCCTTACGTGAACCGGTGACCTTGCTCCGGCAATGGGATAAAAGATCGGCCATTCACTCCATTGCTACGACGCTGGCGATCGAATGGGGGACCCGGATGGCTCAATATGCCCCTCGTCCCAGGACGACAGAAGAAGCTACCAATGCCCTGGCGAATGTTGGAGGAGAGATCGGCCATTCCACCGCCGCCGAAAAATTAAAAGAGCTGTCCGCCGTAGTCGCAGATCTGCAGCAACGGCTGGGCAGCTGGAAAATAGAATGGGGGACCTTATGCCGGTATCAACGACTGACAGGGAAGATAACAGAGACCTATGATGACCAGCTTCCCAGCCTGCCCGTCGGACTGGTCTCCTCCGCTTTTGGCGCCCTGCCCTCCGTGCAGAGTAAAGTGATGAAGGATACAAAAAAACGATATGCCTATTCCGGCAATAGTTTTATCGCGGCCGTAGAGTTCGGGAAGACGGTGAAGGCCCGAACGATCGTAACGGGAGGAGAGTGCAGCGACCCCGCCTCCCCGCATTTTTCCGACCAGGCGTCCATGTACCTGGAAGGCCGGTTTAAAGACGTGTTATTCTATAGAGAAGACGTGCAGCGCCATAAGGAAAAAGAATATCATCCCGGAGAAGAGTGATCGGGAAAAGATAGTGGCAAAATTTAGATTTTCACCAATTTATACAGACTGGTGGTATTGCCTGTCATGATTTTGATCAGGTACATGCCGGCCGCCCAGCTGGTGATATCCAAATCTTCCGTATAGCTGCCGGGATCTCTTGCCCCTTTGCTCTGCACCTTCAGTTGACGGCCGCTCATGTCAAAAATAGCTATCGACAGGTCGGAAGGATTATTAACCGTATACGTAAGCTTGAATAAACCCGTGCCCGGATTAGGGGATAAGCCATTGACGGATACCGGCCAGGCTGCGAGGGTCGTAAACATTCTTACAAAGGATGCAGGAGCCCCAGCCTGGATATGTACCCTGTTCACAATATTAGTTATATTGTTCCCGGTCCCCAGGATGTAGAAATCGTCTAAATCCACCTCTGTATTACTCCATCCATCCTTGCTGAGGAATATGGGATAATTCATCCGCGACTGACTCCAGGTATCCGCCGTATACACGGTAAAGACGCGGGGAGTCCAATGCACCAGGTCCCGGGAAAATCGAAGGGCTACCTTGGATTTCTTAGCATCGCCCATGTCGATGTATTGTTCCACCCCGATGAAATAGCCGGAGTCGCGCACTTTTGCCACGCTAAACCGGATCTCCTGGGAACTGCCTTCCACGTCATCGGTAATATCCGTGGCCTTAGGCCCCCTGACGGCTACAAAGTCCAGCATATTCTCCTTGGTAAATCCCTTCGGTAAGGAGGCATTCCAGGTGTCATTACCCGCGGTGTCCCTGTAATAGGTCTCATAACGGTGGGGGTCGAGGGCATCCTTCAGGGGCGCCCTCACCACTTTTATACCTTCATGGCGGCCTTCCTCATCAGGAATATTATTTCCGTATGGCCCGCTATCCGCATAAAACACGTAGACATAATCATCCATAATAAGAGAGGATGGATGTTTTAAACCAGCTGTGCATTTGACGCCGCCGGGGGTTATATATCCGGTAGCCGGCCAGGCAATGGGACCAAGCTCATTTTTAAAGAACTGTTCTCCCCAATTAGTGCCCCGGATATTGGGGACCCAGGCGGCGCTGATAAGGCCATTATAGGATTTCCATCCATTGTGATAGGGATTGCCGCCTGAATAGGAGTCCGGATCGGCCAGATCGATGGGTACATTTTTCTGGATGGTATTCTGATACCAGTTATGGCCCGAGACAGCGTTTTTATTTTCTCCGTGCAGGAATCCCAGCGATATGGGTCCTTCAACGGGGTGGTTGAAAAAAGCTGCGCTGTAAATGCCGTGGTAATTTCTTTTCCAGTTCTTAACAGGGCGTCCTGCGTCATAGTCGCTGCTGTTGATATAGCTCATGGATGCCGTATAGGGCCTGCCGCCGACGCTTAAGTCGATTTCATCATTTGTCGTCATGGAGGCCGGGTTTGCCCATATATAGGTGCCGATGCCATCGACAAAAAAATAAGATCTCCATGCGCCCGCGATGATCCATGGCGGTACTTCTGCATGATTCGTCCCCTCAAAAGGCCCTTCCCCTTTAAAAGCGACAGGAGTTATATAGCTCACTGTATACGAGCTCATAGATGGATATTGAGCAAGAGATATACGGTTCGCGAGAATAGCGAAGACGCAAAAAAATATTATCCTGCACATAGATAACGAGTTTAGGGCTGCAGTGATATAAATATGATTATGCGGCTTTTACAGGTTGATTGGTTAAAATACTTCTAAGGACAAGAGATTTGGCTAAGCTTCCCAGGATAAGATAGAAGAAGAATTTTTGGAACGATCGTGTAAGTGTGGAGACAACCTGACACAAAGTATCATTTTTTTATAATACAAAAAAGGCTTTCTTAAATTTTTTTTAACGGTTTTACTGCCGCGGTCGGGAATCGTCTTACCGTTCCAATTTAAAATTTGCCTCCAGGGCCGGACGATCGGCATTATTCGCCAGCTTCCATCCCGTCCTGTACATCCATTCCGCTATGCGGGTGACCTTCTTGGTATCGATCTGTCCGGACTCGTCGCGGGGGGTATGATAATCCGGGTGCAAAAGAGAGGTGAAGAACAGAGCCGGGATACCGGCGCGGGCATAAGGGAGGTGATCGCTGCGGAAGTACCAGCCTTCTATATGCGAAGTTTTATCATAAGTGGTATCCAGCAGGAAACGGGGACCCTCTTTATTGGCGGCCAGCCCGATCGCTACCAGGTCGGCGGAATTCCGGTGCGGCGGCTGGACGCCCAGCAGAGCGGCACTGTCGGGACTATTCCTCCCGATCATATCGCCATTGAGGACGGCTACGATAGAAGATTTGTGCACGGTAGGATGCGTGGCATACCACCGGGAGCCCAATAACCCCCTTTCTTCCGCGCCATGCCATACAAACAGGGCTGAGCGCCTGCCTGGTTGCTGATGGAAGGCCCGGGCAATCGCCAGCAGGGCGACACTGACACTGGCATTATCATCGGCGCCGTTATAAATGCTATCCACGCCGGGTGCATGCCGTACGCCATCATGATCCTGGTGACCGCTGAATAATACATACTCTTTTGACAGGACAGGATCTTTTCCTTTCACAACCCCCACAACATTCACCGAAGGGTATTCAAATCGTTCGATCTGAATGGCCGCATGTAATTCCTGACCAGGACGCCTTACCCAATTCAAAGCATCCTTATGCAGCCAGATCACCGGCTCTTTGGGAGTCACCTTTTCAGCGGGGCCTCCCGTTATATCGTAGGTGCCATGATCGAAATAAGAGGCATTCAGCGCCCATCCCGCTTCTATCAAAGAGTCTGCGATGAAAATAACGGCGGCGGCCCCTTTGGCCAGCAATCCTGTGGCATACTTGCGGGCTAACAGCGTGGGGTATCGTCTTAACGGCAGGGAAACCTGCAAGTTAATTCCTTCCGACGAAGCCAGCAGGGCGATGGCCTTTCCTTTAATATCTGTCCGGTTGGTATCTTCTTTCCCGATGAAGAGGATGGGGGCATTTACCGTCGCAGGGGCTGTCTGGGGCACGAGGGCCTCTGTCCAAAGGGAGAAAGCCTGATCGCCGATGCTGATATGGCTGCTGGCGGCAATTCGATTTCTCCACATGGAAAAAAACTGGAAATAAGTGCCGTCATCGCCAGCGGGCTGGAGGCCGGCCATCCGTGCCTGATCCGCCAGCCACATGGAGACCTTCAACTCGTCCAGGGTGCCGGCTTCCCTTCCCCTGAAATGGTCGTCGGCCATGGCGTAAAGGTCGTTGTGGATATCTTTTTCCCGGATGGCCGGGAGGCCGGCGGCGTCTTTGGCCGTGCGGGGCGATGAGCCGCCCTGCGAGAAAGCGGCTTCACCGGCGAAGGAGAGCATAAACAATAGTATGATGAAGGGTGTAATAATATGTTTCATAAGTATAAACTTACTATAATCCATAGACTTTTAAAGGCGTAAATTTAGATTCCGACTGACCTTTCACTTTTAAACATTTTTTATGAAGAATCTATCGCACGTTGTGCTTAAAGGCAGTTCGCGTCAGATGAGGCCTGGCGCCAAAGTTCTTGGGGTAGCCGGCCCGGAAGAATGGATCGAAGTCACCGTAAAATTGCGGCGGAAGAAACCTTTACCGGAGCTGACCGGCCGCCCTTCCGCTATTCTCACCCGGTCAGAGCTGGAGGCGACCTATGGCGCAGATCCGGCCGACATAGAAAAGGTCCGGACGGTGCTGACCGGTCTGGGGCTCTCCATCCTTAAGGAAGATGTGGGCAGCTGCAGTGTGAGGGTGGGCGGGACTGCCGATCGTATCGAACAGGCTTTCCTGGTGAAGTTGTTCCATTACTCCAGTGAGAATGAGACCTACCGGGGCCGTAGCGGCATGCTGCACGTACCGGCGGGGCTGGAGGGCATCGTCACGGGTGTGTTCGGCCTCGACAACCGCCGGCTGGTGAAGAGAAGACGTTCGCGGAGGAAACCTGCTTCTCTTGGTCTTGCGCAGGCCAACGCAGCCAGCCGGTCCTGGTTTTTTCCGGCTGAGCTGGCAAAAATTTATGCTTTCCCCCAGGGTAACGGTCAGGGGCAGACGGTGGGCCTCCTGGAATTCGGAGGTGGTTATTTTGCGGACGACCTTGCTGCTTTCTGTAAGAATGCCAATGTACCGGTACCGTCGGTTACGGCGATCAGTGTCAATAATACCCCTACCAACCAGCGGGATGGGGCGGAAGGGGAGGTCATGCTGGATGTGGAAGTCATTGCTGGCGTCTGCCCGGCGGCCTCTATCGCGGTATATTTTTCCACTTTTGATGAGAATGGGTGGGTCAGCGCGGTCGACACGGCAGTGCATGATACGAAGAACCCGTTGACGGTGCTCTCCGTCAGTTGGGGATATGCAGAGGATGCCCAGGGAGCCTGGACGGATGGGGCCATTGACGCGATAAACGATACGCTGAAGGCTGCCGCATTACTGGGCGTCACCGTTTGTGTAGCGGCCGGTGACGACGGATCGGATGACCAGGTAGGGGATGGCCATGCGCATGTCGATTTCCCTTCTGCCAGTCCCTACGTGCTGGCGGTAGGCGGTACGACCTTGCAGCAAACGACAGGCGGCGCCATCAATGAGACGGCCTGGAAGGACGGAGATGGATTGAGGCAGGATAATGGGGGCAGTACCGGTGGAGGTGTCAGCGTTCATTTCCCCCGGCCGCAATGGCAGACCGTAACGGTGGCGTCGGTCAACCCCGGCTCGATCGACGGGCGGGTTATACCAGATGTTGCGGCGGATGCCAGCGCCAATACAGGTTATTGGGTGGTAGTGGATGGCCAGGGCGGTGTCAGTGGAGGGACCAGCGCCTCCGCACCTTTATGGGCATCCCTTATCGCGCTGATCAATGCCGGCCTGGGTGCGGGTAAGCAGGCTGGTTATATCACTCCTTTACTATATCAACAGCAGGCCGGAGGTAATACCCTTGGCCAGGAGAGCTGCAGGGATATTACGACGGGGGACAATAACACGGCAGCCATCGGCGGATATTCGGCCGGTCCGGGATATGATGCCGTGACAGGCTGGGGTGTGCCTGTTGGCAACGCATTGCTGACCGCCCTTAAACAGGTTTTGTCTTAATGATAATGAAAGGTATGGGGGTGATCCACCCCCATACCCTCTTATTTACTGAAGGCAATTTGCCTTCACACTGGTAGCCTTGC